>CDZP01000808.1_pt1 | contig 67153 bp, 35 predicted proteins | sample 554941 | NCBI WGS metagenome assembly CDZP01 (sample SAMEA3182064, study PRJEB8094) | gut metagenome | biome: human; feature: gut; material: Stool; isolation source: human stools | place: Canada | collected 2013-01-28
CCTGCCAATAGGCCAGGCCGTACAAAGCGATCTGCATGGCGTCGATTTGATCGGTCTTCACCCTGCGGATGCTTTGTGAGCAAAACCGCTTCATCCGCAGCGAGTTGACAACGGAGACGAATATTCCGTTCTCCAACAATGCGGCCACCACCGGGCAATGGTAGCTGCCGGTGCTTTCCAGAACGACACGAACCTCTTCGCCGCTGCCGCGCAGCAGCGAAACCAGCTCCGACATCCCTTCCCTCGTGTGCTGAACTTCAAACGGAGTGTACACGATTTCTCCTCCCGGCTTCATTCCGCACACGGTACTTTTTCCTTTGGACACATCGATCCCGATACTGAGCATGGGCATTCCTTCTTTCCTGATAAAATATTGCAATGCTTCCGCACCGGCTTATTACGATTCAAATTGGTTCGTGACGCGCACGCGGCATAGCCGGAGCAACCTGCTCAATCGAATCTTTATAACAAGAGGACGGAGGACTGTTTACAGCCCGAGCGCTTGGCTCACCAAAGAAACCGTCCATCCATTGCCCTCCCATTATAACAAAAATAAGCATAGCCTCCGAGGCTTCATTTGCGCTTCGGGTGCTATGCTTATTTTGTACCAGACAAAGAATACCCTTACACCTTCTGGAGATAAAACTCACTCTCCGCAACTCGTGTCACAAAATCATATTCCAGCCGTGTTGCCTTTGAGGGGGAAATATTGTAACGCTTAAACACAGAGCGAAAATATGCAAAGAACTCCCGGCCTTCCTCTGTCATCGGTGCAACCCAGCCGTTTTCGGCACCATGGGCTTCGATTTTCTCCAACTCTGCCATACGTTCTTTATCCATGTCAGTTGCCCCTTCTGGATGAAATCATAGTTTTCCCTTAACAGCTATTACATTCCCGTAATTCATGTAGTTTTTTAAGGGAAAGACTACCCTTTTTGTTACGGACTTACGTTTCCAGAAGATCCTCCATCGTACAGCCGAGGACTTTTGCAAGGCTAAGAACAGTCTCCGCACTGGCTTTGTTGATGTCCTTGTTGCGCTGTTCGTACATTTGAATTGAGCGAAGACTGACATTGCTTCGCTTGGCAAGCTCTGCCTGCGTGCAGCCATAAAGCGTACGGATACGCTTGAGGTTGGTATCAGCGAAGTATTCGCGCACTTTGGCATCGACAATATCAGCGAATTTAGTGATATCCGCTTCATGAAGGGGGGAATACATCTGCTGCAAATCTTCAAACGAAAGAACCTTAAAAATATCACTGAATTTTCTTCCGGAAAACCATTGGTAGTAGGCGACTGCCCAGCCGATCCAATACTCTCTGGAACGGCTGAAATTCGCTTGAGGCTTGGCGGTCGGCGCTTTGCCCGTAGTCTCAACGAGAACATCAACAGCAGTTTCAATCCCGCTTTTCCCAAAAAGATATGAAGGTTCACCATTCTCGATCCGATTACTGACGGAACTGACGGAAAACAGCTTTATAAAGCTATCTCCGGCAACTCCACACGCGTTGATAGCATAATCAAAAGCATCGCCCAGTAATGCCTGCGCGTTACTCAGATAGATTTCTTGGTATGCGTGGGTCATCGTTTTGGATGCCTCCTCTTATGATATCAAGGATATACAGACCATCTGTTTCCTCTTCAAGTATATCCGAATAAAGTTGGTCGGCTTCATCATTTCGAGCCTTACGGCGGACATAATATTTTTCCTTTTCTGCAATAGAAAATCCATCGTAATGCAGCAGCGAAAAGGCGTATTTAGACTTGATGACAATCTGTTCGCCCAACTTGCCAAGTCGCATAGCGTTTGCGAGTTGCTGTACGGAAATTCCGTTATTTAGGAAAGACGCAGCAAAGTCAAAATAGGAGTCATCGGCACGGTATCCGATAATCAGGTCATAGGCATTGACATTGACGCCGAAATTGTCGATCAGATATCGTTTTGCCCGCTGTGCGGCTGGGCTTTTGATAGAAAACAGACGATGCGCTACCAGAACAGCAATCCAGTTCAAAATCGTATAGTCTGGACTGTTCAAATTCAGAATTTTCAGGTATTCCGTATCAAGACTGTAACGATTGACAAAGCCGTTACGCAGAGAGGATACAGCCCATTCTTTGGCGAGCTCTTCACTTTCCGTGCAGTAGAAGCCCAGCCCGAAGTCATTATTCTGCTTACCCAACCCAAAGGTTGGAGACTCTACGATCTGTTCGGAGCCATGATATAGGGTAATTTTCTGATTCATCTCCGCATCCTCCTAAGTATTACTACAAAAATAGTATCACCAAAGTGATATAAAATCAAGCAATATTTGTTGAGAAAAAAGAAAGCATTTCTCGCTTGAAAAATGCAGTTTCTTCAGACGAATATTTCCAAGAGAAACATAGATAATCAGTTCACAGAATGATATTGAGCATCCATTTTGCCGGTGGTATAATTAAATGCAGCTAAGTAGGATATTGCAGAACTGCTGGAAAATACAAATACTCCGCAGCAAAGCGAAAGAGAAGCACCGCACCAATGTTTGAAAATGTTTAAGAGCTTCTGGGTGGTAGTGCGCCACTTGAAACCGACTTGATACTAACTTAAAACTAACTTGCGTGTAACTTGCGACCTAACACACAATCTGACGTTCAAATTGTTGGATGGATTATTGATATGGGAAGACTGATTTCCAAGAAGACTGTGGAGAGAAAAAATGAATTCGATTCTCGACAGCATAAGAGTAACCTCCGTAACATCTGCGGGACATTTGCTTCCGAGGGTATGACGATCAGCAAATATACCCGCAGAAATCTTGACCGAATCGCCAGCGGGCAGACCAGCTATCAGCAAGTTCTGGCCGAGCTGAGAGCGAAGTACGAAAAGAGAGGATAGTGGTGCAGTGTCCGGACACTGACACCGGCCAGTTTGCTGACTTCGTGAATGGTCATCATGGGCATCCCTCCTGCGTGTGAGCTTACCATACACTATGACGTAACGGAAGAGTCAAGAGAAAATCCTCTATTTGCGAAAAAATCTATGCGCTGTGATTGCTGCAAAAATCGTGCAAATCTATCGTTTTCTTGCTTCCTGTGTCGAAACTTTTAAATAAAAATTTTCCTACTTTTTCCGGTGCTTTATAGCTGTTTTTGTTTTATTACGGACACTCTTCGCAACTCTTTCCTCCACTGTTTCCGCATACTCCACGGCTGTCTGTAGTCAAACATGTGGTCAAAAACCGCTTTCTGAATACCCCCATGACAGGGGACAGAAAGCGGTTTCTTATAGTCTGCCGGAGTGCTGCGGACGGATGATTCGTCGCTCCGGTTTGTCGCATTGTACCTCTGCTGGAGAGGTTAAGCAAGTGATTTTTGCGAGGGGCAGGGTAGAAGTTGAGTCGCTATAGATAAGTGAGAAAAATGAAGCTATTCTTCGGAGCGATTATAGAAATAACTTTCAACTACTAACTTATATTCATCATGGAATATATCGGCAGTAGCCGTAATCATAAATCCAGCTTTGTACCCAAAGCCAAGAAAATCATCTGTTAGGATTCTTAAACGCTCCTTGTCTGATGAAAGATCGCAGCGTTTGTAGGCCTTCTTCATTTCAATACAAAAAAGATTATCAAACCCTCGTTGTTCGTCATAGCCCCGCTTATGTACAACTAAATCTACAACAATATTATGACCATTCAACACTTTAGCGGCGTACTCATTCCCACGGCTTCCACGGTTATATTCTACATCTACTACATATTCACGAAATTCAGATTCTGCAATAGCGCGTTCGAGATATGAAGCAAATTTAGCGCAAATGCACCGTTCGCTTAGATCTCTGGATATCAAATACTGTTCGTTCTGATTAAAACTTTGAAGAGCAGAGTTTAAGCATGCGGTGACTCTGCTTTGCGTTTCTGTCATTGCTAATTACCTCCAGCATCATAGGTGCTATAAGATTTTGTTTTGCTAAGTGACCGGTGATTAGACGAGATATACCCATGGAGTTATGCAGCGCAGTATTTGCGTCGCTATAGACAAAGAATACCTTCACGCATTTGCCTTCTGGAGATAAAACTCACTCTCCGCAACTCGTGTCACAAAATCATATTCCAGCCGTGTTGCCTTTGAGGGTGAAATATTGTAACGCTTAAACACAGAGCGAAAATATGCAAAGAACTCCCGGTCTTCCTCTGCCATCGGTGCAACCCAGCCGTTCTCGGCACCATGGACTTCGATTTTCTCTAACTCTGCCATACGCTCTTTATCCATGTCAGTTGCTCCTTTCGGTGAACCTTCGCATACTCCCAGCGGGAATCGTTTTGGGCTGCCTAAATTGTAACTCCAAGGACAAGATTGTGCAAGAGATTCCTGAGAAGGTGGCAGCGCAAGGCGTGAGGTGTCATAGACAAGGAACACCAGTAACAGCCATTGCATTCCCTTAATTCGGGTAGCACTTTAAGGGAAAGCGCACCAGAAGTAAGGGAATGCATCTGCTCCTCGCGAGGAAAACGCTGTTGACTTTCATCAAAATTTCGCAATTGATATTTTCTGATTGGAACTCAAAGAGGGTTACTTTTCGTCATAGCAATTGAAAAATCCTGACATTGTAAAAACGCTATATCGGTGATATAATAAATTCAATCATCTGATAAAGGAGAATTGCAGATGCCGTTCAGTTCCGAAATTAAGAATTTCAGATTGTCTTGTCTGATGAATCAAACAGAATTCGGCAACGCTCTCGGTGTTTCTTTTACGACCGTGAATCGTTGGGAAAACGGAAAGGCCCGCCCTAACATCAAAGCGATGAAAGCTCTGAAGCAGTACTGTGAGGAGTGTGGTCTCCCCTATGAGCCGCTTGAAAAAAGCTGGCGTGAGAATAGAATTCAGGAGGGTGCGGTATGATCGATTTCTGTAATTTTGAAAAATATCGGGAGAACAACCGCATTGAAGCTAAGAAAGCTCTTGGCGGTCTGCCCAAGAGCATTTGGGAAACCTATTCCGCCTTTGCCAATACCTACGGCGGCATTATCCTGTTGGGCGTGGAAGAATGGGCAGATAAATCCTTGCACACGATGGATCTGCCCGATCCAGACAGACTCATCAAGGAGTTCTGGGACATCGCCAATAATCCCAACAAGACCAGCGTAAATGTGTTGTCATCCAAAGATGTATTCGTCCAAGAGGTCGACGGCGATCATATCGTGGTCATCAATGTCCCCCGAGCCGAGCGCTCCTATAAACCGGTGTATGTGGACGGCAATCCGCTCTGCACCTACCGCCGTAACGGTGAGGGCGACTATCGCTGCACCAAGGAGGAGTATCAGGCTATGGTGCGGGATGCATCGGTAAAGACGCAGGATATGCTGGTTCTGAACGAGATGGACTTGACAGCGTTCAATCAGGAGAGCGTCCGCAGCTATCGCCAGAGGATGCGCCTTTCCCGCCCCGGCCACGTGTGGGAAGCCTTGGAGGATGAAGATTTCCTCCTGAAGCTGGGTGCTGTCGGTATCGGCTCTGACGGAAAGAAGCATCCCACTACCGCCGGACTTCTCATGTTCGGCAATGAGTGCGACATTGTGCGGGAATTCAACGCATTCTTTTTGGACTATCAGGAACAGTATGATGCCGATACCCGTTGGACAGATCGTATCATATCTTCCTCCGGCGACTGGAGCGGCAATGTGTATGACTTCTATTTCCGGGTCTACAACAAGCTGATTCAGGATATCAAGGTGCCCTTCAAAATGGAGGGCGGTACCAGAGTGGACGATACCGAAGTGCATAAAGCACTGCGCGAAGCACTGGCAAATTGCCTGGTTCATGCCGACTATTACGGTAGACAGGGGCTGGTCATCGTCAAAAAGCGTAATAGCATTACTATGTCTAACCCAGGCAGCTTCCGCATCGAAATTGATGCCGCAAAGAGCGGCGGTGTATCTGATCCGCGTAATGGAACAATGCTCAAGATGTTCAACCTGATTGATATCGGTGAGCGCGCAGGAAGCGGTATCCCTAACATCTTCCGCGTTTGGCAAGAGCAGGGCTGGGCAGCGCCGGTAATTTCCGAAAGCTTTGATCCTGACCGGATTATGTTGTTTCTTGCATTTAAGAAAAGCGACGATAAAAAAGTGACGATAAAAAGTGACGATAAAAAAACGACGATAAAAACAGCACGGCAAAAGAATGAAATTATCACTTACCTGACAGATCATATTTCGGCCAGAAGTGCTGATATTGCAGAACTGCTGGGTGTTAAGAGTACAAGAGCCAAGAAACTTCTCTCAGAACTGACTACGGAAGGAATTGTTGTAGCTGAAGGCGGAAATCGAAACCGGACCTATAAGCTGAGAGCGTAAGGAGGGTGACAGATGCCAATTCCAAAATATGATGAGATGTATCGTGCCTTCCTGAATTGCTTGGCAGATGGTCAACTGCACAGATCAAAAGAGGTGAAAGATACTGTTGCAGGCGCTTTCTCAATTTCTGAAAAGGAGCGGGTGGAACTGCTGCCAAGCGGAAAACAACAGCTTTTTGATAACCGTATTGGTTGGACAAGGACATATCTGAAGAAGGCAGGCCTTGTGCAAAGCCCGTCACGGGGTGTTTATATGATTACGCCGGCAGGCAGACAAGTCCTCGATGAAAATCCTCCTCAAATCGATAACCTTTATCTCCAGCGCTTTGAGTCGTTTCGACAGTTTATTTCTCCAAACAATAATGAAGAAAACACCCCTTCAATATCTGTGGCAAAGGTATCCAGTAAAACACCACAGGATATTTTGGATGAAGCTTTTCAGCAGATCAACACCACCCTGGCAGACGATCTCTTAAGCGAAATAATGAAGCAGCCCCCCGCATTCTTTGAGCATCTGGTAGTCAAACTATTGACGCAAATGGGATACGGCGGCTCGGTGGATAATGCCGGTACGGTTATCGGACAAAGCGGTGATGAAGGTATTGACGGAATCATCCGAGAAGACAAGCTTGGCTTCAGCCTGATTTATATTCAGGCAAAGCGTTGGGATTGTGATAAAGCTGTTGGCAGACCTGAGATTCAGAAATTCGTTGGTGCGCTGGCTGGGCAAGGCGCGTCCAAAGGACTGTTTATTACGACTGCTAAATTCACAAAAGAAGCACGCCAATATGCAGAGAAGCAACACACTACAAAGGTCGTGCTTGTTGATGGTACCACGCTGGCAAAGTTGATGATTGAATATGGTTTAGGTGTGTCTACGGAGACTACATACGAAATTAAAAGAATTGATAGCGACTTTTTTGCGGAGGATCTTGATTGATTTTCTCCGCTAACTTCCGGTAAATGATGGAGGCAATTGAGATGGTAACAGGTGCAATTAAATTATAGTACGTTTTAATACTCCTAAAAATGTTTAAGATGTTTTTATCCGTTGACTTCCGATAATACAAGATTATCAGAAGCACCGCTAAAGTTAGGAGGGTGCATGTGAAATCCAACTTTGAATTCCTTGATAAATACTGGCCCGCGTTGGCTCAAATCGGTGCGGCAGCGGAGAGTTATGTGTATTCTGATCCCAACGCTTGCCTGTATAAGCTGGGTATGTTCGGTGAGCGCCTGATCCTTGAGATTTTTGCTTTTGAGCATATCAAGGAGCCGACCATCGACAATACACACGCCAACCGGATTCGTCTGCTGAAGAGGGAAGGCCTGATCCCCAAGAAAATTGACGATATCCTGTATGCACTTCGCAAAACCCGCAATGATGCCGTACATGCTGGCGCTGACTCCGTGGAGGATGCAAAGACTCTACTCTCCATGACCTATAATCTTGCGGTCTGGTTCATGGAGGTATACGGTGACTGGGGATATATTGCCCCTAAATTTGTCATGCCCGAAAATGTGGCCCAACCGGACTATGAGGCTATCATCAAGGAACAGGAAGAAAAAATTGCTGCGCTCTCCAAGCAGGTCGATGCGATATCCACCGCAGCATCGTCCAAGACATCCAAGGAACGTGCGGAAAAGGGTGAAACCGCATCCGAGAGCATGGATCTTTCCGAGGCTGAAACCCGCTATCTGATTGACGAGCAGCTTCGCAAGTTTGGTTGGGAGGCTGACACCAATACTCTGCGCTATTCTAAGGGAACCCGGCCTCAGAAGGGTAGAAATCTTGCCATTGCTGAGTGGCCTACTGACTCCGCTGTAGGTAAGAATGGTTACGCAGATTACGCCCTGTTTGTCGGGGTGAAGCTCGTGGGCGTTGTGGAAGCTAAAAAAGCCGCTATTGACATTCCCTCTGTCATTGACCATCAATGTAAGGAGTATGCTAAGGGAATCAAAAATGAACACCAGGAGTACATCATCAACCAGTGGGGAGCATATAAAGTTCCTTTTGCCTTTGCGACCAATGGCCGAAAGTATCTCAAGCAGATCGAAACCAAATCCGGCATCTGGTATCTGGATTTGCGCAGCGGAGCCAATGCACCCAAGGCCCTGCAAGGTTGGATCAGTCCTCAGGGATTGATGGAGCAACTCGAAAAGGATATTGCTGCCGCAAATACCGCACTCCAAAATACGCCTTTCGATCTGCTCCGTGACCCGGATGGACTGAATCTGCGTAAGTATCAGATTAATGCGATTGAGGCGGCAGAACAGGCCGTTATCGATGGTAAGCAAACCGTCCTGCTGTCCATGGCTACCGGCACCGGCAAAACCCGTACCATCCTTGGCATGATCTATCGCTTTATTAAGAGCGACAGATTCAAGCGAGTTCTGTTCTTGGTTGACCGTACTGCTCTTGGTGAGCAGGCCGAGGATGTTTTCAAGGAGGTAAAAATCGAAGAATTGATGACCTTGGATTCCATCTATAACATCAAGGGCCTGGATGAAAAGGAAATCGACAGAGAAACAAAAATACATATCGCAACGGTCCAGAGCCTTGTCAAGCGTATCCTTTATCCCAAGGACGATACCATGCCCTCTGTTACAGACTACGATCTAATTGTGGTTGACGAAGCACACCGTGGATATATTTTGGATAAGGAAATGAGCGAAACCGAGATGCTCTACCGTAACCAGGATGACTACATCAGCAAATACCGCACCGTCATCGAGTACTTTGACGCCGTGAAAATTGCGTTGACTGCAACCCCAGCGCTGCACACTACCGAAATCTTCGGAAAGCCTGTTTTTAACTATTCCTACCGCGAGGCTGTCATTGACGGCTATCTGGTAGATCACGATGCTCCCCATAATATTCGTACCAAGCTTCGTGTGGAGGGTATCAAGTACGAAAAGGGCGAACAGCTTGCCATCTACGATCCTGTCACCGGCGAAGTCCTCAATAGCGCCGAGCTGGAAGATGATATGAAGTTTGAAATTGACAGCTTCAACCGCCAGGTTATTACGGAGAACTTCAACCGGACCGTCCTCGAAGAAATCGCCTGGGACTTCAATCCGGATGGTCAGGGCAAGACCCTTATTTATGCTGTTGATGACAACCATGCTGACCTCATCGTAAAGATTTTGAAGGAAATCTATGCGGAGGGCGGCGTTGACAACGATACCGTCATGAAGATCACTGGAAGCGTGGCAGGCGGCAACAAGAAGAAAATCTCCGAAGCAATCAAGCGTTTCAAGAACGAGTCTCTGCCCAAAATCGTAGTCACCGTTGACCTTCTGACCACCGGCATTGATGTGCCGGAGATCACCACCTTGGTATTTATGCGTCGCATCAAATCCCGCATCCTTTTTGAGCAGATGTTAGGCCGTGCCACCAGATTATGTCCCGCTATCGGCAAAACTCACTTTGAGATTTATGACCCTGTGGGTGTGTATGAATCCTTGCAGGATGTCAGCAACATGAAGCCAGTTGTTACTAACCCCTCTGCCAGCTTTGAAGATTTGATGAAGGGGCTGGAGGTAGCAGCCACCGATGAGCAGCTTGCCTATCAGATCGACCTGATCGTTGCCAAGCTGCAGCGCAAGCGCCGCAATGTAAGTAAAAAGGCACAGGAGCAGTTTGCTTACCTTACCGGTGGCAAGGATTTGGGCGTCTTTGCAGAACACCTTAACAGCAGTACGATCAAGGAGGCTACCGCTGAACTGCTGGGACATCGTGAGGCGTTCTCCGTGCTGGACAAGGACAAGACCCACCGCAAGCGCCCGGTTGTCATTGATAATCATGAGGATGAGCTGATTGACCACACCCGCGGTTACGGCGAAGGCCAGAAGCCAGAGGACTATCTGGAAGCATTCAGGGAGTTCATCAACAACAATATAAATGCCATCGCAGCTCTGCGCACGGTATGTACCAGACCTTCTGAACTCACCAGGGACGCCCTCAAGAGCCTAAAGCTGGAGCTTGACCGCCATGACTTCACGGAGAAGCAGTTGAACTCCGCATGGAATGAGATGACCAATCAGGACATTGTGGCCGATATTATTGCCTTTATCCGCCAACAGGCTCTCGGCTCTACTTTGATTAGTCACGAGCAGCGAGTAAAGCACGCCTTTGCAAAGCTGCGTGTCAACCATGATTTTAACAAGACTCAGCTCGACTGGCTCAAGCGGATCGAGAAGGTGTTGCTGGAAGAAAGTGTGCTGGATGAGCAGATTTTCGAAGTCGGCGCATTCAAGAACGCCGGTGGATTTACCATCATTGACCGCCGTTTTGGCGGCAAACTACACGAGATCATTACAGAACTGAATGAATATCTCTATGAAGATGGAGGAAGCATAGCGTGAACAATCAGGAAATCGTAGCAAAACTCTGGAATCTCTGCAATGTACTGCGGGATGACGGTATCACTTATCAACAGTATGTTACGGAACTGACCTATATCCTGTTCCTGAAAATGTGCAAGGAAACCGGTACCGAGGGAGCTATCCCGGAGCAGTATCGTTGGGACAAGCTTATTACCAAACAGGGCGTGGAACTGAAGAAGTTCTACAAGGAACTGCTGGAGCATCTGGGCGAGAGCTGCACCGGCCGTGTCCGAGAAATCTATCAGGGCGCACAGAGCAATATCGACGAGCCCAAGAACCTGGAGAAAATCATCCAGACCATCGATCAGTTCGACTGGTATAGTGCCAAGGAAGAAGGACTGGGCAATCTTTACGAAGGCCTGTTGGAGAAGAATGCGACGGAGAAGAAGTCCGGTGCCGGACAGTACTTTACGCCGCGCGTTCTCATCAATGTCATGACCCGACTTATTGCCCCCCAGCCCGGTGAGAGGTGCAACGACCCAGCCTGTGGTACTTTTGGCTTTATGATCGCTGCTGACCGCTATGTCAAGGACCACACCGATGACCTATTTGAACTGCCTGTGGATCAGCAGGAGTTCCAACGTACTCAGGCATTTTCTGGCTGCGAATTGGTACATGATACCCACCGTCTGGCTCTAATGAACGCTATGCTGCATGATATTAGCGGCCCTATCTATCTGGGCGATACCCTGTCCAATTTCGGCAAGGAAATGCGCGGATATGATGTTGTCCTGACCAATCCGCCCTTTGGCACCAAGAAGGGTGGCGAGCGTGCTACCCGTGATGACTTCACTTTCCCTACTAGCAACAAGCAGCTCAACTTCCTGCAGCACATCTACCGTAGCTTGAATAAGCACGGCGGCGCTCGTGCGGCAGTTGTTCTGCCAGACAACGTTCTGTTTGCCGACGGCGATGGTGAGCGCATCCGCCGCGACCTGATGGAGAAGTGCAACCTGCATACCATTCTTCGCCTGCCCACCGGCATATTCTACGCCCAGGGCGTCAAAACCAATGTGCTGTTCTTCGCCCGTGGCCGTGAGGATAAGGGCAACACCAAGGAAATTTGGTTTTATGACCTGCGTTCCGATATGCCCTCTTTCGGAAAGACCAATCCGCTGAAGGAAAGCCATTTTGACGAGTTTGTCGAGTGCTATAAGGACGGCGACCTGTCAGCTCGTACTGAAACCTACAGTGCAGAGAACCCCAACGGCAGATGGCGCAAGTTTACCTATGAGGAGATTCTGGCCCGCGACAAGACCAGCTTGGATATCACTTGGATGAAGTCCGACAGCGGAACCGAGGATTACACACTCTCTGAACTACTGGATCAGATCAAGGAAAAGTCCGCAAACATCGCCAAGGCTGTGGCTGCTCTGGAAGAACTGATCGGCGAGGTAGATGAGTAATGGATACGAAAGCATTACGGCAAAAGGTGCTTGACCTTGCCATCCGCGGCAAGCTGGTTCCGCAGAACCCTAACGATGAACCGGCATCTGTTCTGCTGGAGCGTATTCGTCAGCAAAAGCAGCAGATGGTAAAAGAGGGAAAACTCAAAGCCAAGGATATTAAAAACGATACTATTATCTTTGTCGGTGAGGATAATTTACATTATGAGAAGTTCGCTGACGACAGCGTAAAATGCATTGAGGATGAGATACCGTTTGAGTTGCCAGATGGTTGGGCATGGGAACGTTTATCTAACCTTGCTTCATTTTCCGGAGGAAAAACACCTTCAACTTCTCGTTCGGAATATTGGGATGGGGATATTCTTTGGGTAACATCCAAAGATATGAAAAGTAAATATATAACTTCCTCGCAGCTGCGCTTAAGCACCTTGGGCGCAGAGCAAATGCAGATGTACCAGCCAGACACATTGCTATTGGTCACTCGTAGCGGAATTCTACGACACACATTGCCCGTAGCCATTCTTAAAGAATGTGCAACCATTAATCAGGACCTTAAGGCTATTATACTGTATATGCCGCAGCTCGCAGAATATATCTATGTATGTCTAAAGGGGATGGAGACACAGTTATTGCTCAAATATACCAAGTCAGGTACAACCGTCGAAAATGTAAATTTCGATGAATTCCAAAAGGTATTACTCCCGATTCCCTCTATCCAGCAAATCGATAGAATAATGTCTTCTACTGGCAGCGCTGAGTCTGTCGTTTCCACTATAGAAGATGATAAAGCGGCATTGGCTGATTATGTAATAAAGGCCAAATCCAAAATCCTCGACCTCGCCATTCGCGGCCAGCTTGTACCGCAAGACCCTGCTGACGAGCCTGCGGCTGTCCTGTTAGAACGCATCCGTGCAGAGAAAGAAGAACTCATCAAGCAGGGCAAGCTCAAGCGGGATAAGAAGGAATCCGTCATCTTCCGTGGTGAGGATAACTCTTATTATGAGAAGATCGGCACAGAAGTACGGTGTATCGACGATGAAATCCCGTTTGATATCCCTGATACATGGGAATGGGTACGCTTAGAGAATTGCTGCAGTAAGGAAATACGGCGGGGGAAATCCCCCAAGTATATCGACGAAAGCGGAATTCTTGTTTTTGCGCAGAAATGCAACAACAAGCATAATGGCATCGATATTGATTTGGCATTATATTTGGACGAGAGTATACTGGGCAGATATCCGGCGGATGAATATATGCAGGATGGGGACATCGTGGTTAACTCTACGGGAACTGGTACGTTAGGGCGTGTAGGTTTCTATCGAACATCAGATAACAATATTGGGCTTCCAATAGTTCCTGATTCTCACGTAACAGTCATTCGTGGAGTTAGCAGTATACACGCTTTCTATTTGTATGCTTTTATGAAAGCAAATCAGAGGGAACTTGAAAAGAAAGGCGAAGGGTCAACAAATCAGAAGGAGCTAAAGCCACTTACATTGAAAGAAATGCTTGTACCCATACCACCATTTTCCGAACAGAAACAAATTGAAATTGCTGTTTCTGAAGCGCTCTCCCTTATTGGTACGATAGAAAAGAGCCTCAGCTGAGGCTCTTTTCTACACGGTCTAATATCGAGAATGAAGCTTCAACTATTTTGGTAATGCGTGTTTGTTCATCGTAAGGCGGAATCGGAATTAGTGTAGCAACGATTTTCTCTTTTGATATGTTGGGTTGAGCACCGCCTTCTGCCATAGAGACAAAAACCTCTTTATGAGACATTAGGTAATAAAATAAGTATTTTCCTCGCACAGCTTGCGGATTACAGCAGGCACAGCAAGCTTGATTGGTGGTGGATTCAAAGGTGGTTATACCAACTTTGCCTATTGTTGCGCCATACATCGCAACAATAACAGTATTCGATGGTATAACTTTAACTGAGGTCTCTGCGAGAGCAAGTTCTGTAATTGCTTCTGGAACTTCTGTGATATAGCCATTATTCAGATCGCCGGTTTTAATCCAAGGAATTGCGCCTTCGTAATATTCAGGCTTTCTTCTATTCGGGGTAGCTCCAGTTTGCCAGTCTCCTATATTGCCAAGCCTGCACCAAAACCAACTATCAGGCAATTCAAAAGGAATCTCATCATCGATATTTACGACCTTACCACCAATCTTCTCATAATAAGAGGAAGTCACATATTTCCCTTATAATATTTGTGCGGAAAACCGCAGAAAATATTATAAGGAGGCCGCTTATTATGAAGCAGCAAGGCACATTTGAAGAACACCTGCAAAAGAGCAATCTTTCGGAAAATACCATCCATTCCTATCTCTGGACGGTCGACTTCTATCACGCCCACTACGATGAGATCAACAAGGAAAACCTGCTGGCCTACAAGGGGTATCTGATGGAGTTCTTCAAACCCAAGACTGTCAACTTGCGCATCCAAGCGATGAACAAGTATCTGAATTTTCTGCACAAAGACCGGTTGCGACTGAAAGCAGTAAAGGTGCAACAGAAGAACTTCTTGGAAAATGTAATCAGCAACGCCGACTACAACTTTCTAAAAAAGCAGCTCAAGAAGGACGATAACATGGAATGGTACTTCGTGGTCTGGTATCTGGCTGCGACAGGGGCGCGCGTCAGCGAACTTATTCAAATCAAAATCGAGCATGTAGAGCTCGGCTACTTCGACCTGTACACCAAGGGAGGAAAACTGCGCAGGTTATACATACCCAAAAAGTTGAGGACGGAAACTCTTGAATGGCTGGAGGAAACACACCGTTCCTCCGGCTATTTATTTTTGAATCGGTACGGCGTCCGCATTACCACCCGCGGAATCTCACAGCAGCTCAAAAACTATGCCGATAAATATGGTTTGGACAAAAAGGTGGTTTATCCGCATTCCTTCCGGCATCGGTACGCAAAAAACTTTTTGGAGAAGTACAACGATATTGCTTTGCTGGCGGATCTGATGGGCCACGAGAGTATTGAGACCACCCGCATCTACCTTCGCAGGACAGCCAGTGAGCAACAGGCTCTGGTGGATAAAATCGTCACATGGTAAAGGAAACAGCCGCCTTCTTTCGAGGGCGGCTGTTCAATCAGTCAGATATAATACCTTCAATCAGGGCAAATATTTGATCTAACTTTTCTACAATTCGGCTCTGCTCTTCGAGTGGAGGCAGCGCAAACGGAATGAGAGAAAGAACGTTTCCGGTAAGATGCTTGATCGTCACACCTTTACATAGAGACTTGATTATTCCACGGCTTTCATAATACATCATATGGTACATGAAATAGAATGGATTGCATTCACCATAGAACCTAACCCTGTGTAGTGCATTCTGATACAGAATTTCCTTGTCATCAGTCCACACACAGCTACGCCCGACATCACCGCCCTCGCATATGAGAAGATCATTCTGCCTTACTGTGTATCGGTCAAGCTCTTCTGGTTCAAACTGCATTTCTTTCAGGTCAGACAAATCCACTTCATTCCATCGCACATTTATACTGCGAAGATAAGGATAGTTGGTACCTGTATTTTTTGCTCTGTCGAGGGTCTTACCCAACTCTATCTTCGCAATGTTGCGCAAAGAACACCATTCCCAATTGTCTGGAAGCTCAAAAACAAACTGTTCATCAATAGATTCCGTATGCGTATCTTGACGGATATAATAAGAGTTATCCTCACCACGGAAGATGACGGATTCCTTCTTATCCCGCTTGAGCTTGCCCTGCTTGATGAGTTCTTCTTTCTCTGCACGGATGCGTTCTAACAGGACAGCCGCAGGCTCGTCAGCAGGGTCTTGCGGTACAAGCTGGCCGCGAATGGCGAGGTCGAGGATTTTGGATTTGGCCTTTATTACATAATCAGCCAATGCCGCTTTATCATCTTCTATAGTGGAAACGACAGACTCAGCGCTGCCAGTAGAAGACATTATTCTATCGATTTGCTGGATAGAGGGAATCGGGAGTAATACCTTTTGGAATTCATCGAAATTTACATTTTCGACGGTTGTACCTGACTTGGTATATTTGAGCAATAACTGTGTCTCCATCCCCTTTAGACATACATAGATATATTCTGCGAGCTGCGGCATATACAGTATAATAGCCTTAAGGTCCTGATTAATGGTTGCACATTCTTTAAGAATGGCTACGGGCAATGTGTGTCGTAGAATTCCGCTACGAGTGACCAATAGCAATGTGTCTGGCTGGTACATCTGCATTTGCTCTGCGCCCAAGGTGCTTAAGCGCAGCTGCGAGGAAGTTATATATTTACTTTTCATATCTTTGGATGTTACCCAAAGAATATCCCCATCCCAATATTCCGAACGAGAAGTTGAAGGTGTTTTTCCTCCGGAAAATGAAGCAAGGTTAGATAAACGTTCCCATGCCCAACCATCTGGCAACTCAAACGGTATCTCATCCTCAATGCATTTTACGCTGTCGTCAGCGAACTTCTCATAATGTAAATTATAATATTATAATTTGCAATCTTTTTGCTTTTACGATACAATAAATGCACTTGGAGAAGGAGAGTGCGTATGGCGGACCCAAACGATAAAATCCAACTTTTTGAAAACCAGCGCATCCGCACGGCGTGGGATGAAGAAAAAGAAGAATGGTATTTTTCCATCGTTGATGTAGTGGCTGTTCTAACCGATCAGCCAGATCAGCGCCATGCGGCGAAGTATTGGAGTGTCCTCAAGACGCGCCTGAAAAAAGAGGGCAGTGAGTTGACTACAAATTGTAGTCAACTGAAAATGCGTTCTGCGGATGGCAAGCGATACAATACCGATGTGGCCGATACCGAGCAACTTCTCCGTATCATCCAGTCCATCCCGTCACCCAAAGCGGAGCCGTTCAAACTCTGGCTGGCACAGGTGGGACGGGACCGCATTGAGGAGACCATCGACCCGGAGTTGACCATTGAGCGGGCGCTGGAAACCTACCTCAAGAAAGGCTATACCCGCGAATGGATCAACCAGCGGCTGCAAGCCATTCAGGTTCGTAAGGAATTGACAGACGAGTGGGACGTCCGCGGCGTGCAGAAGGGCGTGGAATACGCCATCCTCACAGATGAGATCTCCCGCACGTGGTCGGGGATGTCCACCCGGCAGTATAAAAATCTGAAAGGACTCAAAAAGGAAAATCTCCGCGACAACATGACCACGCTGGAACTGGTGTTGAATATGCTGGCGGAGGCCACCACCACGGAAATTTCCAAACAGAAAGCACCGGCAACCCTTTCGGAAAACATCGATGTGGCCCGTGCCGGTGGCAAGGTGGCTGGCGACGCGCGGAAGGCCATTGAGACGCAGACCGGCGTTCCTGTCATTACTTCCAAGAATGCTGCGCAGCTTAATGAAGTGGTGACAAATCTGCTGGAAGATACAGCGGATATGGATAAATGATAACTGCGCATGAGAGAATGATGCCATTAGTCAAAACATTATAATCAATTTACAGGATAGCAAGGAGGAATGGCAGCGTGTCCAAGAACGATCAATACAGGCAGTTGATCGATGATGTTCGCACAGCCTATCGATCTGCGCAGCGTGAATTGAAGTGGTGCGATGAATGCCAAGAGATCAATCTGTGGACTTATTGGCAGGGACGCGGACATTTAGATGCCCGGATCATGCTGGTGGGTCAGGATTGGGGTTGCCCATGGGATGCAGGGGCTGCGGAGGTTATGCGGAATGTGCAGGCCATGAATCGTGGGCAATCCATCGGCTATATGCGTGAAAATGAAAACCCAACAGATAGAAATCTCATTGAACTCTTTCGCTCGATTGGATTCGACATTCTAACGGACGATTCACGCCTGTTTTTTACGAACTTCGTGATGGGCTACCGAGTCAAGGGAACCAGCGGAAATTTTAAGAAAAGTTGGGTGGCGGCAGATGCAGAGTATTTCCACCGACTGGTTAAGATCATCCGTCCGCGCATCCTTTTGTGCTTGGGTAAGGACACATGGAAAAGTGTACTTGGCTGTTTTGACAGCACGATATCACACAAGATGAGTTACAACCGTGTTATCGAAAGTGAGAAGAACCCCGTGGTGGTAAAACTCTCAGATGGAATGCCGGTGTATGTGTTTGCCTTGGCGCACTGCGGTGTAATGGGGACGCTCAATCGGAATCGGGGCAGCGGCGATAAACTCTTGTTAAACCGACAGAAGAATGACTGGGCAAGAGTGCTTCCGGTATTTTGGAGTGATCCACTACTCTTAAATACATATTGGGAACCATCCATCAAAATGCTGCGAGAAATTGAAGCATCGGAGGAAAAACGGAGTTGGTGCAAGGCGTATTCGGTTTATGCACCACAGACGGACAAGCAAGGACTAATACGAACCTTTAGGCAGTTTATGAATGACACTTATAAAAATGGCGTGGTGATTGGAAACTACCGTGAAATGATGAATAGGTTGAATCTCGATGATCAGCAAGTTGTCAAAGCAGAAAGCGCATGGGTCGATACCCTATCGCTGTATGGTGCGGTGGCGTGCCTTGCGTATCATTTCCGACGGGATCATTTCTGCGAGGGCAGCCTCATAAACGACAGCGTGGCGAATGGGTGTGTGCTGCGATTAATGGAACGGATATATAAGCTGCTTGTTGCAATGCCGTAATAAAAGTGGGGCGGGTTAAAATCTGCCGCGCTATAGACAAAGAGAACCGTGTGCTGACCTTGCGGTCAGCACACGGTTTTTCATTTGGATTCCTTCAGCCAGGTCTCCAGTTCCTTCTGAGAGATCAGCCCCCGCTCGCATTTATCCTTTTCCGTTCTGGCCCGTTCGCTCCAATCGTAAAACTGTTGATCGGTGATCCGCCCGGCCTTGATCCACGCAAAGCGCCGCTTGTATTCCTTGCGGTAGGCCTTGAATACGTCATTGCCCGCCTGCCGGAGCGTCCACTGCTTCAGAGCGCCGATGTCACGGCAGCGCTGCTGCCCTTTGGGAACAGGCCGCTCGCAATATTCCGCGCTGACCCGACCGGTCTGCGGAAACCAGCGGCCACAGTTCTTGCAGCGCCGCACGGTGATGTTCCGCTCCACACAGCTCCGCAGGGAGTAGTCGATCATGTCCCGAATGCTGGAGGAATACAGCACCGGCGAACACCGCCCCGGCTCCACCGGCTCAAAGCTGAGCGGGATAGGGCGGAAACAAAACAGGCCGGGATCTTTCGGAGAGTCGTGAAAGTAATTTTTTGCCGCTTGTGCCTGCGGCTCCCGTCCCGCGCTGTCCACATCCAGCACCAACTCAAAAAAGCGTTGGATCTGCTGCTGATACCGCGGAAGCTGTTCGGGGAGCTGGCGCAGCTCGTCCAGTATTTGCGCATCCTCCGCGCTGCCCCGATCATTCTGGATAAACATTGCCGTCTGACGGTAGTAGCAATGGACATAGAGAAGCTGAAAATAAATGTGTACGGAGGATAATCCCCCCAGTTTTTTCATTGCGCTTGCAAGAGCCTCTTTGTCGTCCTCGCTAACGAATCGACTCCAGTTATCTGCGATGCTTTGCAGCATTGGCGTCACTTCCGCACAGTCCAATTCCTGAAAGGAAAGAAGGCTTTCCAGAAAGGGAAATTCCCCCTGGACATCCGGAACGCCTTGCGTACCAAGGGAATCATACTGAAAAATCTCTCTGCCCTCAGAGAAATACATTTTGGCATACCACATGACAGTTCACCTCGAAATAGACAATCGTAATATAGAAATATGGACAGTCTTGACAAGGAGTGAAAAGTATGTTACCATACAAACACGGAAAGACTGTCAAAAGTAATTTACAGTTAGTCTAACACGGAGACTGCGGATTGTCAATGAAAAAGACAGTCACAAAATCCGAAAAAGCACCTCGACAACTGAATACCCATCACCGGAGATGATACATGCCGGAGAAGTAACGCCAGGACGCCGCGGCAAAGCGGTCGAGCGTGCCAGGGCAGATGAAAACGCCGTGCAGGTCAAACAAGGCCGCAGGGCAGGAACGGGTACGGTGCGTGGCAGAAGATCGTTAAGAAAGGGGGGGGATCGATATCTATCGTTCCTACAAAAAGGAAAACCGCTGAACTGTTGCAGCAGTCCAGCGGCGCGCCGCGTTTCGGAAAACGCAGACTCCATCTGCAAACAGTCTAACAGAGGGACCTCCGAAACGCAAGTAATTTTTCTCTGAATTCTATTGGAGGTAACGATTTTGAAAATATCAACCTATCACAGCTACGATGACTTGCCGCTGTTCCTCAATGCGGAACTGGTGGCAAAGGTGCTGGGCGTGTCCATCTCCAGTGCCTACGAGCTGATGCACGAAGAAGTATTTCCGTCTGTGCGCATCGGCAGTCGGTTCGTGGTGCCCAAGGATAAATTCCAACAGTGGGTAGAACTGCAGAGTGGAGGTGCCAGATGAGAACTTGGACAAAGCGCGATCCGGTCAAGAACTATTTTCCTCTGCCCAATGAGATTTATCAGCTGGGTCTGTCTCACGGTGCGATTGCGGTCTACGGTTATCTGCTTCGCATCGAAGACCGCAAGACCTATCAGTGCCATCCCAGCTACGCCACCATCGGCAAGGCGGTGGGCATGAGCAACAACACCGTGCGGAAGTACGTGCAGGAGTTGGAGGAACGTGGACTCATCCGCACCGAGCGCACCAGCATCATCACGAGTGACGGGCGCAAGCAAAACGGAAGTCTGCTCTACACAATCCTGCCGATCCAGTTTTCCATCGATCAGTTTTATCAGCGGCAGATGGATGCTGTGGACAGAGCAAAGGAGCGGCAGCGCGTGGCAAGACGCATGGAGCAGACCAGCGTGTGAAACAGCAGATATGTTCTCTGCGTGCTGTTATCATGGACAAGCAAAACCGTGAAGCCCATCAATGCGGTGAGAGAAACAGCAATGGGATCACGCAGCCCAGCGGGGCCGCGACGCCTCGGAACAGCGACGCGCATGAGCACATCGCTGTTCCGCAGGCTCTCCGCGTTCTTCGGGAACACACCCGACCAAGACCCAAAAGCGGCAAAGTTTGCCGTTCTGACACCCGGCCACGCAGGGTTTCCGAACCGCGCAAAACGCTCCGAGGGTAATGATAGCGCCCCATCCAAAACGCCCTGTGTTTCGCCGTGTAAGCCGCTGTGTGCGCGGTTAGAAGATGGGGTGGCGTGTGTACCCGCTTTCACCTGCGAAAACGAACGTGAGCCGTTTGTGCGAGTGTGATTTGAAACCGCTCCGGAGAGGACTTTCCCACGCCGTATGGGACGTAGCTTCGGCAGATTGGGCGGTTATCGGAGGAACTTATTTATAGCAGGATAAAAGGCTGGCGTCGGAACCGACGCTCTGCCCGGTCACTTCTGCCCGCAGTGCGGGCAGTTTACGGGGGTTTCAGCGCAGGCGATTGTGGCGTCTATTCGGAAGATTTTTTGTGTAATTGGCGTCTAACGTCCGTGAAAGGCCGATGAATACAGGCTTTTCGACGGCGTCTTAGTAAGAAAGAAGGCATTTTATGAGTGATAACAAGGATCGCTTGACCTACCGGCCGGAGCCGGAGACCAAGCAAAAAATAGAGCGGTGGTATCAGGAAGATAACTGCCGCAGCAAAAATGAGTTCATCGAAAAAGCGGTGAACTGCTACGCGGATATGCTCGCCGCAGGCGAAAGCACCACGCTGCCCCGTGCGGTGCAATCCGCCATCGACGCGCGGCTGAAGCTCTTCGAGGATCGTATCGCGTCGCTGCTCTATAAGCAGGCGGTGGAGATGGACATGGCAATGTCCATTCTCCTGCAAAGCCTCAACGTGAGTGAGGAAGTGCTGCGGCAGGAACGGGCAAAGAGCATCGCCGCCGTCAAGCGCACCAACGGTCAGCTGCGGCTGGAGCAAAAGCTCCGTGAGCTGGAGAGCGAAGCATGGCAAGGCTGATCGTCAAGAGCCCGTACATCAAGTGCGGCGGCGGGAAAAGTGCCGGTGGGTATCTCAAGTACATCGCCACACGGGAGCGGGTGGAGATCATTCCGGATGACCGGCCGCCCACCAACAAGCAGACGCAGCTCATCGCAAAGCTGGTGAAGGATTTCCCTGACGCAAAAGAGCTGATGGAGTACGAGGACTACAGCTCACACCCGACAAAAGCAAATGCGTCCGCGCTCATCACGCTGGCGCTGGAATCGAATTGGGATCGGGTACAGGGCATGGAAGGCTACGCCAAATACATCGCCCTGCGGCCGAGAGCGGAGCGGCTGGGGGAGCACGGTCTCTTCGGTGACGATGACAACGTGGATCTGAGCAGAGTCATGGATGAACTGGATCACTACACCGGCAACGTGTGGACGCACATCATCTCCCTCCACCGGGAGGACGCGGAGCGGCTGGGGTATAACCATGCGGACGCATGGCGCACATTACTGCGTACCCACCGCAATGATATCGCCGCGGCGATGAAAATACCGCCGGAGGACTTCCGCTGGTACGCGGCCTTCCACGATGAGGGCAATCATCCCCACGTCCACATGATGGCGTGGTCGGTGAAACCGAATCAAGCGTACCTGTCCAAAGACGGTATCCGCCAAATCAAGTCCACGCTCACCAACCAGATCTTCCGACAGGAGCTGCTGCACGTCTACGAGCAGAAAAGCAAGTCCCGCGATGAACTGGTGGCGGAAGCACGGAAAGCCATGCTGGAATTGGCGAAGGCCATGCGGGAAATGACCTGCATCCACCCGGAGGCGGAACAGATGATCTGGAAACTCTCCAAACAACTCAGCACCGAACCGGGCAAGAAAACCTATGGCTATCTGCCGAAGCCAACGAAAAAGCTGGTGGACGAGATCGTCGACCAAATGGCACGTCTGCCTACCGTGGATGCGTGCTACCAAACTTGGTGGGAGCTGCAGTGTCAGGTGGAGGATTACTACTCTGAGGGAAAGAAACGTCTGCGCCCACCGCTGTCTCAGCAGAAGGAGTTCCGCCAGATCAAGAACGCCGTCATCAAAGAAGCAGAACATATCCGCACGAACAGGTTTTCCTTCGAGGACGCAGAGATGCAGGATGACGGTGAGCGGATCAGTACTTATGACATGAGTTACGAGTGTCAGGATCTGCAAAGTGTGGCCAACGATGAGAGCTTTCCGTTGGTGGAACGGGATGAAGCGGCGGAGCGTCTGGAACAGTTGGCGGATGCAGGTGACGCCTACGCCCAGTACATCATCGGCACGGCGTACCGTGACGGCGGACTGCTGATACCGGACACGGCCAAAGCGCAAAAGTTCTTGGAGTGCGCGGCAAAACAGGAAATCGATGCGGCGCAGTACGCCCTCGGCAAGCTGTATCTCTCCGATGATGCAGACGTTCACGATTCTGCCAAAGGCATTTACTGGCTGAAACGCTCGGCGGACAACGGCAACAATTACGCCGCCTACCGGCTGGGCAAGGAATATCTCAGCGGCAAAAATACGATAAAAGATGCCGAAACAGCAGTGTCATATTTGCGGCAGGCCGCGGACAATGGAAACGCCTACGCCCAATATCTGTTGGGCAAGCTGACCCTCATGGGCGAGGGCGTTCCGAAGGACATGGACGCCGCCTATGAATGGTTCGCGGCGGCAAGAGATAACGGCCACACCTACGCGGAATTTTTCATGAAACGCATGGAGCGCGGCGAACAGGAGCCGCCCTCCGTCCTGCTGGCCTCCACCCGGCTGCTCTACCACATGGGCAATATCTTCCGGGACAACGCCCCGGCTCCCGCTGCCACCGGCGTTCAAATCGACCGCAAGCATCTGGCGCGGCTGCGGCAAAAGCGCATCGCCCTCGGCCACAAGCCGGACGATCATGAGCCGGAACAGCAACAGGGATTTTCAATGAAATTCCATATGTGAAGGGGGGCAAGATGTTCAGTTTTTGCGCCGCAATAGTCAAAGAAACATTTCGAAAAACAGTAGCTTTGTGAGCGGAGTTGTGGTATGTGTTGTGGTTGCCAAAAGGAGGTGCCACAATGTACGACTACATGAAAGCCCTGCAAAAGCACTTCGACCGTCAGGAACACAGTGAATTGGGCAAGCAGGTCGAATACGCCCGAGAGGAACTGCGGCGGGACATGGATGCCGCAGGGCGAAAGAAGCTGCTGCGGCTGTTGGACGCACAAAACACACTGCTGGCTGAGTCCACGTTGATGAGCTTCACGGCGGGCTTCAAGCTGGCGTGGGGCATGGCGAAAGAGCTGGAGGCAGATGGTCTCTATTCCTTCGAGCGTGAGGAAGAAGAACGCATTTGCCGTCCGGCAGAACAGGAGGACTAAATGGCAAAACGAAGACCTGCCGGTGACGGCATGGTACGCAGGCGGGACGATGGCCGCTGGGAGGGCCGCATCGTGGTGGGCCACAAGAAAAACGGTACGCCCATCTTCCAGCACGCCTATGCGCATACGCAAAAAGAACTGACGGAAAAGCTCCATCAGAATATCGAACGCTATCAGGACGTGGAGCTGACCGAGGACAGCCGCATGACCCTGGGGGAGTGGCTGGACCGTTGGCTGACGGACTATAAAGAGAACACCGTTCGCCCCGGCACGCTCGCGGGGTATCGAAGCTGCATCGAAAACTATATCAAGCCGCGGCTGGGCGGCAAGCAGGTGTCGCTGGTGACAGCGCAGGATGTGCAGAAACTCTACCGCAAGCTGAAAGAGAATGGGCGGGTCAGGGAGCATCCGAGGTTTGGTTCCGCACTGTCAGACACCACCATCAACCGCCTCCACGCCATCTTCCATCAGGCGATGGAGGACGCCCTCCACGCGCATATCGTCGCCAAAAATCCCACCGTGGGCGCAACGGTGCCGAAGGCAAGCCACGCACCGAAGCGTGTCCTGACCGACAAAGAACTGGACACCTTCTTGGACACCGTGCGGGAGGATGTGATTTGGGGTGACTTCTTCTATGTGGAGCTGACCACGGGCCTGCGGCGGGGCGAGATCTGCGGGCTCATGTGGCAGGACTTTGACGCGCGGAACGGCGTCCTGCAAGTGCGCCGCACCCTTCATAACCGAAAGCTGGGGGTCGATATGCTGGGCAAGACCAAGACCCGCAGCGGTGAGCGCACCATCGTCCTGCCCCGCAGCACGGCGGAAATTCTGCGCCGGCGGAAGGAGAATGCGATCACGCAATGGATCTTCCCCGATCCCGTCCGACCGGAGCTGCCGCTGTCTCCGAACTGCGCCTACACGCACATGAAAGCGATCTTACACAAGGCGGGACTGCCGGACATCCGCTTTCATGACCTGCGCCACACCTTCGCCACCCACGCCATCGCCAGCGGTGTGGATGCCAAGACCCTGTCGGGGATTCTGGGGCATACCAACGCCAGCTTCACGCTGGACACCTACACCCACGTCACACCGGATATGCAAAAAGCTGCCAGCGGTATCGTTGGCGGCTTCATGGAAGACTTGCTCGGAAAGGGGCTGAGACCTTGGCAAAGAAACGGAAAAGCGGAACCGGCACCGTAAGACAGCGCAGTGACGGCCGGTGGGAGGGCCGCGTTGTCATCGGCTATGATGACAATGGCCTTCCCAAGACGAAGAATGTTCTCGCCAAAACAAAGCGGGAATGTCAGGAGAAACTAAAAACGCTTACCGAAAGCATGGCGGGGCGGAATGACCGAAAGGTCAAACCGGATATGCTGTTCGGGGACTGGCTATGCTACTGGTACGAAAATCACAGCAAGCCGACGCTCCGCGCCTCCACACAGAACAACTACGAAAACGTCATTTACAACCATGTCCTGCCGGAGATCGGAAAAATTCCGCTGAACAAATTGTCACAGAATGATTTGCAGCAGTTCTACGGGCGGCTGAAAAAGAACGGTCGCAAGCGTCTGACGGAGCAATACGGCGCAGGACTTTCCGACCGCATGGTGCGGATGTGCCACGCGGTCTGCCGCTCCGCCTTGGAACGGGCCGTGCGGGATGACCTGCTCCGTACAAATCCGGCCATCGGCTGCAAGCTGCCACCGAAAAAGGCAAAGGAAATGCAGGTGCTGGATCGGGAGGAATTGCAGAAATTTCTCATTCAGGCGCAGGCGGACGGGTACTACGAACTGTTCCTGCTGGATCTCTGCACCGGCCTGCGGCGGGGTGAATTGATAGCACTTCAATGGGAGGATCTGAACTTTGAAACCGGCGTGCTGACCGTCAACAAGCAGGCGTACACGGTAAACGGCAAATTGCAGATCATCCCGCCCAAAACCAAGGCATCCGTGCGAAAACTGGTGCTGCCGCCTGCAGTGCTGGCCGTGCTGCGGGAATACCGCAAAAAAGTAGACTCCCGCTGGATGTTTCCGTCCCCGGTGAAGGCGGACCGACCGATCACGCCCGGCGTGGCGCGCAGACGGCTTCAGACGATACTGGAGCGGGCAGACTGCAAGCGTGTCAGATTTCATGATCTGCGTCACACCTTCGCGACGCTGGCGCTGGAAAATGGTATGGACGTAAAGACCCTCTCCGCCATGCTGGGCCATGTGTCCGCGGTGACAACGCTGGACATCTACACCCACATCACCAGTGATATGCAGCGTGCTGCTGCCGCCAGCATTGACCGGAGCATCGGCAAGGCAGAACCACGGGAAGAAACGGAGCCGGAGCGGAAAGGCATCGTGGACTTCCGGCCCTATGTGGGGAAGAAAAGGAAACCAGGCACCGGATGCGTCAGCGAACTCAATGACCACCTGTTTGAGGGACGCTATTCTCCCATATGGCCGGACGGGACACAGCATTCCCGCAACGTCTACGCCCGCACCCGCGAGGAGTGCGAGGAAAAGCTCAAGGCGCTGATCACGGAGATGAACGAGGAACGCGAAAATCTCAAGGAGCAGCTTGCGGGCATCGCCCCGCCGGAAAAGCTGACAAAGAAGCAGCGCAAGCTGTGGGACTATATGCGCCTCCACCCGGAGACCACGGAGTTCTCGACCATCGCCAAACGAACCGGCCTGGCAAGAAATACCGTAAAGAAGCACTATGGGATGGTAGCGGCAATGCTGGGTAGAAAATGAAAGCCATATTTGCGGTTAAGCGCATGATAAAGAGATATAACTCATATTCACTGCCAGTTTCGCTTCAAGATCTCACTTTTGAGGTACAGCGTACTCTTTTCCGAGGATTTAATCGGATGGAGCTTTCCACGTTTTGTTAGGTCAATGATGTTCTGCCGGGAACAGCCCAAGATCTCCGCCGCTTCCGCTGCGTTGATGACTCTATGGGCGGCAAAGTTCCGGAAATCAGCCGCCGTCAGAGGAACGCTTTTGCCGATCCGGTAGAGCATCGCATCCGAAACGGTCATGTTCACATCCCACGCAACGCCGTATCCGCCCGTCTGCATCTGCACATGCTGAAAATAGTCCGGCTTCTTGAGAAGGATCTGAAACGCCTTCGTCTTTTCAAAGTGCTTTTGTAAATCGCACTTCTTCACTGCGCCATCCCGGAAAAACACCAGCAGGCAATGATCCTCCAGCGGCAGCACATCTTCAATTCTCTTGGAGAAGCGCTTCGTAATTTCTTCCGGAAGCTCCTTCTCATCAATGGGAACGAGGTAGTAATCGTCCTGCGCGCATCGCCCCATTGCCAGCATCAATAGCTCGTACTCATCGTATTCCTTCAGATGATTGTCGCGCAAGATCTCGCCGATGTTCTGGCGGTCGGTCGGAACGATCCGCTGCTCCACCCAGATTTTGCTCCAATAGGAATTGACCGTGGTTTCCCCACGCTTCACAAAGGAGTCCAGCAGCAACGGCGTCTCCCATGCGTCTGCGTTCTCCGGCAGCTCAATATAGAACCGCTTTTCCTGCTCGTAGTACAGGAGGTACGCCAGATCCTTCTGCTCCTGCGCCGATTCATCTCGAATGGCAAAAATCTTCATATGCGCACCACCTTTTCCAGATCATTTCCCATATCTTGTCCTGAAGCGTCTGAGAGATTACACCGTCCAGTCCTTCCAGTAGAACCTGTCTGTCGCTCTCGTGCAGCGGTGTCAGCTTCGGCATTTTATCCTTCGGAATGATACGCAGGTTATCCCATGTGGACTTTGAGCCGATAAAGTTGTTGCAGGGCTTGTCGGCCATCACATCGAATTTTGCCACGGCAACATCATCCAGGCAGCTGCAAAGCAAAGAGAGGCCGTGGTCAAACAGGGGAGCCAGACGGATCGTCTTCTTGCGGCTGTTGCGCAGTACCTCAATATTGGCACCGTGGCGATCTCGGTTCAGGATCAGATAGTCTACGATCAGCATCTGATAAACATAGTCTTCCCACCCCATACGGATGCAGAAATCCAAGGCGGATTCATCCGGCAAAGCCTCCAGTTCCTTATAGGCATCCAAAGCGGTCTTGGACTCGCTCTTCGCTTTGAAATCTTCCGAGGCGCAGAGATAAACCTCATGGGTTCTGCCATCCACCGAAACATCCGCATGGATCAGCTGATAGGACAGATGAGGAATCCCCAGTATGGTTAGCAGCCGGTCAACGATCAGCTCGTTCACGCACTCATGCCCAATGACACCACGAGCCTTATCAAAGTTTGAGAGTTTGTAATAGGTCTTCGTTCCACCGAGTTCGGAGTATGCTTTCAGAAAAGAACCGGCAGTTCCGGAAGAATTGCGATAGACCGACCAAGAAAGATAGGTCAGATCCTGTTTTTCTTTCGTCATTTGCATAAGCGCTTCACCTCGCTGTCATTGTATAATACCACTTGTCATACGTCAAGACATTTTTCCAAAGAGCTTGCCGTATGACAAGTTACTACACGCTTTTGGTTCTGCACAAGCCGCAACTTGTTTATAGCATATCGGATAAACAAGTTTCAATTCGGTATTCCACGATATAGAAAAAGCAGCCTCCGGTTGGTTCCAACCGGAGGCTGTATGAGTTTTTGTTGTATCGTATGGTGCAAGGGCACACGGTCAAGCCGCGCGTTCGACATTAAAAAAGGAGTCTTCCTGACTAAGATAATCGGGGGAGATTGTTAATGTGCTGGGGAGGTAATGGTGGGGTAAATATGGTAAAAAGTTGCAAAAGCAGGTTGTTTTTGATAAAACAACCTGCTTTTGCTGGTCCGAGATGGGAGACTCGAACTCCCGACATCTTGCTCCCAAAGCAAGCGCGCTACCAACTGCGCTAATCCCGGATTTAGGTTTTGAGTTTTGCGCCAGATGTGGTCAAACATGTGGTCAGGCGGTTTTTTTGACCACCTCGACTTGCGGGGGAAGTGCCTGTATCGCAGGCGTATCAAGGGATTGCGGACACGGTATTTTCCGGCTTGAAGGGGGAGCGACCCGCTCCCAAAGCAAGCGCGCTACCAACTGCGCTAATTCCGGATATGAAATTCAGACTGATCCGACGGCCGGATGTTCTAACTCAGGAGTGTGTTTGCAAATGGCTACGCCACAGAACCTGACCGCAGTACACGTGGCTTGCCGCAAAAGGACGGAATGCAGACGAAAGACTATCCTCTATTTTACTGAAATCTGCCGCAAAGTCAAGTCCTATATAGAAGAAGCCCCGTGCCCATAAAGGCACGGGGCTTTGATCTTAGCAACCGCAGCCGCTATTGCAGCCGCAGCCGTTGTTGCAGCCGCCCCAACCGCCGCTGCCGCAGCAGCACCAGATGATGATCAGCAAAATGATGATCCAGCAGCAGTTCCCGCCGCCTCCGCAACCGTTATTACAGCACATATCGGAACCTCCTATGAGATCGAGATGTAGACCGTTCATGCGGTCTCAATCCATAGTATGTGCCCCAGTGAAGAAGGTGCGGAATTTTTTAGAGGCGATCACTCTTGACCAGCTTCCACGAGCCGCGCCACTCGTCTCTGGTAAAAACGCCCAAGTCCATCAAGCGGTCGGCCAGAGACTGGCTGCCGTCAGGCAGGTCAGCCTCCAAGGCGTAATAGGAGATGTACACAAGCTGCGCCCGCAGGAAGGCGGCGCTTTGCAGCATGGCAGCGTCACCGTCGGTCAGGACACCGGCGTTCACGGCCCGGAGCAGGGTATCGGACAGATCCTTGTTGGCAGCGGAGCTGTATCCCATGGCGCGGAGCACGAATTCCGTGTACTGATAGGCGTTGACAGCCCCGGCGGGCTTGAAGGACGTGGCTGTGTAGCCGTTCGTATAGCCCTTTTCATAGGCGTAGCCCACATAATGCTCCGCCTGAGAGCCTTTCTCGATGTCCTTGAACGGCGTAGTTCCGGACCAGGCCAGCGCCTGCTCCTCCTCACCCAAGACCCGGATGAACATGATGAGGGCCTGAAGGCGGGTGGGGGCAGCCTCCAGATCAAAGCCCTCGCCGTAGCCAGTGAAAGTGCCCTTGAACAGATGCAGGGACTTCAGGGCGGCGGCCATGGCGTTGTAGTCCGGCCGGTCGGAATAGGAGAAGGCGTACTGCCCCTGATAGTCCACCACCGCGGTTTCGGAGGTGACGGTATAGGCGGCGGTGGTGTCCTCGGCGGTCAGATAGCGGTGGTTGGCGGTGAGATTCGTACCGCTGGGAACCACAGCTCCGGTGGTAACATCCACCACAGCGCCGGATTCATAGGTCACGCGCCCGCGGCCGGCCAGCAGCAGAACGCCGGTGCCTGTGACGCCGTGAAGCGTGTCACCCTCTTTGAGGCGGGTCTCCTGCCAGGTGGCAGTTGCCTCGCCTACCTCACCGTTTTTCAGACGTTCGGCCAACTCTTTGTCCGACTGCTCCAATGCCTGATCGATTTTTTTCTCTGCACGTTGGGAAAATTCGCCGTTCAAGTAAGAAAGAGATGCCAGCGGATCTCCCGCGTCCCCAGCGGCGCCGACCCAGACGGCAGAGGCCAGAAGCGCGCATACGGATAGGAACAGGACCAGCTTTTTCATGGGGAGTTCCTTTCTCAGTGATTGGCGATGCGGTAACTTAGGGTCAGAAGGCTGTCGGCAAAGTGAATGTTTTCAAACTGAACATCCGGATTGGGGCTGGACAGCTCCACATTGGTAAAGTTCCAGAAGCCCCGGATCCCAAGGTCGATCAACCGGTTGGCGGTAGCCTGTGCCACAGCCTGAGGAATGGTCAGAACAACAACGTCCACGGCGTGGCGCTTGATGTAGGACTCCAACTCATCGGTCGAATAAACGGGGATGCCGTTGATCTGTGTATCGATCACATCGGGAGAGACGTCAAAGGAGGCGTCCACGGTGAAGCCGGTGTTTTCAAAGGGGAAGTTGTTCAGCAATGCGCGGCCCAGGTTGCCGACACCGATCATGATGAGATGGTGATCGTTGTCCACACCCAGAATGTGACCGATCTCGGAACGAAGTTCTTCAACGTTGTATCCATATCCCTGCTGGCCAAACTCACCGAAACAACTGAAATCCTGACGGATCTGAGAAGCGGTAATATTCATTTCCTGCCCCAGAGAGTGGGAGGAGGTGCGGACAATGCCACGGTGATAAAGATCGGTCAGCTGCCGGTAATACCGGGGAAGCCGGCGAATGACGGCGTCCGAGATATTTTCTTTTTTCATGATTTGATCCACCTGCTTTGAAAAAATATGTTATCACTATTTTAAAATAAAATGCCGGACTTGTCAAATTTTTTAACAATCTTTGCAGGGATAAAAATTTTTGCAAAGAAAGGCTTTACATGACCGGAAAAATCTGTTATACTATCGAGCGATGTGTAAGGGGACTATCTCTTGCCGGAACAACCGAATACGCGCCCGTAGCTCAGTTGGATAGAGCGTTAGACTCCGACATTTCAGGTGTCTCCAGTTGAGATATGGCGCAAAGCATTGCTACTCCTGCGTTTGCGGGAACGGCAGAGAAAAAATAGTTAGTTGTTGACTACTATTTGACTACTATCGCAGAAACCCACAACCAAATATGCGCCCGTAGCTCAGTTGGATAGAGCGTTAGACTCCGACTCTAAAGGCCGCTGGTTCGAATCCAGTCGGGCGTACCAAAAATTTCCCTGTCTTTTGATAGGGAAATTTTTGCTGTTCGGATACATTCTGCCGATTTGATGTCATGTCATGGCGGTGTTGGTATCTCAAAGGTGCCGATAATACTCCTTATGAGAAAATCGGCGATGAAGTGCGGTCGCTGGCGGATGAGGTACCGTTCGACATCCCTGATTCGTGGGAATGGGTGCGACTTGGGAGCATCGTCTATAACCGTGGTCAGATCACTCCCAGTACAGATTTCTGTTATATTGATATTGGTTCTATCGACAACAAAAATCAGAAGCTCAATCCAACGGACACCGTTATAGCCCCCGATAAAGCTCCTTCACGAGCTCGAAAACTGGTTGACAAAGGAGATGTCCTCTATTCAACGGTTCGCCCTTATCTCCATAATATGTGCATCGTGGACAGGGATTTCTCTTGTATTCCGATTGCGAGTACCGGCTTTGCGGTTTTGACCTGTCATGCAGAACTGTGCAACAAATTTCTGTTATATTACATGATGTCACCGGATTTCGACGCTTATGCCAATAACACGGACAATGCCAAGGGCGTAGCTTACCCAGCGATTAACGATGACCGCTTATATAAGGCACTAATTCCAATCCCGCCCTTGGGAGAACAATTCAGAATTGTTTCTGCCATTGAAAGCGTTGATGCGTCCATTCGAGATTACGGGGTCAAGGAAGAGGCACTCCGCGCCCTCAATGGTTCCTTCCCAGAGTCCCTCAAGAAGTCGATTTTACAAGAGGCAGTTCAGGGTAAGCTGGTACCGCAAGACCCGTCTGACGAACCAGCAGAGGCTCTGCTGGAGCGTATCCGGGTGGAAAAGCAGCGGCTCATCAAAGAGAGCAAAATCAAAAAGGACAAGCACGAATCCATCATTTTCAGACGGGATAATTCTCATTATGAAAAGCGTGGTCCAGATGAGGTCTGCATCGATGATGCACTGCCGTTTGAGATACCGGAGAACTGGACTTGGGCGAGACTTTCCTCCGCATGCGTAAGCATTGCCGATGGAGATCACCAGCCTCCACCGCAGGTGCAGGACGGAATTCCTTTCTTGGTAATTTCAAATGTATCTGATGGGAGAGTCGATTTCTCAGATACCCGTTATGTCCCAAAAGAATATTTTGATTCTTTGGCAGAAATTCGCATTCCCCAATGCGGTGACCTTCTGTTTACTGTGACAGGTTCTTACGGCATAGTTATTCCAGTACAAACTGAGAGAAAGTTCTGTTTTCAACGACATATAGCCCTAATAAAGTTCAGTTGTCTATCTCCTGACTTTATGAAGCTCTGGTTGTCATCACCGCTCGTTTACGAGCAGTGCAGAAGGGCCGCAACTGGTACAGCACAAAAAACTGTCGGTTTGGCATCCCTGAAAGGTTTGCTTATTCCAATTCCGCCACTAAATGAGCAGAAGAGAATTGTCCAAAAACTGAATACGCTTCTTGCTCTGGCTACTTTGTAAAGTTCTCATTATGAGAAGTTGGACGGTGTGGAGCGCTGTATTGATAATGAATTGCCGTTTGAAATACCGGAAAACTGGTGTTGGTGTCGCCTTGGAACAATCGCTGCAGTACTGGGTGGCAAGAGAATTCCTGCGGGCAGAAAACTGACCGAATACAACACGGGCCATGTCTATATCCGAGTGTCAGATATGACGGATGGCGGTGTGTCAACCGACCGACTATTGTATGTCCCAGAAGATATTTACCCCTCAATTTCAAGGTACATAATCAATAAGGCTGATGTTTTCATCACTGTTGCTGGGACGATTGGACGAGTCGGAAAAATCCCAGACGAACTCGACGGTGCAAATCTGACCGAAAATGCAGATAGGCTTATTCTCGCCGGTGTGAATCAGGATTGGCTCATTAAAGTGCTTCAGTCCGGGATGATTCAAGAGCAAATTGCAGAGGCAACAACGCAGGTCGGGCAACCCAAACTGGCAATAGCCAGAATTGAGCGCTTTCTTATCCCGTTACCGCCACTCGCCGAGCAGCACCGTATCGTCCGGCGGATTGAGGAATTGCTCCCGCTGGTCAAAGGGCTGTAAAAGGAACACGGTATAATTTCATAGTGAAAGGAGGTCTTTCACTATGATAGAAGAATTCGAAAGACACTTGAGAGGCACAAACCTCTCGGAAAACACGATATCCTCGTACCTTTTTGCCATTCGGCAATACAGCTCGCAGTACGACGGTATCACGAAAAAGAACCTGCGGGCGTATAAGGTGTGGTTGATAGAGAACTACAAGCCTAAGACCGTCAATCTGCGTCTGAGGGCAATCAACTGCTACTTGGAGAGCATCGGCAAAGAGAGCTGGAAAATGCCGTTTGTACGGGTACAGCAGAAAGCCTTTCTGGAAAATGTCATCAGCGAAGCAGATTATGAGTATTTCAAAACCTGCCTTAAGCGGGATGACGAGCTGTTCTGGTATTTTGTAATACGCTTTCTGGCCACAACCGGCGCACGGGTCAGTGAGCTCATACAGATCAAGGTGGAACACATCAAGCTGGGGCATTTGGACTTGTATTCGAAGGGTGGTAAACTCCGACGAATATACATACCAAAGGCTCTGCAAAATGAAGCTCTTTCTTGGCTGAACGATAAGCACCAAGAAAGCGGCTTCATTTTTTTGAACAAATACGGGGACAGAATCACCACAAGAGGCATCTCCGGGCAGTTAAAAAAGCTGGCAGTCCGGTACGGTATCGATCCGGTGGTAGTATACCCACACTCCTTCCGTCACCGCTTCGCAAAGAGCTTCTTGGAGCGCTGCAACGACATCGCATTCCTCGCTGACCTTATGGGGCATGAAAGTATTGAAACCACCCGCATTTATCTCCGCAAAACATCAACCGAGCAACGGGCTATCGTCGATGAGGTCATAGACTGGTAAAAAGAAACCAGGCATACGCACGGCTATGGCGTATGCCTGGTTGTTACATTTTATCTATTATGGCAAATGCACGGACAAGATTTGCAACAATCCGTAATTGCTCATTCGCCGGAGGAAGTGGAAGTAGCATCTTTGCGAGTGTCTGCCCATTACAGTTCGGCTGTGCAGTTGCGGTCGTCCCGCTCTTTAACTGTTGCCAATATAGCGGAGACTCCATAAAAAACTTCAAGTATTGCGGGCAAAGAAGCGAACTATAGCGAGTACGAATCAAGTATCCAGCATAAATGGATTCACACGGTACTTCGCTAACAAGAAACGATTTTCCTACCGTTCCGCCGGTTCGTGCAAACAGAATATCATTGGGTTGAAGCAGATATGTAGGAATATCAGAATCTTCGATATCACAAAACGGGACAGAACTCCATGCAACAGTATTTTCGTGGATATCGCTTATACGAACCATTCTGATGCGCCCTTCCTGCTTTGCTGGTGCATTGTACCCGTATTGGATGGATTCTGCGATTGATCCCCACCGCACCCATGCCCACGATTCCGGTATCTCAAAGGGCAGTTCGTCGTCGATACAGCGCTCCACGCCGTCCAACTTCTCATAATGAGAATTATCCCGTCTGAAAATGACGGATTCGTGCTTGTCCTTTTTGATTTTTCCTTCTTTGATGAGCCGCTGTTTTTCCTCCCGGATACGCTCCAGCAGAGCCTCTGCAGGCTCGTCAGACGGGTCTTGGGGTACCAGCTTGCCTTGGACTGCCTCTTGCAAAATCGACTTTTTGAGGGCTTCCGGGAAACTGCTGTTGAGATTTTGGATTGCTGTGTCCACAACAGCGTAATCTGCAACCTTGGGAAGCACTTGTTTCAGCATCGCAATAATCCGTTCCATTTCCTCACGTGGCGGAATTGGGACTGGCAAGTTCATCATCTGCTCACGAGAGAGGTTATAAAACGCTTGGCCGGATTTGTGCGTAATGTTTCGGCAGTTATCACGATGGTGTTTAGCAGCAAAAGCGTAGAGTAGATACTGCGATACGACATCATCGTTAAAGTGTGGTATGAGCATAAGCACAAAGCCACCAACAACCGTGTCAGAATAATCTTTGTCTATGAGTGCGATTTTGCCGATGTGGTCCAGGCTACTAACTGCGGGTGAAATCATATAGTTTTTTCTCAAATACAGTTCCGGCTTTACAAGCTCGCTTGAGATGAAAACATCATCACCCTTAAAATAAAACTGCTCTTCACCGATATTCCCGCCACGCAGCACTCTCACCATTTTGTCTGCCTTTATGGCGAGAGCGTCCTTTTTGTATGCAAGCCCAGACATATTCGAGAAAAGGTCTCCTACACGGCACCATTCCCAAGATGAAGGTATCTCAAAAGGCGCTAAATCCGCCAGCGACCGCACTTCATCGCCGATTTTCTCATAAGGAGTATTATCGGCACCTTTGAGATACCAACACCGCCATGACATGACATCAAATCGGCAGAATGTATCCGAACAGCAAAAATTTCCCTATCAAAAGACAGGGAAATTTTTGGTACGCCCGACTGGATTCGAACCAGCGGCCTTTAGAGTCGGAGTCTAACGCTCTATCCAACTGAGCTACGGGCGCATATTTGGTTGTGGGTTTCTGCGATAGTAGTCAAATAGTAGTCAACAACTAACTATTTTTTCTCTGCCGTTCCCGCAAACGCAGGAGTAGCAATGCTTTGCGCCATATCTCAACTGGAGACACCTGAAATGTCGGAGTCTAACGCTCTATCCAACTGAGCTACGGGCGCGTATTCGGTTGTTCCGGCAAGAGATAGTCCCCTTACACATCGCTCGATAGTATAACAGATTTTTCCGGTCATGTAAAGCCTTTCTTTGCAAAAATTTTTATCCCTGCAAAGATTGTTAAAAAATTTGACAAGTCCGGCATTTTATTTTAAAATAGTGATAACATATTTTTTCAAAGCAGGTGGATCAAATCATGAAAAAAGAAAATATCTCGGACGCCGTCATTCGCCGGCTTCCCCGGTATTACCGGCAGCTGACCGATCTTTATCACCGTGGCATTGTCCGCACCTCCTCCCACTCTCTGGGGCAGGAAATGAATATTACCGCTTCTCAGATCCGTCAGGATTTCAGTTGTTTCGGTGAGTTTGGCCAGCAGGGATATGGATACAACGTTGAAGAACTTCGTTCCGAGATCGGTCACATTCTGGGTGTGGACAACGATCACCATCTCATCATGATCGGTGTCGGCAACCTGGGCCGCGCATTGCTGAACAACTTCCCCTTTGAAAACACCGGCTTCACCGTGGACGCCTCCTTTGACGTCTCTCCCGATGTGATCGATACACAGATCAACGGCATCCCCGTTTATTCGACCGATGAGTTGGAGTCCTACATCAAGCGCCACGCCGTGGACGTTGTTGTTCTGACCATTCCTCAGGCTGTGGCACAGGCTACCGCCAACCGGTTGATCGACCTTGGGATCCGGGGCTTCTGGAACTTTACCAATGTGGAGCTGTCCAGCCCCAATCCGGATGTTCAGTTTGAAAACATTCACTTTGCCGACAGCCTTCTGACCCTAAGTTACCGCATCGCCAATCACTGAGAAAGGAACTCCCCATGAAAAAGCTGGTCCTGTTCCTATCCGTATGCGCGCTTCTGGCCTCTGCCGTCTGGGTCGGCGCCGCTGGGGACGCGGGAGATCCGCTGGCATCTCTTTCTTACTTGAACGGCGAATTTTCCCAACGTGCAGAGAAAAAAATCGATCAGGCATTGGAGCAGTCGGACAAAGAGTTGGCCGAACGTCTGAAAAACGGTGAGGTAGGCGAGGCAACTGCCACCTGGCAGGAGACCCGCCTCAAAGAGGGTGACACGCTTCACGGCGTCACAGGCACCGGCGTTCTGCTGCTGGCCGGCCGCGGGCGCGTGACCTATGAATCCGGCGCTGTGGTGGATGTTACCACCGGAGCTGTGGTTCCCAGCGGTACGAATCTCACCGCCAACCACCGCTATCTGACCGCCGAGGACACCACCGCCGCCTATACCGTCACCTCCGAAACCGCGGTGGTGGACTATCAGGGGCAGTACGCCTTCTCCTATTCCGACCGGCCGGACTACAACGCCATGGCCGCCGCCCTGAAGTCCCTGCATCTGTTCAAGGGCACTTTCACTGGCTACGGCGAGGGCTTTGATCTGGAGGCTGCCCCCACCCGCCTTCAGGCCCTCATCATGTTCATCCGGGTCTTGGGTGAGGAGGAGCAGGCGCTGGCCTGGTCCGGAACTACGCCGTTCAAGGACATCGAGAAAGGCTCTCAGGCGGAGCATTATGTGGGCTACGCCTATGAAAAGGGCTATACGAACGGCTACACAGCCACGTCCTTCAAGCCCGCCGGGGCTGTCAACGCCTATCAGTACACGGAATTCGTGCTCCGCGCCATGGGATACAGCTCCGCTGCCAACAAGGATCTGTCCGATACCCTGCTCCGGGCCGTGAACGCCGGTGTCCTGACCGACGGTGACGCTGCCATGCTGCAAAGCGCCGCCTTCCTGCGGGCGCAGCTTGTGTACATCTCCTATTACGCCTTGGAGGCTGACCTGCCTGACGGCAGCCAGTCTCTGGCCGACCGCTTGATGGACTTGGGCGTTTTTACCAGAGACGAGTGGCGCGGCTCGTGGAAGCTGGTCAAGAGTGATCGCCTCTAAAAAATTCCGCACCTTCTTCACTGGGGCACATACTATGGATTGAGACCGCATGAACGGTCTACATCTCGATCTCATAGGAGGTTCCGATATGTGCTGTAATAACGGTTGCGGAGGCGGCGGGAACTGCTGCTGGATCATCATTTTGCTGATCATCATCTGGTGCTGCTGCGGCAGCGGCGGTTGGGGCGGCTGCAACAACGGCTGCGGCTGCAATAGCGGCTGCGGTTGCTAAGATCAAAGCCCCGTGCCTTTATGGGCACGGGGCTTCTTCTATATAGGACTTGACTTTGCGGCAGATTTCAGTAAAATAGAGGATAGTCTTTCGTCTGCATTCCGTCCTTTTGCGGCAAGCCACGTGTACTGCGGTCAGGTTCTGTGGCGTAGCCATTTGCAAACACACTCCTGAGTTAGAACATCCGGCCGTCGGATCAGTCTGAATTTCATATCCGGAATTAGCGCAGTTGGTAGCGCGCTTGCTTTGGGAGCGGGTCGCTCCCCCTTCAAGCCGGAAAATACCGTGTCCGCAATCCCTTGATACGCCTGCGATACAGGCACTTCCCCCGCAAGTCGAGGTGGTCAAAAAAACCGCCTGACCACATGTTTGACCACATCTGGCGCAAAACTCAAAACCTAAATCCGGGATTAGCGCAGTTGGTAGCGCGCTTGCTTTGGGAGCAAGATGTCGGGAGTTCGAGTCTCCCATCTCGGACCAGCAAAAGCAGGTTGTTTTATCAAAAACAACCTGCTTTTGCAACTTTTTACCATATTTACCCCACCATTACCTCCCCAGCACATTAACAATCTCCCCCGATTATCTTAGTCAGGAAGACTCCTTTTTTAATGTCGAACGCGCGGCTTGACCGTGTGCCCTTGCACCATACGATACAACAAAAACTCATACAGCCTCCGGTTGGAACCAACCGGAGGCTGCTTTTTCTATATCGTGGAATACCGAATTGAAACTTGTTTATCCGATATGCTATAAACAAGTTGCGGCTTGTGCAGAACCAAAAGCGTGTAGTAACTTGTCATACGGCAAGCTCTTTGGAAAAATGTCTTGACGTATGACAAGTGGTATTATACAATGACAGCGAGGTGAAGCGCTTATGCAAATGACGAAAGAAAAACAGGATCTGACCTATCTTTCTTGGTCGGTCTATCGCAATTCTTCCGGAACTGCCGGTTCTTTTCTGAAAGCATACTCCGAACTCGGTGGAACGAAGACCTATTACAAACTCTCAAACTTTGATAAGGCTCGTGGTGTCATTGGGCATGAGTGCGTGAACGAGCTGATCGTTGACCGGCTGCTAACCATACTGGGGATTCCTCATCTGTCCTATCAGCTGATCCATGCGGATGTTTCGGTGGATGGCAGAACCCATGAGGTTTATCTCTGCGCCTCGGAAGATTTCAAAGCGAAGAGCGAGTCCAAGACCGCTTTGGATGCCTATAAGGAACTGGAGGCTTTGCCGGATGAATCCGCCTTGGATTTCTGCATCCGTATGGGGTGGGAAGACTATGTTTATCAGATGCTGATCGTAGACTATCTGATCCTGAACCGAGATCGCCACGGTGCCAATATTGAGGTACTGCGCAACAGCCGCAAGAAGACGATCCGTCTGGCTCCCCTGTTTGACCACGGCCTCTCTTTGCTTTGCAGCTGCCTGGATGATGTTGCCGTGGCAAAATTCGATGTGATGGCCGACAAGCCCTGCAACAACTTTATCGGCTCAAAGTCCACATGGGATAACCTGCGTATCATTCCGAAGGATAAAATGCCGAAGCTGACACCGCTGCACGAGAGCGACAGACAGGTTCTACTGGAAGGACTGGACGGTGTAATCTCTCAGACGCTTCAGGACAAGATATGGGAAATGATCTGGAAAAGGTGGTGCGCATATGAAGATTTTTGCCATTCGAGATGAATCGGCGCAGGAGCAGAAGGATCTGGCGTACCTCCTGTACTACGAGCAGGAAAAGCGGTTCTATATTGAGCTGCCGGAGAACGCAGACGCATGGGAGACGCCGTTGCTGCTGGACTCCTTTGTGAAGCGTGGGGAAACCACGGTCAATTCCTATTGGAGCAAAATCTGGGTGGAGCAGCGGATCGTTCCGACCGACCGCCAGAACATCGGCGAGATCTTGCGCGACAATCATCTGAAGGAATACGATGAGTACGAGCTATTGATGCTGGCAATGGGGCGATGCGCGCAGGACGATTACTACCTCGTTCCCATTGATGAGAAGGAGCTTCCGGAAGAAATTACGAAGCGCTTCTCCAAGAGAATTGAAGATGTGCTGCCGCTGGAGGATCATTGCCTGCTGGTGTTTTTCCGGGATGGCGCAGTGAAGAAGTGCGATTTACAAAAGCACTTTGAAAAGACGAAGGCGTTTCAGATCCTTCTCAAGAAGCCGGACTATTTTCAGCATGTGCAGATGCAGACGGGCGGATACGGCGTTGCGTGGGATGTGAACATGACCGTTTCGGATGCGATGCTCTACCGGATCGGCAAAAGCGTTCCTCTGACGGCGGCTGATTTCCGGAACTTTGCCGCCCATAGAGTCATCAACGCAGCGGAAGCGGCGGAGATCTTGGGCTGTTCCCGGCAGAACATCATTGACCTAACAAAACGTGGAAAGCTCCATCCGATTAAATCCTCGGAAAAGAGTACGCTGTACCTCAAAAGTGAGATCTTGAAGCGAAACTGGCAGTGAATATGAGTTATATCTCTTTATCATGCGCTTAACCGCAAATATGGCTTTCATTTTCTACCCAGCATTGCCGCTACCATCCCATAGTGCTTCTTTACGGTATTTCTTGCCAGGCCGGTTCGTTTGGCGATGGTCGAGAACTCCGTGGTCTCCGGGTGGAGGCGCATATAGTCCCACAGCTTGCGCTGCTTCTTTGTCAGCTTTTCCGGCGGGGCGATGCCCGCAAGCTGCTCCTTGAGATTTTCGCGTTCCTCGTTCATCTCCGTGATCAGCGCCTTGAGCTTTTCCTCGCACTCCTCGCGGGTGCGGGCGTAGACGTTGCGGGAATGCTGTGTCCCGTCCGGCCATATGGGAGAATAGCGTCCCTCAAACAGGTGGTCATTGAGTTCGCTGACGCATCCGGTGCCTGGTTTCCTTTTCTTCCCCACATAGGGCCGGAAGTCCACGATGCCTTTCCGCTCCGGCTCCGTTTCTTCCCGTGGTTCTGCCTTGCCGATGCTCCGGTCAATGCTGGCGGCAGCAGCACGCTGCATATCACTGGTGATGTGGGTGTAGATGTCCAGCGTTGTCACCGCGGACACATGGCCCAGCATGGCGGAGAGGGTCTTTACGTCCATACCATTTTCCAGCGCCAGCGTCGCGAAGGTGTGACGCAGATCATGAAATCTGACACGCTTGCAGTCTGCCCGCTCCAGTATCGTCTGAAGCCGTCTGCGCGCCACGCCGGGCGTGATCGGTCGGTCCGCCTTCACCGGGGACGGAAACATCCAGCGGGAGTCTACTTTTTTGCGGTATTCCCGCAGCACGGCCAGCACTGCAGGCGGCAGCACCAGTTTTCGCACGGATGCCTTGGTTTTGGGCGGGATGATCTGCAATTTGCCGTTTACCGTGTACGCCTGCTTGTTGACGGTCAGCACGCCGGTTTCAAAGTTCAGATCCTCCCATTGAAGTGCTATCAATTCACCCCGCCGCAGGCCGGTGCAGAGATCCAGCAGGAACAGTTCGTAGTACCCGTCCGCCTGCGCCTGAATGAGAAATTTCTGCAATTCCTCCCGATCCAGCACCTGCATTTCCTTTGCCTTTTTCGGTGGCAGCTTGCAGCCGATGGCCGGATTTGTACGGAGCAGGTCATCCCGCACGGCCCGTTCCAAGGCGGAGCGGCAGACCGCGTGGCACATCCGCACCATGCGGTCGGAAAGTCCTGCGCCGTATTGCTCCGTCAGACGCTTGCGACCGTTCTTTTTCAGCCGCCCGTAGAACTGCTGCAAATCATTCTGTGACAATTTGTTCAGCGGAATTTTTCCGATCTCCGGCAGGACATGGTTGTAAATGACGTTTTCGTAGTTGTTCTGTGTGGAGGCGCGGAGCGTCGGCTTGCTGTGATTTTCGTACCAGTAGCATAGCCAGTCCCCGAACAGCATATCCGGTTTGACCTTTCGGTCATTCCGCCCCGCCATGCTTTCGGTAAGCGTTTTTAGTTTCTCCTGACATTCCCGCTTTGTTTTGGCGAGAACATTCTTCGTCTTGGGAAGGCCATTGTCATCATAGCCGATGACAACGCGGCCCTCCCACCGGCCGTCACTGCGCTGTCTTACGGTGCCGGTTCCGCTTTTCCGTTTCTTTGCCAAGGTCTCAGCCCCTTTCCGAGCAAGTCTTCCATGAAGCCGCCAACGATACCGCTGGCAGCTTTTTGCATATCCGGTGTGACGTGGGTGTAGGTGTCCAGCGTGAAGCTGGCGTTGGTATGCCCCAGAATCCCCGACAGGGTCTTGGCATCCACACCGCTGGCGATGGCGTGGGTGGCGAAGGTGTGGCGCAGGTCATGAAAGCGGATGTCCGGCAGTCCCGCCTTGTGTAAGATCGCTTTCATGTGCGTGTAGGCGCAGTTCGGAGACAGCGGCAGCTCCGGTCGGACGGGATCGGGGAAGATCCATTGCGTGATCGCATTCTCCTTCCGCCGGCGCAGAATTTCCGCCGTGCTGCGGGGCAGGACGATGGTGCGCTCACCGCTGCGGGTCTTGGTCTTGCCCAGCATATCGACCCCCAGCTTTCGGTTATGAAGGGTGCGGCGCACTTGCAGGACGCCGTTCCGCGCGTCAAAGTCCTGCCACATGAGCCCGCAGATCTCGCCCCGCCGCAGGCCCGTGGTCAGCTCCACATAGAAGAAGTCACCCCAAATCACATCCTCCCGCACGGTGTCCAAGAAGGTGTCCAGTTCTTTGTCGGTCAGGACACGCTTCGGTGCGTGGCTTGCCTTCGGCACCGTTGCGCCCACGGTGGGATTTTTGGCGACGATATGCGCGTGGAGGGCGTCCTCCATCGCCTGATGGAAGATGGCGTGGAGGCGGTTGATGGTGGTGTCTGACAGTGCGGAACCAAACCTCGGATGCTCCCTGACCCGCCCATTCTCTTTCAGCTTGCGGTAGAGTTTCTGCACATCCTGCGCTGTCACCAGCGACACCTGCTTGCCGCCCAGCCGCGGCTTGATATAGTTTTCGATGCAGCTTCGATACCCCGCGAGCGTGCCGGGGCGAACGGTGTTCTCTTTATAGTCCGTCAGCCAACGGTCCAGCCACTCCCCCAGGGTCATGCGGCTGTCCTCGGTCAGCTCCACGTCCTGATAGCGTTCGATATTCTGATGGAGCTTTTCCGTCAGTTCTTTTTGCGTATGCGCATAGGCGTGCTGGAAGATGGGCGTACCGTTTTTCTTGTGGCCCACCACGATGCGGCCCTCCCAGCGGCCATCGTCCCGCCTGCGTACCATGCCGTCACCGGCAGGTCTTCGTTTTGCCATTTAGTCCTCCTGTTCTGCCGGACGGCAAATGCGTTCTTCTTCCTCACGCTCGAAGGAATAGAGACCATCTGCCTCCAGCTCTTTCGCCATGCCCCACGCCAGCTTGAAGCCCGCCGTGAAGCTCATCAACGTGGACTCAGCCAGCAGTGTGTTTTGTGCGTCCAACAGCCGCAGCAGCTTCTTTCGCCCTGCGGCATCCATGTCCCGCCGCAGTTCCTCTCGGGCGTATTCGACCTGCTTGCCCAATTCACTGTGTTCCTGACGGTCGAAGTGCTTTTGCAGGGCTTTCATGTAGTCGTACATTGTGGCACCTCCTTTTGGCAACCACAACACATACCACAACTCCGCTCACAAAGCTACTGTTTTTCGAAATGTTTCTTTGACTATTGCGGCGCAAAAACTGAACATCTTGCCCCCCTTCACATATGGAATTTCATTGAAAATCCCTGTTGCTGTTCCGGCTCATGATCGTCCGGCTTGTGGCCGAGGGCGATGCGCTTTTGCCGCAGCCGCGCCAGATGCTTGCGGTCGATTTGAACGCCGGTGGCAGCGGGAGCCGGGGCGTTGTCCCGGAAGATATTGCCCATGTGGTAGAGCAGCCGGGTGGAGGCCAGCAGGACGGAGGGCGGCTCCTGTTCGCCGCGCTCCATGCGTTTCATGAAAAATTCCGCGTAGGTGTGGCCGTTATCTCTTGCCGCCGCGAACCATTCATAGGCGGCGTCCATGTCCTTCGGAACGCCCTCGCCCATGAGGGTCAGCTTGCCCAACAGATATTGGGCGTAGGCGTTTCCATTGTCCGCGGCCTGCCGCAAATATGACACTGCTGTTTCGGCATCTTTTATCGTATTTTTGCCGCTGAGATATTCCTTGCCCAGCCGGTAGGCGGCGTAATTGTTGCCGTTGTCCGCCGAGCGTTTCAGCCAGTAAATGCCTTTGGCAGAATCGTGAACGTCTGCATCATCGGAGAGATACAGCTTGCCGAGGGCGTACTGCGCCGCATCGATTTCCTGTTTTGCCGCGCACTCCAAGAACTTTTGCGCTTTGGCCGTGTCCGGTATCAGCAGTCCGCCGTCACGGTACGCCGTGCCGATGATGTACTGGGCGTAGGCGTCACCTGCATCCGCCAACTGTTCCAGACGCTCCGCCGCTTCATCCCGTTCCACCAACGGAAAGCTCTCATCGTTGGCCACACTTTGCAGATCCTGACACTCGTAACTCATGTCATAAGTACTGATCCGCTCACCGTCATCCTGCATCTCTGCGTCCTCGAAGGAAAACCTGTTCGTGCGGATATGTTCTGCTTCTTTGATGACGGCGTTCTTGATCTGGCGGAACTCCTTCTGCTGAGACAGCGGTGGGCGCAGACGTTTCTTTCCCTCAGAGTAGTAATCCTCCACCTGACACTGCAGCTCCCACCAAGTTTGGTAGCACGCATCCACGGTAGGCAGACGTGCCATTTGGTCGACGATCTCGTCCACCAGCTTTTTCGTTGGCTTCGGCAGATAGCCATAGGTTTTCTTGCCCGGTTCGGTGCTGAGTTGTTTGGAGAGTTTCCAGATCATCTGTTCCGCCTCCGGGTGGATGCAGGTCATTTCCCGCATGGCCTTCGCCAATTCCAGCATGGCTTTCCGTGCTTCCGCCACCAGTTCATCGCGGGACTTGCTTTTCTGCTCGTAGACGTGCAGCAGCTCCTGTCGGAAGATCTGGTTGGTGAGCGTGGACTTGATTTGGCGGATACCGTCTTTGGACAGGTACGCTTGATTCGGTTTCACCGACCACGCCATCATGTGGACGTGGGGATGATTGCCCTCATCGTGGAAGGCCGCGTACCAGCGGAAGTCCTCCGGCGGTATTTTCATCGCCGCGGCGATATCATTGCGGTGGGTACGCAGTAATGTGCGCCATGCGTCCGCATGGTTATACCCCAGCCGCTCCGCGTCCTCCCGGTGGAGGGAGATGATGTGCGTCCACACGTTGCCGGTGTAGTGATCCAGTTCATCCATGACTCTGCTCAGATCCACGTTGTCATCGTCACCGAAGAGACCGTGCTCCCCCAGCCGCTCCGCTCTCGGCCGCAGGGCGATGTATTTGGCGTAGCCTTCCATGCCCTGTACCCGATCCCAATTCGATTCCAGCGCCAGCGTGATGAGCGCGGACGCATTTGCTTTTGTCGGGTGTGAGCTGTAGTCCTCGTACTCCATCAGCTCTTTTGCGTCAGGGAAATCCTTCACCAGCTTTGCGATGAGCTGCGTCTGCTTGTTGGTGGGCGGCCGGTCATCCGGAATGATCTCCACCCGCTCCCGTGTGGCGATGTACTTGAGATACCCACCGGCACTTTTCCCGCCGCCGCACTTGATGTACGGGCTCTTGACGATCAGCCTTGCCATGCTTCGCTCTCCAGCTCACGGAGCTTTTGCTCCAGCCGCAGCTGACCGTTGGTGCGCTTGACGGCGGCGATGCTCTTTGCCCGTTCCTGCCGCAGCACTTCCTCACTCACGTTGAGGCTTTGCAGGAGAATGGACATTGCCATGTCCATCTCCACCGCCTGCTTATAGAGCAGCGACGCGATACGATCCTCGAAGAGCTTCAGCCGCGCGTCGATGGCGGATTGCACCGCACGGGGCAGCGTGGTGCTTTCGCCTGCGGCGAGCATATCCGCGTAGCAGTTCACCGCTTTTTCGATGAACTCATTTTTGCTGCGGCAGTTATCTTCCTGATACCACCGCTCTATTTTTTGCTTGGTCTCCGGCTCCGGCCGGTAGGTCAAGCGATCCTTGTTATCACTCATAAAATGCCTTCTTTCTTACTAAGACGCCGTCGAAAAGCCTGTATTCATCGGCCTTTCACGGACGTTAGACGCCAATTACACAAAAAATCTTCCGAATAGACGCCACAATCGCCTGCGCTGAAACCCCCGTAAACTGCCCGCACTGCGGGCAGAAGTGACCGGGCAGAGCGTCGGTTCCGACGCCAGCCTTTTATCCTGCTATAAATAAGTTCCTCCGATAACCGCCCAATCTGCCGAAGCTACGTCCCATACGGCGTGGGAAAGTCCTCTCCGGAGCGGTTTCAAATCACACTCGCACAAACGGCTCACGTTCGTTTTCGCAGGTGAAAGCGGGTACACACGCCACCCCATCTTCTAACCGCGCACACAGCGGCTTACACGGCGAAACACAGGGCGTTTTGGATGGGGCGCTATCATTACCCTCGGAGCGTTTTGCGCGGTTCGGAAACCCTGCGTGGCCGGGTGTCAGAACGGCAAACTTTGCCGCTTTTGGGTCTTGGTCGGGTGTGTTCCCGAAGAACGCGGAGAGCCTGCGGAACAGCGATGTGCTCATGCGCGTCGCTGTTCCGAGGCGTCGCGGCCCCGCTGGGCTGCGTGATCCCATTGCTGTTTCTCTCACCGCATTGATGGGCTTCACGGTTTTGCTTGTCCATGATAACAGCACGCAGAGAACATATCTGCTGTTTCACACGCTGGTCTGCTCCATGCGTCTTGCCACGCGCTGCCGCTCCTTTGCTCTGTCCACAGCATCCATCTGCCGCTGATAAAACTGATCGATGGAAAACTGGATCGGCAGGATTGTGTAGAGCAGACTTCCGTTTTGCTTGCGCCCGTCACTCGTGATGATGCTGGTGCGCTCGGTGCGGATGAGTCCACGTTCCTCCAACTCCTGCACGTACTTCCGCACGGTGTTGTTGCTCATGCCCACCGCCTTGCCGATGGTGGCGTAGCTGGGATGGCACTGATAGGTCTTGCGGTCTTCGATGCGAAGCAGATAACCGTAGACCGCAATCGCACCGTGAGACAGACCCAGCTGATAAATCTCATTGGGCAGAGGAAAATAGTTCTTGACCGGATCGCGCTTTGTCCAAGTTCTCATCTGGCACCTCCACTCTGCAGTTCTACCCACTGTTGGAATTTATCCTTGGGCACCACGAACCGACTGCCGATGCGCACAGACGGAAATACTTCTTCGTGCATCAGCTCGTAGGCACTGGAGATGGACACGCCCAGCACCTTTGCCACCAGTTCCGCATTGAGGAACAGCGGCAAGTCATCGTAGCTGTGATAGGTTGATATTTTCAAAATCGTTACCTCCAATAGAATTCAGAGAAAAATTACTTGCGTTTCGGAGGTCCCTCTGTTAGACTGTTTGCAGATGGAGTCTGCGTTTTCCGAAACGCGGCGCGCCGCTGGACTGCTGCAACAGTTCAGCGGTTTTCCTTTTTGTAGGAACGATAGATATCGATCCCCCCCCTTTCTTAACGATCTTCTGCCACGCACCGTACCCGTTCCTGCCCTGCGGCCTTGTTTGACCTGCACGGCGTTTTCATCTGCCCTGGCACGCTCGACCGCTTTGCCGCGGCGTCCTGGCGTTACTTCTCCGGCATGTATCATCTCCGGTGATGGGTATTCAGTTGTCGAGGTGCTTTTTCGGATTTTGTGACTGTCTTTTTCATTGACAATCCGCAGTCTCCGTGTTAGACTAACTGTAAATTACTTTTGACAGTCTTTCCGTGTTTGTATGGTAACATACTTTTCACTCCTTGTCAAGACTGTCCATATTTCTATATTACGATTGTCTATTTCGAGGTGAACTGTCATGTGGTATGCCAAAATGTATTTCTCTGAGGGCAGAGAGATTTTTCAGTATGATTCCCTTGGTACGCAAGGCGTTCCGGATGTCCAGGGGGAATTTCCCTTTCTGGAAAGCCTTCTTTCCTTTCAGGAATTGGACTGTGCGGAAGTGACGCCAATGCTGCAAAGCATCGCAGATAACTGGAGTCGATTCGTTAGCGAGGACGACAAAGAGGCTCTTGCAAGCGCAATGAAAAAACTGGGGGGATTATCCTCCGTACACATTTATTTTCAGCTTCTCTATGTCCATTGCTACTACCGTCAGACGGCAATGTTTATCCAGAATGATCGGGGCAGCGCGGAGGATGCGCAAATACTGGACGAGCTGCGCCAGCTCCCCGAACAGCTTCCGCGGTATCAGCAGCAGATCCAACGCTTTTTTGAGTTGGTGCTGGATGTGGACAGCGCGGGACGGGAGCCGCAGGCACAAGCGGCAAAAAATTACTTTCACGACTCTCCGAAAGATCCCGGCCTGTTTTGTTTCCGCCCTATCCCGCTCAGCTTTGAGCCGGTGGAGCCGGGGCGGTGTTCGCCGGTGCTGTATTCCTCCAGCATTCGGGACATGATCGACTACTCCCTGCGGAGCTGTGTGGAGCGGAACATCACCGTGCGGCGCTGCAAGAACTGTGGCCGCTGGTTTCCGCAGACCGGTCGGGTCAGCGCGGAATATTGCGAGCGGCCTGTTCCCAAAGGGCAGCAGCGCTGCCGTGACATCGGCGCTCTGAAGCAGTGGACGCTCCGGCAGGCGGGCAATGACGTATTCAAGGCCTACCGCAAGGAATACAAGCGGCGCTTTGCGTGGATCAAGGCCGGGCGGATCACCGATCAACAGTTTTACGATTGGAGCGAACGGGCCAGAACGGAAAAGGATAAATGCGAGCGGGGGCTGATCTCTCAGAAGGAACTGGAGACCTGGCTGAAGGAATCCAAATGAAAAACCGTGTGCTGACCGCAAGGTCAGCACACGGTTCTCTTTGTCTATAGCGCGGCAGATTTTAACCCGCCCCACTTTTATTACGGCATTGCAACAAGCAGCTTATATATCCGTTCCATTAATCGCAGCACACACCCATTCGCCACGCTGTCGTTTATGAGGCTGCCCTCGCAGAAATGATCCCGTCGGAAATGATACGCAAGGCACGCCACCGCACCATACAGCGATAGGGTATCGACCCATGCGCTTTCTGCTTTGACAACTTGCTGATCATCGAGATTCAACCTATTCATCATTTCACGGTAGTTTCCAATCACCACGCCATTTTTATAAGTGTCATTCATAAACTGCCTAAAGGTTCGTATTAGTCCTTGCTTGTCCGTCTGTGGTGCATAAACCGAATACGCCTTGCACCAACTCCGTTTTTCCTCCGATGCTTCAATTTCTCGCAGCATTTTGATGGATGGTTCCCAATATGTATTTAAGAGTAGTGGATCACTCCAAAATACCGGAAGCACTCTTGCCCAGTCATTCTTCTGTCGGTTTAACAAGAGTTTATCGCCGCTGCCCCGATTCCGATTGAGCGTCCCCATTACACCGCAGTGCGCCAAGGCAAACACATACACCGGCATTCCATCTGAGAGTTTTACCACCACGGGGTTCTTCTCACTTTCGATAACACGGTTGTAACTCATCTTGTGTGATATCGTGCTGTCAAAACAGCCAAGTACACTTTTCCATGTGTCCTTACCCAAGCACAAAAGGATGCGCGGACGGATGATCTTAACCAGTCGGTGGAAATACTCTGCATCTGCCGCCACCCAACTTTTCTTAAAATTTCCGCTGGTTCCCTTGACTCGGTAGCCCATCACGAAGTTCGTAAAAAACAGGCGTGAATCGTCCGTTAGAATGTCGAATCCAATCGAGCGAAAGAGTTCAATGAGATTTCTATCTGTTGGGTTTTCATTTTCACGCATATAGCCGATGGATTGCCCACGATTCATGGCCTGCACATTCCGCATAACCTCCGCAGCCCCTGCATCCCATGGGCAACCCCAATCCTGACCCACCAGCATGATCCGGGCATCTAAATGTCCGCGTCCCTGCCAATAAGTCCACAGATTGATCTCTTGGCATTCATCGCACCACTTCAATTCACGCTGCGCAGATCGATAGGCTGTGCGAACATCATCGATCAACTGCCTGTATTGATCGTTCTTGGACACGCTGCCATTCCTCCTTGCTATCCTGTAAATTGATTATAATGTTTTGACTAATGGCATCATTCTCTCATGCGCAGTTATCATTTATCCATATCCGCTGTATCTTCCAGCAGATTTGTCACCACTTCATTAAGCTGCGCAGCATTCTTGGAAGTAATGACAGGAACGCCGGTCTGCGTCTCAATGGCCTTCCGCGCGTCGCCAGCCACCTTGCCACCGGCACGGGCCACATCGATGTTTTCCGAAAGGGTTGCCGGTGCTTTCTGTTTGGAAATTTCCGTGGTGGTGGCCTCCGCCAGCATATTCAACACCAGTTCCAGCGTGGTCATGTTGTCGCGGAGATTTTCCTTTTTGAGTCCTTTCAGATTTTTATACTGCCGGGTGGACATCCCCGACCACGTGCGGGAGATCTCATCTGTGAGGATGGCGTATTCCACGCCCTTCTGCACGCCGCGGACGTCCCACTCGTCTGTCAATTCCTTACGAACCTGAATGGCTTGCAGCCGCTGGTTGATCCATTCGCGGGTATAGCCTTTCTTGAGGTAGGTTTCCAGCGCCCGCTCAATGGTCAACTCCGGGTCGATGGTCTCCTCAATGCGGTCCCGTCCCACCTGTGCCAGCCAGAGTTTGAACGGCTCCGCTTTGGGTGACGGGATGGACTGGATGATACGGAGAAGTTGCTCGGTATCGGCCACATCGGTATTGTATCGCTTGCCATCCGCAGAACGCATTTTCAGTTGACTACAATTTGTAGTCAACTCACTGCCCTCTTTTTTCAGGCGCGTCTTGAGGACACTCCAATACTTCGCCGCATGGCGCTGATCTGGCTGATCGGTTAGAACAGCCACTACATCAACGATGGAAAAATACCATTCTTCTTTTTCTTCATCCCACGCCGTGCGGATGCGCTGGTTTTCAAAAAGTTGGATTTTATCGTTTGGGTCCGCCATACGCACTCTCCTTCTCCAAGTGCATTTATTGTATCGTAAAAGCAAAAAGATTGCAAATTATAATATTATAATTTACATTATGAGAAGTTCGCTGACGGAAGCGTAAAATGTATCGAGGATGAGATACCATTTGAGCTGCCGGAAGGTTGGGCGTGGACAAGATTAGGGAATCTATGTGCTGCCATTCAATACGGTTTAAGCAATTCTGCAGAGTCAATGGGTAGTCACAAATTTTTGCGTATTACAGACATACAAAACGGGATAGTGAATTGGGATACAGTTCCGTTTGCAAGGCCATCTGATCCAGATACATATTTGCTTAAATCCGGGGACATCGTTTTTGCCCGTACAGGTGCCACGGTTGGCAAATCATTCTTAATTACAGAAACACCATATCCTTCCGTTTACGCATCATATTTGATTAGAATTCGTCTGCTTGGAAATCTGCCATCCGAGTATATCTATCAATTTTTTGACAGTGCGTGTTATTGGTCTCAGATTACGGACAAATCTGTTGGTGTTGGACAGCCAAATTGTAATGGTACATCGTTAAAAGAACTACTTATTCCTCTTCCGCCAATAAACGAGCAACTTAGGATTATTCCAACAGTCCAGAACTTATTAAAATATGTCACAATAATTGATACGGAAGAAAAAGCATTGACATCTATTGCAACTGCTGCCAAAGCTAAAATACTTGATCTTGCCATCCGTGGAAAACTTGTCCCACAAAACCAAAATGATGAACCCGCTTCTGTACTTTTAGAACGCATAAGAGCTGAGAAAAAAGAACTCATCAAAGCAGGAAAAATCAAGCGTGACAAGAGGGAATCCGTCATCTTCCGTGGTGAGGATAACTCTTATTATGAGAAGATCGGCACAGAAGTACGGTGTATCGACGATGAAATCCCGTTTGATATCCCTGATACATGGGAATGGGTACGCTTAGAGAATTGCTGCAGTAAGGAAATACGGCGGGGGAAATCCCCCAAGTATATCGACGAAAGCGGAATTCTTGTTTTTGCGCAGAAATGCAACAACAAGCATAATGGCATCGATATTGATTTGGCATTATATTTGGACGAGAGTATACTGGGCAGATATCCGGCGGATGAATATATGCAGGATGGGGACATCGTGGTTAACTCTACGGGAACTGGTACGTTAGGGCGTGTAGGTTTCTATCGAACATCAGATAACAATATTGGGCTTCCAATAGTTCCTGATTCTCACGTAACAGTCATTCGTGGAGTTAGCAGTATACACGCTTTCTATTTGTATGCTTTTATGAAAGCAAATCAGAGGGAACTTGAAAAGAAAGGCGAAGGGTCAACAAATCAGAAGGAGCTAAAGCCACTTACATTGAAAGAAATGCTTGTACCCATACCACCATTTTCCGAACAGAAACAAATTGAAATTGCTGTTTCTGAAGCGCTCTCCCTTATTGGTACGATAGAAAAGAGCCTCAGCTGAGGCTCTTTTCTACACGGTCTAATATCGAGAATGAAGCTTCAACTATTTTGGTAATGCGTGTTTGTTCATCGTAAGGCGGAATCGGAATTAGTGTAGCAACGATTTTCTCTTTTGATATGTTGGGTTGAGCACCGCCTTCTGCCATAGAGACAAAAACCTCTTTATGAGACATTAGGTAATAAAATAAGTATTTTCCTCGCACAGCTTGCGGATTACAGCAGGCACAGCAAGCTTGATTGGTGGTGGATTCAAAGGTGGTTATACCAACTTTGCCTATTGTTGCGCCATACATCGCAACAATAACAGTATTCGATGGTATAACTTTAACTGAGGTCTCTGCGAGAGCAAGTTCTGTAATTGCTTCTGGAACTTCTGTGATATAGCCATTATTCAGATCGCCGGTTTTAATCCAAGGAATTGCGCCTTCGTAATATTCAGGCTTTCTTCTATTCGGGGTAGCTCCAGTTTGCCAGTCTCCTATATTGCCAAGCCTGCACCAAAACCAACTATCAGGCAATTCAAAAGGAATCTCATCATCGATATTTACGACCTTACCACCAATCTTCTCATAATAAGAGTTATCCTCACCACGGAAGATGACGGATTCCCTCTTGTCACGCTTGATTTTTCCTGCTTTGATGAGTTCTTTTTTCTCAGCTCTTATGCGTTCTAAAAGTACAGAAGCGGGTTCATCATTTTGGTTTTGTGGGACAAGTTTTCCACGGATGGCAAGATCAAGTATTTTAGCTTTGGCAGCAGTTGCAATAGATGTCAATGCTTTTTCTTCCGTATCAATTATTGTGACATATTTTAATAAGTTCTGGACTGTTGGAATAATCCTAAGTTGCTCGTTTATTGGCGGAAGAGGAATAAGTAGTTCTTTTAACGATGTACCATTACAATTTGGCTGTCCAACACCAACAGATTTGTCCGTAATCTGAGACCAATAACACGCACTGTCAAAAAATTGATAGATATACTCGGATGGCAGATTTCCAAGCAGACGAATTCTAATCAAATATGATGCGTAAACGGAAGGATATGGTGTTTCTGTAATTAAGAATGATTTGCCAACCGTGGCACCTGTACGGGCAAAAACGATGTCCCCGGATTTAAGCAAATATGTATCTGGATCAGATGGCCTTGCAAACGGAACTGTATCCCAATTCACTATCCCGTTTTGTATGTCTGTAATACGCAAAAATTTGTGACTACCCATTGACTCTGCAGAATTGCTTAAACCGTATTGAATGGCAGCACATAGATTCCCTAATCTTGTCCACGCCCAACCTTCCGGCAGCTCAAATGGTATCTCATCCTCGATACATTTTACGCTTCCGTCAGCGAACTTCTCATAATGTAAATTATCCTCACCGACAAAGATAATAGTATCGTTTTTAATATCCTTGGCTTTGAGTTTTCCCTCTTTTACCATCTGCTGCTTTTGCTGACGAATACGCTCCAGCAGAACAGATGCCGGTTCATCGTTAGGGTTCTGCGGAACCAGCTTGCCGCGGATGGCAAGGTCAAGCACCTTTTGCCGTAATGCTTTCGTATCCATTACTCATCTACCTCGCCGATCAGTTCTTCCAGAGCAGCCACAGCCTTGGCGATGTTTGCGGACTTTTCCTTGATCTGATCCAGTAGTTCAGAGAGTGTGTAATCCTCGGTTCCGCTGTCGGACTTCATCCAAGTGATATCCAAGCTGGTCTTGTCGCGGGCCAGAATCTCCTCATAGGTAAACTTGCGCCATCTGCCGTTGGGGTTCTCTGCACTGTAGGTTTCAGTACGAGCTGACAGGTCGCCGTCCTTATAGCACTCGACAAACTCGTCAAAATGGCTTTCCTTCAGCGGATTGGTCTTTCCGAAAGAGGGCATATCGGAACGCAGGTCATAAAACCAAATTTCCTTGGTGTTGCCCTTATCCTCACGGCCACGGGCGAAGAACAGCACATTGGTTTTGACGCCCTGGGCGTAGAATATGCCGGTGGGCAGGCGAAGAATGGTATGCAGGTTGCACTTCTCCATCAGGTCGCGGCGGATGCGCTCACCATCGCCGTCGGCAAACAGAACGTTGTCTGGCAGAACAACTGCCGCACGAGCGCCGCCGTGCTTATTCAAGCTACGGTAGATGTGCTGCAGGAAGTTGAGCTGCTTGTTGCTAGTAGGGAAAGTGAAGTCATCACGGGTAGCACGCTCGCCACCCTTCTTGGTGCCAAAGGGCGGATTGGTCAGGACAACATCATATCCGCGCATTTCCTTGCCGAAATTGGACAGGGTATCGCCCAGATAGATAGGGCCGCTAATATCATGCAGCATAGCGTTCATTAGAGCCAGACGGTGGGTATCATGTACCAATTCGCAGCCAGAAAATGCCTGAGTACGTTGGAACTCCTGCTGATCCACAGGCAGTTCAAATAGGTCATCGGTGTGGTCCTTGACATAGCGGTCAGCAGCGATCATAAAGCCAAAAGTACCACAGGCTGGGTCGTTGCACCTCTCACCGGGCTGGGGGGCAATAAGTCGGGTCATGACATTGATGAGAACGCGCGGCGTAAAGTACTGTCCGGCACCGGACTTCTTCTCCGTCGCATTCTTCTCCAACAGGCCTTCGTAAAGATTGCCCAGTCCTTCTTCCTTGGCACTATACCAGTCGAACTGATCGATGGTCTGGATGATTTTCTCCAGGTTCTTGGGCTCGTCGATATTGCTCTGTGCGCCCTGATAGATTTCTCGGACACGGCCGGTGCAGCTCTCGCCCAGATGCTCCAGCAGTTCCTTGTAGAACTTCTTCAGTTCCACGCCCTGTTTGGTAATAAGCTTGTCCCAACGATACTGCTCCGGGATAGCTCCCTCGGTACCGGTTTCCTTGCACATTTTCAGGAACAGGATATAGGTCAGTTCCGTAACATACTGTTGATAAGTGATACCGTCATCCCGCAGTACATTGCAGAGATTCCAGAGTTTTGCTACGATTTCCTGATTGTTCACGCTATGCTTCCTCCATCTTCATAGAGATATTCATTCAGTTCTGTAATGATCTCGTGTAGTTTGCCGCCAAAACGGCGGTCAATGATGGTAAATCCACCGGCGTTCTTGAATGCGCCGACTTCGAAAATCTGCTCATCCAGCACACTTTCTTCCAGCAACACCTTCTCGATCCGCTTGAGCCAGTCGAGCTGAGTCTTGTTAAAATCATGGTTGACACGCAGCTTTGCAAAGGCGTGCTTTACTCGCTGCTCGTGACTAATCAAAGTAGAGCCGAGAGCCTGTTGGCGGATAAAGGCAATAATATCGGCCACAATGTCCTGATTGGTCATCTCATTCCATGCGGAGTTCAACTGCTTCTCCGTGAAGTCATGGCGGTCAAGCTCCAGCTTTAGGCTCTTGAGGGCGTCCCTGGTGAGTTCAGAAGGTCTGGTACATACCGTGCGCAGAGCTGCGATGGCATTTATATTGTTGTTGATGAACTCCCTGAATGCTTCCAGATAGTCCTCTGGCTTCTGGCCTTCGCCGTAACCGCGGGTGTGGTCAATCAGCTCATCCTCATGATTATCAATGACAACCGGGCGCTTGCGGTGGGTCTTGTCCTTGTCCAGCACGGAGAACGCCTCACGATGTCCCAGCAGTTCAGCGGTAGCCTCCTTGATCGTACTGCTGTTAAGGTGTTCTGCAAAGACGCCCAAATCCTTGCCACCGGTAAGGTAAGCAAACTGCTCCTGTGCCTTTTTACTTACATTGCGGCGCTTGCGCTGCAGCTTGGCAACGATCAGGTCGATCTGATAGGCAAGCTGCTCATCGGTGGCTGCTACCTCCAGCCCCTTCATCAAATCTTCAAAGCTGGCAGAGGGGTTAGTAACAACTGGCTTCATGTTGCTGACATCCTGCAAGGATTCATACACACCCACAGGGTCATAAATCTCAAAGTGAGTTTTGCCGATAGCGGGACATAATCTGGTGGCACGGCCTAACATCTGCTCAAAAAGGATGCGGGATTTGATGCGACGCATAAATACCAAGGTGGTGATCTCCGGCACATCAATGCCGGTGGTCAGAAGGTCAACGGTGACTACGATTTTGGGCAGAGACTCGTTCTTGAAACGCTTGATTGCTTCGGAGATTTTCTTCTTGTTGCCGCCTGCCACGCTTCCAGTGATCTTCATGACGGTATCGTTGTCAACGCCGCCCTCCGCATAGATTTCCTTCAAAATCTTTACGATGAGGTCAGCATGGTTGTCATCAACAGCATAAATAAGGGTCTTGCCCTGACCATCCGGATTGAAGTCCCAGGCGATTTCTTCGAGGACGGTCCGGTTGAAGTTCTCCGTAATAACCTGGCGGTTGAAGCTGTCAATTTCAAACTTCATATCATCTTCCAGCTCGGCGCTATTGAGGACTTCGCCGGTGACAGGATCGTAGATGGCAAGCTGTTCGCCCTTTTCGTACTTGATACCCTCCACACGAAGCTTGGTACGAATATTATGGGGAGCATCGTGATCTACCAGATAGCCGTCAATGACAGCCTCGCGGTAGGAATAGTTAAAAACAGGCTTTCCGAAGATTTCGGTAGTGTGCAGCGCTGGGGTTGCAGTCAACGCAATTTTCACGGCGTCAAAGTACTCGATGACGGTGCGGTATTTGCTGATGTAGTCATCCTGGTTACGGTAGAGCATCTCGGTTTCGCTCATTTCCTTATCCAAAATATATCCACGGTGTGCTTCGTCAACCACAATTAGATCGTAGTCTGTAACAGAGGGCATGGTATCGTCCTTGGGATAAAGGATACGCTTGACAAGGCTCTGGACCGTTGCGATATGTATTTTTGTTTCTCTGTCGATTTCCTTTTCATCCAGGCCCTTGATGTTATAGATGGAATCCAAGGTCATCAATTCTTCGATTTTTACCTCCTTGAAAACATCCTCGGCCTGCTCACCAAGAGCAGTACGGTCAACCAAGAACAGAACTCGCTTGAATCTGTCGCTCTTAATAAAGCGATAGATCATGCCAAGGATGGTACGGGTTTTGCCGGTGCCGGTAGCCATGGACAGCAGGACGGTTTGCTTACCATCGATAACGGCCTGTTCTGCCGCCTCAATCGCATTAATCTGATACTTACGCAGATTCAGTCCATCCGGGTCACGGAGCAGATCGAAAGGCGTATTTTGGAGTGCGGTATTTGCGGCAGCAATATCCTTTTCGAGTTGCTCCATCAATCCCTGAGGACTGATCCAACCTTGCAGGGCCTTGGGTGCATTGGCTCCGCTGCGCAAATCCAGATACCAGATGCCGGATTTGGTTTCGATCTGCTTGAGATACTTTCGGCCATTGGTCGCAAAGGCAAAAGGAACTTTATATGCTCCCCACTGGTTGATGATGTACTCCTGGTGTTCATTTTTGATTCCCTTAGCATACTCCTTACATTGATGGTCAATGACAGAGGGAATGTCAATAGCGGCTTTTTTAGCTTCCACAACGCCCACGAGCTTCACCCCGACAAACAGGGCGTAATCTGCGTAACCATTCTTACCTACAGCGGAGTCAGTAGGCCACTCAGCAATGGCAAGATTTCTACCCTTCTGAGGCCGGGTTCCCTTAGAATAGCGCAGAGTATTGGTGTCAGCCTCCCAACCAAACTTGCGAAGCTGCTCGTCAATCAGATAGCGGGTTTCAGCCTCGGAAAGATCCATGCTCTCGGATGCGGTTTCACCCTTTTCCGCACGTTCCTTGGATGTCTTGGACGATGCTGCGGTGGATATCGCATCGACCTGCTTGGAGAGCGCAGCAATTTTTTCTTCCTGTTCCTTGATGATAGCCTCATAGTCCGGTTGGGCCACATTTTCGGGCATGACAAATTTAGGGGCAATATATCCCCAGTCACCGTATACCTCCATGAACCAGACCGCAAGATTATAGGTCATGGAGAGTAGAGTCTTTGCATCCTCCACGGAGTCAGCGCCAGCATGTACGGCATCATTGCGGGTTTTGCGAAGTGCATACAGGATATCGTCAATTTTCTTGGGGATCAGGCCTTCCCTCTTCAGCAGACGAATCCGGTTGGCGTGTGTATTGTCGATGGTCGGCTCCTTGATATGCTCAAAAGCAAAAATCTCAAGGATCAGGCGCTCACCGAACATACCCAGCTTATACAGGCAAGCGTTGGGATCAGAATACACATAACTCTCCGCTGCCGCACCGATTTGAGCCAACGCGGGCCAGTATTTATCAAGGAATTCAAAGTTGGATTTCACATGCACCCTCCTAACTTTAGCGGTGCTTCTGATAATCTTGTATTATCGGAAGTCAACGGATAAAAACATCTTAAACATTTTTAGGAGTATTAAAACGTACTATAATTTAATTGCACCTGTTACCATCTCAATTGCCTCCATCATTTACCGGAAGTTAGCGGAGAAAATCAATCAAGATCCTCCGCAAAAAAGTCGCTATCAATTCTTTTAATTTCGTATGTAGTCTCCGTAGACACACCTAAACCATATTCAATCATCAACTTTGCCAGCGTGGTACCATCAACAAGCACGACCTTTGTAGTGTGTTGCTTCTCTGCATATTGGCGTGCTTCTTTTGTGAATTTAGCAGTCGTAATAAACAGTCCTTTGGACGCGCCTTGCCCAGCCAGCGCACCAACGAATTTCTGAATCTCAGGTCTGCCAACAGCTTTATCACAATCCCAACGCTTTGCCTGAATATAAATCAGGCTGAAGCCAAGCTTGTCTTCTCGGATGATTCCGTCAATACCTTCATCACCGCTTTGTCCGATAACCGTACCGGCATTATCCACCGAGCCGCCGTATCCCATTTGCGTCAATAGTTTGACTACCAGATGCTCAAAGAATGCGGGGGGCTGCTTCATTATTTCGCTTAAGAGATCGTCTGCCAGGGTGGTGTTGATCTGCTGAAAAGCTTCATCCAAAATATCCTGTGGTGTTTTACTGGATACCTTTGCCACAGATATTGAAGGGGTGTTTTCTTCATTATTGTTTGGAGAAATAAACTGTCGAAACGACTCAAAGCGCTGGAGATAAAGGTTATCGATTTGAGGAGGATTTTCATCGAGGACTTGTCTGCCTGCCGGCGTAATCATATAAACACCCCGTGACGGGCTTTGCACAAGGCCTGCCTTCTTCAGATATGTCCTTGTCCAACCAATACGGTTATCAAAAAGCTGTTGTTTTCCGCTTGGCAGCAGTTCCACCCGCTCCTTTTCAGAAATTGAGAAAGCGCCTGCAACAGTATCTTTCACCTCTTTTGATCTGTGCAGTTGACCATCTGCCAAGCAATTCAGGAAGGCACGATACATCTCATCATATTTTGGAATTGGCATCTGTCACCCTCCTTACGCTCTCAGCTTATAGGTCCGGTTTCGATTTCCGCCTTCAGCTACAACAATTCCTTCCGTAGTCAGTTCTGAGAGAAGTTTCTTGGCTCTTGTACTCTTAACACCCAGCAGTTCTGCAATATCAGCACTTCTGGCCGAAATATGATCTGTCAGGTAAGTGATAATTTCATTCTTTTGCCGTGCTGTTTTTATCGTCGTTTTTTTATCGTCACTTTTTATCGTCACTTTTTTATCGTCGCTTTTCTTAAATGCAAGAAACAACATAATCCGGTCAGGATCAAAGCTTTCGGAAATTACCGGCGCTGCCCAGCCCTGCTCTTGCCAAACGCGGAAGATGTTAGGGATACCGCTTCCTGCGCGCTCACCGATATCAATCAGGTTGAACATCTTGAGCATTGTTCCATTACGCGGATCAGATACACCGCCGCTCTTTGCGGCATCAATTTCGATGCGGAAGCTGCCTGGGTTAGACATAGTAATGCTATTACGCTTTTTGACGATGACCAGCCCCTGTCTACCGTAATAGTCGGCATGAACCAGGCAATTTGCCAGTGCTTCGCGCAGTGCTTTATGCACTTCGGTATCGTCCACTCTGGTACCGCCCTCCATTTTGAAGGGCACCTTGATATCCTGAATCAGCTTGTTGTAGACCCGGAAATAGAAGTCATACACATTGCCGCTCCAGTCGCCGGAGGAAGATATGATACGATCTGTCCAACGGGTATCGGCATCATACTGTTCCTGATAGTCCAAAAAGAATGCGTTGAATTCCCGCACAATGTCGCACTCATTGCCGAACATGAGAAGTCCGGCGGTAGTGGGATGCTTCTTTCCGTCAGAGCCGATACCGACAGCACCCAGCTTCAGGAGGAAATCTTCATCCTCCAAGGCTTCCCACACGTGGCCGGGGCGGGAAAGGCGCATCCTCTGGCGATAGCTGCGGACGCTCTCCTGATTGAACGCTGTCAAGTCCATCTCGTTCAGAACCAGCATATCCTGCGTCTTTACCGATGCATCCCGCACCATAGCCTGATACTCCTCCTTGGTGCAGCGATAGTCGCCCTCACCGTTACGGCGGTAGGTGCAGAGCGGATTGCCGTCCACATACACCGGTTTATAGGAGCGCTCGGCTCGGGGGACATTGATGACCACGATATGATCGCCGTCGACCTCTTGGACGAATACATCTTTGGATGACAACACATTTACGCTGGTCTTGTTGGGATTATTGGCGATGTCCCAGAACTCCTTGATGAGTCTGTCTGGATCGGGCAGATCCATCGTGTGCAAGGATTTATCTGCCCATTCTTCCACGCCCAACAGGATAATGCCGCCGTAGGTATTGGCAAAGGCGGAATAGGTTTCCCAAATGCTCTTGGGCAGACCGCCAAGAGCTTTCTTAGCTTCAATGCGGTTGTTCTCCCGATATTTTTCAAAATTACAGAAATCGATCATACCGCACCCTCCTGAATTCTATTCTCACGCCAGCTTTTTTCAAGCGGCTCATAGGGGAGACCACACTCCTCACAGTACTGCTTCAGAGCTTTCATCGCTTTGATGTTAGGGCGGGCCTTTCCGTTTTCCCAACGATTCACGGTCGTAAAAGAAACACCGAGAGCGTTGCCGAATTCTGTTTGATTCATCAGACAAGACAATCTGAAATTCTTAATTTCGGAACTGAACGGCATCTGCAATTCTCCTTTATCAGATGATTGAATTTATTATATCACCGATATAGCGTTTTTACAATGTCAGGATTTTTCAATTGCTATGACGAAAAGTAACCCTCTTTGAGTTCCAATCAGAAAATATCAATTGCGAAATTTTGATGAAAGTCAACAGCGTTTTCCTCGCGAGGAGCAGATGCATTCCCTTACTTCTGGTGCGCTTTCCCTTAAAGTGCTACCCGAATTAAGGGAATGCAATGGCTGTTACTGGTGTTCCTTGTCTATGACACCTCACGCCTTGCGCTGCCACCTTCTCAGGAATCTCTTGCACAATCTTGTCCTTGGAGTTACAATTTAGGCAGCCCAAAACGATTCCCGCTGGGAGTATGCGAAGGTTCACCGAAAGGAGCAACTGACATGGATAAAGAGCGTATGGCAGAGTTAGAGAAAATCGAAGTCCATGGTGCCGAGAACGGCTGGGTTGCACCGATGGCAGAGGAAGACCGGGAGTTCTTTGCATATTTTCGCTCTGTGTTTAAGCGTTACAATATTTCACCCTCAAAGGCAACACGGCTGGAATATGATTTTGTGACACGAGTTGCGGAGAGTGAGTTTTATCTCCAGAAGGCAAATGCGTGAAGGTATTCTTTGTCTATAGCGACGCAAATACTGCGCTGCATAACTCCATGGGTATATCTCGTCTAATCACCGGTCACTTAGCAAAACAAAATCTTATAGCACCTATGATGCTGGAGGTAATTAGCAATGACAGAAACGCAAAGCAGAGTCACCGCATGCTTAAACTCTGCTCTTCAAAGTTTTAATCAGAACGAACAGTATTTGATATCCAGAGATCTAAGCGAACGGTGCATTTGCGCTAAATTTGCTTCATATCTCGAACGCGCTATTGCAGAATCTGAATTTCGTGAATATGTAGTAGATGTAGAATATAACCGTGGAAGCCGTGGGAATGAGTACGCCGCTAAAGTGTTGAATGGTCATAATATTGTTGTAGATTTAGTTGTACATAAGCGGGGCTATGACGAACAACGAGGGTTTGATAATCTTTTTTGTATTGAAATGAAGAAGGCCTACAAACGCTGCGATCTTTCATCAGACAAGGAGCGTTTAAGAATCCTAACAGATGATTTTCTTGGCTTTGGGTACAAAGCTGGATTTATGATTACGGCTACTGCCGATATATTCCATGATGAATATAAGTTAGTAGTTGAAAGTTATTTCTATAATCGCTCCGAAGAATAGCTTCATTTTTCTCACTTATCTATAGCGACTCAACTTCTACCCTGCCCCTCGCAAAAATCACTTGCTTAACCTCTCCAGCAGAGGTACAATGCGACAAACCGGAGCGACGAATCATCCGTCCGCAGCACTCCGGCAGACTATAAGAAACCGCTTTCTGTCCCCTGTCATGGGGGTATTCAGAAAGCGGTTTTTGACCACATGTTTGACTACAGACAGCCGTGGAGTATGCGGAAACAGTGGAGGAAAGAGTTGCGAAGAGTGTCCGTAATAAAACAAAAACAGCTATAAAGCACCGGAAAAAGTAGGAAAATTTTTATTTAAAAGTTTCGACACAGGAAGCAAGAAAACGATAGATTTGCACGATTTTTGCAGCAATCACAGCGCATAGATTTTTTCGCAAATAGAGGATTTTCTCTTGACTCTTCCGTTACGTCATAGTGTATGGTAAGCTCACACGCAGGAGGGATGCCCATGATGACCATTCACGAAGTCAGCAAACTGGCCGGTGTCAGTGTCCGGACACTGCACCACTATCCTCTCTTTTCGTACTTCGCTCTCAGCTCGGCCAGAACTTGCTGATAGCTGGTCTGCCCGCTGGCGATTCGGTCAAGATTTCTGCGGGTATATTTGCTGATCGTCATACCCTCGGAAGCAAATGTCCCGCAGATGTTACGGAGGTTACTCTTATGCTGTCGAGAATCGAATTCATTTTTTCTCTCCACAGTCTTCTTGGAAATCAGTCTTCCCATATCAATAATCCATCCAACAATTTGAACGTCAGATTGTGTGTTAGGTCGCAAGTTACACGCAAGTTAGTTTTAAGTTAGTATCAAGTCGGTTTCAAGTGGCGCACTACCACCCAGAAGCTCTTAAACATTTTCAAACATTGGTGCGGTGCTTCTCTTTCGCTTTGCTGCGGAGTATTTGTATTTTCCAGCAGTTCTGCAATATCCTACTTAGCTGCATTTAATTATACCACCGGCAAAATGGATGCTCAATATCATTCTGTGAACTGATTATCTATGTTTCTCTTGGAAATATTCGTCTGAAGAAACTGCATTTTTCAAGCGAGAAATGCTTTCTTTTTTCTCAACAAATATTGCTTGATTTTATATCACTTTGGTGATACTATTTTTGTAGTAATACTTAGGAGGATGCGGAGATGAATCAGAAAATTACCCTATATCATGGCTCCGAACAGATCGTAGAGTCTCCAACCTTTGGGTTGGGTAAGCAGAATAATGACTTCGGGCTGGGCTTCTACTGCACGGAAAGTGAAGAGCTCGCCAAAGAATGGGCTGTATCCTCTCTGCGTAACGGCTTTGTCAATCGTTACAGTCTTGATACGGAATACCTGAAAATTCTGAATTTGAACAGTCCAGACTATACGATTTTGAACTGGATTGCTGTTCTGGTAGCGCATCGTCTGTTTTCTATCAAAAGCCCAGCCGCACAGCGGGCAAAACGATATCTGATCGACAATTTCGGCGTCAATGTCAATGCCTATGACCTGATTATCGGATACCGTGCCGATGACTCCTATTTTGACTTTGCTGCGTCTTTCCTAAATAACGGAATTTCCGTACAGCAACTCGCAAACGCTATGCGACTTGGCAAGTTGGGCGAACAGATTGTCATCAAGTCTAAATACGCCTTTTCGCTGCTGCATTACGATGGATTTTCTATTGCAGAAAAGGAAAAATATTATGTCCGCCGTAAGGCTCGAAATGATGAAGCCGACCAACTTTATTCGGATATACTTGAAGAGGAAACAGATGGTCTGTATATCCTTGATATCATAAGAGGAGGCATCCAAAACGATGACCCACGCATACCAAGAAATCTATCTGAGTAACGCGCAGGCATTACTGGGCGATGCTTTTGATTATGCTATCAACGCGTGTGGAGTTGCCGGAGATAGCTTTATAAAGCTGTTTTCCGTCAGTTCCGTCAGTAATCGGATCGAGAATGGTGAACCTTCATATCTTTTTGGGAAAAGCGGGATTGAAACTGCTGTTGATGTTCTCGTTGAGACTACGGGCAAAGCGCCGACCGCCAAGCCTCAAGCGAATTTCAGCCGTTCCAGAGAGTATTGGATCGGCTGGGCAGTCGCCTACTACCAATGGTTTTCCGGAAGAAAATTCAGTGATATTTTTAAGGTTCTTTCGTTTGAAGATTTGCAGCAGATGTATTCCCCCCTTCATGAAGCGGATATCACTAAATTCGCTGATATTGTCGATGCCAAAGTGCGCGAATACTTCGCTGATACCAACCTCAAGCGTATCCGTACGCTTTATGGCTGCACGCAGGCAGAGCTTGCCAAGCGAAGCAATGTCAGTCTTCGCTCAATTCAAATGTACGAACAGCGCAACAAGGACATCAACAAAGCCAGTGCGGAGACTGTTCTTAGCCTTGCAAAAGTCCTCGGCTGTACGATGGAGGATCTTCTGGAAACGTAAGTCCGTAACAAAAAGGGTAGTCTTTCCCTTAAAAAACTACATGAATTACGGGAATGTAATAGCTGTTAAGGGAAAACTATGATTTCATCCAGAAGGGGCAACTGACATGGATAAAGAACGTATGGCAGAGTTGGAGAAAATCGAAGCCCATGGTGCCGAAAACGGCTGGGTTGCACCGATGACAGAGGAAGGCCGGGAGTTCTTTGCATATTTTCGCTCTGTGTTTAAGCGTTACAATATTTCCCCCTCAAAGGCAACACGGCTGGAATATGATTTTGTGACACGAGTTGCGGAGAGTGAGTTTTATCTCCAGAAGGTGTAAGGGTATTCTTTGTCTGGTACAAAATAAGCATAGCACCCGAAGCGCAAATGAAGCCTCGGAGGCTATGCTTATTTTTGTTATAATGGGAGGGCAATGGATGGACGGTTTCTTTGGTGAGCCAAGCGCTCGGGCTGTAAACAGTCCTCCGTCCTCTTGTTATAAAGATTCGATTGAGCAGGTTGCTCCGGCTATGCCGCGTGCGCGTCACGAACCAATTTGAATCGTAATAAGCCGGTGCGGAAGCATTGCAATATTTTATCAGGAAAGAAGGAATGCCCATGCTCAGTATCGGGATCGATGTGTCCAAAGGAAAAAGTACCGTGTGCGGAATGAAGCCGGGAGGAGAAATCGTGTACACTCCGTTTGAAGTTCAGCACACGAGGGAAGGGATGTCGGAGCTGGTTTCGCTGCTGCGCGGCAGCGGCGAAGAGGTTCGTGTCGTTCTGGAAAGCACCGGCAGCTACCATTGCCCGGTGGTGGCCGCATTGTTGGAGAACGGAATATTCGTCTCCGTTGTCAACTCGCTGCGGATGAAGCGGTTTTGCTCACAAAGCATCCGCAGGGTGAAGACCGATCAAATCGACGCCATGCAGATCGCTTTGTACGGCCTGGCCTATTGGCAGG
>CDZP01016593.1_pt1 | contig 66034 bp, 55 predicted proteins | sample 554941 | NCBI WGS metagenome assembly CDZP01 (sample SAMEA3182064, study PRJEB8094) | gut metagenome | biome: human; feature: gut; material: Stool; isolation source: human stools | place: Canada | collected 2013-01-28
AAAGCGGACACGATGTCCGCGTCAGCCGATTGTCGACATGGATGTCGACTGTAGGCGGCCCCGTCATGACGAGAACTACTCATCACTTTTCGTAGAAAATTCACATCCGGAGACCTTACATCGAGACATGTGTATCGCATGCTCCGGGAGTTCGTGGATTTTGCCAATGTATTTAACTAACTTTCCATTTACATTAATGGAACGTAAAGGAATCTCCATCTTCGATAATACAGATCATGGTCTTGCCGGTATTGAGGATGATCTCGTCCCCGTTGTCATCGTAATATCTGGTGGCACTGTAATCGGAAGTCTTCTCCCAATTCACATGTATTCCTCTGCCATTGGTGAAAAACCAGCCGTCCCGGGTGGTGTCATGACACTGAAAAGCCAGATACCCCTCGCCCAGTTCCTCGTGAAACGTATTCTGTACCAGAATATTTTTGAAAGTCAGCTGCTCTCCGGTGGCGGCATCTATATGAGGGCCGTCTGTGCTGCCGGACAGATGCTGGGAACGGTAATAGAGGCCGTCATCCTCGTTAAATTCAAAATAACACCTTGTCAGCGGATAACACCCGGACATATCGATATAGGTGGCATCCTTTGCTTTGGCACCGTACTGCCCAAGGGTGTTCGGTTCCGCCTTGGTGGCAAACCGGAAGTGATTCTCATCGCTGAGTCCGCGGTATCCCAGGCTGTACCCCTTTTTCTCGATCACCTTTTGCAGCCCTTCACCGGAAGCATAAGCATTGTGGGGCTTGTTGCGGTCGGTAGTACGGAAAAAGGCAGCCTCATCACTGCCGGAGGTACCGTCTACATCCTGAGTATCCGGCTGCGCCAGCAACTCATTGATGAAAAACGGACCGCCGAAATGTACGATAAAAGCATCCCACTCGAATGCCCAGTAAGCATAATAATCACGAAGACTGCGGATATTGCCGATTTTGTCCAGATTCTGCCAGTCTTCGTAGATTGCCATCATCCGGGTCATACGGTTTTCAACATTCGCCTCATAAATAATAGAAGCATCGGACAGACTGTATTGTGGGATCGCAGAGGCCTCATTAGGAATCATTACGGCAATGGGGCGTGTGGCAGCCACATCGGCATCCACCCATTCGTTCGTAAGACGGCTGCGGACCATGCCCTCAGCGGGAGGAGTGGAATCATCCTCTACAACGATCGTTACGGGATCCGGAAGCTTTTCCCCGGAAGAAACCGTGGAGGAATCCGGGCTGTTATCCGGGAGGATCGGACGGACCAGGGAATTGGAGTTACCCGTCTGTCCACATCCGGTAAGCATCATGGAGACAGTCAGCAGAAGAGGCACCGCAGTCTGCAGAAACTGCCGTCGAAATTTATATTTACACATATAATCACACCTCGATCGGTTATCAGAGTAAGAAGCTGTAAATGACCACGCCGCATAAAATGCCTAACAGCGCACCCATCAACACCTGCAGGGGAGTATGTCCCACGAATTCCTTTAATTTATCATGGGCGGAAATCTCACTGCGGCCCATATCTTCGAAGACCTTCAGCATTTCGTTCAATACCTGTGCCTGAATACCGGTCTCTCTGCGTACTCCCATGGCATCATACATTACAATGATCGCCAGGATCAGGGAAATGGCAAATTCAAAGCTTCCCGCACCATATTCGTAGCAGACCGCTGTTACCAGGGCACATACGGTAGCAGAGTGAGAACTGGGCATACCGCCGCTGCCGACCAGACGCTCCGCAACGAATTTCTTGGAGACGATCAAATGGATCAGCGTCTTCAGAACCTGTGCCACCAGCCAGCCGAAGGCTGCAGTCAGGAAAATGGTATTGCTGAAAAACTGTTCAAAAAAAGTCATAAATAACCTCGTTTCCTATATGCTGTAGTTTGCAGAACAGACATATATAAATCCAGTATAATCCAAAAAGCGGAAAAAGTACAGTGTTGACCTTGAAATGATGCATCGAAGGATAGTATAATATAACTGTTACCTGTCGCACAGTGGCGCAGATAAGCCTGAAAAAGCGACAGGAAAACATAAGGAGATTACAAAATGAGCTTATTGAGCGTGATCGTTCCCTGCTATAATGAAGAAGAAAGCGTTGCCCTGTTTTATCAGGAATTGACGAAAAATGATCCCTTTTTCAAGGAAAAGGAAATAGAACTGGAGCTTCTCTATATTGATGACGGTTCCAAAGACGGCACTGTGAGAGAAGTGAAAAAGCTGATCGAACAGGATTCCCGTGTGCATATTGTCTCTTTCTCCAGAAATTTCGGAAAGGAAGCGGCGATGTTTGCCGGACTGGAAAAGTCGAAGGGTGATTACGTGGTTATGATGGATGTGGATCTGCAGGATCCGCCTTCCTTGCTGCCGGAGATGTTTGAATGGATCTGGCAGGGGTATGATTCTGTAGCGACCCGCCGCGTGACCCGCAAGGGCGAACCGCCGATCCGCAGCTTTTTTGCCAGAAGCTTTTATCGTCTGATGAAGAAGATATCCCAGACGGAAATAATGGACGGAGCGAGAGATTATCGCCTGATGACCAGACAGATGGTGGATGCCATCCTGTCCATGCGGGAATATAATCGTTTTACCAAGGGAATCTTCGGCTGGGTCGGTTTTAAGACCAAATGGCTGGAATATGAGAATGTAGAGCGCGCCAAGGGCGAGACCAAGTGGAATTTCTGGAAGCTTCTGGTATATTCCCTTGACGGTATCACCGCATTTTCCACGGCACCGCTTCTGATCGCTTCCTTTGTGGGCGTGCTGTTCTGCATCATTGCCTTTTTGATGATCATATTTATCATCGTGCGGAAGCTGATCTTCGGAGATCCGGTGTCCGGCTGGCCTTCTCTGGTGTGCATCATCCTGATGACCAGCGGCGTACAGTTTTTCTGTACGGGTATTCTGGGGCAGTATCTGGCAAAGGCATACATGGAAGTAAAACGCCGTCCGATTTACCTGGTAAAAGAGGAAATTTAAGAAAAACCGCATAAATATCCGTTTTTTATGTACGTAAAAATGTTACAAAATAGGGGTAAAATGTAACATTTTTAGTTTCTTAACTATATTTTAACGGAAAAATGTCTTTTCAAATATCGACAGCTATGATATGATTTCTCTATCAGTCACTGCAGAGGAGCAATACTCGACAAGTAAAAAGGGGGACTTGTTTTGGATATTGTTGCAGTAAAAGATTCAGAGTTAGAGAGATATGTAACCAAAATCATGTTGGAGATAGGGGTGCCGGCGCATTTGAAGGGTTATCACTATTTGCGTGATGCAATCATTTTGTCAGGGAAAGACATGGAGGTAGTAAGCAGCGTTACAAAGCTGTTATATCCCACCATCGCGAAACATTTCAAGACCACAGATCAGAAAGTGGAACGCGCGATCAGGAACGCCATTGAAGTGTCCTGGTCCAGAGGAAATGTGGAGACATTCGAAAAGATTTTTGGCTATTCTGTAGCCTCCGGAAGGACAAGACCTACGAACAGCGAGTACATCGCACGTATCGCCGACAACATCCGACTGGATTATAAGGCTATGTAACATATTAATTTTAATTATTTGGAACAGGGAGAGTTTGTTAATTAAGCAGATGCAGTATTCTCCTCTGCAGACTGAGAAAGACCGCGTATCGGAATGGGGAAGTTTCCGGTACGCGGTTTTTTGTTGTATGGAAATGCTGTTATATTTGTCAAGTCCATATAAATATGGTAAGATGTACAAAAGCCCGTGTAAGAAAAAGGCGGGTATGGGAGATGAAATGACTTTTCGGACATCGGATATTTTGATCAGGGGGAGCCTGATCATTATCGGGCTGACAGAGATCGCCCATTTGGCAGGCTGCCTGTTAGGGTGGTCTTTTTTGACTGTAACGGATCTGCTGCTGGCAGAGGTGGGAATCGTTCTGCTGGCGGCGATATTATTGTCTGTAATATCCAGACAGACACGAAAACGGGCCACAGCCGGTAAAAATGATCCGGTTGCGGATCAAAACAGCGGGACAGACACGGCAAAGGAAAAAAGTACACAGATTCTCACAGGCATCCTGGCATTTCTGATCCTGCTGCAGATCCTGCGGATACTGACGGGGAACCGCATGTGGCTGACCGGAGATATGACGGTGGAGACCGTGAACACATTTCTCAGGGAAAATGCTGTTTATACCGTGAATCCTCTCACGGGGACGGCATATTCGATGGGGATGTCCTTACGGCTGAAAATATTGTGCCTGCCCACTCTGTACGGGGCCATCAGCCGTTTTACGGGTATGGCACCCGTAGACGTGGTGTATCGTCTGATCCCCTGCATTACGCTGCTGTTGTCTTATGTAGCTTACGGAAGTCTGGGGAAAGCACTTTTTCCGGAAAATTCTGTGAAAAGACGGACGTTTTTGCTGATCGTGGGAATACTGTTCAGTACAGGGGCCTATATGCCCGGAGTGGATGGATTTGATGTGTTTTACGGAGGATTCCGCGGTGTGACGATCCGGGCGGCGGTGTTGCTTCCGTATCTGCTGTCCTGTCTGATGGACAGAAAATATACGGGCGTGATCCTTTGTATCCTGTCGGAGGCCTGCATAGTCTGGACCCTGTATGGCGCGGGAGTCTGCCTGCTTGTTACTGTGGCATGGCTGATACTTGGAGCGTTGGTTTCCCAGTTCCGGAAACGATGGGAAAAACGGAAAATGACTGATGCACATGGCAGGTCAGGAGAGGAGGCTACAGAATGATGACACTTCTGCAGTCCGCCCTGACAGGCTGGACCGACTATACACAACATGGAAAATTTGCGGCACTTTTGCTGCTGGCGATCCTGTATCTGGGATTTGTCCTCTATGGTTCCGGAAAAGAAGCCAATGCATCTGGGGCGGAAAAAGCACGGAAACGGCTGTATCTTTACGGAGCGCTGGTGACATTTGGCTGTATCTGTCCCGTAACGGCACTGATCCTGTTAAAATACCAGACCGCCTTTTACTCTTATGTATGGATCTGGGCGGCGGTGCCCCAGACAGCATTGATCGCATGGGCGGCAACGGACTTTCTGTGTAACTTATTAAAAGAGAAAAGCCTGCGAAACGGGATGGCTGCGCTGATCCTGCTGGGCATCCTGTTCCTGGGTGGAAACCCGGTGTCGGAATGGACCGTGGCACAGACAACGCAGATACCGGCACTGACGGGAATGCCCGGACAGCAACAGGGAACTCCCGCCAGGGAAATTCTGGAGCAGCTTTCTGTATACAATGCGGAAAAAGGAAACTCACGGGAATACAGTCTGTGGGCGCCGAAGGAGGTCATGGAGGCTGCCAGAGCCTACAGCGCTGAGATCCACCCGGTATACGGCAGAAGCATCTGGGATGCATCGCTGGGCAGCTACTCCTATGATACCTATGAGACCTGGCAGGAAGATATGTATCTGTGGATGGGCCACCTGGAGACTACCGGGGAGACGGAATATCTGCGGACAGATGAAAATACCACGACAGAAGCCGGTGGCAGGAAAATAGATTTTGCTGCGTGCCTTGACAGCGCCGGGAAGGCCGGTATAGACTACATTTTATTGCCGGAGGACCTGTCGGAGGATGTACAGAAGGAATTGCAAGAGGCTGCGGACGGCAGACTGCGGTCCTTTGGCGGATATTTCCTGATCGTGATGTAAGTAGGCATCTTGCGGAAAGATAGGGAAAACTATAACGATTTGTAAGAATTAGGAACAGGAAAGCAAAATGGAACAGGAACTGATCAGTATTGTGGTGCCGGTGTACCGGGCAGAACGTTATATAGAAGAAACGATGGACTGCGTCCGGGCACAGACGTATCCACACTGGGAACTGCTGCTGGTGGAGGATTGCGGCCCGGACCGCAGCAGGGAGATCATAGAACAATATATTCAGAGAACCGGAGATACGAGAATCCGCATGCTGACTTACTCTACGAATCTGGGGGCGGCGAGAGCACGTAATCTGGGAGTCAACGAAGCAAAAGGCCGGTATCTGGCCTATCTGGATGCAGATGACCTGTGGACACCGGACAAGCTGGAAAAAGAGCTGGCTTTTCTGAAAGAGAAACAGGCAGCCTTTGTGTTTACCGGCTATGAATTCGCCGATGAGAATGGCAAGGGCACCGGAAAGATTGTCCGTGTGCCGGCCACGATTACTTATAAAGAAGCTTTGAAAAATACCACAATTTTTACCAGTACCGTGATGTTCGATATGGAACAGCTGTCGAAAGAACAACTGCAGATGCCCCAGATCAAGAGTGAGGACACTGCCCTGTGGTGGAGAATACTGCGGGAGGGTTATGTAGCTTGTGGTTTGGATCAAAATTTGGTAAAATATCGGAGAGCAGGGAAATCCCTGTCATCGAATAAGCTGGAAGCTTTGCGGAGGATCTGGAATCTGTACCGTAAGGCGGAAGGCATGTCAGTGCCGAACAGTGCCTGGCATTTCTGCTTCTGGGCGGTACGCGCCGTAAAACGCAGAGTATAGGAGGAGTTTGTTTTGAATACAAACGGTAATTATTATGAAAACCGACTGCGGAAAAGGGAATCCTTTAAGCGTCTGATCAATATAGGGTTGTCGATGATCTGTCTGTTGCTGGAGATCAGCCTGTTTGCCTACATGTGGCAGTTCCATTTCCAGTTCCAGCTGGTAGATCCCCTGCAGAAGATCTGGTATCGTGGCTTTCTGCTGGAAAACGGTATCTACAGTGCAATCCTGATATTTTTCTCCGTGACCTACGGCGGCATGCGTCTGGGATACATGAAAAACACGGAGATTATTTTCTCCCAGGTGTTTGCAACCCTGATGGCGGATGTGCTGATCTATGCGGAACTGTGTATGATGGCCCGCAGCATTTTTCCGGCGGATATGTTCCTGTTGATGGTATTTTTACAGATCATAGCGGTGATCATCTATGCCAATATTGCCAACAAGATCTATCGTACAGCATTCCCGCCCAGAGAGCTTCTGCTGATCCACGGTGATCGTCCCATCGAAGACATTGTCAACAAATTTGAAAGCCGTAAGGACAAATATAAGATCACAAAATGTGAGCACATTAAAAAAGGTACGACAGAACTGTGTCGGGAGATTCTGGACAATTACCGGAACGGTGAGATCAATGCGGTAGTAATCTGGGATATTAATGAAAAGGATCGTAATATTATTCTGAAATTCTGCTATGCCCATTCCATCCGTGTCTATGTCATGCCTAAAATATCAGATGTTATTTTAGTTGGCTCCGAGGAACTGCATGTATTTGACACGCCTATCCTGCTGACCAGAGAGTACTCCCTGAGCATGGAGCAGCGGTTCATCAAGCGATCTATCGATGTGATCTGCTCGTTGATCCTGTTGGTGGTGACTTCACCGCTGATGCTTCTGACAGCGCTTGCCATCAAGCTTTATGACGGCGGACCTGTATTGTACAAGCAGGTGCGCTGCACCACAGGACAGAGGGAATTCTATATTATGAAGTTCCGCAGTATGCGCACTGATGCCGAGAAGGACGGCGTGGCACGTCTGGCACAGAAAGGGGATAAGCGTATCACTCCCGTGGGTAAGGTGATCCGCAAATGCCGACTGGATGAACTGCCCCAGCTGATCAATATTCTGCGGGGAGATATGTCTTTCATCGGCCCCAGACCGGAGCGCCCGGAGATTATTGCACAGTACATGGAAGTCATGCCGGAGTTCGCATTCCGTATGAAGGTGAAAGCGGGACTGGCCGGTTTCGCACAGGTATACGGAAAGTACAATACTTCTCCGTATGATAAATTAAAACTGGATTTAACATATATCGAGAATTATTCTGTGTGGCTGGATCTTAAATTGATGCTTCTGACACTGAAGGTATTGTTCTGGCCGGACAGTACCGAGGGTGTGGAGAGCGAACAGGTAACGGCTTTCAAGGCAACCTACGATGGTCGTGCCGAGAAGGATGACGACTGAGAAGGCAGGAGGTAGACGCATGGAAGTAAGCTACGGAAAAGAGCCCTTCGACCTGAGACTTATGTGTCTGCGGCTATGCCGCAATCTGTGGAAAATACTGGCTGTGACAGTAGTGGGAACATTACTGTTCGGCGGCGGTTATTATGTAAAAAATGTGGTGCTGCAGCCCGATCCCGGGTATGCGGCTTCTTCCACTTATAAGGTAGAATATAAAGAAAACCCCAATGCGGCGGGTGCGTACTACATTAACGAGGCTACATGGAACACCATGATCCATACGGGAGAATTTCTGGATGGTGTGGAGAAGCATCTGCAGGAGGCTGTGGAACGGGGAGACAATGGAGCTTCGGAAGCACTGTCTCTGGGCAGAGACCAGTGGATCGCAGATCTCTCGGCAACACTTCCCTCGGATTTCAGTGTTCCGGTGACGCGGGCGGCAACTCAGGATCCGGAGATGAGTATTGCTCTGGCCCATGCAGTAGAAGATACCATGTGTGATGAATTCGCAGAGAGTATCGTGGAGATCGACCGGATCAAAGTGCTGGATCACGGAGATTTCGCAGAAGTCGTGGTACCGGATGTGCGCCCGGTGCGGGCAGTCATTCTGGCGGCGGTATTGTCTCTGTTTTTTGCAGTAGTGCTCTTTTTGCTGGTGGAGATTTCGCAGGACAGCATCTGGCTGCCGGCAACCCTTCGCAGACGCTACGGACTGAACAGTCTGGGAACGGTGCGCAGTGTGGGATTTGCGGAAAATCTGATGTATACGCTGGAGAAAGTGTACGATAAAAAGCAGGCAAAGGAGTCCGAAAATGCGGAAATCTGCCGTGTGGCAGTATGTGTGGCACTGCCGGAAGCGGATCCGAAGGAAGTCGTGGAGGATTTGCAGAAGCTGGCTAAGACAGATAAGACCCGGAAGGGAATACCGGTGGAATATGTAGCGGTTCCCAGTCCGTTGTTATGCCCGGAGAGTGGAGAGACACTTCGTAAGGCAGATGCATTTCTGCTGGCGGTGCCGGCCGGAGAACGGGTGGGAAAGAGACTGGAAGCGGTATTAGAGTATCTGCATACCCAGGACTGCTCTGTGAACGGAGCCTTCCTGTGGAATGCGGATGAACAGCTGATCCGCAGCTATTATTTTCTGCCGGGAGCCATACAGACACAGAATACAGAACACGGAGGAGAGCAGGCATGAAGGTAGAAGTTCTGGCATCGGTAATGAATGCTTCTCTTCCGGAGACCGTACAACATATGAACCTGCAATCGGACGCGGTGATCATCAATCAGTGCGACCGGCTGGGGCAGGAGGAAATGCAGATATCTCCGGGGAACGGAAGAATCCGTTTCTGCAGTTTTCCCGACCGTGGCATCGGCAGAAGCCGCAATGAGGCCATCCTTCGGGCGGAAGGGGACATCTGCCTTTTTTCGGATGCGGATATTGTGTATGAAGATGGTTACGAGGCGGTTGTTCTTGCGGAGTTTCAACGGAATCCCCGGGCCGATATGATCATTTTCAATATCGAGGTGGAGGAAGAACGCCGCACCTACCATATTACGGAACGGAAACCGGTACGCTGGTATAATTGCGGGCGGTATGGAGCAGTCAGCTTTGCTGTACGCAGAGAAAGCCTGCTGCAATCTGGTATTACGTTCTCCCTGCTGTTTGGCGGTGGAGCAAAATACAGCAATGGAGAAGACAGCCTGTTTTTAACGGAGTTTATTAAAAAAGGCTACCGGGTATATACTGCACCGGTGACCATCGGCAGAGAGGAAGCCGGGGAATCCACCTGGTTTCATGGCTATAATGAAAAATTTTTCCATGACAGAGGAGTACTGTATCATTATCTGTATGGATGGTTGGAATGGCCGCTGGCGCTGAGGTTTTTATATGCGCATAAGGGCATGTTGTGCACAGAGGTAAGCCTGCAGCAGGCAAAACAGTGGATGTGGGAAGGTATCCGGGAGGCAGGAGGACGATAGCTTGCTTTTTGGAAAAAAGGCCATAAAGAAAGGAGGTTCCACATGGAGAAGAGCGCACTGGTGTATATCATATTGACAGCTGTTACCGTAGCATTCGGTTTTCTGGTAAAAAATCGTGACTATACGACAGAATATCTGTCCGGCAGACGCTCCTTTCGTGGGAATACCTCCGGGGATCTGATGGCGGCCGGGCCGGACAGACAGCAGGCGTGCAATGCTGTGGCGGAATTCGCCATCTTCTGTCTCCTGGCCGGGGTTTCTGCCTGCCGCATTGCTGTGGGCGGTGATTACTGGGTCTACTGGCTGAAATTTCAGCTGATCGATCAGGGAAGGCATGTCTCCTACGAAACCGGTTTTGTGTATCTGGTGAAATTTTTCCATCTGATTTTCGGAGAGGGATCTTATCTTCCGATCTTTGGCTTCTTTTCCCTGATTACGGTCTTCTTTTTCCTGAAGGCACTGCATGATCAGGCGGACTGGTATGTATTTTCCCTGTTCCTGTTATTGACACAGGGATTTTACTTTAATAGTATGAATTCGGTACGTTACTATTTCGCACTGGCACTGGTCATGTATGCGCAGAAATATGTGCTGCGGGGAGAATATGGGAAGTTTCTTCTCTGGGTGCTGCTGGGCTGTACGATCCACAAATCGGTACTGCTGGTCATCCCGGCATATATTGTGATAGATCTCTTGTGCCGGATCCGGCTGAAAAAGTGGCACTATGCGGTTGGCGTATTACTGATCTTATCTCTGATCTTCGGACAGGATGTGTACCGGAATATTATCTTCCGGTTCTATCCCTATTACAAGGATTCCATGTTCGACAACGGACAGTTATCCTATGTCAACATCGCCAAATGCCTGGCAGTGCTGATACTGTGCCTGATCTATTGGAAGGACAGCGTTCAGGAAAATCGCAGAAACCGTTATTACTTCTACCTGAATCTGGCGGGACTGGTGCTCTATTCCTGCGGCTCCTTTATCCCGGAAGTATCCCGAGTGGCATATTACCTGATCCAAAGCCAGATTTTCCTGATTCCGGGTGTGCTGAAGGATGCCAAAAAGGGATGGCTCCGAACCCTGTGTATTATTGGCGTTGTTGCAGCATATCTATTGTATTTCGTAATGCTGTTGCGGGGAATGTATGATGTGGAGATACGGCTGCTTCCGTATCTAAACTGGATCTTTAATTAAAAGAGGATTTAATTTATGAAAGTGCTGTGGGTCTGCAATATCATGCTTCCGGTCATAGCCGAAGCATTGCATAAAGAAGCTTCGAATAAAGAGGGCTGGCTGTCCGGTCTGTTGGAGCAGGTAGCCGCGGAGAATTCCAGTGACCTGGAGCTGGCTGTGGCATTCCCGGTGCTGGCAGATACGGAGGTGCCCCGGAGACTGCAGATAGCAATGCCACGGGAAAAAGAAGACCGGGAGCATTTACAGACAAATACAGATGCTGAAATATATAATATCACATGTTATGGATTCCACGAAGACACCGTACACCCCGACAGATATCAGCCGTTGCTGGAAGAAGAACTGCATCGGATCACGGAAGACTTTTCACCGGATGTGATCCACTGTTTCGGCACGGAATATCCACACACACTGGCAGTATGCCGGGTGTTTCCCCACAAGGAGAAGATACTGGTGGGAATTCAGGGAATCTGTACGTTGTGTGCGGAGGCATATTTTGCCGATATGCCGGAATCGGAGATCCACAAGACCACTTTCCGGGATCTGGTGAAGAAGGATACCCTGCGCAGCCAGCAGGAAAAATTTGCCCGCAGAGGTGTAATGGAGAGGGAAGCAATAGAACTTGCCGGCAATATCACCGGAAGAACCACCTGGGACAGGGTAGTGACTACCGCGTGGAATCCCAAGGCACATTATTATACGATGAATGAGACCCTGCGGGCTTCCTTTTATGAAGGACAATGGCAGCCGGAGCACTGTGAACCCTATTCCATTTTCGTCAGTCAGGCGGATTATCCTCTGAAAGGACTGCACTATCTGCTGCAGGCCTTGCCACAGATCCGGGAGAAATATCCCCGGGTACAGGTGTATGTGGCAGGAAATGATCTGACGGCATACCGGACGCCGAAGGAAAAGCTGAAAATATCGGCATATGGCCGTTACCTGCGCAGACTGATCCGGGAAGGACAGCTGGAGGACAGGGTACACTTCCTCGGAAAACTGACCGGAGAAGAAATGAAGGAAAGATTTCTGAAAAGTCATCTGTTCCTGTGTTGTTCCTCTCTGGAAAATTCACCGAATTCCCTGGGAGAGGCCATGCTTCTGGGAGTTCCCTGCATCAGCACGGAGGTAGGGGGAATCCCCAGCCTGTTTGATGGCGGAAGGGACGGCCTGTGGTGCCGGGGACATCAGCTGTCGAAAGTGGCTGAAAATGACAAATATGCATCAGATGCTTCTGAAAGTAAAAATAGCACGCGAAATTATAAAACGACAAAAACAGAAGAATTGGAAAATATTGTAAATTCCATGGCAAATTCTATTATCGAAATGTGGAGTTCTCCGGAGAAAATGCTGGAATACTCAAAAAATGCAAGAGAACATGCAAGAAAAACCCATGATAAAGAGCAGAATTTCGCAAAATTGCAGGAAATCTATGCAAACATAGCAGGGAGGAAGGAATGAAGCTGATATTTGTCTCAAACTATTTTAATCATCATCAGTTGCCCTTCTGTGATGCTCTGTATGAATTGCTGGAGGGAGATTTCTGTTTCCTGCAGACACAGCCCATGGAAGAAGAGCGGGTGAAGATGGGCTGGCAGGCCGAGGAACGTCCCTACGTGCGCTACGCTGCGAAGAATTCGTGTGCACATAAGTCTGGGGGGGAGAAAACGTCCGGCTCTGAGTTGAACAGCAACGCCGTCACAGATGCGGAAGATTTTGAGAAACTATTGTTTACCGCGGGTGTGGTGATCTTCGGCGGATGCGATGACGAAAGCTATATTCAGGAGAGACTGACTGCCGGAAAACCGATCTTCCGTTATAATGAACGCTTATATAAGGAAGGGCAATGGAAGGCTGTTTCTCCGAGAGGCCTGTTGCAAAAATACAAGGATCACACCAGATACCGTAAGGCACCGGTGTATTTCCTGTGCGCAGGAGCCTATGTGCCTTGCGATTATCACCTGATCCATGCCTACCCCGGCAAAATGCTGCGCTTTGGTTATTTCCCGGAGACCAGGCATTACGAGGCAGGGCAGCCCTTCAATCACAAAGAACCGGGCAGTATTCTGTGGGCGGCCCGGATGATCGACTGGAAGCATCCGGAGCTGGTGGTGAAAACAGCATCTTATTTAAAAGAACATCTGGAAGAAAATACGTTTCATATTACCATGATCGGCGGAGGGGAACTGGAGGAAGAGACGCATCGCCTGGCAGAGGAACTCGGAGTGACCGATGTGATCACCTTTCCCGGTTTTCAAGGCCCGGAAGAAGTCCGGGCGGCCATGGAAAAGTCAGAAATCTATCTGGTCACCAGTGACCGCAAAGAAGGCTGGGGGGCAGTGGTGAATGAAGCCATGAACAGCGGCTGTGCTGTGGTGGCAGATCATATGATCGGAGCGGCTCCCTGGCTGATCCGTCAGGGAGAAAACGGCAGGATGTACCGGGACGGTGAGGAACAGGAATTATTTCGGACCGTGGAACGGCTTCTCAGGGATCCCGGAGAGTGCCGCAGACTGGGAGAAAACGCACAGCAGACCATTGCCGGGGAATGGAATGCCCGGACGGCTGCGGAAAGATTGATCGAACTGTGCCGGAAAATGAAGTTCTTGCCAGAAGTGTCAGAAGAACAGGAAATGCCGGATGTCGGCCAGGATGTGATGCTGAACATCACAACACCTGCCCCGGTGATTCCACAATTATGGAATGACGGCCCCTGCTCTCCGGCCCCTGTGATCCCGGAGCGGTCTATGTATAGGAGAATAAACAGTGAACAGTAGTGTAACCAAGCAACCGCTGATCAGTGTGATCGTGCCGGTGTACAATATCATACCGTATCTGCCCCGCTGCGTGGAAAGCCTGCGGACACAGACATACGAAAATCTGGAGATTTTGCTGATCGATGACGGTTCCACGGATGAGACACCGGCATTATGTGACCGGCTGGCAACGGAGGATGAGAGAATCCGCGTCTTCCATAAAAAGAACGGCGGGCCTTCTTCCGCCCGGAATTTCGGATTACAGCAGGCCGGGGGAGAATATGTGGGCTTTGTGGACAGCGATGACTACGTGGAGGCGGATATGTATGAGCGGCTGTACGGGGCAATCGAAAAGACCGGAATGCCCGTAGCGCAGGTCGGCAGAGATGAAATCGACAAAGACGGCAATATTTTACCGAATATCTGCGAGCCGGTGGCAACGGAACAGGTGATCCCGGCAGAAGGTTTTCTGAAGGAACTTCTGATGCACCGCGGAGACTGCTCCTTCTGTACCAAGCTTTTGCGGAAGGACCTGTTTACCATAGAACAATTTCCGGTGGGGGCACTGAATGAAGATTTTCATTTATTAGTAAAAATGCTGACCCGGGAGGAAAGTGCGGTTCCGGGGATTGCATGCATTCCCGGACAGGCGTATCATGTATTTTATCGTCCGGACAGCAATACCAGAGACAAGAACCGGTTCTCCAGAGTATTCGCCGACAATATCGACAATGCGGACATGGTGCTTGCACTGGTGGATAAAAAATATCCGGAGCTGTCGGAAATCGCATTCCGGTTCGGGATCTTCCAGCGGCTGGATTATCTGCTGCACATCCCTATCGCCCAGATGACCGGGGACAACGCATTCTACCGCAGGGTGGTGCGTGACTTGCGTCACGGCTGGTGGAGAGCCATGAAAAATCCCTGGCTTACCAAAAAGAACAAGTGTTATCATACACTGTTTGCCATTGCACCGAAGGGAATCCGGGTACTGCATAAGAAACTGAAGCACATAGAGTGATGCCCGACGTAGAGGCAGGATAGAACGGGCAACACAGCAACCATAAAATAAGGAATGAGTCACGTTATATGAAGAGAAAATTGGCATTTCTGGGAGCAATTCTCCTGGCGGCATTTATATTCACCTACGAGGGCAATACCTATCAGACGCATGCATTGGATGAAGAAGATCAGGCATGGATCGAAGAAGCACGAGGGGCTTTGCAGAATATCGTAGAAGACCGGGAGGTCATGGCACTGGTCTATCTGTGCGATGATCTGACGATCCGTGCGGAAGCGGCGGAAGACAGCACAAAAGTGGTCACCGTGCCCAGTGGACAGATGGTGGAGATCCGGGATGTGACGATGGATGAAGACTATCAGGTCTGGGAAAAAGTATCCGCCGAGGTAAAGGGCAAGGTCTACGAGGGATATATCCCCCGGGATTATCTGGCATGCTCGGATGAACGTTTTCTGGAATGGGAAGAACTGTACGGCATGAATCCCGGAGCGGCGGTTATGCTGGCAGAGGAAAATGCCACCGGTGTCTATGCGGACATCGAGCAGTTCCCGGAGAGCTACCGGCCGGCATTGCAGGCTTTGAAACAGAAACATCCCAACTGGACCTTTGTACGACAGAATACCGGACTGGATTTCCAGACCGCAGTCAACAACGAACTGCAGGGTGGAAAAAGTCTGGTCTATAAGAGTTACGGGGATTATTGCAAGGAAGGACAGCACAGCCCCAACTGGTATTTCGCTTCGGAAGATGTACTGAAATTATACATGGACCCCAGAAATTCCCTGCAGGAGAATGCTATTTTCCAGTTTGAACAGCTGACCTACAACGCAAGCTATCATACGGAAGAAGCGGTAAAGAATTTCCTCGAGGGAACCTTCATGAACAGCAGTCAGAACGCACCGGAGACCTCAATGAAATTCTACCATATTTTCTGGTCCATCGGTGCGGAGGAGAACCGGCAGGTCAGCCCGTTCCATCTGGCAGCCAGAGTACTGCAGGAGCAGGGAGAGGGGACATCCCCGCTGATCTCCGGCACCTATCCCGGTTATGAACATTATTACAATTATTTCAATGTGGGAGCTTCCGGCAGTACCAATGAAGAAGTGATACGCAATGGATTGAATTATGCCAAAGATCATGACTGGCATGGAGCCTACTACTCGATCCTTGGAGGAGCGGAAGTAATCTCCGCAAGCTACATACGTAAGGGCCAGGATACCCTGTATTTACAGAAATTCAATGTATCCCCCACTGCCAGCAATCCGGTATATACCCATCAGTATATGCAGAACATCTCAGCACCCACCAGCGAGGCACTGAGCATGAAGAAATTGTATGAAAGTGCGGGAGCGCTGGAGAATACCTTTGTCTTCAAGATTCCGGTCTATGAAAATATGCCGGCCAGCCCCTGCCCGATGCCGACTTCCTCTACCAATGTGGTATTGCAGGTACCGGCAGGCTATGATGCTTCCACGATCTACGTGGACGGTATTGCCTATACACCACAGGTGCGGAATAACCGCCGTATCGTCAAACTGCCGAACGGAAATGCCCAGTCGGCGGTCGTGTACCGGTATAATGAGAACGGAGCGCCCATCGGCATGTATGTCTGGACCCTGGAATATCGTAACAATGCCTATGTGGCCACAGAACAGCCGGGACTTACGGATCTGCTGACCTACCATGGATTTTCCATCCGGATTACCGGAAAAGCGGGAATCCGCTTCAAGACCGGTATCAGTACGGACCTCAGAGCACAACTGCTGGGAAATGGTGTGAACGGTTATCATCTGAAGGAATACGGAACACTGGTCATGAACAATGCCAACCGGACAAGCTATCCCATGATCAAAGGCGGCGAAAAAGTCATCAGCGGACTGGCTTACGGTACGAATGCCAACGGCACCCATCAGGACAGTATTTATGAGACCGTGAGTGGCAGATACCGGTTCACTTCCGTACTGGTCGGCCTTCCGGCAAACCAGTATAAGGTGGAATATGCATTCCGCGGATACATCATCCTGAACAAGGATGGCAAGGACATTACCATTTACGGCCCGGTGCAGGCCCGCAGCATCTATGCTCTGGCACAGCAGGTACTGGATATGGGAACCTATGCACAGGGATCGGAGGCGGATACTTTCCTGCGAAAACTGATCAGTGATGCACAATAGTTAAGAATGAAAAACAGATAGGACAAAAAGATGAAAAGAAAAGCAACAAGATTTCTGGCACTGGCCATGAGCGCTGTTCTGGTAACATCCCTGACGGCCTGCGGAGATGGCAGTGATGAAAATGCGAAGGATGCTGTTACTCCCGTAGAGGCACAGCCGATGCTCTCAGAGCTGGAGCTGGAGATTCTCAATCTGGAGACAAAATATAATAAAGGAGAGTTTACCCAGGAGGATTATCTGACATTGGCCGATGCCTACAACAGAGCGGGATACATCCGCAAACAGCGGGATATGCTGGAACAGGATTACCGGCTCTATGCGGATGAGGAAGCATTTGCTGCTCTACAGGAGATCAGCGTGAATCTGGAGGAAGAGACAGAGGGGATCCGCAGCCGTGCACAGGAAATGCAAAATGATCTGGAGCTGACCGAGTATCTGAGTGAGAGCGTGAATCTCATCGACAGCGAGGACTGGTTCACCACCATGATGCCCAAACTGAAAGAGGGACAGCGAAACTACTATCTGGAAAGAGACAGTCAGCCTCTGCTCTATGTACAGACCGGCTATACGGAAGAGGGACAATGCTTCTCCAGGGTGTGGTATACCGGAAGTGACACGAAACGTTTTCTGAGCCAGGAGGGTGCAACGATCCGGCTGGTAACAGTGACAGCGGCCGGTGCGGACGAGAACATCGCGGATCCGGCAGAAACTGAGAATCCCGATGCCACACAGGAAACGGGAACCACAGAAGCCAGAGCCCGGGAAAATACAACGACAGAGATTTCGGATACAACAGCGCCTCTGGCAGATACACCGGAAACCATGAAAGACTGGAACGGCACCTTCGAAGCCTGGAGCGTGGACAGCGCTACCGGAAGCATTACCCATGAACAGGGAACCATGCAGGGCGGTGTGCTCACGGGAGACTATACCTGTGATGTCCATACCGGAGAAGGTGCGCTGGATGTCTATTCCCTCTGGAGCAACCGGGAGGGTATGGAATATATCACTTACACGGGAAGTTTTGATTCCGAAGGAAAGATCCTGACAGAGCAGCCCTCCGAAGAAATCAAGAAAAAACTGCTGGAGGGAACAGATTATACGGATCTGATCCTCTATGCCTATGATGCTACCGGTGAGAACTGCCTGTGGCAGGGAATCGGCGGGGATATTACCGCAGAGGAGTATCGTTTTTGCGGGGAAATGATAGGACTGGAGACCCGTCCGGAATACACGTCCTATGAGGTGACAGAAGATATGACAGCAGAGGACAATGCAAATACAGCAGAGGGAACCGGTGCCGCCACGGACGGCGGAGAGAAAGGCAACGCAGCGGACAACACCACGGGTGCCATAGACAGTGATACCCCGCAGATCCGTATTTTTGACGGAGAAGTACAATGGTTTGACGGAAAATACTGGGTCAGCGCCGGTGCGGTCAGAGAAATGGCAAAACAGGATCCTTTTGCGGCTTATGAAGAAAACCATGATACCACTGCATCCGGAAGCATCACAGGAAGCATTACCGGCAAAATCACCGGCAGTGCAGATGGCAACAGTACAGCCGGTAACGATGGGCAGACGATCACCGGCAGCGGAACCGTGTCGGGAGACAAGACCGGTGGAAGTATTCAGAAACCTGCAGCCACCCAGAATCCCGGCACCACGCCAAAGCCCACGACCAAACCTGCTGCGACAAAGCCTGCAGTCACTCCGGCCCCTGCGCCCACACCGGCTCCGACCCCGGAACCTGCGCAGGATGATGACGATGACGACGATGATGACAGCGGCAGCAGTGATTCCGGCAGTAGTGATTCCGGCAGCAACGATAGCGGAAGCAGTGACAGCGGCAGTTCCGGTGGAGACAGCGGCGGAAGTGATGTAGATATGGACTGGACACCGGATCTATTGTAAGAAAGGATATTTTATACCAATGAAACTGACAGAACGAAAGAAAATGATATTGATCCACATCGCGTGGATCCTGGCACTGGCGGTGATCCTGTGGCCGCTGTTTACGATCGCAAAATACGATTATCCCTCTGCGGATGACTGGTCTTTCGGAAAATATATGTACCGGGCAATGCAGGCCGGAGAAGGAATCGCCAGTGTATTTCATGCGATATACCAGACATTGGCACAAAATGTGTGGGAAGCCAGATTTTCCATACTGATTCTGTCGGCTTTGCAGCCTGCGGCATTTGGAGAACATTTTTACCGGATCACCCCCTATCTGATGATCGGTTCCGTGATCCTGTCCCAGTTCCTGCTGCTCAGAGAATGCATTGCGGGCCAGGCAAAGGAGAACCGCTGGCTGATCCTGCCCATCGGTATTCCCATGGCAATTCTCCAGGTGCTTTACTGCCCCTATCCGGAGGAAAGCTTTTATTGGTATAACGGTTCGGTGAATTACACTTTTGTGTATAGCTTGTCACTGGTCCTGCTGACACTGTATCTGGAAATTGCGCTTCGCGAGACCGGCAAGGCAAAGCGGGTCGTGCTTACCGTGCTGGCCTGCCTGCTGGCGATTCTGGTGGGTGGCAACAATTTTTCCACCAGCGTATCCACCATGTGCCTGTTGATCTGTCTGCAGATCTTATTCCTGATCTGCCATAAAGATGCTTTTCGCCGGACCTGGATCGTGACTCTGTTAGAGACACTCAGCGTATTGATGTGTGTGACTTCTCCGCTGACAGCCACCAGACTCAACGGCAATTTTGGCGGCAGCACAGCCACTTCCCCGCTGATGGCCATCTGGCTGTCCCTGGAGAGAACTTTTCTGAATATTATCAGCTGGACGAATCTGAAGGTTCTGCTGTTACTGGTTCTGCTGATTCCTTTCTTCTGGAAAGCTGTCAGAAAAATGAGCTATGAGTTCCACTTCCCCGGCCTGTTTACTGCGCTGACCTTCGGGGTATATGCCTCCCAGGCTACTGCAACGATCTATGTGGACGGCACCATGGGCGGCGGCAGGCAGGGAGCTATCCTGTGGTATTTCTATGTGCTGTGGATGGTGGCCAATGTACTGTACTGGTGTGGCTGGATCGCAAAGCGGGTTCTGAAAGCGGAAAAGAGCGAAAAGGTAGACCTGTTGGCACAGAAATACCTCCTGCGTTATTTTGCAGTGACGGGGGCACTTCTGGCAGCAGTCGTTCTGTTCGGCAATGTCCAGAGCACCACCAGTTACCGTGCCTACCGCATGTGGAGAAACGGCTGGGCACAGGCCTACGGTGCCGGTTGGGAAGAGCGGATCGCCGTGTTGAAGGACGATTCCGTAAAAAATCCGGTGTTCCAACCGCTGAATTATGTGGAACTGCTCATGTATACCGATCTGCAGCCCGAGAATGGCTATGTGTGGGTGAATTGGGCCTGCGCGGAGTATTATGGGAAGGAATCTGTGACGGTGGTAGCCGGGATGACGGGAGAATAAAGTCATATAATAAGATTAAGCAATGACAAAAATGTAAAATATGGACAATATAAGTAATAAAACCATATAGAAAACCCATATAATGAGATAAAAATGTTGCATTGTCTAACAAAAAGTGTATAATAAATAGGACACCGGACATGATATAGAGTGTGATAGCATGGATTTTTGAGCTTATCATACCATAAATAACGGAGAGGACTGGAACATATGACCAAATATATCGAGAACCTGAATTTGTACTTAGATGCAAGGAAGATCAAACAGACTTATCTTAGCATGAAGACAGGGATTGATGCCAAGAAGATGTCCAGAATTTTGAACGGAGTACAAGACATTACCGGAACGGATATGGAAAAAATATCTGCTGCTTTGGGTGAGAATACGGAATATTTTTTACGGGATCCGTTTCCAGTTCCGCGAATGTATGAGCAGGAGCCGGAAAAAGTCACGTTTTATGCAGGAGAGCCTGCAAAGGAACAGGAAAAGATAGCAAATACTTTATTGAAATTATTAGAAAATATAGACGAAGTAATGAGTGCAAAGGGAAGATTCTTAAACATATCGAGGTAGTATTTATTATATGAATATCGACAGATTACGGAAAATAATAGAATATAGTGAAAAAAACAGAACACAGATGGACAGTAAAGTTGCAAAGTTCTATTCTTTTACCGGAATCAGTGAAGACAAAGATATGCTGAATATTCTTCAGATCGTCCGGCCTGCATTGCGTCAGAGAGGGTACATTGTACTGGAAATACCATTTGCGGATGAAGAAATCGGAGCGCTGTGCTATCATGGAGATGCATTGGGATATATTTTGATCAATACATCATTACCCCGGGTAAATGCAAATTTTGCAATTTGCCATGAGATTTATCATGCATTTTATCCACAGAATGAATTTAAGGCAAAAGCAGAATTTGCAGATGACTATTTTGAACATGAAGAGGAATATGAAGCCAATATTTTTGCAGGAATGCTTCTGATGCCTGAGAGCAGTTTCCGGCAGATGTATCGTGTATTCAGGGCCCAATCGGATAATAATGAAATGGATACGCTGATCCGTTTGATGAACTATTATCAGGTACCTTATATGGCGGCACTGGTCCGGTGCTATGAGCTGGGTCTGACAGAATCCGGTATGCTTACGCAGCAGTTGATGGAACTGGATAAGGCATCCATTCGGGAAAAAATAGAAAACCTGTGGCTGGACAGCAGTATATTAGATGCCAGCAATAAGGATGATTATATTGCTGTGGAACGTGTAGTGAAACGTATGGGAATGGAATACCTTCAGGAGGGATATCTGAACGAAAGAACACTCCGGATGGTTCTTCAAAATATGAACTCTCTTTACAGAGAAATAAAGGGGGAACATAAATGATAAAGGGGTATTCGGAAATTCCGGAAAACTGGGGGAACATAGCTCCATATGTGAATAGGGGCAGTCTTGTACAGAGCATTTTTTTGTCAAAGAAATGCTTTTTCTATGATGCCTGTTCTTTTCGCTATCATGCAAATCTTAAGGAACAGGATGCCGAAAAAATATTGGAATATATACGACAGCAGGATGGAATCATAGTGATCACCAGATGCATTCTTATGGAACTGGCTTCACAGAGCCATAGTCTGGAAGAGTGTTATGTCAGATATGTAAAAAAGATCGCTGATTATGGAATAGCGTTGTATGTTATTTATGAGGAAGAATTGCAGGATATTATGGAGAGCTGCTTTTCTTCCAGACAACAGGTGAACAATTACCTGATCTGGGCAATCCGGATGATCAACAGTCCGGTAAGTACAATAGCAAAGACACTTCTTGAAGATGAGGGACTTCGAAATATAGTAGAAGAGAAAAGCAAAAACACTCAGGACTTTTACACGCGTTTTTTCTCCGGGGTGCGAAAAAATAAGGAAACAGGAGACAACCTTGGGGAAGAAATGCTTGCGGTATGCCTGCATGTTCTTGTGAAATTGCCGGAAGAAGAGGGAAAATTTTGCGTAATTACAGATGATAAAGGCGCCGCAGGTAAAATAGATGTCTCTTTCAGACGGGTGAACCGGAGATACCGGGGAAAACGCGTTATTCTGTTCAGTACCCCAAAACTGGTGCAGGCACTATACAATGAAGGGATCGCAACAAGAGCAGAGGAATTACTGCCAATATTGCATGCCGGCAATAATGGAATCATCAAAATCCTTGGAGCTGAAATCTACGATATAGACAATCGGGAGATTACATTGGACTGTGCAGAGGCGGCCCGGAAAATAGTGGAGAAGAAGATACATATTGCGTTGTAAGGAAGGCATCGGTGGAATATCGGTGCCTTTCAGACTTGGAAATACTTTAATGAAAATGAGAATTTATGGACCGATAAAGAAAAGCTTGTACTTATACCGCAAATTGTTTAAAATATAGAAGAGTATGCAATGACAGCAAAGAAAATGAGGATAGCAAAATGGACTTTACAATAAAGGGCAAGACGTTTCATATATGGTCATGGAAGAGGATAGTATATACCCTCTGCTTTTTCATGTTCTGCCTGATCGATCAGCGAACCAAGACCGGTTCCGGCAGAGAGGGCTATATTGAGACTTTCCGCAATATGACCGGCAGCATTATGGCAGTGATACTGCTGTCCCATTGCAAATGGGGAGAGATCAGGGCACATAAGCTTCCTTATCTGCTCTGGACGATTCTGGGTGGAGCTGTGGGGATTGCCTATGTAGTGGGAGTAACTTCGTTTGATCCTTTTGTGAACGGTCGAGTGTCGGCAGCGCTGGCGGTGTTCCTGACCGGTTATGCCCTGATCCATACGGTGATCCGTGTGGCCGTTGAGAAAAAATATCCTGTCCTTGAGAAGAAATTTCTGGCAGTGTGGGGAGTGATGATGTTTCTGATGATCTTCTCCAGAAGCGATTACATCTGGCCGCTTTGCTATCTGGTGATGTTCGGCTGTTTCTATCTGACAGATTATACCGCCGAGGAGAGAGAAGATCTGTTCCAGGGATGCCTGAACGGTATCATACTTGGATTTTTCGTGTTTCAGGGATTCTGTTGTGTGTTCCGCCCTTACGATAATGTAAGATATCAGGGAATGTATAACAACCCGAACCTGAATGCCCTGTTTTACCTGGAAGTACTGGCAGCAGTCTTTGCCAAAATCCTGTATGTGACGAAAAACCGGTGCAGCAAATGGATCTGCCTGTACTACTGGCTGGGAGCCGGTGTGGTACTGAGCTTTGAACTGCTGACCATAGGACGCACCGGATGGGTGGCGGCGGTTCTGATGATCGGCTTCTTCCTGTGGATGATCTGTAAACTGAAAAGTTATAAAAAATGGTTTAGGAATCTGATGGCATTGTCATTGTGCGTGATTCTGACATTTCCCATCTGCTTCAGTGCTACCAGATATCTGCCGCCGGTGTTCCACCATCCGGTATGGTTCTGGGGAGAATGGAGCGAGGGAAAGGTTCATTCCTGGGATCCCTGGAATTCGGAAAAGTTCGTAGATATCGATGAATATCTGGATGCAGCTCTGGGAAGAATTTTCGATACATTTGAGAATGCATTGGAACATTCTCCGCTTGCCATGAAGGCAGAAGCTGCAGAAGCACAGACCGAGATTCCGGCGAACAAGATTCCGGTATTGCAGCCGGATCAGGATACGGATACTCTGCTGGTACGAAGCACCATTTACAAATATTATATCAGCCAGCTGAATCTGACGGGACATCCCTATTCCGAACAGGGATTCCAGCTGCATCAGTATTACTGGGTGGGACATGCACACAACATTTTCCTGCAATACGGTACGGACTTCGGCGTTCCGATGATGATCGTATTTGCAGTTCTGGCGCTGTGGTCTCTGATAAGGCTGGGCAAGACCTACGCGGAAAAGAAAGATCCTGCGGCAGCAGCGGCACAGTTATTCGTGCTGATTCCGGTGGCATTCGGCCTGCTGGAGTATTCCTGGGGAGTATCCAGTCTGACGATCACCCTGTTGTTCATCGCTTGGAGAAAGGCAATCTGTGATGGAGAATAAATACAATTCAAAAGTTCCTCTGCAAAGGATCATTGCATTGGTGATCATGGATATTATGTCCATATTGCTGGTGTCCTTTGCAGCATTGTATATCCGGTATGATTTTTCTTTTCAGGATATTGATCCTCTATTTTTTAAACATTGTGAAAACCTCCTGATCCCGAATATTATAGGAACTCTGATATTTTTCGTAATATGGAAACTGTACCGCAGCGTATGGCGTTATGCCAGTGCCAATGAACTGGTCAATATCGTGGGGGCAACTGCCTGCGCGTCACTGGCGCAGTTCGTCTATTGCAAATTTACAGACAACCGGATGCCCAGAAGCTATTCAGTATTGTACTTTTTCCTGCTGACACTGGCCATCTGCTGTATCCGTTTCGGCTATCGTATCTTGCGTCTGATCAATAACAAACGTATGAATCTATTGGGCAAGGAACATTGTGTCAATGTCATGATCATCGGCGCAGGAGCCGGTGGTGACATGATCCTCAAGGAAATCGAGAACAGCCGTTACTTAAGCATGCGGGCCAAGTGCATTATCGATGACCAGCCCGGATGCCACGGCAAACTTATGCGTGGCGTGCCTATCGTTGGCGGCAGAGAGAGTATTCTGGATGCTGTGGGACGATATAGTATTGATGAGATCATCTTCGCAATTCCTTCTGCCAGTGTGCAGACGAGAAAAGAAATTCTGGATATCTGCAAGGAGTCCGGCTGTAAACTGCGGACCATTCCTGGAACTTATCAGTTGATCAATGGGGATGTCTCCGTATCCAGTCTGAAAGAAGTGGAGATCGAGGATCTGCTGGGCAGAGAGCCGATCCGTATCAATACGGAAGAAGTGTTGGGACATGTCGGCGGCAAGGTGGTATTGGTGACCGGAGGCGGCGGTTCCATCGGAAGTGAACTGTGCAGACAGCTGGCAGCCCATCATCCGAAGCAGCTGATCATCCTGGATATTTATGAAAATAATGCCTACGACATCCAACAGGAGCTGATCCGCAAGTATCCGGAGCTGGATCTGGTGGTACTGATCGCATCCGTGCGTAACAAAGAGCGTATCGACAGCATTTTCGAGACATATCGACCGAATATCGTGTATCATGCAGCTGCACATAAACATGTGCCGCTCATGGAGGACAGCCCACACGAGGCTATTAAAAATAATGTATTCGGTACCTATAAGGTAGCACAGGCAGCAGACCGGTACGGAGTGGATAAATTCGTACTTATCTCCACGGATAAGGCGGTAAACCCCACGAATATCATGGGTGCTTCCAAACGGCTCTGTGAGATGCTGATCCAGTCCATGAACCGCAACTCCCGGACCAATTATGTGGCGGTCCGGTTCGGTAATGTACTGGGGAGCAACGGCAGCGTGATCCCGCTGTTCAAGAAACAGATCGCCGAGGGTGGTCCCGTGACTGTGACCCACCCGGATATTATCCGGTATTTTATGACGATTCCGGAAGCAGTATCTCTGGTACTTCAGGCGGGAGCCTATGCGAGGGGCGGAGAGATCTTCGTGTTGGATATGGGAGAACCGGTGAAAATTCTGGATCTGGCCACGAATCTGATCAAACTGTCCGGCTATCGTGTCGGGGAGGATATTCAGATCGTATTTACGGGCTTACGTCCCGGTGAAAAAATGTATGAGGAACTGCTGATGAATGAAGAAGGACTGAAGGAAACAGCCAATAAGATGATCTTCATCGGCAAACCCATTGAATTCGATGAAGAAGTGTTCCGCAGCCAGCTGGTGGAACTGGAACGGGAGGCTATGGATGAGACCAGTGACATCCGGGCAGCGGTGGAAAAAATTGTAACCACCTACCACCCGGCAGAGGAGTAACATCCGGACCGATGCTACGAGAATGGAGTGAACAGACTCCGGAACAGGTGACCGCAGCGAGAACAGCACGAAGGGAGAACACATATGACCACAGCAATGCAGAAGCGTATCCGCACTTATACCCCGATCAAGAGGATGATTGACGTCCTGTTAAGCGGCATTGGTATTCTTGTGCTGTCACCGATCCTCCTGATCCTGTGTATTGCCATCAAGTTGGACTCTCCGGGACCGATCCTTTTCACTCAGAAACGGGTGGGCATCCATAAGAGCCATTTTCAGATCTATAAATTCCGGACCATGCGGACCGACACTCCGAAGGATATGCCGACCCATATGCTGAGCAACCCGGAGCAGTATATTACCAGAACCGGAAAATTTCTGCGTCGCACCAGTCTGGATGAACTCCCGCAGATCTTCAATATCTTCAAAGGGGACATGAGCATTGTGGGGCCGCGGCCGGCTCTCTGGAACCAGTATGATCTGATCGCAGAGAGGGATAAATACGGAGCCAATGATGTGCTTCCCGGACTCACCGGTTGGGCGCAGATCAACGGCAGAGACGAACTGGAGATTCCCGTCAAAGCAAGATTGGACGGTGAGTATGTGAAAAAATACGGTCTGGGTATGGACCTTCGCTGCTTTTTCGGTACCTTTGTAAGCGTACTCAGGCAGGACGGTGTCGTGGAAGGCGGTACCGGGAGTCTACATAATAAGGAGAATTCCGACAAAAAATGAAAAAAATACTGATTCTGGGTGCCAATAGTTATATTGGCACTTCTTTTCATAATTACCTTACAACCAAATATCCCGGACAATATCAGGCCGATATCGTCAGCCTGCGGGGAGATGCCTGGAAAGCTTTAGACTGGTCCGGATATGACAGCGTGATGAATGTCACCGGCAAAGCCCATGCAGATATCAGCAGTCTCACAGAAGAGCAGAAGCAGGAGTACTATGCCATCAACTGTGACCTGGCCGTAGAGGTGGCAAAAAAGGTCATTGCAGACGGTGCCGCACAGTATGTCTACTTCAGCAGCATCATTGTCTACGGAGACAGCAGTAACAGTCGGAAACCGGTCCGGATCACGGCGGATACGAAGCCGGCTCCTTCCAATTTTTATGGAGACAGCAAATGGCAGGCGGAACAGAAGCTGCAGGAATTGTTCGCAGCGGAAGCGTCCACAGGGACAAGGCTGGCAATCTTACGCCTCCCCATGATCTACGGCCCCGGCTGCAAGGGAAATTATAAGACACTGGTCAAAATGGCACAGAAACTGCCTCTGTTTCCCACTTATCACAATGAACGCAGCGTGCTTCGAATCGACCATTTATGCGAGTATCTGAGAACTCTGGCGGAATCCGGAGAGGGAGGACTCTTTTGGCCACAGGAGGATACTTACCGCAGTACCCCGGATATGGTCTTCGAACTGGCACAGACTTCCGGTCACCATATGCTTCACGCAGGATGGATGAATCCTTTCGCTAAAATGGCATTTTATCTTCCGGGAAAGCCGGGAAAACTGGCAAGGAAGGCTTTCGGAACATTAACCATTGCCCGGAATGCCGGTAAGAAAGAGAAAAAAGAGCCACTGGTCAGCATTATTACCGTGTCCTACAACAGTGAGCAGACGCTGGCACATACGATAGAATCGGTATTGGCCCAGACCTATACGAACATCGAATACTGGATCATAGACGGCGCCAGCAGGGACCGGACCGTAGAAATCGCGGAATCCTACCGGACGGCACTGGAGAGCAGAGGAATCCGTTACCATGTCCTCAGCGAACCGGACGGTGGCATCTACGATGCTATGAACAAGGGCATCCGCAATGCTACCGGAGACATTATCGGTATTATCAACAGTGATGACTGGTACGAGCCGGAGGCGGTCCAGACAGCAGTAGAGACATTCCGGAAGACGGGATGTGACCTCATGTATGCCAATATCCGGATGCACAAGGCAGATGGAAGTACTTTTGTGAAAAGGGCAAGAACCCGGAAATTCCAGACCTCCAGAGACTGGAATCATCCTACGACTTTTGTGAAGGCGGAATGTTATAAAAAATATCCTTTCCGACAGCTGGGAATTCATGACGATTATGGATTTTTCCTCCAGATGCGGAAACAGGGCAGACAGATCGTTACCGTGGATAAAGTATTGGCGAATTTCCACATGGGAGGTGCCAGTAACCATAAAGACCTGAAGGCGGCGAAGAAGCGGATCCGGGACAGATATCTGTACTGCTATCGAATCAACGGATACAGCAGATGGTATCTGATCGAATGCGTGGCTATTGAAGCTGCGAAGCTGATTCTGGGGTAATGAATCCGCAAATCGAATGGTCAGAAATCAGAGAAAAGAGGTTTACTATGAAAATATTGCAGGTCAACTCTGTCTGCGGTGTGACTGGAACCGGACGTATTGTTACAGATTTGTACGATGCTGCGGTGAATAATGGACATGATTGCATTATTGCATACGGAGAACATAAATTTCATAATGATCCGGGGAATCGGAAAACAATAGAAATCGGTACGATGTGGGATTGCAAAATGCATGCGGTGGCAACAAGGCTTTGGGATGCTCAGGGATTTTCTTCCCGTCGTGCAACGATAGAATTCCTGAAAAAGGTGGAGGAGTATCATCCGGATGTTGTCCATTTACACAATCTGCATGGATATTATATTAACATAGAGTTACTATTTCGCTATTTGAAACGGAAAAAGATAAAAGTGGTATGGACCTTGCATGACTGCTGGCCTTTTACGGGGCACTGCGTATACTTTCAACAGGTGGGATGCGATAAATGGAAAGAGGAATGCCGCCATTGTCCATTGACCCGCCAATATCCGGCCAGTATGGGAATAGATCGTTCCAGACAGAATTATCTCAGGAAGAAGGAGACGTTTACCGGAATAAAAGATATGACATTGCTGGTTCCCTCTTATTGGCTGGCAGACAGGGTGAGGGAGAGCTTTCTGAAAGATTATCCCGTTCAGGTGGTTTATAATGGAATTGATCTCGGTATATATCGGCCGACACCAAGTGATTTCCGGAAAAAGTATCATCTGGAGAATAAATTTGTTGTTCTGGGAGTTGCCAATGTGTGGGTGGAGAGAAAAGGTCTTTCTACGTTTTTGAGATTAGCGGACAGACTGGGGGAGGAATATAAGATTGTATTGGTCGGACTCAGCGAAGGGCAGATTGCTTCTTTGCCGGAAAATGTTTTAGGTCTGCCGAGGACGGATACCCCCCGGGAACTGGCACAGATTTATACGGCAGCGGATGTGTTTGTAAATCCAGGCAGAGAGGAAACGTTTGGCCTGACAGTGGCAGAAGCCATGGCATGCGGCACATGGCCGATCGTATATGCTGATACAGCATGCGCAGAGGTCGTGGAAAAAGGAACCGGAACCATAGTAACGGGTGACTTGGCGGAAGTTGAAAAAGCGATTCGTGAATGCAGGAAAAAAGGTATTTGTGGGGAAATGGAAGAAGCAGCAACATTTTTTTCGAAGCAAAGATTTGGACAGGAAGTTCTGGCTGTCTATGGGGAAAAGCACTAAAAGGTTTATTGCCTGACCGAGAAAATGACTGCGGAAGAGAAAAGGCGGTGGAAACCTTTCATGAAGAGAACACAGAAATCATTTATCAATGTCATGACTTCGTTTTTGACAAATGCGGTATTCTTGATCACCGCATTTGTGGTACAGAAGACATTGATCGCCACCAAGGGGGCGGAATATAACAGTATCAACGGACTGTTCAGCAGCATCATCTCCATGATGTCGCTGGCGGATCTGGGGATCGGCACTGCCATCATCTACCATATGTACCGCCCGGTGGCAGAACGGGATGAGGAGAAGATTAATTCCCTGCTCCTGTTCTATAAGCGCTGCTATCTGGCAATCTCAGGCGTGGTATTGCTCATTGGTATCCCGGTAGGCTTGCTGCTTCCCCGACTGGTAGGTGATGCACAGATTCCGGACAGTATCTACCTGATCTATGCTTTGTTCCTGGCGGACTGCATCAGCTCTTATTTTCTGGCCTATAAGAAGTCTCTGCTCTACGCAGACCTGAAAAACTACATACCGGATGCCATCTATTTCGTGACGTATGTCATACAGAATGCCCTGCAGATCGGAGCCTTGGTATTCTGCAACAGTTATATTCTGTTCCTGATCATCAAGACACTGGGCAAGATCATTCCCAATTTACTGACTTCCCTGTATATCCGGCAGAAGTATCCTTTCACGAAAGAAAAAAATGTGAAACCGGTGGAAAAAGAGGTCCGGCAGGATATCATCGTCAAGGTAAAGGGACTGTTCTGTCATAAGATCGGAAAAATGCTGGTCACCGGCAGCGACAGTATCGTGATCACCGGAGTCCTGGGATTGCAGGTGATGAACCTCTACACGAACTATTATCTGGTGATATCCGGAGTACGGGCACTTCTGGTGCGGATCTTCGAGATCCTGACCAACAGTGTCGGCAACTTCCTGCTGGACAGTGATCAGGAGAGAAACCGTGATATTTATCAGAAGATTGATTTTATCAATTTCTGGTGCTTCGGATGCGTGACCGTCGGAATGTATGCCGTGATGCAGCCCTTGATCGTACTCTGGCTGGGTGAGGAGTTCCTCTTCGATAAAAGCGTATTATTTGTACTGGCTGTGAGCTTCTATCTGGATGGCATGCGGGCCTCTGTGAATACTTTCAAGGAGGCAGCCGGCATCTTCCATGAAGACCGGAGGATCCCCCTGCTGGAGGCGGGGATCAATCTGGTGGTATCCATTGTGCTGGCGAAGCTGATGGGGGCAGCAGGTGTCTTCCTCGGAACGATCATCAGCATGGGAATCGTCTACCTGTACAGCTATCCGAAATATGTGTGTAAACCGCTGTTTGATATGTCGTATGGACAGTATGTGGGGAAGACCGCGGAACATTTGCTGGTACTGCTGGTGACATTAGGAATCACGGAAGCATGTACCATAGGAATGAAGGGATGGAACCCCTGGCTGCAGTTTTTCGTAGGCGGAGTGGTAGCAGTAGTTGTATTTCATGGAGTATTTCTGGGGCTTTATGGCAGAAGTAGAGAGATGAAATATTACCTGGGGCTGGTGAAGAGTAGGATTTCAGAATAATAAAATTAAATAGCCGCAACAATTTGAGGATAGTTATTGTACTTAAAACTATCCTCAAATTGTTTTTATAAATTAAATATACAACAATTTATAAATATAAAATTGAAGCATTGACAAGTTGTACATATATGCTATAATAAAATTACAATAAGCAAAAAGAGGGTTGTAAAAAATGCAAAGAGCTGACATACAAAGAAAAATAGATAAAATAGAGGATAGAATCAATTTTTTGGATACAGGAATAAGAGCGTTGACTTTGGAGAGAGATAACTCAACTGTAAAAGCAATGGCAATAGAGAAGCAGGCAGAAATCGATAGTTATAACGATGAATTGTTGTCTTTAAAGCAAGAACTGGTCTGTACAAAAGAAGAACTGTCTCAAACCAAGCGATTTAAACGTGAGATCTGCTTAAAAAATGTGGACTATCTTCTTGCACAACAAAATAAAAAATTGGGTGAACTGGAAGAAGAGTCAGGAAACTATCCGGGGTATTTGTCGAGAATGAAGAGTGGAAAGAGCAGTTCTGATCCAAGCATTGAGTTTTTAATGACAGCTGCGGAAGAACTAAATGTTCCTTTGGAATTACTTGTTAGCTCGGATTTGACAGAAATGACTTCAACAGAAACGTTTATCATGAAATTTTTGAATAAGATGATTGATAACACACAAAAAGATGAGCTACGTTGGACACGGGAAACTATTGCAGAGCTGAACAATCTGGAAATTGAAAGGGACATGAACGGATATGAAGTAACATCTCACCCACTGTATATAGTAGGAGACACAGGAGTAGGTGAGAATTATTATGAATTTCCACTTTACAATTCCTTGTTTTTCCGCAACTGTGGAGTTACACCCTGTGGAAACGGATATAATGCGATACTATCCGGTACGGACAACACCATTTACATTATGGAGTGCGGCAAGGGAGACGACAGCCTTACATGGAGCAGGGACAGATTTTATGAATTATATTTAGTTAATAGTGATATGTATGGAAATTATCGTGTAAAAAAATTATGTAATACGATAGAGGCAAGAGACATTATCGTAGAGACGGTGAATTCCTTGGTGAAAAATATAATCTCTTCTTTAAACAGAATTCATATCGACGGTGATGTGAAAGAGATTCTTAGTGCATATATTGATGGAATTAGTATGTCAAATGATATTTAGAAGTCTGCCCGGTAATAAATAAAATTGTGAAAAGAGGAAACAAAAGTGCAAAAAAAGTATACCTTATATTTAGATGAGAGCGAGACACATAGACATGATGTCACGACCAACCGTGACAATGATTATCATTTTTGCATGGCGGGAATCATTATAGCGGATGATAATTATGGAAAATTGAAAACTGATGTTGATCAGTTAAAGCGCAATATATGGACGGAACTGCCGAATCCGGAACAGGTGATCTTGCATCAAATGAGATTGATTGAGGCTGAAAAGGGAAGACTGGATATACATAAATATCCAGAATATGCAAAATTCCGAGAGAGAAGAGAACGTAAAAGGTTTTATGATGAACTAAAAAAAATCTTTGTGCAGAATGAACTGACAATTGTAGGAAGCAGCATTAATGAAGATAATTTGAAACAATATTATTGGGTTACAGGGAAAAATAAGCAGGATCAATACCTGGTAGCAATGCAATTGTTATTGGAAAATTATTGCCATTTCTTATGCACAAACAATGCAATAGGTAGCATTGTATATGAACATAGAGAACTGATAGGAAATGAAAAGCTAAGAGATAAGTATTATCATATGAAATTAATGGGATCTATGTATATGACGAAAGAAGCTGCCGAAAAGAGGCTTTTGGGAATTGATTTTGTTGATAAGGCCAATAATGAAGCAGGACTTCAAATCGCAGATTTTGTTCCCAATTCCTTTGCAAGAGACCATGCCGGTATGAAACAACCCAATCCCAATATTTTTGCTACTTTAAGATTCCATTTATACGACGGAAATTTGGGCAATGGAAATCGCTTTGGAATCAAATATATGCCTTAAAAATAAATTGGGAAATGAAAAAAGTATATTGACAAGAAAAGATGCATATAATAATATACATATAGGGATTGGGAGATGCCAGTTACGATTTGCAGAAATGCAAGAGACAATCACTGGAGTAGCCAAAAGCTAAGTATGGAGAAAAGTACGATCGGCAACGAACCCTATATCGAAAAAGCTACCGTGCTAGGTAGCTTTTTTGTGTTATGGAAAAGAAACTGCAACAAGCCAAAAATCAAATAAAAATAACAGGTTGAACAGCCGGGTCTCTTGTGGGGAGGTGCATGGGATGTCCGCAATATCTGTAATAAATTATCCACAGTTGATGTCCGCGGTGACAGAAAGCCCGAAAATCGTATATTTATGTGGTGCCGGAGCATCCATGTCCCTTGGAGCACATCAGTTGAGCTGGACGAGGTGGATCCTGGAGGGGAAAAAGTACCTGACAGTACCGGAGCAGACGCAGCTGGAGCAAAAGATAGGCGCATGGAGCACCGGGGAACTGATCGATGCAGCCACATATCTGCTGGCAGGACTGAAAGCCGCAGGATGTTACACAGAATTTATGGATCAGACCATGGGAGCCCTGCATCCTGTGGACAGAACCTTTCGGGATGCATTGCAAAAAATCTGGCGGGCAGGAGACCTGATCGCCACGACAAACTACGACCTGCAGTTAGAAGAGACCGTGGGAAGTACCGGCATCTCCTATACGACACCGGCAGATATCCTGTCCGTGATCCGCGGAAAAACCGAAAATAAAGTGATCCATCTCCATGGAAGATATGACAGAGAAAACGGGATAGATGACATCATTGCGGACGGACCCCAGTACCAGAGCATTCTGGACAATAGTGGCGCACAATTTATACAGAATCTTCTCAGTACCTACCCCATCGTCATCGTAGGCTGTGGAGGGACCGTAGAAGACCCCAATCTGGCAGGGTTTCTGTCATTTGCAATGGAAAAACTGGGAACTTCGGACATTCCCTACTTTTACCTGATGAAAAAGGGGGATACTGCACCACAGCTGCCGGGAAATGCTGTGATGATCTATTACGGAGAAGACTATGGGGATCTTCCGCAATTTCTGGATGAACTCTCCTTGCTTCGGCTGCAGCGAAGAGTGGGACTGCCTGCACTGATCTCTGTGAATCCGTATCAGGAGCGCAGAACTGCCACCTCTGCTTTCGGAAGAATGCACTTCGCCAATGGATTCCTGAAATTCACCGGAAGAGAGGAGGAACAGGAGACCCTTACGCAGTTTCTGGAAGAGGATAAGAAATTTTCCTGGTGGATAATCCTGGGAGAAGGCGGCATGGGCAAAAGCCGTCTGGCTTTGGAATGGCTGAAGAAAATGCCGACACACTGGTTTGGGTATTTTGCCAGGAAAAATGCTGATGCAGTACGTGAATTTTCCCCTTTTACAGATACTGTTGTAATCTTTGATTATGTACTGGGACAGGAACAGCTCTGCGCGGAGACCATTACCGCATATCTGGAACGGTTTTATGATTCCCCTTATAAGCTCAGGATTCTCCTGTTGGAGCGCCACAGACGCACTACGGACGATGACTGGATGCTTGGCATGAAACGGGGGATGGGTTCTGAAGCGAGACTGGAATTCGAAGCAGGGAGCTACAGGGAACAGGCATTGAATCTGGGAAAACTGGGGGAAGAGGATGAACTGGTCTATACAGAGAACTATCTGGAAGGATATCTTCCCCTCTTGGAAAAAACGGAATTTATCCTTAACTGCATCGGACACAGACAGAAAACGGCAGAAGAGATACAAAAAAGCTATCACAATTCCGTGGCAGCAGACTGTGACCGTCCACTGTATCTGAGCATATATATCGAAGTATGGCTCAGCAAAGAGGGACATATGAAGCTGAATTCCACGGAAGAACTGCTGTCAGAATATTTGAACAAAGAAAAGAACCGCTGGAGTCTCCTGCTGGGCCGGGAGGATCTGGTGGATTCCTATCTGCGTGTGCTGGCGGTGGCCTGCGCTATCGGCAGATTCAATCTTACGGACAGGCGCGGTGATAATTATCTGTGCGAAGATTGCGAAAATATGATACAATACTTTAATGAAAAAAGTGCACGCCCCGGAGCAGAGAATCTGTTCCTCGACCTGTATGCGCAGACGGACACGTTGGTAGAAACAGAAAAAGAAGACTCGGTGCTGGAACTTTTAAGTAATCCCGACAGGCTGGAACAAAACGGCCACAGGGACGCTGCGGAACTGCTTCGCAGTCTGGATGATGATGAACGGTTCGGCTATATGGTAAGCTATGCAAAACTGGATGTCAATCCAGAGGAAATGTACCTCTGGATGCTTGTCAATGCCGGAATCGCGACTCCTGAGGAGGAGAAAAGAGCACAGGAGCTTCATGAAGCCGAAGAAAAAAGATATGCAGCAATGCCTCGGACAGGCTGGATCATAGAACCGGTCTTTCCGGATATCATCAAAGAATACATTGTATCTTATGCTATTAATGAAAGAGATATCGAGCGCTTTGCCAGACTGGCAAGGGCAAATTCAGTCATGGAATTGTCTCATTTCATTGCACGGGCATTAGAAGATTGGCCGGATAACAGGAAGCTGCAGAAGCTGGCAGTCACACCCCCTGCCGAGGAGTTAAATTATTTTGAATATTACGTGGGACTACTACCGAATCTGCGGGCAGTGGAGGATCTCCGGGCAGTGGAGGACGTTTTGCTGCGGAGTGAACCGATTTTTCTGAAGTATGAACTGGAATTATGGAGAAGAATCGCTATCACACAGACAGAACGTGGGGACAGCAGATATTTATTCGAGAGTGGCGAACGCTTTTTAACCTACTTACAGAAGTCTGCGGAAAAAATGCCCTTACGAAAGGAAACCGTAGATGTACTGGAGGCATATTGTGTGGGACTGCATAATGCAGAAGATGCGCAAAACTATGGTGCATTTCTGGAAAAGTGCTGCGATATGACAAAAGGAATGCGAGAACTTCCGGAACTGGGTGAGTTCTACTGTAACAATTATGCCAGATTGCAACATCTGAAGCTGTACAAAGACCGGAAAGCAGACCTGCAACCGGAATGGGACAAGATAGAGAAACTCCTCGCACAGTGGGACTATCCGGTGAATATGTGTAGGATATCCATGGAAGCAGCAGGGGAAGCAATCCGGTATCTGACAAGGAAAAATGATATCTCCGGATTACAACAATTGGAGAGCCTGGCAGATATCATCTGCCAGAAGAGAACTATCTGCGAGGCAGCGGAAGTGGAAAGCCTATGCATCGCAAACACTGCGGCAAGCCGTAAAAGAGTGGAAATACAACCCTATGAGACGATACAGCAATATCTGAAGGCTTTCCCACAGTCGAAAAGTATCCGCATGTCCTATATCAGTGTAAGTAATGCTTTTTATGCACAGAGTGCAGACTACCGGAAAATACCGGATGCCGTGATGCGCCGTGCCAAAGAGTGGGCAGAACTGTATCCGGAGGATATAGAATTCCCGGAAGGATATTTTGGACTGCTGGTATCCGGACTGTTCTATGCACAGTCACATGACCTGCGAAATGAGCAGAAGAGAATGTTCCGGGAAATGAAACGGATTGCCGATAACACAGATTATTCGGAATACGAAGAGACTAATCAAATGCAGGAAACCATACGGATGCTGCAGAGAATATATGGATATTGATGAGGGAAAAACATGCTGGAATTACGTAAAAAATTAGCAAACTATCAGGAAATCTTCTATATGCTGTTCCTGCTCCCTATGACGGGCATGACCTCTATGGGACTGAACTCCGAAGACAGAATCTATCTCTATGTATTTGTTGTGGCAACACTGTTCCTGCTCCTGAAAATGGCGGTGACGGATTTTACTTGGCGGGAAATCGTGATCATGGGGATATTCACACTGCTGCTCGGAGCAAATTTCCTCAGGAACGGAGAGAAGACCCTGATCCTCACGGCTATGGGAATCTTCGGCGCTAAGAATGTGAATCTCGATAAGGTCATGAATTATGCACTGTGGGAGAAGGCAGTGCTGACGGTGGGGACGCTGACGCTGGCGGCTACCGGGGTGATAGAGAATGTGGCATTTGATTTGCCGAAAAACTGGGAAAAGTATACTATTTACAGCTATGGTTATGAGACTCCGAATATGGGATTTGCGAATATCTTTGTAATATTGCTGCTGGCTATTATTGTGTACGGAGATAGGTTGAAGTGGTATGCATATGTTGGAGGAATTGTTATAATTCTGGGTGCATATAAATTGTTCATGTGTAGAACAGGAGTATTAGTATGGGGACTGTTGTGCATTATGGTATTGGGATATCGTATCATGCAACGCTTTCATTGGGAGAGAACTTATTTGTATCTGTTTACTGCAATTCCCGGAGTGCTATCTGTACTCACTATGGTAATTCCGGTGGTGGCGAGAAATAACGGAGAGTTTTCAACAATGATCAATAAGCTGCTGACAGGAAGAGTAGATTTGATAAATCAGGTGTATGACCAGGTGTGGACGTTGACTATGGGGCATATACCGGTACAGCCTTTTGACAGTATGTATTTTAATACGTTATATAACTATGGCTGGATCATTGCTATTCTCTGGCTGGTTGCATATGTGGCAGGAATATGGTATTCTGTTAGGAAGAATCAATATTATATAACTATTGCGCTGGGGATTATGGCAGTGTATGGTTATATGGAACTGCTGCCACTTAGCGTATTGTGGAATTTGGCATTGATATATCTGGCACAGATTTTGTTTCAGGGGAAGAAAGTAAGAAATGAACAATTATAATAAAAAATATCAGATTATAGAAAGCTATGGTCTGTTCTTATTAGATATTATCTGCATTACAGTATCATATGCGTTGGCCTATCTGATTCGTTTCCATGGGACGGAATCACCGTTGGGAAACAGGGAGATAGCCCAGATTTATGTGCCTTTTCTACTGATCTGTATGCTGAATAATTTTTTCACAAACGAATATAAGCACTTTTTTCAAAGAGGATATTATTATGAACTGTTAAGAGTAGTGCGTTATAATATTATCCTTTTTCTGGCAACAAGTGCCTACATTTACGCTTTTCGACTGGAACTGGAATTCTCCAGACTGTTGTTAGGCTATTTTGTCGTAATCAACACTATTATAACGTATGTGGTTCGTATTGCGTTTAAGAGCTATATGCGCCGTTATTATAGCAAGAGCCGTAGCAGCGATAAGGTTATGGTGGTGACTTCAGAGGCAGAGGCAGAGCATGTCATGCAGCAGATTGAGAAAGATGCTGCATGGAGTTATGAAGTCGGTGCTATGGCAATGATGGATGTAGATCATATAGGAGAGAAGATTCATGGAGTTCCTGTGGTGGCGACAGAAGAGAATGTTATTGATGTGGCTAGACAGAGTGCTGTGGATGTTGTACTCTTATATTGCCCTCATATGAACAATCAGGAACTGGAACTTCTGGTACAATCTTTTCTGGCTATGGGTGTAGTATGTCATAATTGTGTGGAACGGTTTGGATTTGAAATACCTTGCAACAGTGTGGGTAAGTTCGCAGGAATGCCTGTAATGACTTATGTCATGACGGAAATGGATTACCGCCGTATGATGATCAAGCGGTTAATGGACATTGTAGGAGGAAGCATAGGGGCATTAATTACGTTGTTGTTCACCCCTTTTGTGGCACTGGCAATCAAGCTGGAGTCCAAGGGACCGGTGTTCTTCTCTCAAGTCAGAATTGGAAAAAACGGAAGAAGATTCAAAATGTATAAGTTCCGGTCTATGTACATCGATGCAGAGGAACGGAAAAAAGAACTCATGGCACAAAATGAAGTAAAGGGATTAATGTTCAAAATGGATAATGATCCCAGAATTACGAAAGTGGGGCAATTTATCCGGAAAACCAGTATTGATGAATTACCTCAGTTTTTTAATGTCCTGAAGGGTGATATGAGCCTCGTAGGAACCAGACCGCCGACAGTGGATGAATTTGAGCAATATAATATTTATTATCGTAGAAGACTGAGTATTACTCCGGGGCTAACAGGAATGTGGCAGGTTAGCGGAAGAAGCGATATCAAGGATTTTGATGATGTGGTGAAGTTGGATCTCAAATACATAGATGAGTGGTCACTGAGACAGGACGTGAAAATACTGATACAGACTGTGGGAGTGGTACTGTTTGGAAAGGGATCAAAATAGACAAATCTAGAAGTGGGAGTTTACAAAGGAATGGAAAATAAGGTTACATCCCCTATATTAATTGGAGCAAAATCCATAGGACAGTATGGTGGATATGAGTCTTTTGTCTATAAATTATTAGAGTTTCATAAAGAACAAAAAAATATTCATTACTATGTATACTGTAAGGCAAATGGTAGTGGCAGTATGGATATCGCAGCACTTCCGGGTGTACAAGTAAAGAGTTCAACTGAATTTACATTTTGTAATGCTAGGTGCTTTTTGCTTCATGTACCTCAAATAGGAGCGGCACAGGCAATTTATTATGATGTAAAGTCTTTAAGCGAGGCTTGTAAGCTTGTAAAAAGGGAAAAAATCGAGAATCCTATAGTATATATTATGGCATGTCGGATTGGACCATTTATGAACCATTTTGTTAAAAAAATTCATAAATTAGGCGGTAAAGTATATCTAAATCCGGATGGACATGAGTGGATGAGAGCTAAATGGAGTGCACCTGTACGCAAATATTGGAAAGAATCAGAGCGCATGATGGTAAAGCATGCTGATTTGTGTATCTGTGATAGCGTTAATATTGAAAGATATATTCAAAAGGAATATGTGAAGTACCATCCTAAAACGACTTTTATTGCATATGGATCCGAAACCAGTCCTTCTAAGCTTGAAGATAATGATCCTAAATTTATGAATTGGATGGAAAAACATGATTTGCAATCAAATGAGTATTTTTGTCTTGTTGGAAGATGCGTCCCGGAAAATAATTATGAAACTATTATAAGAGAATATATGCGTAGCCACACAAAAAAGGATTTGGCTATTATTACAACAGATAATCCTAAAATGCTTAAAGAAATGAATGAGAAGCTTCATTACAAGCAGGATAAGAGAATTAAATTTGTTGGAACAGTTTATGATCAAGAACTTCTTAAGAAAATAAGAGAGAATTCATATGGATATTTTCATGGTCATTCTGTAGGTGGTACGAACCCAAGTTTATTGGAAGCATTGGGCGCGACGAAAATCAATTTGCTTTATGATGTAGGGTTCAATAGAGAAGTGGCGGGGGATGCAGCCTTATACTGGTCACTAAATGAGGGTAATCTTGCTAAGCTAATTGATGAAGTAGATAAGATGCCAGAAGCAAAACGTGAAGAACTTGGTCGGAAGGCTAAGAAGAGAATAGAGGATGAGTATTCTTGGGAATATATATGTGACAAATATGCCAAAATATTTTGCTAGAAAAAGTCAAAAGAGTTGATAAACAATTGAAAGCAATAGAGACAAATTTTCTAGGTGGTTTTAAATATCGAAATTGATGGGGTTGGAGATCATAGAGGGATATTCCGTGGAAGCATGTAATAAGTCTATGAATGAAGCAATGGGCATCACGACAAGTCTGTGTAAGATAATATGGGGTTTAATGCCTAGAAACTCGTATCGGCAGAACTCACCATATGGTTAGAAAAAATCTGTTAGCTGTATAAAGGGTGCAGTTGCATTAGAAAAGGAATTAACGGAACCAACATTAAGTAATTTCTATAATTTATATATACAATGAAAAGCGTTAGAGGAATAATATGGTAGTTTCTTTTTTGATATTAAATTATAATTCAGCTGAATTGACAAGTATATATGCAAAGACTGTCGCAGAATACAAATTGGTAGATCATGTGATTGTCGTAGACAATTGTTCTACGGATAACTCTTATGATATTTTGTCAAAGTTAGATACAACAAATATTCATGTGGTTCAATCTGAACGAAATGGCGGTTACTCCTATGGTAATAATTGGGGAGCAAGATACTCTGAAAGATTTAATACGGATTTGCTATTTATTTCAAATGCGGATGTATATGTATCTGAAGAAAACATAAATAGAATAATTAGTGCCTTTGAATATTCAGATTATGCTGTTTTATCGGGAATTGAATATGATATAAATAACGTAATTACAAAGCCACCAATATGGAGAATGAATACCTATGTGGATGATTTTGCGGATTGTTTTTATCTGGGTCGAATGATTAATAGAAAAAAACAAACAATAGATGTGAATTATTCATTAAAAATACAGAATGTGGATATTGTAAAAGGATCATTTCTGGCTGTTAGGCTAAGGGATTTTATAGATGTAGGAGGCTTTGATGAGGGAGTATTTCTTTTTTGTGAAGAACGAATACTTGCGAAGAAAATGAAAGATGCAGGAAAAAAAGTGGGAGTAGTGCCATCAGCCAAGTATCTTCATAATCACTCGGTGTCTATTAATAAATCTTATAAAAAAAGAAGACTACAGATGAAATTATTATATAAATCTAGATTATATTATAATGAAAGATATGAAGGTGTTAATAAAATTAAATTACTCATACTAAAACTTGCTATGGAATGGTCACTATTTGAGTTCTTTATAGCAGATATGGAAAAAAGGAAAACAAAATGAAAATATTATATTTAAATCATGTATGTTGGGAGTGGATTTTTCAACGTCCTCAGATTCTAGAATTATTAATAGAAAAGGATTTTGAATGTTCGGTAGTCAATAAACATTTTATTTTTGGGAAAACTATAGCTAATAATAATGTTATGCCCAAAAACGGAAAGAATGTGTGGCTTTTCCCAAAATACCAGGATTTTAAAGCGTTAGCATATTTGAATAGTCTGATTTACAAATTATATGTACACGCTATTATTAAGAAGTATGATGCAGTTTGGATTTGCCATCCATCGTTATATTACAGTGTCCCGAAAAAATTTTCGGGAAAAATTATATATGATTGTATGGATAATCATGCTGCTTTTAAATCAGATGAAAAGCAGAGGAAGCTATTAATACAGAAAGAAGAAGAACTTATTAAACGTGCAGATTTAGTTTTTGCAACAAGCAATAAACTTATAGATACTGTGCCTGGATTAAATAAGGCAATACTAGTTCGAAATGGTTATTTATCAAATGTTAAACAATTAGAAATAAAACAGCCTATTAAAAATAAAAATTACAAAATTGGATATTTTGGAACTGTTGCAGAATGGTTTGATTATAAATTATTGTTAAATAGTGCAAAGAAATTTGGAAATATTTTTTATCATGTTTTAGGGCCAATAGCCAATGGCCTTAAGTTTGAACCAGATAATAATATATTGTTTGAGGGAGCTATAGAACATAATAAATTAAGTGAAAAGGTAAAAGAATATGATGCTTTAATAATGCCGTTTACAATTAATGAAATAATTTTATCTGTGGATCCAGTTAAGCTATATGAATATATTAATTTCGGAAAGTGTATAATATCTGTATGGTATCCAGAAATTGAACGATTTAGACCATTTGTTTATTTTTATAAAGACGAAACTGAGTACATGGAACTTATTAATATGTTATCTGCTGAGGGATTTCCACCTAAATACTCAGAAGAAGAAAGAAGAACTTTTTTGTCTGAAAATTCATGGGAAGCTAGATACGCACTAATAAAAGAGAAACTTGAGATGTTAGATAATGAAAATAAAAAAATATAATTTCGATGTAATACTTTTTTTTATATTAATCACATTTATGCCGCTACATAACTTGGTGTTTTCCAAGATCTTGGGAGATATAAAAATATTAAGCTTATGGAGAGATGCTATAATTCTATATTTATTTGTTTTCTCTACAAAAATGAAAATTAGAAAAAATGCGATGGAAATAGGTATTGCTATATCGATGGCTGTGATTCTGCTATTTGCGGTAGCAAGTGGAAGTGTATCATCTTACAACATTGCCAGAACATACTGTATACCATTACTGATTTTCTTTTATACCAGTAGAAAAAAATTTTTGGCAAGAGAATTTGATGCTATTGTAAAGATTATGGTCATTATAGCAATTGGTGTCTCTATATGGGGGTTAGTGCAAGCATTTATAATAGGACCAGAGATAATGTTTAAACTGGGATATAGTAATGCAGGTGGTCGTTTTGCTTCAACCTCGTTTTATATAAATGGTTGGACACAGCAGAGAGTAATCGGAACCTTTAGCTCACCAAATGGATGTGGCGCATATTTTGCGTGTATGTTAATTTTTTTGTTTTGTGTAGAGGATAGAATCAAAAACAAATATTTGTTTTTAGGAGCTTTTTGCATAATTGGATTAGGACTAATAGGAACATTTTCTAGAAGCGCATGGATTGGATGTTTTATCGGAATAATATGTTGTGGTGCAATAAAAATTAAAAAGATTAAAAAAAAGAATTTTCAGATTTTATTAATTGTAATTGTTTTTTCGCTACTACTTTTAATTCCGTTAAGTGAAACAGGGATGCTTAGCAAGATGTTTGCAATGGTTTTTAGTCACATTGGAAAAACCGTTTCAAGAGAAGATGCATCATTTGCATACCATTTACAGCAATTATATAAGCCATTTTTTAATCTAGTAGGACATCCTTTCGGTTTAGGGTTCGGAACGAATGGGTCTTTTGCCTTGGGCCATTTAGCAGTAGAGGAAACACATCAAGTTGAATCGTCAATTTGGGTGATGGCATATGAACTTGGAATGATAGGGGCATTAGTTTATTATTTCCCATATTTATATATTATATTGCATTTTTATAAGGAAAAGAAAGACAGGATAATAAGATGCGCAGTTGGAGTATGCATATGTATTTTGCTTATTTATTGCTGTCTCCCATCCGTACAAAGTTATGAACAGCCTTTTTATGTAATGTTGTTTGCAGGATTTGCAATGAAAAAAAGTGAAGAAATACAACAAAGGAAGTAGTTAAATGAGAATTGGTTTATATGGTATTATGGGGACATATAATTTTGGATGCGAGGCTATAGTAAGAGGATCTTGCAAATTTATACAGGATATTTATCCTGAAAGCGAAATTATTTACTATACATATTCAGAAGAATATGATAAGAAAGCCCTTGCTGATTTAAATATAACTATAAAACCTATTCATAGCAATAAAACTGTAATAAAACGCATAGTTAACAAATTATGCAGAACTCTAAAAATTAATAAACAATGTTTGATGTTTGATTATAAAAGCATAATAGATGAAGTAGATGTAATAATGTCAATCGGAGGAGATATTTATACAATACCTAAGATAATTAGAGAAAATAGGAAGTATCCATATTATAATTCGTTAGTTGATTTTTGCGATAAAGCAATAGATAGAGGAAAAGATGTCATTGTTTACGGAGCGTCAGTCGGTCCGTGGGGAAATTATAAGAAAGCAGTTGATTATAATGTTAAAGCGTTAGGCAAGTATAAACTTATAATGTGCAGGGAAGAAGAAACAATAAGCTATTTAAAAGGACTTGGATTAAACAACACTATTTTCTTTCCAGACCCAGCGTTTCAAATTAGAATTGAAGAAATTCAAAAGAAGCAGTATATAGGCATTAATTTATCTCCTTTGTCGTTGAAGGAACTGTACGGTGATAACGATGAAATATATATTGAAAAACTTGCGAAATTGATGGATCAACTATACGAAGAATTACACATCCAATTGATGTTTATTCCTCACGTGTTATCAAACAGTAAATCCGATAATGATTTGTTATTTATGAAAAAGATACACAATAAGATGATCTATAAAGATAATGCTGTGTTTGCAGATTCTAGTAAGGGCTTTATTGGATTAAAAAAGTACATTTCGAAATGTTATGTTGTTGCTGCTGCTAGGATGCATTGTGCAGTAAACGCAATTGATGAAAATATCCCAGCTATATTTTTGGCTTATAGCCAGAAAGGAGTTGGAATGTGCAAATATGTTTATGGGAACGGTAAATATTTAATAAGTTTGAAAAATATTGATAAAGAACTCATAAATACAATAAAAAAGGCCGTTGAAGAATCAGATGTTTTGTCAAGAGAACTTGAAAAAAGGAACGATGAAATTTATCAATATTATAAGAGTCATGTAGATTCTGTAAGACAAATATTATATAAATAACTGGTGAAAGGAAAAGGAATGGCGAGTGATAATAATCGGAGAATAGCTAAAAATACTATTTTTTTGTATTTTAGGATGCTTTTGATAATGCTTGTTAATTTATATGCATCACGTGTTACATTGAAGGTATTGGGCGTTGACGATTTTGGTATTTATCAGACTGTCGGTGGCGTTGTTACGTTTTTGGCTTTTATAAGTAATGCTTTAGGGAGTGGAACATCAAGATTTATTACTTTTGAAATGGGAAAGGAAAAATCCCGTTTGAAAGAGCTTTTTTCTACAGTAAGGATTGCACATATTATTTTGGCTGTTCTTATAGTTGTTGTTGGGGAAGTTGTTGGAATGTGGGCTATTTATAACAAATTGGTTATTCCAACGGATAGACTTGATGCGGCGGTTTTTGCCTTTCATTTTTCTATGATAGCTGTATTCTTTCAAATAACACAGGTACCATATAATGCGACTATAATTGCATATGAGAAAATGAATGTATATGCTTATGTTAGCATAATTGAAGCCGTTGGGAAATTAGTAATTGTTTATTTATTAAACATTCTTTTGTTTGATAAGTTAAAAGTATATGCAGTTTTAATGTGCCTTGTAACTGTAGGAATAATGCTCATTTACAGGATTTATTGCAGAAAGAACTTTACAGAAACTAAGGCAAAACTAGTTTTTGATAGAAAACTGTTTAATGGTGTTGCATCTTTTTCGGGATGGAATTTGATAACAAGTTCAGCAGCATCGTTAGCAAATCAAGGTGTAACAATTGTAACAAATATGTTCTTTAGTCCTGCAGTTGTTACAGTAAGGTCGTTAGCTTTAAAAATTAACAGTATTTTAAACCAGTTCGTTGGAAGCTTTAGAACAGCTGTTAATCCACAAATTATTAAAAAATATGCAGCAGGAGATTATGAAGGCTCAAAGAAATTAGCAATGATATCTACGAAATATACGTATTACTTGATGCTGATTGTTGTTTTACCTTTATTTTTACTTTGCGAGCCAGCTTTGAAAATATGGTTAGATGATGTTCCAGATGGATTGGTTATATTTACAAGGATTTCTTTAATACAAGGACTTTTTCAAACGTTTGATACGTCATTGTATACTCCGATATATGCAAAAGGACGGATTAAAGAAAATGCAATAATTAGTCCTTTATTTGATGCATTGCAGCTGCCTGTAATTTACATTCTTTTTAAGATGGGCGCTCCTGCTGTCACACTAGCATGGGTGGAATTGTTTGCATGTGTTGTTTTAGGAATTGTAATTAAGCCCATTCTTGTACATTTAATTGTTGGCTATAATTTTGGTGAAATTATGCAAATGTTGGCACACTGTGCGCTGGTCACTGCTATTTCGTGTATTGCACCGTTTGTAATATACAATGCACTAAATGCAAATACGATAATAGGATTTTGGGGTATTGGACTTACATGTATGATTTCACTAGGATTAGTTATTTGGTTTATTGGACTAGATGAATATATGCGATCTATGCTAATAGATTGGACAAAAAACAAGTTGGGGAATAGAAAAGAGTGAAACAATGATAGAAATAAAACGTAAAGAAGAATGCTGTGGTTGTAATGCATGTGGTGATATTTGTCCCAAGGATGCAATCTCATTTACTTTAGACAATGAAGGATTTTGGTATCCCGTAGTAAACCACGAAAAGTGCATTAACTGTGGTTTATGTGATAGGGTATGCCCAATAAAAACGGAATGTAAATCAAGAAAAAACAATATACTTGAACCCAAATGTTATGCGGCGGAACATAAAAGTGTAGAGGTAATATTTAATAGTACTACAGCTGGTATGTTCTCTGCTTTAGCAGAAGGTATGTACAGTCAAAAAGGATATGTTGGCGGTGCAATACACAATGAAGATTTTTCAGTTTCACACTTTATATCAAATGATCGAAATGATTTACAACAATTAAGAAGATCCAAAGATTTGCAAAGTAATGCAGAGGGATTCTATAAAAGGGTAAAAGCTCTATTAGATGCAGGAGAAAAAGTTTTGGCATGTGGTGTGCCGTGTCAAATTGCGGGATTGCTAAATTTTGTTGGTAAAGATTATGAGAATCTTATAACGGTTGATTTGATATGTGCTGGCGTAAATTCTCCGAAAGTGTGGAGAAAGTATCTAGATTATATTGAACAATTAAATGGTTCAAATATTGTGTACACTGAGAATAAATCAAAAGAATATGGTTGGAACAAGTTAACACAGAAATTTGTATTTGAAAATGGAGAGGAATACTTTGACACTGATAAAACTAGCTTGTTTACCCATGGATATATAGTTTCTCATTTGTACTGCCGTCCTTCATGCTATGAGTGTAATTTTAAAGGATTCCCCAGAATGGCAGATATAACGATAGGAGATTTTTGGGGTATCACAAAGTATTCAAAGAAGCATAATTCCAATATGGGAACTAATCTTGTATTGATCAATTCTCAAAAAGGTCAGGAATATTTTGATAAAATAAAGAAGCGAGTGAATATAGAGGAAACTCCTATAGAGTGGGCTTTGTCAGGAAATCCAGCATTGATGAAATCTATTTCAAAGTTATCTGATAAACGAGCAGAGTTTTTTAATGATATTGACAAAATTCCTTTTGATGAATTGGTAAAGAAATATGAACCTTTTAGTCAATCAACAATTAGATTGAAATTAAGGAATATAAAGACCAACTTAAGATTTTTTAGGTATGTTATAAAAACGACAAGATTACATCCTGTGGCACTCTACCAGACATTGAAGTATAGTGGGCTAAAAAATTTGTTTCATCAAAAAGGGATAATATGCGGTACGAATTGTCATATTAGTGTTGCAAAGTCAGCAAGGATAAAAATAGATGGTTTGTTGACAATTGGAAGAAAAGATAAATTTCCTAAGAGCAAGCTTGAAACAAGAATTTTTATAGGGGAGAACGCTAAGTTTAACATTTTAGGCGAGTTCAAAGTAGATGCAGATTGTGAAATTGTAGTTTTTAGTGATGCTAAGCTAACGATTCATGGTAGTAAGCTATCCTATAGTGATGCTAACTCTGGATTAAGAATTATATGCGGTGAAAAAATTGAACTAATGCATGACGTTGGCATTGGGAGAAATGTTGTTATACGTGATACAAATGGTGATCATTATATGAATACTGCTGGCTATAGACCAACAAGACCTGTTCTTATTGGTGAAAAGGCTTGGCTTTGTGAAGCTTGCACTATAATGCCTGGTGTGAAAATTGGTAGAGGCGGGATAGTTGGTGCACATTCTGTGGTTACAAAGTCAGTACCAGCGCATGCTCTCGTATCTGGGACACCAGCAACGGTAGTTCAGGAAAATGTGTTATGGAAATTATAAGGAGAAAGACATGCTAACTGTTAAATTGAGAAATGGAACGGAAGTTCCAGCTATAATATTTGGTCCAGATGAACTAGGATACTCTCCTAGACGTAAAAACTCTAATAATAAACTTGTAAGAGTTATAAAAAAGATAAAAAGAATAACATTAGATGAATGGCAATATATTGATCAAGTTTCTAATGGTATTAAAGTGGGATTTCATTCCATCGATTTCTCAGCTGCTTATGGTGATGGGACTTTGATATCAAAAGCTATTAAGAAATCTGGCGTGGATAGAGAAAATATGTTTTTAATAACACGAGTTTCAAATAAAGCCCAATTTTCGGGGGGGGGGTACTATCGAAACTGAGGTGATGAGTCAGCTGAGAGGCTTTAACACAGACTATGTTGATATGTTGATGTTGCACTGGCCCGTTACGAATCATTATGAAGAAACATGGAAAGAAATGATTAGATTGCGAGACCAAGGTATATGTAGGGATCTGGGGGTTGCTAACTGTCATGAGCATCATATAAAAAGATTATATGAGTGTTCAGGAGAGTACCCATTAGTAAACCAGGTAGAATTACATCCTTTATTTACACAGGTGTCACTAAAAAATTATTGCGAAGTACATGGGATTCAAGTGATGGCTTATTCGCCAACTGCACGTCATGATGATAGGCTATTTAATCCTCCATTATTGATGGAGATAGCAAATAAATATGGAAAATCGCCTACACAGATAGTATTAAAATGGCATATTCAGAACGGGGTAATTCCTGTTATTAGGAGTTTGAATTATGCCCACCAGAGTGAAGATATAGACATCTTTGACTTTGAAATCAGTGAGTCGGATATGAAACTGATAAATGGCCTAAATATTAATGCCAGAATAAGATACGATCCTGATAATTGTGATTTTCGCTGTTTATAATTTTTGCTAAGCCAATATAAGTAAAACATAGTCTACAGTAATCTAAATAAGATTAATGGAGGTATTATGAAAATTCTTATAATTGGCGGCATGGGCATTATTGGTGGCGCAATAACGAAGGCAGCAGCAAAACACAATATGGAAGTTTATGTTTTAAGTAGACGAGCTTTATTTGGCGAGTGGCTTGAACTTGGAGTAAATGGTATTCAGGGAAATTGGAAAGATGATACCTTGGCTGATAGCGTAGTTGCTGAAGGTTTTGATGTAATTGTAGACACTCAGGTTTTTAATGTTGAACAACTAAAAAGATCACTCCATATCGTAAATAATCATTGCCAACAATATATTTATATTTCGACAGATTCAGTGTATGAGCATCCAGCCAAGGGCTTATCAGAGGAGAAACCAATAGATATAAATAAAATATATTGGGATTATGGAATAAACAAAAGAAAATGCGAATTATATCTGCTTGAAAATAGTGATAAATATAATTTTTTTTGGACAGGTATTAGACCAACAATAACGTTTGGCAATACAAGAATACCTGTTGGATATGCAACAAAAAGAAATACATATACTTTAGCCGAAAGAATATTGGAAGGAAAACCAATTCTGCGATTTGATGATTCACAGACGAGACATGCGATTTGTCATAGTTCCATATTCGGGGAAGCTGCAATAGGATTGTTTATGAATCCAAAAGCTGTGAATCAACTATATCATATTTCAGATGATTATGCTTATACATATGATGAGATTTTCGATGCAATCGAAAAAGTACTTGGTAAAAAGGGAATATATGTAAAGGTTCCTACAGAAATGGTAAAATATTATAGCCGTTCCATTTATGAAGAAATGATTTATGATAAGAATCCAGAGTTCGTTTTGGATAATACAAAGATAAAAAGGGATTCACCTTATGCTAGCTATCATGTAGATATCGAAGAAGCAATGAACAGTGTTTTAGGTTATCTTAAAACGCACGCTCAATCCGAGGATGAAGAATATAATTTAATTACAGATAATATTTTGGTGGAATATGTCAACAGCATTGAGGATCCCAAACTTAAGAAGCTGGTTAGTGGATATCTAGCTAATTTGTCCTCAGATTATTTGAAGGAATTGAGTTCCTTTAAGAAAAAAAGAAAGATTTATAATATTCTTTATCCACTTAAATGTGTGAAAAGAATTGTAAAGAAAGCATTATTAAGAAAATAAATTTTGGAGGATTTAAAATGATTACAGAGGAACAATTTTTAACTGATTTAAAGGAAATGCTTAAAGCAGAAGATGAAATTGAAATGGACACAGATTTGATGGATATTGAAAATTGGGACTCCTTTAGCATGATGACATTCATAACCATGGCTGAAGATAACTATGGTGCCAAGTTTGAACCATTTGCTATTGCAGGAGCTGTACTTGTTGAAGATCTTTACAATGTGGTGAAAGACGCTCTTGGAGGAAAGTAAGATATGGCAAACTTGGTAATTGATTATCTTGAGGAATCTGTGAAGAAGTACCCTGATAAGATTGCATATATTGACAGAAAGAATAAGATTACATTTAGTGATTTAAGGAGTCAGGCATTTTGTATTGCGACAGAGTTGATTGAGGAGGGTATTTTTAAAAAACCAGTATTAGTATTTTTGGAAAAAAGTGTTTCTTGCATAGTTGCGTTTATGGGCGCAGCATATAGTGGAAACTTTTATTCGCCGATAGATACAAAGATGCCTGTTGAAAGAATTGAAAAAATAATTAGCACATTATCGCCGGTTGTTATAATTACAGATGATAAACATAAGGAGATAGCTAGACAATTTTCGAAAAATGCGAAAATTATGACTATAGAATCTTTAGGAAGCTCTTGCGATGAAGAGAAAGTATTAAAATGTGCTAAAAGAATAATAGATACTGACATTTTGTATGTGATATTTACTTCGGGATCAACAGGTACTCCCAAAGGAGTAATAATCAGCCATAAGGCTGTGGTTGATTTTACAGACTGGATATGTAATGAATATTCATTTGATGAAAATACAATATTAGGTAATCAAGCACAGCTGTACTTTGATTTATCTATTCAAGATGTTTATGCACCGCTTAAAACTGGCGCAACGACGGTTCTTATTCCAAACAGAATGTTCATTCAACCATTGAGAGTTTGGAACACTATTTTAGAAAATTCAATCAATACATTAGTATGGATTCCATCTATGCTTAGTCTGTTTGCTAATTTGGACATTCTTGCAAATGTTGAGAAGGCACCAATAGATAAGGTTTTGTTCTGCGGTGAAGTTATGCCTATGAAACAGCTGAATTATTGGATTAGAAATTATCCGGAAGCAGTGTTTGCAAATCTTTATGGACCAACAGAATGTACGGAAGCATGTACTTATTATACACTTGATAGACAGTTTGATGATGATGATGTTTTACCTATGGGTGTTGCCTGCGAAAATTCAGAAGCATTTATAGTAGATGAAAATGATAATTTAATTACTGAGCAAGACAAAATAGGCGAACTTTTTATGAGAGGTACATGCCTTAGTTTGGGATATTATAATAATCCCGAAAAAACAGCAGAGTCATTTGTGCAGAATCCTTTGAACTCAAGCTATCCGGAGTTGGTATATAAGACGGGAGATTTGGTTAGATACAACGAATATGGTGAACTGGTATATGTAAGTCGCAAAGATTTTCAAATCAAACACAGAGGTTATAGAATTGAGCTTGGAGAAATAGATGCAGCTGCAACCTCTATTTCACAGATAGAATATGCATGCTGTGTTTTTGACAGTCGAGCGGATAAATTAATACTCGCATACAAAGGCGAGATTAGTGAGCAAGAAGTTCAGAAATTATTGGAACAGAAATTACAAGAATATATGGTTCCTGCAGAGTACCATAAATTGAATAATATGTTGTTTAATATAAATGGAAAAGTTGACCGAAAAGCAATTGAAAAATTGTATTGTAATGAATAAGGTAGGAAGGAAAACAAATGATAATAAATATATTATTGTTATGCTTTGGATGTTCTGTTATTTTTATTTGTATTCGAAGGGGTGTGTGTACAAAAAGAGTAATTAGCAATGCTTATTTTAGTAAAGATAGTACAGGGGTCTTGAGAGGTATTACGATAATTGCAATTGCATTTGCACATATTTGCCAAGCACAACATGATGTTATTAATTCGCTTGTGGGGGGGCAGTATAGTTACTATGTAATTTTTTCATGGGGAGGAATAGGAGTAGCTGTCTTCTTTTTACTCTCAGGATATGGTTGCTATTTATCTATTAGTAAGACAGATAATAGTTTAAAGTGGATGGTACATCATGTAGTAAAAATGTTACTTTATTTTGTGATTGCATATACTTTCGTTGTTTTGATAAGAATAGGGATATTGAAGGAAGAAATTAGTGTCAATGAATGTTTGATATGCTTTTTTACTCTGAAATTGCCAGGAACATCTTCTTGGTATTTCAAAATACAGATACTGTTTTACATTTTACTGGCAATATCAAATGCAATTAAGAAAAATCAATGTTATTTAGTTACTGCTTTTGTTGTGATATATGCGTCAGTAGCTGCATTATTTGGCCTTCCTGATTATTGGTGGAAAACCTCATTGTGTTTTGCGGTTGGTTGCTATATTGCTATACATAAAGATAGTTTCTTAAATATTGTATCAAAAATACAGTGCAACATTATTTTAATAGTTCTTGGTATGATAGCATTTGTATATATACGAAAAGACTATCATTATTATTTCTTGCCACAATTGATAGCATATGTGCTAATTTCGTTATGCATAGTAACTCTTTGGAATTCAGTTGGAGGTGAGAGTAAATTGTTTAATTCTGTGGGTAAAGCATCATTGGCTGTATACTTAATTCATATCGGAATTGTAGACACAGTATATGGGTTGAATAGCAATTTGACTGTAAAATCTATAATTTTTGTTGCACTAGTTTTAATTGGTTCAGTGATTACACATAGGCTTGCAGAAGGAATAAATAATGCGTTGCTGACAAAAACATTAAAATAATTTTGTGGAGAACGGATATGGAAGAAATATTAAGACGTTCATGGGTTGAGATTGACTTGGCTCAAATTCAAAAAAATTATAATATTTATAAAAAAAATATACCAATAACATCGTCAATTATGGCTGTTGTAAAAGCCGATGCGTATGGCCACGGTGATATTGAAGTGGCAAAAATTCTTCAAAAAATTGGAAATAATTTATGGGCTGTATCAAATATAGAAGAAGCATGTAAATTAAGAAACGCAGGAATAAGAGGTGATATTTTAATCTTAGGTTACACTCCTATAGAGCAAATTGACTTATTGATTGAAAATGATATTACTCAAACTATTTTAAATGAAGAATATGCAGATGCTATTTTAGCGACCCAGAAAAAGATTAAATGTCAGATTGCACTAGATACAGGAATGAATCGGATAGGTTTAAATACAGATTTCCCTAAAAAGTGTATAGAACTGATAGAAGCATATGCAAAGAAAATTAGAGTTGAGGGGATTTTCACTCACTTGTGTGTTGCTGACAGCAACGAGAATCAATTTCAAATATTCACAAAACAACAAATAAACAAATTTGAAGCCGTTGCTGATGGATTGGATAGATTACATCTTAGATACGTACATTGTCTAAATTCAGCAGGAGGGCTGTGGCACAGAACGAAATATGATTCAATTGTAAGGTTGGGGATTGTAATGTATGGTCTTAAACCTGATTATTTAAATATTTTGCCAAATGAAATAAAGCCTGCCCTACAATGGAAAAGCGTAGTGTCCATGATTAAAACTGTATATAAAGGTGAAAAAATAGGATATGGATGTACATTTACTGCTACGCATGATATGATGGTTGCAACTATATCAACAGGATATGCTGATGGTTATAATAGAATGCTGTCAAATAAAGGGCATGTAATTATTAATGGGAAAAAGGCTCCAATTGTAGGTAGAGTATGTATGGACCAATTTATGATTGATGTTTCAGCGGTTCCGGGTGTAAAACTGGGGACAGAAGTGGGCTTGTTGACTGATACATATACCGCAGATGATATGGCGCAAGATGTTGGAACGATAGGTTATGAAATTGTGTGTAACATTAGCAAGAGAGTACCACGTGTTTATAAGAAATAAATGTAGGGGGACTATATCTATGCTTGGAGAGAGCAGGATATGGCTGATTAATATACCACATGCTGGTGGTAGTACAGCCGCATTTAAAAAGTGGAACAAAAAAGTTAACTGTAATGTTTTGAATATAGAATATCCTGGACATTGGACCAGAATGAATGAGCCAATGATAGAGACATTTACTCAGTTGGCGGGGGATGTAATTAATACTATAGAAAATAATATTTCAAAAGATTCATCGCTTATGATATTTGGGCATAGTGTAGGTGCTATTATGGCTTGGTATATATCGCCAATCTTGATGGAAAAAGGTTATATACTGCGGCACCTATTTTTATCAGCAAGCCATAATCCGGGTTCATTTCCTGAAAAATCCATTTTGATGTCAGTAACAGATTGCGATATGTTACGGTTGATTGGATATAAAGTAGAAGAACATGATGTCAATTTTAATAATCAGTTTATGAAAATATTTTTACCTATATTGAAAAACGATATTAATGTCTGCAAGAGCTTTTTATGTGATGATCATTATGTGGATGTTTCTTCAACTGTCTTGTATGGCACAGATGATATTTTTACAGAACTTGATGAACTGCAAAAATGGAGCAAATATGTGAAACTCTATAAGATGCAAGCGTTGCCAGGAGAGCATTTGTTTATAGAAGAAAAGAGCAATATTGATATTATTACAGATTATATAAATCGAATAATTACGTCAATAGAAAAGGAATGACATATATATAAAAACTAATACCTTAACAGAGCCAAGAGAGTTTATAGATTTCCCAATGCGATTCTGTTATCTTAACTGTATTAAGAGACAAATATGTTTAAGCAAATAATAAATTAGGTTTTTAAGGAGATGAAATTTGAATGGATAAAAGAAAAATTATGTTGGTTTTTGGCACTAGACCTGAAGCAATTAAAATGTGTCCTTTAGTCAAGGAGTTGAAAACAAGGGAGACAATTGAAACTATAGTTTGTGTTACTGGTCAGCACAGACAGATGTTAGACCAAGTTTTAAATACTTTCAATGTAGTTCCTGATTATGATCTGGCAATCATGAGGCAAGGGCAAACTTTGTTTGATATCACAACAGGTATCCTTGAGAAGATTAAATCGGTGCTAGAAGCTGTTAAGCCAGATGTTGTTCTTGTTCACGGAGATACATCAACAACATTTGTTACTGCATTAGCATGTTTCTATCTGCAGATTCCAGTTGGGCATGTTGAAGCCGGTCTTCGTACCTATAATATATATTCTCCATATCCTGAAGAGTTTAATCGTCAGGCCGTGAGTATTATTTCGCAGTACAATTTCGCACCGACTCAGATGGCAGCAGATAATTTAATAAAAGAAGGCAAAGATTATTCCAAAATCTTTATTACTGGTAATACAGTAATAGATGCTATGAAGCATACTGTTAAGGATGATTATACTCACCCGGAACTGAAGTGGGTAGGAGACGACAAACTAATTTTTATTACAGCACATAGGAGAGAAAATCTTGGTGAACCCATGCACAATATGTTCCGCGCTATTCGTCGCGTTCTTGATGAACATCCGGATTGTAAAGCAGTGTATCCAATTCATATGAATCCGATAGTTAGAAAAGCAGCGGATGAGGAACTTGGTGGATGTGATAGAATTCATATTATTGAACCTATTGAAGTAGTTGACTGTCACAATTTTGAAGCAAGATGTCATTTATGTCTGACTGACTCCGGTGGAATTCAAGAAGAGGTTCCTTCTTATGGAAAACCGGTTCTTGTTATGCGAGATACAACTGAAAGACCAGAAGGTGTTAAGGCAGGAACGTTAAGATTAGTGGGTACTGATGAAGAAGTTATTTATAACAGCTTTAAGGAGTTGCTGGAGAATCAGGATGCCTATAACGAAATGGCTAAATCTTGTAATCCCTATGGTGATGGTCATGCTTGTGAAAGAATAGCTGATATTCTTGAGGGGAAAGAATATAGGCCGTGGGTTACAAAATAAATTAATATTTATAAAAAAGGAATTATAATGATCCAAATGAGAAATACAAAAATAGATGTCATTAAGGGAATGGCGATAATTCTTGTTGTATTAGGACATTGTGGATTTCCAGCAACTAACTTTATATATTTGTTTCACATGGCAGTGTTTTTTATAGCTTCTGGTTATTGTTGGAATGAAAAAATGTGGAGACGCTGGATGGACTGCAGAACTATTTTATAAAAAAGATAAAAGGATTGTATTTGCCATATGTAATTTATAATAGTATTTTTGAACTATTCTATAATATTTTAATTGATTTAAATATATATACATCCAATCCGAATTTTACAGGAAAGATAAGAACAAAAACTAATTATCTTCAAACAATAAATGAACTGTTGAGTATATTACATTTTGATCCTTCTTCTTGTCATGAACTATGTGGTGCAGCATGGTTTGTGATTGTTTTGTTCTATACAACGATAATTGTGGCTGTATTATTCTTTTTTATACGTCACACAAATAGCATGATTAAAAATTCGATTGTATTTGTATTCGGTGTTGTTGCATTGGCTTGTAGCTATTATTTTATGCAGAGTGAAATAAGTTTTAAGTGGTATTTTACGCCAACATTCCCATCAATATTTTTATATATATTAGGTTATTTTATAAGAAAGATTTCTATATTTGGTAGTAAGAGAAAGGCTGCCATATGGGTGGGCAATTTGCAGCGGAGAATAATGGCTTGTTTTGGGGCATTTATATCGCTACTGAGTTTAGCATGGGCTAATAAACTGGGAAGTGTCTCATTAGGTTCAAACTATTATAAAACCCCTATTTTTTTAATAGTTGTCTCTTTTATGGGATGGCTTCTAATTTCTTCAAGCGCAAGTATAATTAGTAAATGTAACTTTTTGACCAAATTTCTTGCAATTATAGGTCAAAATTCTATTTATATATTATTTTTGCACTTTTTATCTTTTAAGATAATAAATTATATTCAGGTTTTTCTCTATCATGAAGAAACATATTTGGTTGCAACGTTTCCGACATTACATTGTGAAGGCTTGTGGTGGATTGCGTATGCGATAGTTGGGGTTGGGGTTCCTACAACAATAGGTCTACTGATAAAAAGGAAGACTACTATTGGAAAAAATACAATGCAAAATGATAAAATGGGTTAAAAGATATTAATCGAACGTTAAAATATAGATGAGATTATGACATGAATTGTTGTTGATTATTTACTGCTTTTAGCTAGTTTATGTAATTTAGAGGATACTTGTCTTTATAAAGCATTAAAATTTTAAAGAAAGAAAATGGAGACAATATATTATGGTAAAAAGCACAAAAGATAGTAACTTGACATGATAATAGTTAATTTTGATGAATAAAGATCGTGATATATTTTGAAAATGGGAGAGAACAAAGAAATGGATAGAGAAACATTAAGAAAAGTACAATTAGTACAATTAGAAATTGCAAAAGAGATTAAGAGAGTTTGTGAAGAAAATAATATACAATATTCTCTCGACTCAGGGACATTGCTTGGAGCTGTTAGGCATAAGGGGTTTATTCCGTGGGATGATGATTTGGATATGGCAATGATGCGGAATGAGTATGAACGATTTATGCAGATTGCTCCTCAGAAATTAGATTCTAAATATGAATTGATTACGTGGAAAAATGAACCGATGTATCCTAATCAATTTTCAAAAGTCATTAAAAAGGGGACTGTTTATAGAGAGGAGACTAGGCATGATGATGGAAAGAATGGGATTTATGTTGATATCTTTGCATATGATCATTTTCCGGATGATATAAAGGTAAGAAAAATACATGGTTTTAAGATAATGGCATATAGGGCAATGATTAGAGCAAAATGTCATACAAAAATGTGGACATATCAGAATCATTTTTACCTTGGTAGATGGGCAAAAAATTTACCATTTAGGTTTGCCAGTTTATTCTATACAAAGTCATCATTAGTTACTAAATATGAGGCTGAAGCGCAAAAATATAATAATACTGAAACAGAATTATTATTTCCACAAGGATGTACAAAATATGGGAGATGGGTAATCCCCAAGAAATGTTTTTATAAATATATAGAAATTCCGTTTGAAGATACTTATTTTAAGGCTCCAGTTGGGTATGATGAGTATTTGAAATATGCGTATGGAGATTATATGAAATTGCCGTCAGAGGATAAAAGAGAAAATAGACATGCAATAGTAGAGTTGTCATTTGGAGAACGGGAGGATTAATTATGGCAGAGAAAAAATATAAAGTTGGATATACATGTGGTGCGTTTAACAATTTTCATGTAGGATATTTAAATTTGTTAGAACGATGCAAGGAAACGTGTGACAGTGCAAGTATAGAATATTTGCCATACACTCAAGGCGCAAGTACTTCAGACATAAAGAAAATGCTAAGCAAATAGTGGGTAGAGGATGGGATATTGAGAATATTACATTATTCACTAGGATTTCCACCCTATAGAACAGGTGGATTAACTAAATTTTGTATGGATCTTATGAAACAACAGATTAAAAGTGGCCATGAAGTGGCACTTTTATGGCCAGGTCAGATGGGATTTGTATTTCATAACGTTACTATTAGGGACGATGGAGTAGAGCATTATGGCGATGCAATGATTAGAAGCTTTGAGGTTATTAATCCACTGCCAATCTCTTATGATGAAGGCATTCGTGAATTTGATAAGTTTATTTATCAAGGAGATGAGAAACCATTTCAAACGTTTCTTGATAAATATAAACCGGATGTTATTCATATACACACATTGATGGGGCTACATACCGCGTTTTTAAAAGTCGCTAAAGAAAAATCTATAAAGCTTATATTTACAGCACATGATTTTTTCCCAATATGTCCTAAGGTTACTATGTTTAGGCATAATCAGATATGCGATTCAATAGAGAATTGCAATGCATGTGGAGTGTGCAATGCGACTGCATTGTCAATAAAAACAATAAAGATACTACAATCGCCTATTTATAGAAAACTAAAGGATATAACATTGGTTAGGATGCTTAGAAAGCAACATCGAGATGAATACTTAAGTGAAAAAACAGCGGAAATGGGAGAATATTCTGTCGGAACTTCTGAGGATTTTAAGCGACTTAGAACACATTATCATGAAATGATAATGTGTATGGATATCATACACTATAATAGCTCGGTTACTAAAGCGGTTTATGAAAAATACTTTGGGAAACTAACAAGTATTGTTATTCCTATTAGCCATGCCAATATTGCTGATCATCGCAAAATAAAGAGTTTTTCTAATGAAAAGCTTAGAATTAGGTATTTAGGACCTTGCGCATATGGAAAAGGGTTTTTCTGCCTCAAGGCAGCACTTGATAAACTCTGGAATGAAAGACAGGATTTTAGCTTAGATGTCCAGTTTGTTCCACCAGAAATATCGCCATATATAAAATCACATGGAAGATATAATTATTCTGAGTTAGATAGAATATTTGACGAAACTGATGTCCTTGTTGCACCGAGCATATGGTATGAAACATTTGGCTACACAGTATTAGAGGCTCTTAGCTATGGAGTGCCTGTTATAATTACAGAGACGGTTGGGGCAAAAGATATTCTTGTAGATGGAGCTGGTATTGTTATAGATGATGCCAAGTCTGACCAGTTATTTAATGCTATAAAAGGATTGAATGCAGATATGCTACATTCAATGAATAAAGTCATAGTAGACAACCAATCGATATTGACGATTAAGGAAATGTCAGACATGATAGAAGCAAAATGCTATCGTTAGCAGTTGATGCGAGAATATAGGTAACCGGAAAGGTATTGAAATTTGGGAACTATCGGAAGTTGCTAAATACCATTAAGGTGCGAAAGAATAAAAAGATAATTGTGACTCTTTTATTTAGAAGAAAATTTCTTAGGTGTAAGACAGACAAGAAGTGCATCATGCAGAGGATACAAGAAAGTATAAAAATTGGATTGACTGAACCGTAAAATATTTGTTGTTGGTTCAGATGCATATAATAACAAATTTTTTATGGTTGGTAAGTAGAGTATTTCTTTATTTTGGATAGAATGTCCGCAAGAAGAGTTTTGGATGTACTTGGAATAAAAATGGATGATAGGGAGAGGTTGAATAAAAATGAAAGTGATAACATTTAACGATATAGAGAATTTAAAAATAGGTGCGGACCAGTGCCTTGATTGGGCAGAGCAGATGATACACAATAAAAAGAATGCGATTCTGCCACCTAAAATCAGCATGAAACCGTTTGATGGAACATTTTGTAATGTAATGCCCAGCATTATTCTGCAAACTGGAAATCACAGCTGTGGGGGGGTAAAGGTTGTAACTCGCTATCCTAATCGAGTGCCAAGTCTTGAAAGCAGAATTCTCCTTATGGATGCGTCATCGGGTGAGTTTCTGGCTCTAATGGATGGAACTTGGATCACTACCATGCGCACGGGCGCAGTTGCAGCACATTCGATTTTATTGCTGGCAAAGGAAAAATTTTCTACGATAGGCATTATGGGCCTCGGAAATGTTGTTCGTGCAACGCTTTTAATTTTAGGAGATAAATTGCCCGACAGAGAATTGCACATTAAGCTCCTTAAATATAAAGGACAGGAAGTGGACTTGGCAGAGAGATTTTGTGCGAATAAGAATTACCATTTCACATTTGTTGATACGCCAGAAGAAATGGTGAAAGGATCTGATGTTGTATTATCCGGAGCTACCTATCTTCCGAACGATGTCTGCGAAGATAGGTTCTTTGATGAAGGAGTTTTAGTTCAGCCTATTCATACGTTGGGATTTACAAACTGTGATTTGTTTTTTGACAAGGTTTTTGCTGATGATGTTGGACATGTAAGGAATTTCAAGAATTTTGATAAATTCAAGCAGCTTGCAGAAGTTTCGGACATCGTAAATGGAGTAAAGCCAGGACGAGAAAATGATAGTGAAAGAATTCTGGTGTATAACATTGGCGTATCAATCCATGATATAAATTTTGCAGCGTCCATTTATCAGTTGCTTAAGGAAAGCGGAAAATTAGAACAGATGCAGGAAATAGATATGAAAGAACCAACAAAGAAATTTTGGGTTTAACTTTGAAAAATCTTCATTCTTGTTGGTGCTGATTTAGTAGGGAGATTTAGATGAATCTTTCTTATAAAAGCTATTGAAAGCGGAAGAGGTTTATGAAGGCCGATTCCATAATACAATATATAGTTATGGGTATCGTATAGCGAGGTAGAAGATAATACTTAATCGAGGGGGAATATTATTGTTATGCGTAGTACACGATATTGGTACTCTTTTACAGAATAATGGAATTTGTAATTAGATAATAGGTATTAGATGTTAGACCTTCGCAAACGTCAAATCCTGCGCCTACCCTTAAATTTAACGCCGCTTTTATGAGCGGCGTGGAGTCGTGTGTAAAGAAAACTCTGTAAATAAGTATTAGCTAATAGGTCTTCTATGATAAAATCTAAATCATAGGAGGCCTATTATTATGGCAAGAGAAAAGAAACCTGTTCACAAAGTACAAATGACCGAAGGTAAACGTCAAATCCTGCGCCTTGGCTAATTAGTTTTTTTATGCCACACTCTAAATAACACGAAAAAACTATTAGTTTTTTAGAGGAGGCTAAAGCGCATGGATCAATTAACTCACAATGTCCGCAGGTCGAACTGGATAAACATCATTCGACAGTGCCAGGACAGACCGGCAGGCACTACGGCAAAGCAGTGGCTTGTTGAAAACGATATTTCTGAAAAATCTTATTATTACTGGCTCCGAAAGATCCGCCGGGAAGTCTGTGAACAGGAGGGACTCCAGGAAGACACCAACCCGTCTGCCCTCTCTTTTGTAGAAATCCCGGTAAAAACTGCTCTGGACACAACACCGGTGCCAGCCGTCCCGGCAGCAATGACTCCGGTTGCAGTGATCAGATCAGGCCGCCTGACGCTGGAATTATCAAACGATATTTCAGAGTCCCTGCTTTGCAGGCTGCTGCAGGAGGTGCTTCATGCTTGAAGATGCTGCCGGTATCCGCAGAGTCGTGATTGCCTGCGGATATGTGGATCTGCGCAAAGGGATCGATGGGCTGTCCATGATCATCGGAGGCAGATACCATCAGAATCCTTTTGAAAAGGGAACTTTATTCCTATTCTGTGGCAGACGGTCCGACCGCATCAAGGGACTTCTATGGATGGGAGACGGTTTTCTTCAGCTCTACAAACGGCTGGAGGCAGGTTCCCTGTCCTGGCCTAGAACCAGCGAAGAGGCCGCAGACCTTACAGAGGAACAGTTCCGTTATCTTATGATGGGGCTGAATCCCCTGAACCCCAAAGTCAGGGAAGTAACACCGCAAAAGCCCACCTGATCTTTGTGCAAAACATAGATTTTTTATGCCTGTTATCCGGTCAGATCCATTCCCGGTGTTACAGCCTCTCTGAACGCTGTTTCCTGGTCTGTGACGTATCCACAGGAGGATCCGGATAAAATTTCAGCGCCTTGAAAACTTTATATTTCCCTGGCTCTATGACCATCACACCGCCTTACAGGCATAGGCAGAATGACGAAACCTGCGGGGTTGCCGGTTCGCAATCCTTTGTGTTTTCTGGTATAATGAAAACAGTTTAAGGAGCAGGACAATGGCAGACAGACATACATTGGAAGAACTGAATAACTGCAGCAGGGAAGAACTGATCACCATCGTTCTTATGATGCAGGGACAACTGGATACCCTGAATGAGAACATCGAGCGGCTGATCGAACAGGTACGCATAGCGAACAGCTATCGTTTCGGAAAACATACAGAAACACTGGATTCCATAGATGGTCAGCTGTCCTTCTTTGATGAGGCAGAAAACTGCTGCAATCTGTCTGTCCCGGAGCCTGCTGCGGAGGAAGTACTTCCATCCCGACGTAACCATAAGAAAAAAGGGCAGCGGGAAACGGATCTGAAAGATTTCCCGGAAGAGATCCTTCCTCCTTATCAGGTATCCACAGAAGAACTGGATACGTTTTATGGTGCAGGCAACTGGCGCAGAATGAAGGATGAAACCTACAAAAGACTGCGCCATGAGCCGGAATCCTGGACGGTGGAAGTCCATACCGTGGAAGTCTACGTGGGAACCGGCGGAGATCATCAGGACGAATTCTTACGTGGAAAACGCCCCAAGGATCTTCTGCGTGGAAGCATCGTTACTCCTTCCCTGCTTGCATCCATTCTGAATGTAAAATATGTGAACTCCTCTGCACTGCACAGGGTCGAGCAGGAGTTTCAGCGGAATGGTGTAAATATCTCCAGACAGACCATGTCGAACTGGATCATCCGGTGTGCTGAGAAATATTTTGCACCGTTTGTGGATCGTATGAAGCAGGAACTGCTGTCCCTACCGGTGACACAGTCGGACGAAACACCGACACAGGTGATCGGTGACAGTGACCGTCCGAACAGTAAATGCTACATGTGGGTACACCGTTCCGGGGAGTTCTATAAGGAACGTCCTGTGGTGATCTACGAATACCAGAAAGGCAGGGATCACGAAAAGCCGCTGGAGTTTTACCGGAACTACAAAGGAGTTCTGGTCACGGACAGTCTGGAGCAGTATCATCTGCTGGACAAAAAACTGCCGGGAGTGACAAACGCAAACTGTTGGGCACATGCAAGAAGAGCCTTTGCAGATGCCGTAAAGGCAGCGGATAAAAAGAATCCCCTGTCAGTAAAAACTTCCGTGGCATACCAGGCATTACAAAAGATTGCAGAATTCTACCGGATCGATACCGAACTGAAAGAACTTCCGGCAACGGATCGCCTTACACAGCGGCAGACAAGGATAAAGCCGCTGGTTGAGGATTTCTTTGCGTGGGCAAAACAACAGGCTGCAGAATGTACGGTGCCTCCGAAATCCAGGACCGGACAGGGACTAAATTTCGTCATCCATCAGGAAAACTATTTAAAGGTATTTCTGACCGATGGGGATATCCCAATCGATAACTCCGCTTCCGAACGGGCTATCCGGACTTTCTGTATCGGCAAGAAGAACTGGATGTTCCATAACACAGCAAAAGGTGCCGGAGCCAGCGCTCTTGTTTACAGTATTTCAGAAACAGCAAAGCTGAACAATCTGCGCCCGTACTACTACTTCAGGCATATCCTCACGGAGCTGCCTAAGTATTGTGACGAAAAAGGAAATATAGATCCGGCAAAACTAGATCAGCTGATGCCCTGGGCAGAGGAGCTTCCCGAGGAATGCCGGAAACCACGCCGCTCATAAAAGCGGCGTTAAATTTAAGGGTAGGCGTAGGATTTGACGTTTACGACCGAAGGAAAACGGAATATCATTCATCAGCTTTTGGACGGTAAGCGCCAAATATTCCCGCGGCTAGCCAAGAACCACCTCTAAATCCATAATTATAGTTAGACTATTTCACTACAACAACTACAATTATGGAGGACAACATCATGGCAAATATCCGTAAACCCCGTGTTCCCAAAGAGGAACAGCTGAAACTTATCAATGAATGCCGCTCCAGCGGCATGACAGATATCGACTGGTGTCGTGAGCACGGCATCGCTGTCAGCACCTTTTATTACTGGATAAAACAGCTTCGCAAGGAATCAGCTCAGATCCCGGAACCAGCTTATGGTCATTCTGAGAATCCCCGTCCCAGACAGGATGTGGTTCCCATTGATATCATACCGGAACACTTTTCGCTGCAATACAACGATCCGTTCCCTGATACTTACCATACTTTAGAGATAATTCTTGGCTCTGCTACGATCCGGGTCTCT
>CDZP01017495.1_pt1 | contig 50706 bp, 55 predicted proteins | sample 554941 | NCBI WGS metagenome assembly CDZP01 (sample SAMEA3182064, study PRJEB8094) | gut metagenome | biome: human; feature: gut; material: Stool; isolation source: human stools | place: Canada | collected 2013-01-28
ATGAGGACTCTACACTTCTGTGTGCGCTGGACCGCATCTTTGATGAAGCTACGGTATTCAAGCTGCGGGGCGAGAGCTTCCGCGGGAAGAAACTGGATACAGTTTCTGTACAGACTGGCAAAGTAAAGGCCGTTGAGCCGATGGCTGACCAGCAAGAATAATATTTATTTGCCAATCTGGGTTGTTGGTACTATGAAATTCTATCGATTGGCTTCCGGTTTTCCGACAAAAAGCGGTTCGTTGCTCCCGACATAACGGGGTCGTGAACTCCCGACACTAACACCGCTGAAAACGGCCCATGTGCTGGCCTGGTCCTATCCGCCCCTTGATGACCGCGTGGATGGCCTTGGGCAGCTGCGTTATTTGAACAGCTAGGACGCTGGTCACAAAAAGAGGGCGCTCCTTGCGGAACACCCTCATTGGTTCAGTCTTGGGTTTTGGATGGACGGCAGGGGGAGATATCCTTGAAAAACTCCTCATATTCCACACCGAATACCGTCTGCAAGCCAACAAGATCACTTACAAAAATATTTCCTTTTCCAGCTTCAATGAGAGAGTACGTACTCCGGCTGAGCGGGGAGCCTAACGTCTGCAATTTAGCGATGGTCTGCTCTTGCGTCAGGCCGCACTGCAACCGGATTCTCTTGATGTTCTCCCCCAACTGACGCCCCAACAGCTTCGGCACCGGCATCACCCACGAAATTTTTCTCCATCTTATCAGGAATTTTGCGGATTCTTGCTTATACCTATAAGCTGTGATATAATTTGTTAAATTATACCTTACCTAGTTAGAGCCCGATGCAGGGACTACTCTGCCAGTTCGTTTTTGACATAAAAGCGAAAATCACTTTTCGCTGATCGTTGGACAACGGAGCGCAGTTATTCTATAGTTCTAAAATAAAAAGAAGGTTCACACAAATCAGCATGAACCTCATCTTATTCCTGTTCCTGCTTTTGCCCCATTAACTGGCAAAATCCCTCTAATTGTTCATCGCTCAATCTTCTAATAACCTTCATGGCCTTTAGCTGGGCAAGGGAAAGGTCTTTGTAATTCACGAAGTCCTCAAAAGCAATCCCAAGCGCATCACATATAAGCTCCAAGGAATCAACCGTTGGGTTATCATATTCACCAGCTTCTAAGTTCCGCACATAACTCTGTGATAACCCCGCCATATTAGAAAGCTTGTTTGTTGAAAGCCCTCTTGCTTTTCTCAGCTCCTTGATTCGGGCACCCACATCAAAGTTCACGCTATCACCTACTTGTAGTAGTTTATGATAGCATTATTTTTCGCCTTTACTTACATATATATCTGCTTATTATTTTTGATTTAGATAAGTTATATAGATAGTTAGAAAGAAGGGAGTGGCGGTGATTTATTCAAAAGGTGAAGCTGGACAGTATCCTTTCGACGTTTCAGGATTACATCTAGATGCACGCCTATTTTGACATGAGCGAGTGCTTTCTCTTAACTAAGGCGCACCGGGGCCCGTTTCCGTATACTCCCCTGCTGGATAGGGACAAAACCATAACCGAGGGCTGCTCCTGAGCGCGGCCCACGGCAATCTTCAAGAGTTGGAGGAATCCACGATGAAACACACGTTCCCGATATCTGATCTCCCGTTTCATGTCCACAGCTTTGAGAAAAGCTATGGGAAAGTCCGCTCCGCAGAGGAAGTCTGTCCGGGTATTTACAGCATCTGGACAGACCCCATTCCTCCCAATCGGTTTTTAGGCTCCGACCTGATCGTGGTCATGGCGGATTCCCCCGCCGTCTCTCACGCCGCAAAAGCCTATGGGACGCCGCTGAAAGCGGCTCCGGAAGTTCTGGTGTACTGTGACGAGGACTATTTTGACAAGGCCCGGTGGGTCATCATCTATGAAATCGACAAGTATCGTGCGGAGCATAATCTCCCCCCGCTGGATGACGGCTCTTTGGTGGAGGACCGGGCGCGGGGGATGGAGGTCTGCCCGGAGTATTTCGGCGAGTTCCCGGTCCCGACTGAAACCCCGTGGGGGCCTCCGCTCCGGCATGACCGTCTGGCAAATGGCGTCTTCTGGCTGAAAACAGCGGATGCCGGGTGGGTCCTGGCGCTTGCTTATCCCATTTGTGACGACCTTCTGACAAAAACTGTGGAGACAGCCGCGCTCAATCCATACGACCTAGAGGAAGGGATCGACAACACCTGCGGATTCCGCTTTTTCAGGTATGAGCAGAGCTGCATCCCGCTTTTCGAGCTGCTGAACTGCACCCGGCAGCCCTGGAGCGGCAGGATCAACTCGGCGGCGCTGAAAAATGCGATTCTGGCGTCTTTTCCGGACTATGCCCAAGAGTACAATCGAAACTGCATAGAGGCGCGTCAGCCGGCGGAGCTTCAGCATACCCCTGATGCCGGAATCTGCTTTTATTCGTTCCCGGCGGAGGAAGCATGATGGCGGTATGTTCTTTTCTGGGCCACCGCTATATCTGCGACCCCAATGTACGGCTCCGATTACAAGCCGCGGTCAACCAGGTGGTTGAAGAAAATGACTCTGTGGAATTTCTGCACTACACATGGGGATCAAAAGAGCCTTTTTATGATCTGTGCCTGCTGACCGCGCTGAGGGCCAGACAGTGCGCCCCCCAGAAAGTGACCCTTACTTTGGTTACGGCCCATTCAGAACTGAAAAAGCATTTGGCGGACAGCCCGCTTGCTTCCCTCGTGGACAGGGTTCTCCCGATTTCCGTCTCCGCTGACAATGATGCTGTCATGGCCATGAAAAAGTCACTCCATTGGATGGCCAAACATTCCACCCACATCATCAACGGCTTCTATGAGGACCTTTTTGATACGGACGACCTCGCTTTGGAACTCGCAAGACGAAAAGGGGGCGTCCAGATCATCAATATCACGGCCCCGGAGCTGGAGCGGGCCATCCTCGCCTGTTCTGAGCAGTTACCTGAGCGGGAACGCTTTGTTTTTCAAACGCGGAGGTCTGGATGCACACAAAAGGAGACTGGAAAGCAGCTCGGTTTGACCGTGTCCCGCATCCAGCAGATTGAACGGGCTATGAACAAACAGCTTCGGGGCCTGCTGGCCTCAACGGGACCACATATTCCCGAAGCGCCCCGAAAGCCGTGGGTATGCAGTATCTTTGCGTTGGGCAACCCCACCTACAAAAACCTGCGTTTCTTTGCGGACTGCATCCGCTTCATAACCGCGCGGTATCCCATCGACCAGATCTGCGTAGAGGCCGAGGTGGTCAGCTCCGGATTTATGTTCGCGCTGGAGCAGTCGATGCCATTTTATCATAAAATCCCGATCACAGCCGTTGCGTGGGACGATGGTTCCGGTCAGGATGGCACAGAGGAGCCATACGACTTGGCGGCGGGTTTCTGCCCGCCCTGTGACCGGGCGGAAAGTATCGGGGGCGTTCCTGCTGCCGACAGCCGAATCCGCACGATCCTGGAGCTGATGGACCGCTCCATGTTCTGCATCTGCGACCTGTCCGCCTCGGCCTACGCACAGCATATCCAGGCGCACATTCCACAGACAAAGCAGGCGGTCCTGGTGGACATTGGAAAGGAGTGCGCCCATATAGGTTTTTCGGGGGATGAGGCGCTGCCCTGAGCGCTCCAATTTTCACAATTACCACCTATATTTTCCCAACAATATGTAGTAAAATAATAACAAACAAGTTAAGCCCCTTCCGAATGGATGCCAGTTATGGAGAGAGCGCCAATGAAAAGTATTTATCAGCTCACGGCATTGGTCGGCAGTGAATCAGACGGGATCAATGACGAAAAATTTATGGCTGCAGCGTGGATTCTCTATGCCTGGATGCGTCGGGAGGCCATCGACTATATTCCGCTTCCAGAGCTTCCGGCAACTGTGAGCGGTTCCACGAAAAAAGGACGGTCTGTTGCGGCCATCTATCAGCCGGAGGAACACTTTTTCACGCTTCGCGCCTCTGTGTTTGAGAACGGTATCCGGGACACCATTGAGGCCGAAATCAAGCCATACCGTCAAAGCCTGCTCCTTGCGGTCCGGGAAACTGTTTTTCTCCGGGAGTCTGGCTCCAAGGCAAAGCCCGCCTCCGGGCCGCCGGCGTTTGTGCGCCAGCTGATAGACGAGGTGGGACTGAACGACAGTCTCCGGCTTTCCGCAGCGCCCCGGCGCATTTCCGTACAGGAGGTCGGTAAACTGATCGGCCTCTTGTGTGCCGAGGACCGGCGGCTGCCGGTTGTCCTGATCTCCCAAGCCAAAAATCCCGCGCTTGGTCGGAACGGATATCTGGTGGACGGACGGGAACTGGCCGCAGATCTGGCTGGCAGCGCTCATGTGCTGGTCATAGACTGGGACGCGACCTATGAGCTCAGCCGGATCATTGGAGATGAGTGGTCCTGCTTCGGCGGCGCCGTCCGTATCTACCGGCCCGGTTCGATTGATTTTGAGACAGATGATCCCTATGAGCATCCGCTCTACACAGTTCAAAGCATCAAGAGAAATTTTTACCCTGGAGACTTTGAAAAAGAACTGGAAAAAGTGATCCGAGCACAAAACGCTGCCCAGGCCATTGACTGGAACAGGCTTGGCGTCCGGTTTTATGTGGAGGCGGAGCAAGAACGTATGCTCTCTGCCAGCGGCGAGGCGAGCACGGAGGAACTGCTGAAGCAGTGCCGGGAGCAGCTGCGCCGGGTATATGAATCCAAGGAAGAATATAAGGCGCTGGCTGAGTCATACTACGCCGATATGTCAGCCTGCCGGGAGGACAGTCAGGCACTTCAAAGGCAGATGACGGCCATGACGGAGATGATAGACCGTCAGCGGCGGGAAATTGCCCGTCTGAAACACGGAAGCGTAGAGCGGCCCCCCGTCGATTTGGGCTATGAACAGATGGCAAACTGGGTAGAGCAGTATTATCCGGACCGGCTCTACCTGCATCCACGGGCAGTCCGTGCCTTGAAGTCCGCAACATACCAGAATCCGTCCATGGTCTACCGCTGCCTGATCCTGCTGGCGGAGGACTACTACGATTACCGGATGGGCCGGATCGACCGGAACACTTTCTTACAGCGCTGCAATGCAGTCGATCCCGGCCTGAGCGAATGCGGATTTGGGGAGGGCAGCGATATTCTGGAGCAGGGAGACGAGTATTACATCACCTACGGGGGAAAACGGCGTCTGCTGGAGCGGCATTTGAAAAAAGGCGTCAGCCGCAATGCGCTCTACTGCCTGCGGATTTACTTCTTTTGGGATGCAAAAAGTGCCCATGTGGTAATAGGCAGTTTACCAGGGCATTTGCACTCTTCCCTCACATAAGGGTTTTCATGTACTCTGAGTGCAGAGGCACCAGCGCGGCACGAGCAAAAGTGACTGTAATTCTGATGCGGTGCTGCCAGAACATCGAAGAGTAATAGAGCATTTATAGACTATTGACGAACAACGGTATTGTTGCTGCCTTCATACCACAAAAACGAACAGGCATGGCGACTCGCTATGCCTGTTCGTTTCCGTTTATGAAAATCCTATCATTATTGGATAAAATGTGCTATACTCCCGCAAGGTATGATACATAGGAGGCTTTCCACATGGCTAAGCATATTGAAACACTGGATCTGTCTTTTTTGGCGGAAACCGCGCCGGTTTGTTCCCTCTCTGCCGTCCTTGCACTCCGCCCCTTGTCCAACCTGCGGCGGTTGGCGAAAGGGCTGCATATCCCCAATACCTCCAAGCTCCGAAAAGCCGACTTGATCCAAGCAGTTATCGAAGCACTGGAGATCCCTGAGCGGCTGGAGGAACTTCTTTATATCCTGGAAAAGCCCTCCTGGGATTTCTTTCGCACCCTGGCTGCGGAGGGGCCGCTGCGCTTTGGAGAACAGCAGTCCACAGGCCGCTGCAGGCTCTTGGAAGCCTTGGGTTACATCCAGCCCTTCCTGTGGGAAGAGCAGTACATCTATGTCCTCCCTGACGAGATCAAAGCGCTGTTTCAGTCTCTGGCAGATGACGGTTTCCCGGCGCAAAAGAAACAGGCTGATTTGATCCACGACTGCGCCACCGCGGCGGTGCATCTCTACGGTGTGATCCAGCAAGATGATTTTTTCTCCTTGCTCCGGGCACAGACTTCTCTCAAACTCTTGCCGGATGAAATTTTTCAAGTGCTGTTCCGGCATATTGTCATTCAGGACGGCTACTGTCTGTGGAAAGACTACCTCCTGGATGATCGCTTTGAAGAAAACAACTTTGACGATGTCGCGGACCTTTTGGAACAGACCCGCTCCAAGCCCCGCTATGTCCCTGCACCAAAGGAATTCCTGCGCTATGCGGATTGGCGCTACTATGAGCCGACCATCTACACGCAGAATTTACTGCGCTTCCTAATGCGTGAGGCCGAGCAGTCGGCCTCCATTGCCGCCGATACTGTATCGGAGATCGTCAATGCGGCCATGATGAATAGCGGTGTTCCGCTCATGGTGGGGATCTTGGACGACTATGGTGTGGACCTGACGGATGAACAGTTTGATTCCTTGATGAAGCTCTTGGTGGATGTGAGCAGCCATACCCGCACCTGGGCAAACAACGGCCACACCTCCGCTGAGATCGCCTCCATGTCCCGCTCCGCCGCCGAGGTACATAAGAAGAAACCAGGGCGCAACGATCCCTGTCCCTGCGGCAGCGGACTAAAATATAAGAAGTGCTGCGGGAGGTAGGCAATACTGAGCGGAGTTTCTCAATCAAGAGCCGCCGCCCGGATTACTATGATTTTCTCTATATTGTCATCGTCTCAGATCCACAAAAGTTGACTTGCCCGTTGCGAAAGAAGTGCCGGAAACAGAAGTTGCCTTTGTCCGCATAAATGCCGCTATCACTTATAGTTTATTGTAACATCCTGCCAATTTTCATTCGCTTTGACCTCCACATCCACTCCAAAGAAAGCTTTGCCCGCATCTTCATCGCCTTGTAACCAATACATAAACCATGCGGTCACATACCCATCGGCACTGAAAGGAATATCGCCGTGATCCCTGCCGCTTAATCTGCCAATTACTTTGGGGACTGTATCGGGCATGGTATCAAAACATTCCCGCAGCCACCAGAGGGGGCAGATTCCCTGCATTTCTCCTTCGGTAAGTTCCAGCCTGTTTTCCTCCACGTTCCCGGCATCAGCGCTGCCAGTACCAGCGACTATGAATGCAGGGATAGAAAGAGCTGATGGATCGCAATCCCAGCCGCCGCCCAGCTCGCCATCCAACTGGTTCAGGGCATGAGCCACGGCGCTGGATGTTGCACTTTGGGCACAGATAGCTTTATATAAATTTCCATTTTTTTGCTGGGTCACAGCGTTGATGGCCCCAACACCGCCCTGGGAATGTCCGGTGATTCCGATGTTTTCCGTATCGATGCGGCCGTAAAAAACGCTTTTAGGATCAGCGTTCAGCGATAAAATAAAGTCAAGTGTTGCAGCAGAAGACGTACCTGTTCTTGAGTGCTCGTCCTCGTTCCCTGCAACGATAAATCCCCACGAAGCCAGATGTTCATATACCGCACTCTGCTTGGACGCCTTCATCCCTGTTCCGTTGGCGATGACAACAATAGGGTACCTGTTATCGGACTGCTCCAAATCGGAAGGATACCAAATCTCGTATTTTTCCCAAACGGTATCAGGATCGTCAAACTCGACAAAAGAAACCTCATGCTCACCCAGAGCGGTATATTTCGTTTCCATCGCCCCTTGCGGTTCTGCAAACTTCCAGTAGTTTACGCTCTTATAATTTGAAATTGCCACCAGCAGAATGACTCCCACGCTGACAAGGCCAATCAATGCGGCTATCCCAACCAAAATCCATTTTATCACTTTTTTGACCACTTTCCCTGTCTTACTCTACCGGCAGATAGATGTCCAAATATTCTTCCACGGCATCCATCCACTGCTCATAAATTTTATTATCGTTCTGCAAACCGTGTCCGGAATGGGGCAGTTCAAAATACTTGTGGTCAACATCGTATTCTTCTAATGCAGATTTTAGGTGGAGAGAAGCAAGGAACGGCTGCATTTTATCATGGGTGCCGTAAGCAACCACAGTCGCAGGCGAATCGGCTGTAACCCAGTCCGCTGCAGAGATGGGTTTGACCTTCTCCAGATAAGAGCCGTCCGCAATTTCCCCAGGTAAGATCGCCGTACCAGCTATCACAGAAAACAGTCCGGCGCAGGCTTCATCGCTCTGATCCAATCCGAAGATTCCCCAGTCCTCCTGATAAAAGCTGGCAGGCCCTACACCGCCAAAAGTCAGCAAAACGGGAACAGGCGCCTGCGCCGCATCACGATAGGCGTAGATCATTGCCAGCGTATGGCCCGCCGATCCGCCGCCGATGGCCATTCTATCAATGGAATATCCCAGTTTCTCCGCTTCGGCGATCACATGGGGGATGCTGTCTCGGATCTCCACTGACTGGCTGTATACGCTGGCGGTGGGATTTTTTTCGGTAAACAGGGTGTAGTTGATCCCTGCCGTCACATACCCTTTGGCGCAGAGCCACTGAAGCATTTTTGTATCGTCTTTTTTATCGCCGGATGTAAAACCTCCCGCATGGAGATAGACTACAAGGCCATAGTTCTCTCTGCTGTTGTCAGCGGGAAGGTACAGGTCAAACTTGTTTGCCCCTTTCTCGCCGTAAGACAGGCCTGTGTATACCGTTCCCACCGTATCACTCCACGCTACGGAGTATTTCCCGCGGAAGGGGTTCTGCGTCACTTTTAAAACCGCCGAGAGAATAAAGACGATGACAAATATCATGACATACAGAAGTCCCCACATTAGTTTGCCCACCGTCTTTCTCATAAAAGATTTCCTCCAAACAGCGTACCGCCCAGCAGCAAGTTTCCGATGGCCCTCACGGCCAGTCTTCCCAGCACAAAGGCGACAACTACAATAACAGCAATGGTAATCAATCGCTTCGTCACAACCGACATTATAAATTTCCTTTCGTTCTTATTGATATCGCTTGACGCAACAGTTGTTACGCCATATACTATACCGCAGAGCAGGAAAAAAATAAAGTCACAATCGCAAGGTGATTGTGACATCAAGGGGAGCAAAGCCTATGGGATACAACAAAAGAAACGATGAGATCAACGCCATTACAAAAGAGAGTATTGCTTTTGCCTATTATGAACTGCTGCAAAGCGAGCAGAATATTTCCGTGACCATGATCTGCGAAAAGGCCGGAGTGTCCCGCAACGCCTATTACCGGAATTTCCATTCCACAGATGAGATCATTATTTATTGTCTCATTTCAAAATGGGCAAAGTATTGTGAAGTAAATCCTGTTCCTCAGGAAGATGGCGAAGTGCAGAAACAACGACTGATTCAGTTTTTTTATTCGGAAAAGGAGTTTGTCCGAGCCATTAAAAAGCACGATAAAATCTATTTGATCGAGGATCTTTTCAGAAAGGTCATTATCCCGGCTGAAGCTGTTGGCATAAAGAAATACATTCTGTATGTGCTTGCCTATTCGGTTTATGGTATCATACGGGCGATGATCGACCAGGACTTTTCTGAAACGCCGGAGCAGCTTGGGATGATGTTTGGCGAATATGAGGGCAGACGCCAAATAAGTTTTCCACAAGGCCGTCTCCGGTGAAAGATATTCTCATGGATCGACCAAAAGTCAACACTTTGACTTCTGATTGATTTTTCCTCTACAAGAATAACTGCAAACCACGCACCGCAGTCCGTGGCAGAAAACTTACCATTTTGCGAGAGCTGATGGTTTCCCTGCCCAATAAAGAATTAGAGCCTGTGGCGCTCCACAAGCCCTAATTTCTCCCATATACGGCCATAGGTTCACATGTGTACCTATGGGGCTTAACGCTTCGGGAATTACGCATCTACAAAAACATATCCGCCCGGTACCGTTTGGATGCAATTCTGACTGCTTCCGTCATCTCCGATTTTTTTACGCAAATTAGAGATGGTATTGGCAACGACCTTCACTGTATTTTCGCTGTTGCGGCCCCATATGGCATGGAGCAGTTCCTCTTTTGAAAAGATAATTCCTGCGTTGCAGGCAAGGAATAGAAGCAGTTCGGACTCGATCCTCGTCAGTGCAATTTTCTTTCCATGTTGAAAGACCTGCTGCGATTTCCCGTCTATGGTCAGTGTTGGAAAAGCCAGCCTGTATTGTGAGCTGAAAGAAAACTGTTCTACATTGATGTGTTCACGTTTCAAGATCGCTAGTACCTTTTCTTCCAACTCGTTTTCTGACTCTTTAGATTTAATAATAATCATGTTGGATGCCCATTAGGATGTTACTCTACATCCATTTCACGGATCAGATTAACCATTTCAATCGCACTTTCAGCGCAGTCATACCCCTTGTTGCCCGCCTTCGTACCTGCCCGTTCAATGGCTTGCTCAATATTTTCTGTGGTCAGAACACCAAAGAGAACGGGTATCCCGCTTCCCAGAGAAACAGCGGCAATCCCCTTGGAAAGTTCGTTGCAGACATAATCATAGTGGCTGGTAGATCCGCGGATCACTGCACCAAGGCAGATCACTGCGTCATATTTCCCGCTCTTGGCCATTTTGGACGCAATTAGCGGGATTTCAAAAGCACCTGGTACCCAGGCCACATGGACATCATTCTCGTTCACATCATGCCGGAGCAGCCCGTCCATGGCACCACTAAGAAGTTTTGTGGTAATAAATTCATTAAAGCGTGCTGCGACAATGCCGATTTTGATATTTTGGGCAATCAATTTTCCTTCAAATGTTTTCATAGTGTAACCTCTCCTTTTATTCAATAGTTCAAAATATGTCCCATTCGCTCTTGCTTGGTCTTCAGATAGAACAAGTCATGGGGTGTAGCAGACATCTGGAGCGGAACACGCTGAGAAATCTCCAGTCCAAATTCTGAAAGTTGATAAATCTTGTCCGGGTTGTTCGTTAGCAGGCGCAGACTTTTGACGCCCAATTCCCGCAAAATTTGCGCACCAAGGAAATATTCCCGCTCGTCTCCATGAAATCCTAACGCGAGGTTGGCCTCCAGGGTATCCATACCCTGTTCCTGTAATTCATAAGCCCGCAGTTTATTGATAAGCCCAATTCCCCGCCCCTCTTGACGCATATAGAGCAGAATTCCCCGGCCCTCCTTTTCTATCTGTGTCATAGCCGCCGCCAGCTGCTGCCCGCAGTCACAGCGCAGAGAGCCAAAGGTATCACCCGTCAGGCATTCAGAGTGGACGCGGCACAGAACATCTATGCCGTCACCGATCTCGCCCTTCACTAAAGCGAGATGGTGTTCTCCGTTCAAGCGGCTGACGAAGCCGTAGGCATTAAAGTTTCCATACTTTGTCGGCATATTCACCGCCGCTACTTGATCCACCAGCTTTTCATGGCATTTGCGGTATTCCTGCAGTTCACGGATGGTAATGAACTTGATTTGAAACCGCCGGGCCAGCTCCGAAAGCTCCGCAGCACGCATCATCGTTCCATCGTCGCGCATGACTTCACAGCAAAGGCCGCACTCTTTCAGCCCTGCCAAGCGACATAAATCAACCGTGGCCTCTGTGTGGCCGTTTCGTTCCAGCACGCCGTTTTTCTTTGCCAGGAGGGGAAACATATGCCCCGGCCTCCGAAAATCCTCAGCTTTTGCGTTGTCATCCACGCAGGCCCGCGCCGTGACCGAACGCTCGGCGGCGGAAATACCGGTTGCAGTGGAGATATGGTCAACAGACACTGTAAATGCCGTTTCGTGGTTGTCTGTGTTGTGCTGTACCATCTGCGGGAATTTCAGTCTTTTTACAAACGTCTCAGACATGGGCATACAAATTAGGCCCTTTCCGTGTGTCGCCATAAAGTTGATGTTTTCCGTTGTGGCAAACTCGGCGGCACAGATAAAGTCCCCCTCATTCTCACGGTCGGGATCATCGGTCGCCAAGATGATCTTTCCCTGCCTCAAGTCTTCCAGAGCTTCTTCAATGGTGTTGAAGTGCATAGTTCATACCTCCTAGCAAAATCCATAGCGCGACAACATTTCTCTTGTGACGGAGCTGCGTTTCTCTTCCGGCGCAGGACGCAGCAGCTTTTCAACATATTTGCCGAGCATATCTGTCTCCAGATTGACCGGATCACCCTTACGCCGGTCATGCAGGTTGGTTTGACTGACCGTATGCGGAATTGTGCATACGGAGAAGCTTTCCTGATTAACCGCTGCTACAGTCAGACTGATCCCGTCTATTGTGATGGAACCTTTCTCCACTATATAGCGAAGAATGGTTGGAGCCGTGAGAATGGTGTACCACACCGCTGTATCATCCCGCCGGATCTGGGCGATATGGCCGATCCCATCCACATGGCCTGCGACGATATGCCCGCCATACCGCCCGTTTGCAGGCATGGCGCGTTCCAGATTAACGGTGCTGCCGATGGCGAGCTGTGCAAGGGAAGACCGGTCAAGGGTTTCATGCGTGACATCCGCGGAAAAACTATTGGAAAATAACTGTGTAACCGTCAGACAAATTCCGTTCACTGCGATGCTGTCACCAATTTTCGTATGCTCCAAAACTGTCCATGCCCGGATTGTCAACACGGCGGAGTGCTGTCCCCGCATGATCCGCATTACCGTTCCAACTTCTTCAATGATTCCGGTGAACATAGGGAATCAACCTCGCTTTCTATCAAAAAGTCCTCGCCAAGTTTGAACAGACGGCTGTTCTTCAAATGAAACGCGGCATCGGGAGCGGGGACTCCCACGCCCTCCACGGGCGTTTTCGCCGTTTCCCCGCCGAACAGCTTAGGGGCGATATATGCCTGCACCTGTTGGACGATACCGCTTTTCAAAGCGGCCCAGTTCAGCGTGCCGCCGCCCTCCAGCAGAATGCTGTCAATTTGCTCCTGCCCCAGCCGCCACATGAGCTGTGGAAGATCCACATGACCATCCTGATTGCTCAGGCAAAGAATCTGGCACCCAGCTTGTATATAAGCGGCTTGGCGCTTCTGATGGGTGCAGCAGGTCGCAAGAATCGTCGGTATCTCCTTTGCGGTCATAACGACCTGGGCTTGCAGCGGCGTTCGTAAATGGGTATCACAAATGATGCGGACAGGGTTCTTTCCTCCTTCCATGTGACAGGCCAGCGATGGGTCATCGGTCAGTACAGTACCGACACCCACCATGATCCCGCTGTATTGATGGCGCTGCTGCTGTACATATTTTCTGGCCGCTTTACCTGTGACCCATTTTGAAGCGCCCGTGTAGGCCGCGATTTTTCCGTCCATCGTCATAGCATATTTCATAGTTACAAATGGACGTTTTGTTGTGATGTAGTGGAAAAACACTTTGTTCAAACGGTCGCATTCTTTTTTCAAGACATTTTCGGTTACTTCAATTCCGTGTGTTCGCAGAATGACGGCGCCCTTTCCAGCAACCAGGGGGTTGGGATCAGTTGAACCTATGACTACACGGCGAATGCCGGCAGCAAGGATTGCATCCACACACGGCGGCTGTTTTCCGTAGTGGCAGCACGTCTCCAAGGTTACATACATGGTGGCGCCGATGGGATCAACTGTGCAGGCCGCCAGTGCGTTCCGTTCTGCGTGGAGTTCGCCGCATCTTTCATGCCAGCCTTGCCCGATGACCTGACCGTTTTTCACGATCACGGCGCCTACCATCGGATTAGGGGCCGTCCAGCCGCGCCCCTTTTCCGCAAGCTGCAATGCCAAGCGCATATAATCATCATCGTTCATATTGTCGCCTCCCAAAGAAAAAGCCCTGAACAATCTGTTCAGGGCAGGATGGGAAACACAAGGGGCCTTGTGTAAAATAAAGCTCCGGAATGTAAAAACATCCCAGAGCAACTTCTATAAACACAAAATAGAAGACTCCATTTTGCGTTTTCATCTTCTTCCATCCAGACTATACTGTCGGCCTCGGAGTTTCACCGAATCATGCCTTACGGCTCGCGGGCTATACCGCCGGTAGGGAATTGCACCCTGCCCTGAAGACTAATTATTCAATTGTTGAATGGCTGGATCAATAATAGCACGCCAATATCTGAATAGCAAGCAGTTCGCTGAAACAAGGACAAAACCGGGAAATTGATTTACAGCTTGAATCTTTCTCTGATTTTGCACCGGCTACTTGACAATTTTAGGAAGATAGAGCGGAAACAAGTTTCAAAAGCTGGTACCACTATAGATAAAAGAATGTTCTTAGTTTGCAGAGTCTCGTCTCCTGGCTGCTACCAATTTACACGTCAGTTTCTCATATTGACACCTCTGTTTTCCCGTAGTAAAATGATGGTTCAAATAAGGTTCCATGTCTGGCAAGGGAGGGATCTCCATTATGAAACGCCAGCGTTTCTGGGCCTGGGGCGCTGTCGTCTGTATGGTCATGGCCATCATTACCGGGTATCGGCACCGCTGAATGGGAGGTGAACGCAACATGAATATCTACAAGGGAGCGGCCCTGTTTGCCGGTGGCGTGCTGTTCGGCTCCGCGGGACTCAAGCTGTTGTCCAGCAAGGACGCTAAAAAAGTCTATACACACGCCACCGCTGCGGCGCTGCGGATGAAGGACTCCGTTATGGAGACGGTCACCTCCGTCCAGGAGAACGCTGCTGATATCCTGGCCTCCGCCAAGGAGATCAACAAGCAGCGTGCTCAGGCGGAAGAGGCCGCGGATGCGGATTGCTCTGAAGCATAAGGGGCAGAAGGCAAAGAAGGGGCCGCCGTCTGGCGGCCCCTCTGTTTCGTGGAGGCAAGTATGAAATTTGTAATCAAGCATGAATGCCGCGGGCGGATGCGCGTCCAAATGGCCCAGAGACTCATGACGCTGGAGCAGGCCGATCTGCTGGAATCGTGGCTCCGAACGCTCCCGGATGTGGAGCGGGCGGCGGTCCATGAACGGACCCGCTGTGCAGTAATCGAGTACCGGGGCAGCCGGCAGGCGCTTCTGGAGGCAATCAAAGGCTTCTCCTATCAGGACAAAGCCCTTTCCGAGCTGACGCAGGTCCACAGCAGCCGGGCCATCAACCGGGCCTATGAGGAAAAGCTGGTAGGCATGGTGGCGTTCAAAGCGGTTCGCTCCCTCTTTTTCCCGGCGCCCCTGCGCGCGGCCTATGCTCTGGTGAAGTCTGTTCCATATTTGTTCCGGGCACTCCGCAGTCTGCTGCGGGGACAGCTCCATGTGGAGGTGTTGGACGGGATCTCCGTGGGGCTTTCCCTGGTGCGGCGGGAATTTGACACGGCAAGCTCCGTTATGTTCCTGCTCAGGCTGGGAGAGCTGCTGGAGGAATGGACCCACAAGAAGTCGGTGGACGATCTGGCCCGGAGTATGTCCTTGAATATCGACCGGGTCTGGCTCAAGACGGAGGAGGGCGAGGCGCTGGTCCCCCTCCCCCAAGTCCGGCCCGGCGACCGGGTGACTGTCCGCATGGGCGGCATGATCCCGCTGGACGGCACCATTGCGGAAGGGGAGGTCATGGTCAATCAGGCGTCCCTTACCGGGGAGTCCATCCCTGTCCCCAAGCGTCCCGGCAGCAGCGTCTATGCCGGAACGGTGGTAGAGGCGGGCGAGTGCGTCCTCACTGTCACCCAGCAGTCCGGCGAGGGGCGCTACGACAAGATCGTGGCTATGATCGAGCAATCGGAGCAGCTCAAATCCGCGGCGGAGAATCAGGCCGCCCATCTGGCTGACCGGCTGGTGCCCTACACCTTGGCCGGGAGTGCGCTGGTCTACCTGCTCACCCGCAACGTCAACCGGGCCCTGTCGGTGCTGATGGTGGACTTCTCCTGCGCGCTGAAGCTGTCCATGCCTCTGGCGGTGCTTTCTGCTATGGGGGAGGCCAGCCGGCTCCATGTGACGGTCAAGGGCGGAAAATATTTGGAGGCCGCAGCCCAGGCGGATACTATCGTTTTCGATAAGACTGGAACGCTGACTCACGCCACTCCTGTAGTGGCCCAGGTGATTCCCTTCGGCGGCAACCAGGAGGCGGAGATGCTCCGGCTGGCCGCCTGCCTGGAAGAACACTTCCCCCACTCTATGGCCAACGCTGTGGTTCAGGCCGCCCGGGACCGGGGGCTGGCCCACGAGGAAATGCACTCCCAGGTGGAATATCTGGTGGCACACGGCATCGCCAGCACGGTGGACGGACAGCGGGTCATTATCGGCAGCGCCCATTTCGTTTTTGAGGACGAGGGCTGCACGGTTCCACAGGGAGAGCAGGCTGCTTTTGCCGCCCTTCCTGGACAGTACAGCCACCTGTATCTGGCTGTCGGCGGTGTGCTGGCCGCAGTCATCTGCATCTCCGACCCCCTGCGCGCCGAGGCCAAGGATGCGGTGGCCGCCCTGCACAGCTTAGGGGTGGGCAAGATCGTCATGCTCACCGGAGACAGTGAGCGCACTGCGGCCGCCATTGCCGCTCAGGTAGGGGTGGATGACTACCGGGCCGAAGTGCTTCCGGAGGACAAGGCCCGCTTTGTCCAAGAGGAGCGTGCTCAGGGCCGTACCGTAGTCATGATTGGAGATGGGATCAATGACTCCCCAGCCCTGTCCGCCGCCAATGTGGGCGTTGCGATCAGTGACGGCGCCGCCATCGCCCGTGAGATTGCGGACATCACCATTGCAGCGGACGATCTGTTTGAATTGGTGCAGCTGCGGCGGTTGGCAATGGCGCTGATGGTTCGAATCCAGTCCAACTACCGCTTCGTCATTGGCTTTAACGGCGGCCTGATCGCCTTGGGTTCCCTGGGCATTCTGGCACCGACTACATCCGCTCTGCTACATAACCTGTCCACTTTGGCTGTCAGCCTGCACAGCATGACCAATCTGCTGCCGCCGGCAAACGCATAAAACAGTCCCGGCGGGCTTTGTTCGGCCCGCCGGGATGTTGATTTTACGCTGTGAGTATTCCGACATTCCACAAGTTTTACACCTATTGACAGAATACCCGGCTTGGACTAAAATAGAAATGTATTCTTTTTTCTCTTTTTCACCCTCGCGCCGCCGCCCCACAAGTGAAGGGCGGCGGATTTTTTGCCGTCCTGGATTCCAAAAGATTCTCCACCCGCGCTTGACAGTTTTGCTTTGAGGTGCTAGATTGTACTTGGAAATATTTATTTCTTCCCTTCAGTGCCGCCGCCCGTTGCCGTTTTATTCGGGCGGCGGCTATTTTGTTAAATATGGACGCGCCGCCTTGACTGTGATTTATGAATGTGCTAAATTAGGCGTTGCGACCATAGGAGCTGGTCCTACCCTCCTTTCCCTCGCCGGCTCCTTATGGCCCACACACTTTTCTGCTCCGCCGCCCATTCCTTTGGGCGGCGGATTTTTCTTTGCCTGTATAGCCGCTCGGCTGCACGGTGCAATACTTCCATACTGTCACGGGCGGCCCATTCCGTCGTAAAAGAGGGGTTACGCCCGGCACTAACAGCAAAATCTCCGACTTCAAAATCGGAACGGATATAATAACATGGTCATGCCTATTTACAGAGCAGACAGAAAGTAGTAAGCTACATTCTATGTCCTAGACTATTGCCGCTAAAAATAAACAGGCACCCCATTCTCTGGATACCTGTCAAAACGCATTGTCATCGTCGAAATGCTCCATGATGTCCTCAACCCGACAGTGTAAAATATTACACAACCTATCAATCGTATTGACCTGCACGTTCTTATTGCGGCGCAGGCGATCAAGCTGTGAACGATTGATATTATAATGAAGTTCTACCCCAGTGAAGGTATGGTTGACGAGGAAATTGCCGTTTCTGGAGCAGCTACCCAAATGTATGAAATAGAAATCGAGCATCTGAGCGGAAAAGAAGTCCAAGAACGCTAAGTTCCAATACAGCGCTCCACCCAGCCCTGATCAGGAAAAAGTTCCGCTTCAATGTGGACAAGGTGTTGTGCGGCAGTTCGGGGCCGCGGTTCTTTTGGTGTCCAAAGACTCCCCATGGCGGATATTTACGGGTGGCTTGAACAGCTTTACTAATGATGTTTTTGAGGATGGACGGGAGCAGGGACTTCAGGAAGAGAGTGCCTATGGCCCAAAAATCCGTTGAGAGGTACTGTGTATGACAGACAAAGAAATCATCGGAAAGGTACACGCCGCGGTTTACCGGCAGTGCCGGAGCCGGGGCTATGCGGCCCCGGTGGATGTGTTGATGGACATAGGGGTGTTGTCCAAACAGAATTATGAGAACTGGCGCTTCGGGCGCATCCCTTATCTGGAGGCCGTCTGCAGCGTCAACCTTCGCAAGTTATCGTTTATCCTGCATCAAATGCGTGTGTATGCACAGAGGGCCGGCTTGAAACCGTCCTTTACCTGCTACAAGCAATGGGGCGTAAAAAAGAAAGCTGGTCAGGGCCGCAGACCGGTGGTTCCGCTCCGCTTCAGTAAGAGCGGAGATCCCGGTGTTGAGCGGTGGTACGCCACGCACTTTGTAGATTCCACACAGATTTCTCACTTAAAATCCAATCAATCTGGTTGAGTCCTGCATTTCAGCATGATATCCGCAATATGAAAAAGCGTCCCGTACCGTCCAACTCCGGAATGGTATGAGGCGCTTTTCCTTAATGTGAGGATACCCGACTGATGCTCACGAACTGCTACAGGCAGTGCCAGCAGTATTCCAAAGAGCAGACCATGTTAAAGAACAACCTGTTATCTAAACTGGGCACTGTTTACAGTTTTTCACAAAGGCTTTATAATTAAAACGGTGAGTTTTCATTAGGATTTTTGTAACGTTTTATAAGTTCGTTAGTTATTAGAATGAAAGGAGGCGGAGATATGTGGACTTTGAGAGCATATATCAACTATATTTCAAGGATGTTTTTTTGTTTTTGCGGAGCATATCTGTAAACGAGGATATTGCAGAAGAAATTACACAGGAAACTTTTACAAAAGCATTGAAAGCAATAGACACTTTTGATGGAAATAAAGATATCCGCGCATGGTTATTCACGATTGCCAAAAATACATATTACACTTACTGTAAGCGACAAAAAATATATGCTGGAGAGAATATCTCAGATAATATTTTCGCTGAACCAACACTATTTACTGACAAAATAGTAGATGAGGATATTGCGTTTCTTGTTCACCGTTTTCTTCATGATATGAACGAGCCATATAAAGAGGTATTTACTTTGCGCATATTTGGTGAGCTCTCCTTTGAAAAAATTGCTTTACTCTTTGGGAAAACATCAAATTGGGCTCGTGTCACATTTTATCGTGCGAAAAAACAGATTATCGAGTATATGGAGGAGATAGAGAATGGAAAAAGTTAATTGTAGTATTATTAAAGATTTATTACCACTGTATGCTGATGGAGTTCTGAGCGAGGAAACCGCCCAAGCAGTTAAGGATCATCTGGAAACCTGTGAGAGTTGCCGAAAAGAATCTGAAATGATGCGGAAAGAACTTGTCATTCCAGCACCCCCAAAAATTCAACGAGAAAATGGAAAGGTATTAAAAAACCTAAAACATCAGTTGAAAATTAAACGGATGATAAGTGCAGCTATTGCAGCGGCTGTAACAGCAGTTATCGTTATATCTGCTTGCATGGTATATATCCATATTGGGACGGTGCAAGATCGTTTTTCGGAAGATACTATGGTGACGTTACGAGATATTCAAACTGATGGAGAATGGAAACAACTTGAATTTGCAGAGAGTGCTTATCTAAACTTTGATCATCCCTTTTGCAAAAAAGAGATAACGGTTGATGCGAATAGTAGCGGTGATGTTACATTGAGAATTAGCGATGCTGATGGAAATATTGTAATTGATGAGTTGACCGTCCAGCCTGGAACCAGTGCTTCATTAAATGAATTGAACAGTAACACAGACTATAAGGTAGAAATTCAAGCAGATGCTGACTTTGTCTTAATTCGATTTCATTAAATGAGGGAAATCTCCTTGAAGAATAATTTTCTACACTAGGCTGTGGTAAATTACGGTCAAACAGAGATTGCCGCCACACTTATCAGAGCACCGTATCAGGCTCTGTCCAAGTCCTCCGTCATCCAGCGGCTGTTGTTGCGCCTGTCAAATTTCTGCGCAATCTCCGACGCCTGCCGGCAGGCCCAGTCAGACAGCTCCTCCGTGTAGTACCTCCCATCTTCCCGCCAGAGGGGGAATTGGGTCGGGAGGTTCATCTTGACCCGCTCCCGCTTTTGCGCCAGGGTCCGGAAGCATACCCACGCCCCTTTGAGAAAGTCATAGGCCAGCTTCTGATCCCACATCCCCAGGGCCCACTCCAGCCGGCGGGAAAAGAGGGAAACCGCCCGGTCGGAGTTGGTCATTCCCCAGCAGCGCAGGACAGGGCCTAAAAAGCACAGATCCGTCCGGTTGCGGTTCCCCTTTTTATAGAGCTTTTCCGCAAGCGGGGCGGCCGTCTCCAGATCGCCGCTGTCCAAGGCCGCGTTGAGATAAGCGGCCCACATCCGCTGGAAAGAGCTTTCACACGGGGAGATGCGGAAGGTTTCCAGGGGTTCGGCATACCGTCTGGCATCCACCAGCCTGCCCAGGCGCACATATAGTACGACGGCTCTGGAATATTCACAGGCCATGCAGTCGCCATAGGAATCGTCCTCCGGGGTCTGCCAGACACGCTCCATATACTCCAGCGCACGGTTCGGATCGGCATACTCCCAGCGGTTATACATCTGCCAGAGGTAGCTGCGCCGGCCCATTCCAAAGCGCCTGGTGAGCCTGTTGTAATGCTCCAGCGCCTCCTCATATTGGGTCATCGAGATCTGCGGCAGGTCCTGCATCACGTCCACCCCCATCTGGGTGACCATCAGATACGCCTGCACCATCGCGTCGTTCGTCCGGATCTCGGCGGGCGCGCTCTCAAAGATAGGAGCGAACTCCGCCGCCACGGGGATGCACTTGGGCGGATCGTCCTGAAAATACAACTCAGCGGCATAGTCAAAGCGAAATCCCAGCTGCCAATAGGCGTCCTGGGCGGCGTCCGCCAGCCGGACGGCCTCCTGATACGCCTCTATCCGCGCTTTACCCCGGGGGAGCCGTTCTATCACTAAAGTCAACTGATCGCCGTCAAATCCGTTTTCAATCATACTCTGTACCTCCCACCCGCTCTATTTCTCCAGGGCCTGTATCCTCATGCCGCTCTCTTCCAGCCTCTTCGCGGCGGCGTCCCTCAACTCCTCCTGGAAGAAGCCCATCGCTGTATCAGGCAGACCCTCCCCGTCAAGCCCGCGCTCAAAGCGGTCCTTTCGGTAAAAGCCGATGGAATAGAGGGTGAAATAATGATAGGTCTTCGTCTTGGCTCCGCGGGTGACAGCCGTTTTTCGTTCAGAGCCCAGACGGATCTCCGCAATGTCGTTCCGCCTGACCAGGACGGCGTAGGGGGCGCTCCCCTCCTGGAACACATAATTGTGCGTGATGAGGAATCTGGCCGGAGTGCCTTTCACATTCGGCCCCCACATCTCATAGGACATCACCTGCTCCTCATGCTCCAGGGCGTCCAGCATTTCCTTCCCCAGCTGTTCCCGTTCCATCTCTCCGATGCCGGCCTCTTGGACACTCTGCTCAATTTTCCGGACATACCGGGCTGGACGGAGGCTGACAAATAAAATGGCGAGATAAAAGGCGCAGATGACAAAACCAAAAAACAGGCCCCCGGCCACGCCCGTAAGGAGGCCATTCATACTCCCGTCCCCTAAAAACGCGATGCCGCCGAACAGGAGCGCGGACAGCACCAGCGTCAGCGGCGCGATTTTCAGGAGGCTGTTTCTGCGGGTGCGGCGGCAATAGGCCCCGATCCATTCCGCCTCCGTATTCAACCATTTTTGATACATAGATTTCACGATCCATACCTCCGTTATGTTATAGAGTAGTAATAGTTTTAGACCCCTCTTCACGAAGCAATTTGTCAAGAGGTCAAACGTATATCTTCTGAGAAGAGCAGGGATAAAGCCCCGCTTGGCGGCTACAAAGCGGCAGAAGGAAAATCCCTCCTCAAAGAACAAGCGGCTGCTGCAAGGCAGCACCACCGTCGTCCCTGCCAATAGCGGGCAATCATACACTCAGGTATTGAAAATGTCACATCAATGGTGAATCAATAACAGTTTGGAGAGATAATCATGACCCTGGAACGAATGAAACGATGGCAAAAGATTGTATTGTGTATTTTGTGCCTAACAGCACTTACCGTACTGGCGAACTATCTGCTCCAGAGATTTTGGGCGCACCGGGACGGTCAATTTGTTCCAGACTATCCTCGCGTGGAACTCACTGAGGACTCGGACTATGACACCATTTTTCTCCAGACCGGTCTGGGCCGCCCGGCAGTAGACAAGCTACTTGCGGACGGAAACTTCCAGGCTATTTTGGATGCTCAGGATCTGTTTTTCAATCCTCCAAAGGGCGAGTGTACCGCTTTGCTGGGCTGGTTTACCCGCGAGGATATGCTGGAGACTCCTGGGCCCTTTCTGGCGGATATTCAGCCAGGGGACATCCTGATCACTCTATCCACCCACACAATTGGATGGCGCCATGGTCACGCGGGGATAGCCGTTGAGCCTGACACCACACTGGAATGTGCGGTGTGGGGGGGCTGACTCAGCTTGTTTCCCTGCCCAAGAATGGACGGACTATACCAATTACGCAGTTTTACGCCTAAAGGACAGTCCTCCTGAAACAGGGCAGAAAGTGGCAGACTATGGGCTGTCCACATTGCTGGGGGTACCGTATCACCTGACTTCCGGCTTCATTGGCCCCAAAGCTCCTGATCCGGAGGCTTGGCAGTTTGGCCTCCACTGTTCTTACCTGGTATGGTACGCATACCAGCATTTCGGCTATGATCTAGATTCTGACGGTGGGCGGCTGGTTTCTGCCTATGATCTGCTCCACTCCGACTTGGTGGAGGTAGTGCAGATATATGGCATGGACCCCCGCCAGTTTCTAAAAGAGGAAGGCTAAAACTGTTGGATAATTCGAGGCCGCTACTTAATCTGCCAACCTAATGTCTCTTTCTGGAGCCGGAATCAAATTGGTTCCTCCATATTTTCCATACTGGTGATACGTTCCAGCAGGGTCAGCAGCGCCTGATTCATCGTGTGCAGTTCCTTGCCTTGGAGCGGGTGGCCCCCGGCCAGCAGAGCCTGAACATAGAGGATCTTGACCGTCTGCTCCAGTAGAGGGCGATCCTGAACGCCCATCAGACGGCGGATCAGCGTATTGTTGGCGTTCAGGTAAAGACTGCTGAGAGGCGTTTCCTCGACTCCCGCCAGCATGGAGGTCAGAGCGTCCGAGAAAATGCCGGAGGTGTGCTCCTGGGCGGACCGGACCTGGCGCAGAAACTGGACCTGGTCGCTCATGGCGTACAGGGCGGGCAGATCCGTGGGAAAGAAGCGGCAGAGCTGGGCCTGGCAGTCATGGGGGCGCAGGGCATTGTCAGCCGCTTGGAGCAATAGCGAGGCCCGCCGCAGTTCAGCGGGGGCGGCCTCCTCCAGCACCTCTGTCATGTGGTCCTCGCTCAGCGGGCGGATGGGGAGGCCGAACCGCCCGGCCAGCGCCTCGATCAGCTCCTGGTCGCTGGTATAGCCGGTGCAGATCAGCAGCTGGCCTTGGGCCAGAAAGAGGGAGCGGAGCTGTTTGAACCTCGGCACAGAATTGACCCAGAATGCCTCTCCGTACTGCTTCAGCGCCGCGCCCGTCATGATCCCCTCGCTGGTCTCAAAGGGCAGGTAGTCGATGAAGATGCGGAACAGTTCCTCGTCCCAGACCGCCATAGCCTTGATCGCCTGGGCGTGGACCCGCACGAGAGTCCGCAGGCGCTCGGCATCCACCTGGGAGAGCCGGGACAGATAGGCGCGGATTGCCTGGGCAAATTCTCTCCGCGCCTGCTCCAACTCCCCGTCCTCATAGAAATCCTCCCGGGAGGCGGTGGGGCGCAGGCCGCGGGTGTTGAGGAAGCACCGGAGGAAGAAGGCCCAGGGCGGCAGGAGGGTATCGCCCCGCTCGGTGAGGAGCATCTGCTTGAGATAGATGCGGTGTCCGCTTTTCACAGATGGATCGGTCGGGTAAGACAGCACATAGGCCACGCCGCTGATATGGGGCGTCTGGATGGGGATGGCGTCTAAAAATTCCTCGTGGAACAGCCACGCTCCAAAGGCCAGGAGCTGGCCGCGGCTGATGCCGGCAAAGTCGGCAGGGATGCGGTTGAGCCGCTCCAGGTCGCCGTCCAGATAGACAGGCACCGGCAGGGCCAGACCATAGTAGCGCACCAGCTCCCCGATTTTTTCCGGCTGGAAGTAATGCTCCATGCCGGGCTTGGCGGCGAGGAGCACCGCCGTCCCCACAGGGCAGTCCTCCAGCGGCTCCAGGGTATAGGTGCCGTCGGGCCGCCCGGTCCAGATATGGGCGGGGCCTCCGGCGGCGGGCCGGGTGTGGACCACGATGGAGTCCGACACCATGAAGCAGGAGAGCAGGCCGATGCCGAACCGCCCGATGTAGTCCTCGGGGATCTTGCCGTTGACCAGCTCCGTCTTGGAGGACTGACCGATGACCGCCAGGAAACGGTGGATGCCCTCCTCGCTCAAGCCCGCGCCGTTATCCCGGAAGACCAACCGGCGGCCGGGGTCCACCTGAATAGTCAGCCTGCCGCCGTTCCAGCCCGGCTGCTCCTTCTGGCGCAGGGTGACGGCATCCACGCCGTTTTGCAGTAACTCCCGCAAAAACACGTCCGGGCTTTTATAGAGGTGATTGGACAGAACATCCAGCATCCCACCCAGGTTCACTTGAAAATTGTAAGTATCGCCCATCATCTATCTTCCTTGTTGAACTGATTTGATTATTATGTATGATGAATTTATTTGACTACGGGGATAGACAAATTCTCTTGATACACAGATTCTTTTCTGAGGTCTTCAAAGTCCAGGCTTTTTATTACCTCAAGACTTCGCTGCCGGTTATCTTCCTGGTCACTCAGCGCAGGGACACCCTCTTCCGTAAGTCCAAACCTATTTCCGAAAGACCATATACGCCGTTCTGCTTGTAGGGATGTAGAGCATTCATAAGGAAAGAATGAGATCGAAATCGCGCGGTAGGTTTCTCCGTGCCGTTTTTGCCAACTCAGACCAAATTCGTCGTAGTCCCCGTTCTGATCCAAATAAAAGGAAAGCTGAGCAAACCGCACGGACTGTCCGTCCAGTACCGCTTCATCGTATTCTGCAGTGAGCAGATATTGATTGCCGGAGGCCATCGGAATGTACTTGTAAGTCAATTCCACATCGTCCCGTCCCAGCAGCTGTTTCGCAAACGCCCACTGCTGCAACGCATACTCCTCCATATTAAATTCATCCCATGACATATCGCGGTAAGTCAAATTTTTATCTTTATCACAATACAGCCACCCTTCATACCAGAGGTATTCTACATCATATCCCTGGTAAGACACGACATTGTACTCGTCTGTTTTATAGATTTGATATTCTGTAAAATCATCATCCAATGCTCCACTGACAGAGACTGTATAGCCTCCCATATTCTCGAATTCTGCCTGTGCCATGCTTTCCGAAACAGTTTCATACGCAGACGCCGCTTCTGCTTCCGAAAAGGTTTCTTCTCCAAAAGGCTCTTGCCTCGGCGTAGAAACACAGCCGGCAAGGCAAAAAACTGTACCCATAATCAATATCAATTTACGCTTTTTGGTAACCATACTTCATCCTCACATTTAAATCCCTTTTGGGCACAGTCAGCCCCTTCTGTTGCAAAGTTGGCAGCTCCCCATGCTCAGGGCTACGCCGCTGTTCTGGAAGACCAGCCGATGCCCGGGGTCCACCTGAATAGTCAGCCTGCCGCCGTTCCAGCCCGGCTGCTCCTTCTGGCGCAGGGTGACGGCGTCCACGCCGTTTTGCAGTAACTCCCGCAAAAACACATCCGGGCTTTTATAGAGGTGATTGGACAGAACATCCAGCATCCCACCCAGGTTCACTTGAAAATTGTAAGTATCGCCCATCATCTATCTTCCTTACCGAACTGATTTGGTTATGTTGACATCATTATAGCACAGGATATACTTGGATGGAATATCTCCGGCATATATAGAAGGACTGCTTACAGCAGGACAGATCCCGGGGGCATTTTATCCCGGTTGCCCCCTGCGCTAACAAGCGACGGATTTTGTCCGGCTGGCAGCAATCCGAGCAAATCGGGAGCAGCGCACTTGACAAAGCGGAAACTAAACGCTATAATGAACGGCGTTCATATAGAGGTGAGCGGATGAATAAAATCGTGACATCGAAAGAGGAGATTTTGGAAGCCAGCCGGGAGTTGATCCGACAGCAGGGGTGGTCTGCGGTCAACATTCGCGCTGTTGCAGCTGCCTGCGGCGTATCTGTGGGGGCTATTTACAATTATTTTGATTCCAAAGCGGCGCTGGTAGGGGCCACGGTGGAGAGTGTCTGGTGTGAGATTTTTCACCGCCCGGAGGATGGGGCCGTGTTTCAGGATACCCAAGCCTGCATTATCTGGATGTATGGGAGGCTGGAATACGGCAGCAAGCAGTATCCCGGCTTTTTTACCCTCCACTCACTTGGATTTATGCAGGAAGACAAGCTGGATGGGAAACGGCGTATGCAGCAGACCTGGCAGCATATTTTAGAGGCGCTGTGTTCCGTGTTAAAACGGGATTATAAAGTCCGGCCGGATGCCTTTACCGGGCAGTTTACGGCAGAGAAATTTGCGGGCGTCCTGTTTTCTCTGATGCTCTCCGCCTTGTTGCGTCAGGACTATGATCCAAGCGCTGTGCTGGAAATCATCCGCAGGACCCTTTACTAAAATTCCCACGGAGGTGTGGGAATTTTTTATCCCGGAAAATGAACAACGTTCAAGTAATGGAGGGAGTTTATGAAAGTAAAACGAAATACGCTGCTGCTCCTCGCCTGTTTGGTGTGGGGCGCAGCGGGCTTCAATATCCTTCGCATAGGACTGATCGCATACCCGTCTTATCGGTCTGTGTTGAATGTCCTATTATCCGTCCTGGTATTTGTTGTATTTCAGAAATTTATTTTTGGAAAGCTGGTGAAAAAGCACACAGCCAGAATTCGTTCCTATATAGAAGAACGGCACTTTTTTCTTAAATTTTTTGATGGAAAATCCTTCGCTGTCATGGCCGTGATGATGTCCGGCGGGATTGGCCTGCGGGTGAGCGGATTGGCGCCGGAGCGGTTTATCGCCGTATTCTATACCGGCCTGGGTGCTGCCCTTCTGCTGGCCGGGGGACTGTTTGGCTGTAACTTTGGCAAAGCCGTGATGGCGGATGCCAGCGTTCAAAATAAAACCGATCATGAGGAGAATAAGCCATGCAAGCAATCGTAGAAACCTTGTTTGATGCAGTCTATCTGATTTCTGTCATTAGCATCGGTGTGCTGATGATTCGGGGAAGCAGAGGAAACCGCCAGTTCCGGCTGTTTGGCTGGATGGCGGTCGTGCTGGGAGCAGGCGATTCCTTTCACCTGATCCCCCGGGCCATGGCACTATGTACCACTGGGCTGGAGAACTACACGGTCCCCTTGGGATTGGGCAAATGGATTACCTCCATCACAATGACCGTTTTTTACGTGCTGCTCTACTATGTGTGGCGTCAACGGTATCAAATCAAGGGGCAAAGAATTCTGACCACCTCCGTCTATTTCCTGGCCGGTATGCGGATCGCTTTGTGCATGATGCCGCAAAACCAGTGGCTCAGCGCTGAGGCCCCCCTCTCCTGGGGCATCTACCGCAACATTCCTTTTGCGCTGCTGGGCCTCCTGGTGATCGTCCTGTTTTATCACAGTGCAAAGGAGCATGGAGACAGGGCGTTCCGATGGATGTGGCTGACTATCGTATTGAGCTTTGGCTTCTATATCCCGGTGGTGCTGTGGGCGGATACTGTTCCCATGATCGGGATGCTGATGATCCCCAAGACCTGTGCCTATGTATGGACGGTTCTGATTGGATACTTTGCCATGAAAAAGGAGTGTAAATAGGAATGAACATGAAACGATACATGAATACGGCTCTGCTCTATGCCGTTCTTGCAATGGTTGGCGGTGTATTTTACCGGGAATTTACCAAGTTGAACGGCTTTACCGGCAAAACCTCGTTGGGGTTGGTACATACCCATTATTTCATGCTGGGCATGGTATTCTTCCTGTTGCTGCTGTTGCTCGAAAAGAGCTTTTCTTTCACTGGGGCCAGGACCGGCCGGATACTGGCCGCCTATCATATTGGCCTTAACCTGACCTCCATGATGCTTGTAGTGCGGGGCGTGACCCAGGTTTTGGGCACTGCACTTTCTACCAGTGTGAGCGCCGCGATTTCCGGTATTGCCGGAATTGGTCATATTCTGCTGGGTGTCAGTCTGGTGCTTCTGCTGATGCAAGTCAGGCGCAGCGTGACAGCCGCAAAGGTCTGATTCAAAAGCCTAAAATTTTGTTTCCTTATCAGGAAACTCGGCAGATATCTGATTGCGGCATATCAGTATCCGATAGACAAACCATAAAAATGCTGCGTGATGCGGGCAGAGCCTACACCACGCAGCATTTCTCTTATATGCTATGGAGGTAAAGCTGTTATGAGAAATCATATCCAGTCAGACAAAGGCATTGAAACAAGAAAACCGCATTGGCCAATTATTCTGACTGTTGCTATTGACGGTATCATGGCCGATTGAGGGGAATACCATAGGTGGCATTACGGATCAGACTCGCTTATCTCTCCTCCATAATCAGCGCAAGGCGCTCGTTTACTGTGTCAATCTGTTTTTTCACATTGCCTGAGATGGGAGCGCCGATAATATTCCCATCGCTGTCCACAATGTAGGTGGTGGGGTAGGTAAAAATATCAGAGATAAATTCCTGATAGAAGGTCCCCTCCGGGTCGGGGGAAATATTGATGTAGGTCACACCTTTCTCATCCAGGATCTCCTTTGCGGTAGACAGCTGTTCTTCCCCCTCGCCGGAGTCGGTCCCCACACCAATCAGGTTGATATTCTGCTCCTTGAATTGCTGGTACAGCTCCTCAAGCTCCGGCATCTCCTCAATGCAAGTTCCGCAGCCGTTGTTCCAGAAATTAACGATGGTAGCGTCGTAATCCGCAAATATGTCGCTGCTCACCGGATTCCCCGCCATATCTACCTCATCAAATTCCGGGAATGGCGTTTTGGACACCAGACTCTCTTCCCCGGTAGTACCACACCCGGTCAGTATCGCCACCAGTAAGGCGCCGCTGCATAATATGGAAGTTATCTTTTTCATGGTTTAATTTTCTCCTTTATAGATGCTTTTTGCACCCGAATGATTTTATAATCGCCTGATGGGGACAGCTTGCCATACAGTCGCCGCAGCGGATGCACTCGGCATGGTTGGGCGTGCGGAATACATCCACATCCATTTTGCACGCCCGGCTGCACGCGCCGCAGGCGGTACACTTGTCCGCGTCCACCTCCAGCCGGTACATGGATATTTTGTTGCACAGCCCATAAAAGGCCCCCAGTGGGCACAGCCACTTGCAAAATGGGCGGTAGAAAAACACCGACAGCACCACAACACCCAGCAGGATACAGCTTTTCCAGGTAAACAGCGCCCCCAAGCTAGCCCGAATGCCGGGATCGGCCAAGGAAAGCGGGATGCCCCCTTCCAGGATTCCGGCTGGGCAGATGTACTTGCAGAAAAACGGATCACCCATCCCGACTTCATTCACCAGCGTCATGGGCAGAACGATTACAAACAGCAGCAAAATCACATATTTCAGATAGGTCAGAATATGGAGCTTTTTGGTGCTGAATTTTTTGCTTGGAATTTTGTGCAGTAATTCCTGAAGCCAGCCAAAGGGGCACAAAAAGCCGCATACCACCCGCCCCAGCAGTACGCCGATGAACAGCAGCAGGCCAACCACATAATAGGCGAACTGAAATTTGGAGGAGCCAATAACGGCCTGTATCGCTCCGATGGGGCACGAGGCCGCCGCGGCCGGGCAGGAATAGCAGTTCAGCCCCGGCACACAGACTCCCTTCAGCTTTCCGCGAAAGATTTTTCCTTGAACGAAATTCAGGAAAAATGGGTTGGAGATGAGCGTAGCCCCAAGCTGGATCTTCCAGCGATGTTTGTTTTTAGCCAATGCCGACACACTCCATGCACAGATTGATCCCTTTCGCCAGAACGGTTGCGCCCTCGCCCCGCCAAAGGCCGTAGGCGATCATCAGCACCGACGCGGCCAGGCAGCAGATGGTTGCCTTCCTCATATCTGCTTACCCCATAGGCACCATGGCCGCCGCATCATCCCCGGCAGAGGCTGTATTGCCGCCGCCATTTTCCTGCCCTGCTTCTACATAAGAAGCGGCAATCTCCGGAAGCTCCGCAGCATCAAGCGTAATGTACCAGGCAGACAGGAATGAGCCGTTCACATACCAGGATGCGGTGTTATGGAGTTCGCCGCCCTCCACCATACCGGCGTTGCTGCCTAATGCTGCTTTGAGGGAGTCGTTGTAATAAATCACCGGGAAAGGGGACTCGGCATACTGTCCGTTCTTGTCCTCCCCTTTGAGACATAGTATCATTTCTGCCCCCGCATCCTGAACTCCGTCATAAGCATTTACCATCCCCTCGTAAAAAGATGCGGAATCTTCACTGGACGGATCTACAAAAGCGAACAGAAGCACACTACCCAGGTCAGCCTTGGTGAATTCATCGCCGGCAAGCGTAGTTGTAGTAAACTCTCCTACTCTGCCAGCATCGACCTTATTCGCCGCAGGCACCGAATTTTTTTCCGTATAATCATCAACCCACGTTTGATCGATCCACCCTTTCTCCAAAGCGTCCTCAATGGTGAGCGTACCAGCCTCAATAGCCTGCTCCACTTCCTCCCGGCTGGGCGCCTTCTCTCCGCAAGCGGCTAGGGACAGGGCCATCACAGTGGTCAGGCCCAAGGCCGCCAGTCTTTTTTTCATATCAGCTTTCATAAAAAAACCTCCTCGTTTTGTTCATGGGACAGGAGGAATTATAGCATAGGCAATGTAAATTTTATGTCAAGGCCCTCTTGATGAAAAATTTATATCCCTATGCTATAATAAATCAAAAGACTGTTTGAGGGGAGGTGCCCGCTATGCGCATCCTGATTGTTGAAGATGAGCGGCTTCTGTGCGATGGAATTGCGGAAGACCTGGAACTGGAAAAATACACAGTGGAACGATGCTATGACGGCAATTCGGCTTACCGCCTTCTTCTGGAGGAACGGTTTGAACTCCTGATCCTCGACCTGAATCTGCCTGGAATGGATGGCCTGGATCTTTTGCGGGCCATCCGGGCGGAACGCCCGGAAATACGGGTTTTGATTTTGTCCGCCCGGGCGGAGCTGTCCGACCGGGTGGCCGGGCTTGATCTGGGGGCCGATGACTATCTTGCCAAGCCCTTTGCCCTGGAAGAACTGGAGGCCAGGGTCCGCAGCCTGTTGCGGCGGGAGTTTGTCTCCCGAGATACGCAGATCACAGTGGGCAAGATTTCCCTGGATACCCTGTCCAGAAGCTTTTCCGCTGCGGGGCAGCATTTGGAATTGACCCCGAGGGAGTTTGCCATTCTGGAGCACCTGACGCTGCATCAGGACCGTTGGATAAGCCAGGAGGAATTGATGGATTGTGTTCTGGAATCCAGTGCGAATCCCTTCAGCAATGTGGTACGGATGCACATATCGTCCCTGCGGAAGAAATTGCGGGAATGCCTGGGGTACGATCCGATCCAGACGAAAGTGGGAACCGGCTACCGCCTTGCCGGAAAGGAGCTTTCATGAAACCGTTTCGCTCTCTGCGCCTTCGCATCACGCTTCTGTGCGCCGTACTGCTGACGCTGTGCTGCGTGGCGCTGGCTGTGACCAATAACCTCTCCGCCATCCAAATGGCCGACAACATTGCTGCAGTCCCTCTCCTCCCCGCACAATCAGCTGGGGAGCCCTATCAATCTGCACTCCCCATGCTTCCTCTTGAGATAAACCAGGTCGTGCAGCAGGAGCAGCTCTCCTTCCATACGCGAAGCCTTTTGGCGACTATCTCTATTCTTGTGGCGGGGCTTTTACTGATCCATCTGCTTGTAGGACGGATGCTGTCCCCACTGAATGAACTCAGCGTACAGATCCAGGCCCGTACCCCCCGCGATTTGGACAAGCCCATCTCCATCCCCGCCAGCGGAGATGAAGTGACTCAGCTGGCCCGATCCTTCAATACTATGTCCCAGCGGCTGGGAGACGCGTTTCTGATGCAGCGCAGTTTTTCACAGAACGCCGCCCATGAGTTCCGTACCCCGCTGGCCGTTCTTAAAACCAGAATCGGCCTCTTCCGAAAAAAACACGATTTCGCCCCGCAGGCCACAGAGGAATTTCTGTCTATTTTGGAGGGGGAGGTGGACCGGCTTTCCAGCATGGTGGACAGCCTGCTGAAGCTGACCAATCTGGAGCAGGTGCCACGTGAGGACCGAATCGGCTTGGATGAGCTGGTCCATCAGGCCGCCGGGGACATGGCGGCACTGACGCAAGAGAAACATACATCCATTGTGGTGAGTGCTTCCCCCGGCACGATTATCGGTAGCAGGGAATTGCTCCGCAGGGCTCTGTTCAATCTTGTGGAAAACGCGGTAAAGTATGGGCCGGAAGGCGGGCAGGTGCAGCTCTCCGCAAGTCTGGAAGGAGAGACTGCCATCATTACGGTTGCGGACCAGGGCCCAGGTATCCCGCAGGAGCTGCGGGAGCGGGTCTTTGAACCGTTCTTCCGGGTGGATTCCGCCCGCTCCCGGCAGTTAGGAGGGACTGGGCTGGGGCTGGCATTGGTCCGGGCCATTGCGGAACTGCATGGCGGCAGCGTATCCGTAGAGGAAGTGCCAACTGGTGGTACAAGCTTTTTCTTAAAAATCCCTGTCGTAACATCAACGTAATCCCATTGCGCCTATTTTATGAGCAGAGCGGATTATATAAAAGAGATTTTACTATGAGCTTACTTTTTTGGTATAACTTGACATATTTGTGAAGTATGAACTATAATGGTTGCACCGCATGAATAGTCTCTCGCCTCACTGATTCAAACTAGGGTAAATATACCCGCATTATGATATAGGCGACAGGACAGATCATGCGGTATTTTTGCAGCAGAATGGAGATGGGCCATTTATGGAGAACAGTGTGTTTTCAGGTCACTTGTTTAACATTGAAATCGACGGTGTGAAACAAGGGGTGGTCAAAGCGACGAATCCATCCCCACAGACAATCGAGCTTGATCTGGCACGGTTTGAAGTGTTGAAGGATGGAAAGCCCCACCAGATCCGACTAACGGAAATGCCGGCATCCGAATGGGCTGCCGCAAAGAAGGATATGGAGGCAAGCGGGGAGTAGAGACACCGGTTGATTCCGCATTTCAGTATCATATCCGCAAAATGAAAGCGCCCCATGCCGTCCAAATCGGAACGGCATGGGGCGCAGTTTCTTGGTATGGAAGTACCTTTTCGCCGGTTATCTGAGAGAGTCCGGCGGACGCTCCCCCACCAGGACATGGAATGGGATGCCCAGCGTCCGTGAGAACTTCCACGCTTCGGTCAGGAGCGGGCACCGCAGCCCCTGCTCGTACCGTCTCAGGACCTGTTTGGAAATCCCCAGCAGCGCGCTGAATTCATCCAGGCTCAACCCCCTTGAAATGCGAACCACCCGCAGGCGGGCGCCGAAGAGGGTGCTGAAGCGCTGGCACCTCAAGCTCGAATTTTTTCTCATAGCCCGATTTTCCCGTTACCATTTGGTCAGGATCTTTCCGTACATCTGCTGTTTCTCAGCGTCAAAGCGCTGTACGATCAGCATGACGTTATCGCCCACTAGGAAATCGGAGTCCTCGTGCTGGTAGGAGTAGTTGCACATACAAACCGTGCCGTCCGGCAGGTTGCAGAACACGCCGCCGCCATACTTGCCGGCGATCATGGCCAGCCGCCGGGCGCCCACGGGATGGCGCTGCTCCGCGCCGTCAAACGGGTTCGATTCCGTTTCCTTGACGGAGATTTCCAGGCGGTCTGTATCTGAGTCATAGAGCTTTACGATGCAGTCCAGCTCCTGCCCGGGGTGGTACTCCGTCCGCAGATCGGGGATGGCGGTATAGCGCAACTCCCGTTGCGTGAGTCCAATGTCATGGCCATAGCAGTCCACCAGGCAGCGCCGGGGGCCGACGGAGAGCATCCGGCACTTGATCTGTGTGCCCACGGCGTTCAGATTTGGCCGGTGGGCAAAGAAATAGCGCTGGCTCCTGTCGGCCAGACGCCGGGACCCGATGGCAAATCCGGCCTCACGGTCCACCTTGATGATGATAAAGTCGATGTTGGCGCCCACCATATTTTGCAGCACGAAGTCCGGCCGTACCTTATCCTTTTCCCACATCTCAGAGGAAGGAATGACGATGCGCACGCGGTAGGGCACCACGATGGCGCAGTACATCGTCTGTTTCTCCATCATGCCGGTTTCCGGGTTGCGTACCTGCACGGAAAAGGGATCAACGCCGATGATGGTGCCCGTGAGCGCGCTGCGGCCGCGGTAAGAGGCGTAGATGGAGTTCCACTCCTGGCGTTCTTCCGGGGTCAGGTTGCGGTCCAAACGGTTGAACTTCAGTTCAAAGAATTTCTGCCGGTCGCTTTTCTCCCGGACCGGCGGAGCCGGCGGCTCCGCTACATCGCCGGGCAGGGTGTTCTCCACCGGAGTCAGAGGCGTGGTCTGCGGAACAACGGAGCCGGAGCCCGCCGGATCTTCCAGCAGGCGGTCCAGGTCCTCCGGCGTCTCGCCGCCGGCCGGGGCGGGGGCGGTTTCAGAGATGTCCACGGAGAACACTTCCGATGTCTCCTCCTGAGACGCCGCGGACTCCCCCTCAGCTGCGCCCTGCGGAATTTCCTCCTCCCTCTGCTCTGTGTCCGACAGATCCAGGAGAGGGACAGGCGCGGCCGAAGCTGCGTCCCCCGGCGGTATGTCGCCGTCTCCGACTGCCTCATGGCTTTCTTCCGGTTTCTCCGGCGGCTGCTCGGACCCGGCCTCCCGTGTCTCCGAGTCTTCAGGGGGACCGGCTCCGAAGATGCTGTCGGCGTTATCCTCGGCCAGCGGGAATTCCGCAGCCTCGCCGGTCTGACCGGCAGTCTCCTCCGGATTTTCCGGGTGCTGGAGCTGTTCAGGTTCTTCCACAGGGGTCGTCTTTTTTCTTGCCATAATGTAGGGCCTCCTTCACTGTTTTTTATTTTCATGACGCAGAAGCGCCATAAAAACCATGCGTGCCGTCCGGCTTTCGGACGGCGATAAAGTGCTTGCCCGGCAGAGTCAGGCCATTCGGCGGGCCGCCTCCTTCGCAAAACCAGATCACACGGGCGCGCCGGTACTGCTCCAGCCGCTCTGTCCGCTCCGGTTCCATGCCGGGCAGCGCGGCTACGGTAAAGGGCCGCGCCGCGCCGGGAGACTGCTCCCATGTAAATTGCAGGAGGACCGGCCGCCGCAGCCGGGCGTTGAAGTCCAGCGGCGTCCCGCAGGTCAGCTCCAGCATCACGTCTATGGCCTCCAACCGCTGCGCGTCCGGGGGCGATTGGGAGAACCTGACCAGATCGCCCTCCATGCGAAAGTCCCCCATGCCGTACCGCAGTTGGCGCAGCATGGCGTCCATGCGCTTCTCGGAAATAACGAGATCATCCCGGCGGAATTGCTCCCGGGTCAAAACCAGAAGCTGATCCCGCCGTATGCAGCCCAGCTTCCGAAGGGCGTCCAAAATAAAGCGCTGCTGAACAGAAAGCATCATCATTGCCACCACCCCCTTTCCTACGGCGAGCGAAGACTGTTGAGATAGGGGTCGAGCAACAGGTCGCTTTCACTCTCCGCGATGCAGGTGAAGATCACCGCCATAGTATAGGCGGTGGAGTTTTTGACGTTGTGCTCCAGATTTGCGTGAAGTTTGTCCTCCGCAGTCCGGAGGACCATCCCATCCAACAGCCGCAGCTTGGCCCGGACCCGGCTTTGCGGGAGCGTGGCGTTGCCGATCCGGAAGCTGTCGGAATAAAAAAGTCGCTCAATGGCGTTTTCAAACACCTTGGCGGTTTCCGGCTCAAAGCAGTAGAGCTCGCAGGCGTCCAAAATATCCGCAAGTTCTTCTTCGGCGGCCAGTCCGTCCGCGCCGACGCTGACAGACTGACTGACTTCTTTCTGACTCAAATCAATCTTTCTTTTTTCTTTCTTACTTGACGGCTGATCCTGCGGTTCTAAAACCGCCGATTCCGCCGTTCCAAAACCGCCGTTTTCACCGGTCCAGAGGGGCCGGTCCTGCGGTTCTTGCGGCGGGGCACCCTCGCTTAAAACCGCCGAATCCGCTGTTCTGGAACCGCCGTCCGCCCCATCTTCTGTGAGGAAAGGGGCGCACTGGTAGGCGGGATCGTCCTGGGGTTCCACCTTGGCCAGATAGATTTGATTGGCGTCTCCACGGCCGCAGCGCTTTTCCCAGATCAGCTCCCGCTCCGCTAGGGTGCGAAAGGCGGCGGTGACCCTTTTTTCGCAGATGCGCAGTTCTTCCGCCAGGGCCAGGCGCGGAAAGATCACAAAGACCTCGCCCTGGTCGTTGACCCATCCCTTCCTGCGGGAGAGCTGAAAACGGTTGAGGAGGAAGGTATAAGTAACCTTGGCGTCCAGATTCATGTCCGCATACCTGGGGTCGGAAAACAGCCAGCGCGGCATCTGCATATAGTAGATGCTTTGGACGTCGGTCTGCTTCATCAGCAGGAAGCTGGGGTGTTCTTTTATTTTGGCCGCCCTCATGGTGGCACCTCCTGTTCTGGTGTTCTTTTACCGCTATATTGCAAATACTACATCCGATATCGGTATCTTTTCTCTGTAGGGCAGTGTTTGTTGCCCGAATAGGACATCAGATTGAATGTTCTGGCATTTGAAAATCTTTCGACAAAGTAATGCAACTTTTCCGATTTTGGAAAAGTTGCTGCCGTTTAGACTTGCTTCTGCTATGCCTGGATGCAGGCAGTTAAATGGAGGTGATCGCAATGGTGCAACGCGAAGAATATTTACCAAAGCTGATCCTGTGGCGGGATGAGCAGGTGATCAAGGTCGTGACCGGCATCCGCCGCTGCGGAATATCCGGGACAACTATCCCAAGACGATCCTCACTCTGGACCGCATGACCCTGGGCAACTACGACGGGATCGAGGCGGTCAACGCGGTCGATTGGCTGCTGAATCCATAAAATTGAAAGCGGCGGCCTGTCCGGCGATTATCGCTTGGGCAGGCCGTCGCTGTCGTCTTCATCTTCTGCGCCCAGGACCGCAGACATGGGCACCATCTCAATGCCGCCGTAGTTCGGAATGGCGGGAGGCGGATCATCGGCTGGGATGGGCTTCGACCGGGGTTTATTCTTGGGCTGCGCTTTTTTCCCCTCTTCTGCCTGGGCCGGGGGCTGCGCCTGTGCGGGCTTCGGCTCCTGTTCCGCCTTTTTGCCCCGCTTCCTTGCGGCTGCCTCCTCCCGCCGCTTCCATTCCGGCTTGTAGTTGACGATCCGGCAGGGCTTCAGGTCGTTGAAGCCGGGCAGCTCCTCCGGCGCCAGTTTATAGAGCATAGCCGGCTTTCGGTGATTGAACAGGGCGATGCACCGCTCCGGCTCCAAGCGCAGCACTTCGTCGAACTGCATGAGATCCCGCTGGGTGTTGCTCTTGGTCTGGGAGTAAGAACGGGTGGAGCTGTAAACCGGAGAGAAGAGGGGCTGCAGGGGCATTTGATTGTTGGTGACAGCGATGGTGACTTTGCCGCACTTCTCCGCGATGTACTTGGCGGAGGTCAGGTCGTTGCAGCCCATATAGAGGGTCATGTCAAAGGTGTTGAGCTGATTCTCCCAGTCCTTGCCCGGATATTTTTCTGCCCACTGGCTCAGGCTCTGCACTACAATCTGGCAGGACATATTAAAGCCCCGGACGCTGTTGAACACATCGGAAATGCCCTCCATATATCCAATGTTGCAGAACTCGTCCAGGCAGAAGTTCACCAGCACCGGCAGCCGACCGTTCTTTCCGTGGAGCCGGGCGTAGTCGGAGAGGCGCGGAAAGGCCAGGGAGAAGAACAGGGAGCTCAAAAAACGGTAGGCGCTGTCCTGAGCGGAGATGATGACGAAATAGGCGCAGGGCTTTTTCCCGGGCAGCAGCAGGTCTACATCGTGGTTGCGGGTGATCTTGTCCACCAGCGGGTTTTGAAAGATCGCCAGGCGGTTGCCCAGTCCAATGGCGATGTTTCCCCACAGGTTTTCCCGCGCCTTCAGGAACAGGCCGTGGTGCCCCTTGGCCGGATGGTCCGGAGGAAGCTGGGCCAGGATGCTGTTGATCTCATTGATGCTCTTGTGGGCCAGAAGCTGGTAGACGTCTCCAAGGCTGCGCTGCTCGATGGGCAGCAGATTTCCATTGGCATCTTTGAGGTTGCAGACATAGTGGATGAGCGCCATGAGCAAGTTCAGTTCCGCGCGGCTCCAGAAGTCGTCCGCCTCTTTGGGACCGGAGGTATTCTGGATGATGGTGTTGGCCACGGTCTGTACCAGCTGCGTCTCTGTGTCCAGGGAGTACAGGCAGTTCCAGCCGTCTGAGTGGGCCATGTCTAAGAAGTTGATGGCCTTGACGTCAAAGCCCTTTTTCTTGAAGTACGGCGCCATTTTTTCAAAAAGCTCGCCCTTGGGATCGGTCACGAATACGGACTCCGGCACTGTGCCCTTTTCCCGGTCCTTGCCGCCCCGCTGAGCGACCCCCATCAGGAAGGGCATGATGAAGCCTCTTGTTTTCCAGCTGCCGGGAGCTCCGATGCACAGCATATTATTATTGTCACCCGGCCTCATGCGGTGGGCGACATAGAGGGCGTATTTGTCCGGATCGTCCGGGCGCTGCTTGTACTTGCCCAGCATCATGCCTCGAACCTCGGACGCCTTTCCAATCTCCAAAAAAGCGCCCATCTCTTTTTGCGTGAGAAAGCCGCTGGTGCCGTGGGTGCCGTCAGGCAGAATATCGAACCCCCGCGGGTCCCGAATATATTTGTACCCTGAAAACCAGATATAGCCTTTCTTGGTGATGAGACAGATGAGCAAGACGATGACGGCGGTAACGCCCAATCCAAAGGGAGTCAGCACCACCAGCAGATTGAGGAACGGGTTGAACACCCAGATACTCTCCACCGCCTCTCCAGAGGCATGAAAGGTGGAGGCCGTTCCCAGTCTGAGGGAGTTGAGAAACATTCCATAGAGATACCAGCCAGCCAGTCCAACAGGGATATATAAGGGCAGCTTGGCCTTATGCCGTTCATACCATCGGCCCCAGCGATCCGCCAGACGGTCTTCCAGTTTTTCCAGCAGCTTTGATAAGCGGGGCATCGACAACATCTCCTTTCGAGGTCTGAAACTGCGTGCGCTTCGGTGTGTGCAGGGTGGCCGGCCGTCCAAGCAGCTCCGATACCGCGTTGTCGGTCAGCGCGTAGAACTGGACCAGCCCCCGGTAGTGCGGAATCAGAAGGGCCTCGCCCTGTTCTTTCAGGGCGGCCATCGCCACCTGCCGGTAGCCGCGCTCCCGGGCGGTTTGAATGGCGGCGTCAATGCGCCGTAAATTCATGTCCGCAGCCAAAACAAACGGCATCCCACCGTACATGGCGTCCCAGTCCGGAGCGTCTGCCGGCGGCGGCTGGTAATAGGACCTGAGCGCCGCCTGTGTCAGCCGCGTCCGGTAGTCCGGCTCGGACATGATTTGAAGCTGCATGGCGCCAACGCTGTCACAGGAGAGCAGATGCACCGGAAGACGGAGGGAGCGGTAGGCTGCGGCATAGTGGACGAATTTATTGTCCTGAGAAAGATCTCCGTCCGTAAGCTCAGCGAGCACATCGGCATAGCGTTCACCGGCGAAGAGAAACGCTCTTTGCAGCTCTCTGAAACGGGCGGCCTGGTTGTTGAATACAGTCAGCTCGTCAGCAAGGCAGAGCTTCCCGATGCCGACGCAGACATATTGGACGTCGAGCAACAGCCCGCCCAGATGGGCCAGCGCCGCGATCCGGGTATTGCCCCATGGGTTATGCCCCCGGCCGCGGGAGACTGCCGTAAGAAAAAGAGAAGGACTGGAGGATAATTCCTCCGGTCCTGTGGTAAAGATGTGGATATGCGCGCGGTATGCTGTCACCGCCAGCATGGACAGGCGGAGCCGCCGCTGCATTTCTACAGGCCGGTAAGAGGGCGGCGTGTCGGGGGCTGCGATGGAAAGCGTGTCGTTGAGCAGTTGGTTCCCTTTTGATGTCAGAACAAAAGAGCCGCTTCTCTGGTGTATCTTGATCAGCCCCAGGGCTATCAGGTTTTGAATATCCCGCTCTGTGAAAAGACCGTCAATCGTTTCGGGCAGAAGGTGGCGGTTCCACCGGAGCAGACGCAGCAAATCAAAATCGGCCTGAGAGAAGATCACATATCACCACCTCGTTCCCGTTCCTGTGGAGCGCCGAAACCGCCCTTGCGCCGCTCCCGGCGCAAGAACGATTTCGGCGCTTTTCGCGCCTGTTTATACGGCGCGCCCGATGGCCCGCCGTATATGTAGGGCGTCTGGTGAATTCCGGCGATTTCCCGCCTCCCAAAACTCAGTGTTTTCAAGGAGTTACGGCTGTGAAGGGCCATCGGGCCGGCACTCCTTTCCGGGTGGCTCTGAGGAGCCTGTTTTTCGGTACTCACCCGATGGGGTCAAAGACTGTCGTAGAGGCATCCAAGGCCGTGGTCCCCGGCACGCAGGGAAAAGAAATCAGCGGCGTCTCGCTGCTCCAGCAGCGTAATATGACAGGCGGCCTCCTTGCTCATTTTGGACACAAGAGCCACGTTTAGAGTGTACTGGTCGTCGTCCTCGATCACCCGCCCCTTGAGGGCGTTGCTGACCGCCTTCCAGCCCTTGTTGTCCTGGTCGAACACATGGCGGCCGCCGATGGAGCTGTGCTCGTCAATCACCAGCAGGGCCCGCTTATAGCGGGGCAGAATTTTACCCTGCGTCTCATAATGGTCCAGCAGCCGCCGGATGGTATCTGTAAGCCATCCGGGCGGCTGAAAGCGGCAGTGGGGCAGAAGGGTGTTCAGACGGATATGCAGCCAGTCCTCACAGAGCATTTCCACATAGCCTGTGACTTCTCTGGCCGGCACCCGCGCCCGGTTCCCATAACCTCCCACACCGGGGCTGTACTGCTCGCACAGGCGGCGCAGCTCCAGCGTGGAGCGCTCGAAGTTTTCCATCGTCTGCTCCAGCGTCTGCTGGAGCTTTTCCGGCGACATCATTCCGCCGTCAGCCAGCGCCACAAGGCCGCCGGTCTGGGCAAAGGCGGTCCCGATCAATTCCTGTATCCGCGCCATATCCTGTTTCATATCGTTCATGACGCATCCGCCGCCTTTCTACGCTCCCTCAGATCCGTGGGAGAGGTGGTGATCGCCTCATACTCTTTGGGCGTGGTGTGAATGGCGATGGGCACATGATTGTAGCCGATGCACAGCAGCCCCTCGCCCCGCCGGAAGCGGGTGATCTGGCGCACCTCGTCCTCGGACAGATTCAGCTTGTCCTGAATCAGCCTCGCCTCCTGTTCCTCCATCTGCATCACCAGCTTGATACGGCTGGAGTCCAGAATGCCCTTGCCATATTTTCCGCCCTCCAGCCCGAACAGGTCCTGCATCCCCTGGGTAGAGGTGATAGCGATACCGCCCAGGCCGCGGATGGTCTTGACCATCTCCAGCACAAAGCCGGCCGCCAGAGGATTGGAGCTGGCCCCCACCAGGGACCACAGCTCGTCGGCAATCAGCGCGGAGAGGTCGGCGCCGGCATTCATAATCAGGTCGTTTGCAACGTCTGTCGCCCAGAAAATGCCCGGCAGGATCAGGTCCTCGGGCATCCCGGTGGTGTCCAGCACGATGTACTTGTTGTTGAGGTCGATGTCATTGCGCTCGCCCATGGCGGCGGCGGATCCGGTCACATACCGTGCCAGCACCACCGCCAGATGCTTGGTGTCCGGATTTTCAGAGAGCACTTCATACCAGTCCGCAAAGACAGGCATGGTCTTGAACGCTCCGCTTTCATCTGTAATGGAGGTGTTATCGAAGCCGATGCCATACCGCCGGTAGCACTCCACCAGGGAGGAATCCAGCAGGCTCTTGTCTTCGTCGCTGAGGTCCCGCTTCTGGAGGGAATACCAGATGATGAGCCGGGAGATCTTATCCGCCAGCACACTGTCGTTCCGGGCGGTCAGGCCCCGCAGCCCGGAATAGGCGTCCAGCGAGGTGCGGCGGATCGCCATAAGGTTGGGGCAGTCCCGGGAGGACGGAGACAGGCGCAGGTACAGCCCGCCCAGCAGCTCACACAGCGGACGGTACTCGTGTCCTTTCTTGGGAATGATAAAAATGACCCGCCGCCCCTGCTCCCGCAGCCGCCCGCCCATGCACTGGAGGGTGACGGTCTTTCCCGCGCCGGAGGTGCCGCCCAGCCAGAAGTTGCCGTTGGTGTACTTGTAATCATCGTAAGGGTCCAGGAACACCGGGGATCGGTTATACATATTGAGGCCCAGGAAAATGCCGTTACGGTCACTGAGTTCGTAGGAAGCAAAGGGAAAGGCGGCGGCCACCCCGGAGGTCAGGGCGTTGCGCCGGGATTTCCGCTCAATGTCCGCGTCCAGAGACAGCAGCGGCAGAGAGCTTAAAAACGCCTGCTCATTTTTGTAATCGCAGCGCCGGGCGATCATATCCACCGAGACACACAGCTTTTCCACCTCCGTGACCCGCTGCTCCAGCGTCTCTGGATCGTCCGCTATGACCTCAATGAGTGTGTGCATATAGTAGAAGTCCTCGCCCTGGCGGTTCATTACGTCCTTCAGGTAAAGCCCGGAATTGATGGCGCTGTCCAGCTCCTCGTAGTCCTGGCGGGTGTCGCCCACATCCCGCATCCGGGAGCGGTTGAGCATGGTGGTCTGTGCGATCTTGGACAGAATCTTGTCCTTGGACTGACGGCGCACCGTAAAACTCAGATTGACGCCTTCACCGGCTTCCACTAGCGGGGCCAGCCAGCTGGTGCCAACTGTGGTGGAGTAGCCGTAGCCCGCCACATAGAGATAGGCATGAAAAATGCCGTCCACTACGATGTAGTCACGGCTTTTGGTGTCCACCGCTGTGGGGGAGAGAATATCCAGAATGGTTGTGGAGCCGGCCTCCAGTTCTGTAAGATCCGGCTTTTCCTCGCCAAAGAGAAGACGCTTCAATGCGGGCTGTCTGCTTTCAGACTCCGCGGGCGCCGCCTTTTTCTTCGCCGGTTTTGTCTTCAGCACCGCCGCTTTTTTCTTCGGCTGTTGTTTTTTCATCAGTGGTCACTTCCTTTGCTTGAAATTTGGGGTAAAACGCATAAGCAGTTACCCCCGGAGCACCGCCAAGATGGGCGGGCCGCAGCTTACAGTTCACCCTTCCTCATAGATGCCATGCACTGCGGTCGTCATGTCAAAGACGCCTTCAGGCAGTCGGACACGGCGGCTGGTCTTTTTGTTGATGATCTCGTAGAGCAGCTTCAGGATGAAATCGTCTGCGTAGCGGGGTTCCAGAACTTCGAGCTCACACACATCCAGATAGCGGCGGGCGGTGTCCGCCTCCTCATTGAGCCGCTGCACAATGGCGCTGACGGTGTTGCGCTTGGCTTTCATCCGCGCTTCATACTGAAACACCAAAAAGAAGCGGTGCCGGATCGCGTTGCTGGCCACTCCCAGGCCGATCTCCTGGATATTGTCCTCGATCATCTCCCGGCAGGACTCGTTTTCTTCCGCCTCCGCATACTGGCGCATCCGCTCCACGTACTCCTCCGTATCCGCCGGGAGAGTGCGGGCCACCAGCATCAGATCATCCGGCGCGATTTTCAGCCAGGCGGCAAACGAGGAAATGATGTTCTGACGGTCATTGGCTGATTTCAGATAAATGTTGACCGGCAGGACCTCCAGGATCTTAATGAAGTGGTTGTCCTTGGTGATGACCACACCGCCAATGATGTTTTTGATGGGGAGCCACGCCTGGATGCTGTCCCGGTAGGCCCCGCCGCCGTCCATGCGCTTGACGCCGCCGCCAAAAATGAGTTCTTTCAAATTCACGATTTTGCCTCCCCTCGATAAAACAGGACTCTCCGTCTCCGCCGCCAGCGCCACCACGCAGCCAGCCACCTTGTCAGACTGTCGTCGCTGATCCCGATCAGCCCAATGCCAGCCAAGGGCACGACAACGGACAGCGTGATGATGATTTTAGGTGTCAGGGAAAATGGGAGCAGAGCGATGCACAGATACAGGGCCGGAAGGGCCAGCAGTACCGCCTCTACCAGATTACGCAGTTCAAACAGCCCCATCACCCGGCCGGCGTCTGTAAAATTGTTGGGAATGTGGTAGACTTCATAATTCATGGTCGTTTTCCTCCATAGGCGTCAAAAGCTGCCCCTTGCTGGCCTGATATTCCCGCTCCAGACTGTCAAGGGACGCTCTGCGTGCGGCGATCACCCTGCTCAGAGCGGCCGCCGCAAGCTGCTCCTTGTGCTTGGTCCTCGGTATGTCTCCTAATTCCATGTGGCTGATCTGCTGGTTGGACAGGCCGCCCTGTTTGGCGAGCTCCATCAAGGAGATTTTGTACTTCAGCCGCAAAACACGCAGCTTCGTCGTGATGCACATTTACTCAACCTCCCGATATTCCAGGAAGGGCAGCTTTCCCCAGCCCTTCCAGCCGCGGCCGTCCACTTCCGTTTTAACTACGCCGTATTGGGTGCCCATGGCCTCAATCGCGTAGCCGCCGCCGATATAAACGCCGGCGTGCCCCTCTTTCCAGAGCATCAGGCCCGGGATCTCCGGCAGAGAGGCCATACCGCCGTAGTCCTCTCCCGCTTCGCCTCTTTCCTTGACATATTGATACATCTGATTGGCCCCATAGTCCGGAGCCCCGTTCTCCGCATAGCCGATGGTCATGTCCGTGGTGTCCAGCCAGGCGTAGCCTTTCAGCAGGCCGATGCAGTCCGCCGTGCGGCGGCCCAGCCAGTTTTCCCGGATAAAATCCTCATAATCGCCCACGCCTTCCGGGTACTGCTGCAGCTTGTAGTCAAACAGGGACTCCGTCAGCACGTTCCCATAGGTGCCCCAGACATAGCCCCAGTTATTTTCCCATGCCTGGATCGCATAAGCGGCCAGATCCAGGTTATTCTTGGTGCCAGGGCTGACAAAGCCGGATATGTCGATCTCGTTTCCATAGCTCGTGCCGTGTTCAACTTCCCCAGACCAGGAGCCGTCTCCGCTGTAATCGGGCTTGTAGGACTCGAAATAGTCTGCGTATTCGTTGAGCGCGTCGCTTTCAAACAGGGTTTCATAGAGCGCGCCCGCCCAGGTTTTTGCATCCGTGTCAAAGCCCAGGTCCTCCATAATCTGCTCTGGATCGAGGCTCTCCACCGTGATCTTCAATGTCGTCTCTGTTCCACTCAAAAGGGAGACAGACGTGGACAGCTTGGAAGAGCAAAATTCAAGCACCTGATCGGCGCTCATGGTGTTCAAGTCTTGCTGATGGGCCGCCGAATTGATGGCGATAAGCCACATCAGATCCTCCTCCCGCATGGAATTGTCCACTTCCACCCGGTCAATTTTAACGCCTTGCTCCTCATATTCGGAAATTAGGCTGGTGATTACGGAGTCCACCTGCGTGTTCTCGAAGTTCTCCATACTCATGTAGGCCCCGCCGATGGAAAGGGCCTGCGAGGTCATATCCATCACGGCCGGGGTATCCGAGGCGCTATATCCGAAGAAAATGTTCGGCAGCGCCGTGAAGATGAGCATGGGGATGAGCAGGACAGCGATCAGAATACCGATAACCAGCTTGACCAGAAAGGGCAGCGTCTCCTTGACGGCAGCGACGGCGGCGCCCTTGAGCCCCGCCGCCAGTGCCGCCCGGATGACGTTATAGATGGCCCGGGCGGCCCGGGCCAGGTCCGCTGCTGTCTGTGTGCCGGAACGCTGACGGTCTTTATTTCCCATGCCCAGGCCCCCGTTTCTGTTTCGACGACCTTGCAGCCCCGTTCAGCGTACCTCCCGAGCCTCCTTTTGGCGCTATGCGCCCCTTCTCAGAGGCCGGGACAGTAGACGTCGGCTGTTTGCCTTTCAATGGGTCTGCTGCGGTGGGGATAGACGCCGGCCGCCTGGCCTGCGCACCGGCTGGCTGTCCTGCCTGATGCCCGGCGGCCGGTGTTCCTGCCGTGCCGGGGTGCGGACGGGAAGCCCCGCCACGCAGCGGGGGCGGGGCCGACGCGGAAGCCCCGTGCGGTTCCTGCCGTACCGGGCTGGAAGCCTGCGGTTCTTTCGGAGCCGGCGCGCCTGAGGAGCTGTTCCTGCCGGGCCGTGGCGAATGGGCAGGTCGCTCAGAAAAGCGGCTGGCCCCCATTCCTGCCGTGTCGGGCTGAGAGACAGCGGGAGGCGTGGGAGTCTGCACTGACGTGGGAGCAGACGGCGCCTGTTCTGTATGTTCCACAGCCTTTTCTCTATGGGTAAAGCGGGTTTCCCCAGAAACAGACGGCCCATGCTGCTGAGCAGGCCCGCCAGGGGTGTGAGCGCCAGGGGAGCCGCCGGGAGGCGGCGTCGATGCGGAGGGAGGCGGCGTGCTGGCACGTGCCTGTTGGCCTACAGAGATATGGTTTTGCTCAGAGGTCTGCACACTGCCGGAAGTATCTCCTCCATGTACCGTCTGCGCTGCCGTATGTGTAAAGCGGGATGTAGAGCCGGACGCAGTTCCTGCCGTGCCGGACTGTCTGCCTGTTGGCCTTCCGGTAGTGCCCGGCGGGTCGGGACGGCGTTCCTGCCGTGCCGTAGCCTGAGCCGGTGCGCCGGGCTGCACTGTACCTGGAGCCTGCCCGGGACCGCCATTCGGCTGCCCGGGTACTTGTACGCCAATGACAGGAGATGGGCCGGCTTTGATGTGGCTGGGAGAGCGGCGCGTTCCGGGAGGAACGGCGCTCTTCCTGTTCTGCCGGGCTGCGGCCCCGTCTTGATTGACCTGGCTGGTTACGCCGCCGGCGCCAACGCTCTGCTCTCTTGCCGCCGACGATTGCGATGCCGCCTGTGCAGCGCCGCTCTGCTGGGTGGTGTTTTGCTGAGACGCCCCCTGCTGGTGATCGGTCTCCTTAGAGGCATTTTGCTGGCTGCTCTGATAGGAATAACCTACGGCGCTGACGCCAGGACCGCCCCCACTGCCTGCTGGCCCGGGATTTCTGGGCCCGCCGCCGCTGCCGCCGGGCGGCGCAGAGGGGGAGGAGCCCTTTCCGCTGCTGCCCGCGGACTTCCCGACCGCCTTTGTAACCTGAGAGGTCATGCCGCGTATCACCATGTAGGTAAGTGCGCCGGGGAAGCGGACGCCCAGATTGTCTCCGGTGATGGCCGGATTGAGTCCGATGCGGGTCACGATGGCATCCGATTTCTTCGCCACCTTTACAATGGTCATAATCAAAACCATCCAGGGAAGCACGTCGAGGCCGCTGGGAATGGTGGAAAGAACGGACAGAAGCATTTTGAAGAAAACCACATTGAGCGCCATCAGGACACACATGGAGCCGAACATCCGGCACCAGCCGGTGAAGATTTCCGATGTGTTCCGGCTTCCGCCCATAGCGAACGCCAGCGGCGCGGTAATAGTCAGCATGGCGAGAATCACATAGCGCTCTGCAATCTCTAAAATCAGGCGGAACACTTTGAACATGATAATCAGTCCGCAGATGATGACCAGCAGCCAGGCCGCCGTCAGACTGCCGAAGATGCTCTCGTCCACCAAGGTCACATTGATAGCATCCGGGATTTCCAGTGCGGCCATGATCCGGGAGGTAATGTCAAGGCCAATCCTGCAAATCTGCGGACTGGCCAAAAGAAGAAACGCAAATATAAACGTGCGGGTAAACAGCAGCTTTGGGTCTTCCCCTTCAAAGCCCAGGCCGGAAAGCATACTCTTCACGGCCTGGAACACCAGGTTTCCGATGAGCAGGGCCCATCCCACCGCAAGCAATACCTGCATCAGATCATTTATAATTGGCACATGGGTTTCCAAATAGGCAAAGTCCAGACTCATAATGTCCAGAAGCGCCGAAGAGAAATACTCCCAGCACTCCATCACAAGCCCATAGGCCCACTCCATGAAGCCTTGAAAAATCAGCTCAAGCAATCCGTTTTCCCCCCTTCTGCCGGAGCCGGCTTGTATTCAGCGAGAGGAGCCGCGCTGTCACACACCCACGCATGGCCGCTCTGCTCCTCTATTCCTGCGGATGAAAGAACTGTGCGTCTGAACTGCCGGTTTTGCACGCTGCTGCACAATGGGTAAAAGGCACTCATTCGGACTTGCCGGTTTCCTCGTTCTTCTGGCGCATGAGCCATTCCCGTCTTGATACGTTTCCCTGCCACTGGTCCTCCAAGTCTCCCATGCGCCGGCATTTCCGGCAGGGGGTGTTGGGCGCCCCCTTCTCTGAGGCGTACTGACAGCCGGCGCAGCACATATTCTGGTAGTCTAAATTCTCATTGGCCACGATGTCGTAGACCAATCTGGTAGCGGCGATGTTCTCTTTGGTCGGATAGGACCCCATGTCGTCGTCAAAAAGTATATGGCACATTCCCACGGTAAGAAGTTCCCATTCCCACCACTCCCAAAAATCATGCTCAGACAGAAAGATAAACTGAGACGGGCCGAATACTGTTTCGATTGTGCCAAAGTACGCAAGGTCCCGATTCGAGGCGTCTATATCCACCGCACACCGTTCGCCATTTTCCCGCTCAACAATGATTTGGTCGCCGGCTTCGGGAATCTGTGCTACCGAGCAGTGTTCCAGCACAATGTCCGCAGCGTCGGTGTCCGGCGCGTCCTCCGGCGCTATGAACAGTCGCTGCCCGACCTGCACTTTGCTTTTCTGATAGGCAAATGCGTTTTCACGCTTCGCGCTTAAATTAGCTTGCAATCTGAAAACCTCCTGGTATTTGCGGCTTTTACGTTTTCCAGTGGGGATCTGATGTACCGTGCCGTTCAAGGCGTCAGGGTCGCCAAGCCGGAAAAGAATGGGGAGACATAGGCGATGAAGGCTCCGATCCCGTTAATAATTGCCCATGCGATCCAGATACGCTTGAGCCAGTCCCACGCCTGATCGACCTTGTGCTGGTTGTTGGACAGCTTGGCGCCAATGACGGCCACCGCCGACATCAGGCCGGCCAACACTGTGCTGATCCCGGCAATGTGGGTATACACATCCACAATGATCTTGTTTGCCACCGTCCACATATCGTCCGCAGCAAAGGCGGGCATTGTCACCAGGGACAGCATCAATAAAAGCACCAGGCTTGATACATAGATCCGGTATAATTTCTTCATGGAATCCTCCTCCTCGGAACACGGAAGCGGAGCAGCACGCCTTTTGCAGACATGCCGCACCGCTTCTTAAAAATTGAGTTGAATCCGGCCTCGCTGTTCAACACCCAGACGGATCAGATTCTTTACTGTACACTACAATTTGAACCCAATCCGCACACCCGGCAAAAGCCTTCAGTAATGCGGGGCAAAAGGCGCCGCATTCTCCGGAAAGAATCATGCCGGCCGCTTTTCTGTGGGGAACAGGCGGCTTGTAGCTGCGGGGCGCGACCAGTGCATCGTAGCAGTCAGCCAGGGCGATGACCTGGACATACCGGGGAATTTCGTCTCCCCGCAACCCATCCGGGTATCCGCTGCCATCCCACCGCTCATGGTGATAGCGGCAGATTTCGCAGGCAAACCGATGTGTTGTGGTCCCGCGCAGCTCGGGGATCGTCAGGTCTATGAGAAATTCTCCCCACTCGGTATGGCTTTTGACCTGCTCCTGTTCCTCTTTCGACAATGGCCCCGTTTTATAGAGAAGTGTGGGACGAAGCATGGATTTCCCAATGTCGTGGTAGACGGATAGCGTCGCCGCCAGATTGATCTCGTCTTTACTCATATCACTGAGCAGCCCCTGCTCCCCAAAACACTTCAACAGATAATGGGCAAGGGATTGGAAGTGCGGTGTGTGGTCTGCGTCAACAATGGGAACTCCAGCCAAAAGGCGAAGAAAGGGCACATACTGACTCTGATAAATCATCATAAAATGCTCCTTAGTATAGAACGCGGCTTGCTTAGCATCAGGCCGCGTGTTATAATGAGAAAAAATTTACATATGTAGGTGAGGAAATTGGTGTTCGTCTGTGATTGCTGCCATTACTTGTTCAGCGGGAACGTGCAGCCAGAACAATGTCCGGACTGCGGGAAATGTGCCGTGCGCCCAGCGGACAAGGCCGAAATTGCGGAATTTGAAAGAAACCTGGTGGAAGCCCAAAGATCTCCGCTTTAAGATAATTGTTAAGGCCAAGCTGTTTTGTCCAGAAATAGCCGGTCTGTTTTGTCGCATAGCCGGATTGTTTTGTCACGACAGCCGAGCTAATCTGTCGTTGAAGCCGGTCTGTTTTGGCATCGCTATATCATAAAAGGGAAAAGAGAGGTGCCGTTCTTGGTAGAACGGCACCTCTCTTCAACTTGAGACTATTGGAATTGATACAGCATAACAGCATTGATATTTTGGTTGTCGCTGCTGTACATGATGGGACGATATTCACCTTCTGGAAGGGAACTCAGATCGAGCGTTCCTGTAAGAGCACCACCAACGGCAGATAGGGTATACACC
>CDZP01040941.1_pt1 | contig 48871 bp, 47 predicted proteins | sample 554941 | NCBI WGS metagenome assembly CDZP01 (sample SAMEA3182064, study PRJEB8094) | gut metagenome | biome: human; feature: gut; material: Stool; isolation source: human stools | place: Canada | collected 2013-01-28
ACGCTATACTTTGGAGGGATACTGATTAGCATATGGATATGATCCGGACACGCATTTGCTTCTATAATCTCTACTCCCTTTTGTTGGCATAATTTTCTTATGATTACACCTATGTCCGCTCGAATTTCCCGATAGATTTCCATCCTTCGATACTTAGGCGCAAATACTACATGGTATTGACACCGCCAACTGGTATGTTCTAAACTACTGATATCTGGATTTTTCATGAATCAGTCTCCTTGTTTTTGTGAATTTGGTCGGCAAACCTTTCATTCACTCTAACTTGGAGACTTTTTCTTGTCTACTCCGCCCCTCGCTATAAGCTCTTTTTCTCCCCCGGCATAGCCGGGGGTTGCCTTTGTCAAGACAGTCAACGCAAAAAGGCTTGCTGTCGATTGACAGCAAGCTTTTTTAGTCTCTGTATCGGATTGCAACAGGGCGACAGTTGGGCCAGTGGTTCCCACATGGGATCATGAGCACTCCACCGCGACCTTGATCACGTTGTCTCGCCGGTTTTCAAAGAGCTCGTAGGCCTCTTCGATCCTGCTGAGGGGATAGGTGTGGGTGATGAGCGGCTCGGTGTCCAGTTTCCCCTCCGCGATGAGACGCAGCGTTTTCTCGCAGTTGCAGCCGTCCACGCCACCGGTCTTGAAGGTGAGATTCTTGCCGTACATATCCGGCAGCGGCAGGACCTGGGCCTTGTCATACAGTGCCACCACCGTCACGATGGCGTTGGGTCTCGCGCACTCCCAGGCCAGACGGAAGGTAGATTCCGCGCCGGCCACCTCCAACACCACGTCCGCGCCGCCGTGGTCGCTGTTGGTGCGTACAAAATTCAGGCACTCGTCCGGCGAGACCGTCAGCACCTCCGGATAATGCCTGTTGATGAAGCGGACGCGGCTCTCATCCTTTTCGCAGACAATGATGCGCTTCGGCTGTTTCAGCATCACGCAGAGCAGCGTGCAAATTCCGGTGGGGCCTGCTCCGAGGATCAACACGGTGTCCTCCGCTGTGATCTCAGAAATACGAGCCGCCCAGAAGCCGGTGGCGAGGACATCCCCCACCAGCAAAGCCTGCCGATCGATGACGCCGTCTGGAATTTTGTTCAGGCCCTGATCGGCGAAGGGTACCCGCACGTATTCCGTCTGGCCGCCGTCAATGCGGCAGCCCAAGGCCCAGCCGCCGTTTTCATCGGTACAGTTGTTCACAAAGCCCTTCTTACAGAAAAAGCACTCACCGCAGAAGGTCTCCACATTCACCGTCACCCGGTCCCCCGGCTTGACATGGGTCACGGCGCTGCCCACCGATTCCACAACGCCCACCATCTCATGTCCCACCGTGATGCCTGGAACAGCCCGGGGAACGCTGCCATGCTTGATGTGCAGATCGCTGGAGCAGATGCTGGCCAGCGTCACCTTCACAATGGCGTCCCGCTCGTGCAGCAGCACCGGCTTCGGCTTTTCCAGCAATGCAAATTTTCCCTTTTCAACGTATGTGTAAGCCTGCATTTCCTGATCCTTCCATTCATTTCAGTTGATTGATATATGTTACCACAGCATACCGTTTTCCGCAAGGAGAAGCAGGCCCGATGAGAACGCAGCGCTCTTTGCGAGCCGGAGTGTTTCCAACCCTCCATTTTGACGCAGAAAAGCGCCCCATTTGTGAGGTTGGTACATCTCGCAAACGGGGCGCAAATATGGGGCGTACTTATTTCCGCTTTTCCTGCCATTCCCGCAGAGGTTTCAGTTCCTCAAACAGGCGCAGATAACTCTGATACCGGCTGGGCTGGATCTTCCCCGCTTCCAGAGCTTCCCGCACGGCGCAGCCCTTTTCCTTGGTATGGCTGCAATCCAAAAACTGGCACTCCCCCAAATAGGGAGCGAACTCCCGGAAGGTCTCCGGCAGGCGGTGTTTCAGCTCCAGATTCAGTTCCTCCGTTTCAAAGGAGGAAAATCCCGGTGAATCCATGATCTCCGCCCCGCAGCTCAGACGGAACAGCTCCACATGGCGGGTGGTATGGCGTCCCCGGCCCAGCGCCGTGCTGATCTCCCCGGTCTTTAGCTGGAACGCCGGGTCCAACGCGTTCAGGATACTGGATTTCCCTACGCCGGAGTTGCCTGTAAAGGCGGATAGCTTACCGGCGATCAGAGGCTTCAATTCCTCCAGACCCTCTCCGGTCTCCGCGCTGATCCGCAGTGTCGGGAACCCGGCGGCGGTATAGATGCGGTACAGCTCCTCTGCCGGGTCCAGATCGCACTTATTCAGCAGCACCACCACCTCGCAGCCCTTCAGGGCAGCGATGGCCGCAATGCGGTCGATGAGAAAGAGGTCTGTTTTGGGGGTGGCTGCGGAGCCAATCACCACCAACTGGTCGATATTCGCCACCGCCGGCCGCTCAAAGGCGTTTTTCCGGGGGAGGATAGACTCTACGAACCCCTCGCCGTTTCCCAGCTCCCGGACCGTCACCCGGTCCCCCACCAGAGGGGACAGGCCCTCCTTCCGGAATTTTCCCCGGGCACGGCAGGTCAGCACCTCCGCGCCGGTATCCACATAGTAAAAGCCGCTGAGGGCTTTTTGAATCCGTCCCTCTGCCATCGTATCAACCAAAGCTCCGCTCATAGGATTGCTTCTGATCCAGCACGCCGTCAAAGTAGACCTTCACCATTTTCCGGCCCGTGCCGTAAAGGGTGGTGCTCACGGCTCCGTCCGCCTCGTAGACAGTCTCGCTGTACTGGGGATTCGGCTCGTCGCCCACATAGATCTCCACCTTGACAATGTCCTTTCCGTTCTGGGGAATGTCCACCGTGATGGGCAGGGCGCTGCTGGCCAGTCCCGCGCTGACCCGGAACTTGATGGTCGTCCACTCCGGCACGGTCTCGCCGCTGGCCGGACTCTGCCAGACAATGGTGCCGCCGGGCTTGTCGCTGTCCACTACTTCCACATCCGCGGCGTCGCAGGTCAGCTTGTAGCTTTCCAGCTGGGACAACACGCTGTCAATGCTCATTCCCACAAAGGGCAGGACCGTTACCGGTTTGATGTCCGGGCCCTTGCTGAGAATCAGTTTTACGGTATCGCCCTTTTTCAGGATCTCGCCCTGAGCCGGCTCCGTCTTGATGACGTACCCCTCCGTGATCTCCTCGGAGAACTGCTTCAATTCCTCCGGGGTCTCCACGGTCAGCTCCAGATTGTATTCCTTGTTCAGCTTTTCCAGTAGGATACGGGCGTCCTGCTCGGATTTGTTTTCCAGATCCGGCACCTCGCCGGTCTCCTCACCGGCGCTGACCCACACCTGGATCACCAGCTGGCTGCCCTTCCGGGTCTCCTCCTTCTTGGGGTCCTGCCGGAGGATATGCCCCTCCGGCACGTCGGCGCTGAACTCAGAGCCAGCCTTCTGGATCTCAAAAACACCTTCGATCCGGGGATCGTTCTCCGCTTCCTCGATGGTCATGTTATACAGATCCGGCACCTGATACTGGTCCACCACCGCAGGAGCAAAGGAGCCGAGGATGGTCTTGAACAGCACGATCACCACGGCTACCGCCGCCACCGTCACGGCACCCACCAGCACGCCCCGCTTGCCGCTACCGGCGCGGCGGGGCTCCTCGTCCTCGTCCCGTTCCCGGCGGGGATAATTCCGCTCCGGCTGATGGACGGGGATGGTCACCGTATGGCTGGGCATGGTGCGGATGGTCCGGGTAGGCTCGTCATTCTCCTCCGGGCGCAGGTCCGAAAGGTCGAATTTCATCTCCACCTCCGGATTCTTCCGGAAGGCCTCCAGATCCGCGATCATGGCGTCCGCCGACTGATAGCGGTGCTCCAGATCCGGGGCCATAGCCTTCATGCAGATCAGTTCCAACTGCTCGGGAATATCGGGATTGATCTCCCGCGGAGCCAGCGGGATAGAACTGAGGTGCTGGATGGCCACGGAAACGGCAGACTCCCCTTCAAAGGGCAGCCGCCCGGTGAGCATCTCGTAAAGCACCACGCCGGAGGAATAAATGTCGCTGCGGGCGTCGGGCCGGTCGCCCCGGGCCTGCTCCGGGGAAATATAGTGGACGGAGCCAAGAGCCTCCTGCGTCAGGGTCTGGGCGGAATCCGCCAGACAGGCGATGCCGAAATCGGCCACCTTCACGCTGCCGTCCCGCAGGACCATGATGTTCTGAGGCTTGATGTCCCGGTGGATGATGCCACGGCTGTGGGCGTGGCTGAGGCCCCGCATGATCTGGGTGATGAAGTGCAGAGACTCACGCCAGTTCAGCTGGCCCCGCTTTTCCATATACTGCTTGAGGGTAATGCCGTCGATCAGCTCCATGACGATATATTCCATATCGCCGCCCCGGGACACATCGTACACCGATACGATGTTGGGGTGAGACAGCTGGGCAACAGCCTGCGACTCCGCGTTGAACCGGCGGCGGAACTCCTCGTTCTGCGCCAGATCGCTTTTCAGAATTTTGATCGCCACCAGACGGTTGAGGCGATGGCACTTTGCCTTGTAGACGATCGCCATGCCGCCTGTGCCGATGCGCTCCAGGATCTCATAGCGGTTGTCCAGCATTTTTCCAATGTATTGATCCATACGTCTCCCCCCTTCTTACAGCTTCTGCATCAGGACTGCCGTCACGTTGTCCGGCGCACCCTGACTTTTGGAAATATGCAGCAGCCGATCCAGACAGGTGTCCAGATCGCCGCCGTGGACGATCTCAAAGAGCATTTCCTGATCGGTGACGGTGTTCACCAGTCCGTCGGTGCACAGCAGAATAAAGTCCCCCTGCTCCATAGGGCGGATATACCCGTCGCAGGCGGCGTTGGTATCCCGGCCCAGAGCACGGGTGATGAGGTTCCGCCCCGGATGGCGGCGGGCCTCATCAGCGGTGATGTCGCCGTGGTCCACCATGGTCTCCACCAGAGAGTGGTCCTTGGTGATGCGGGTGATCCCCGCCTCCGTGATGTAGTAGGCCCGGCTGTCGCCCACATTGGTGATCACCACGCCGTTCTCATAGGCCACAGCGGCAACCAGAGTGGTACCCATATTGGCAAGCGCCGCCTCCGCCTCTGCCCGCTCCGCCACGGCCCGGTTGGCCATGGCCACCGCGTAGGCAGAAGCCTCCCGGAGCTGCTCCGGGGTCATATCCGGTTTCAGGGCCTTCTCCATCTCCGCCGCGTAAGTCTCCGACGCCAGCGTACTGGCAAGCCGGCCGCCGGCGGCGCCGCCCATACCATCGCACACCACACAGATGTCACCATTCCGGGCGATCCGGTAAGTATCCTGATTTTCCTTTCGCACAAGGCCAGTATCCGTAACGGCCCAGGTTTTTATCATGATTCAGCCGCTCCTTTTTTCCGTTCTTCCATTTCCTTCCGCCGCAGCTGGCCGCAGGAGGCGTCAATATCTCCTCCGAGGCTCCGCCGCACCGTGGCGGTCAGACCGTGAGACTCCAAGCGCTTCTGAAACGCCGCTACCCGACGGGAGGGTTTCAGCGGACTCTCCGCCACATCGTTCAGCGGGATCAGGTTCACATGTCCCGGCATCCCCTTCAGCTTTTTGGCGATGAGATCCGCCTGCCAATCGTGGTCATTGACACCGTCGATCATGGCGTATTCAAAGGAGATCCGCCGCCCGGTCTTTTTAAAGTACCGGTGGCAGGCGTCAAACAGCTTTTCCACGTCATAGGCCCGGTTCACCGGCATGATTTTGGATCGTGTCTCACTGTCCGGCGCGTGGAGGGAAACCGACAGCGTCAGCTGTAATTCCAGGTCCGACAGCCGGTCGATCCCGGGGATCACGCCGCAGGTGGACAGAGAGATGTGCCGCATACCGATGTTCAGCCCGTCCGGGTGGTTCACCAGCTCCAGAAACCGCAGCACGTTGTCCAGATTGTCCAGCGGCTCACCAATGCCCATCAAAACGATATTGGAAATGGGCAGGCCGGAGTCCTTCTGGGCGAAAATCACCTGGTCCAGGATTTCAGACGGTGTTAAGTCTCTCACCTTGCCGGCGATTGTAGATGCACAGAAAGCGCACCCCATCCGGCAGCCCACCTGAGAGGAAACACAGACGGTGTTTCCGTGGTGGTACTGCATGACCACCGTTTCGATGCAGTTGCCGTCCAGCAGCTGCCACAGGTACTTCACGGTGCCGTCCAGCCTGGAGACCTGTTTACGGGCCACGGAGGGCGCTGTGATATAGCACTGCTCCTTCAGCTTCTCCCGGAGAGGCTTGGAAAGGTTGCTCATCTCGTCAAAAGAGGTGACGCCCTTATGGAGCCAGGTAAAGACCTGCTTGCCCCGGAAGGCCGGTTCCCCCATCTCCTTCAGGGTCGCCGTCATTTCCTCCAGGGTCTGGGATTTCAAATCGATCATAAATTCCTCGTTATGTCCGCTTCATGCGGCAGATGTAAAAGCCGTCGGTACCGTGGCGCTGGGGCCAGAGGGTCAGCTGCCCCTCCGTCTCCCCTACCGGCGCCGGCAGGGTGAAGCCGTCCCGGCAGAAATCGCTGTGCTCCGTCAGGAAGGCGTCCGTCACCTGCTCGTTTTCCTCCGGCAGAATGGTGCATGTGGAATACACCAGCACGCCGCCGGGGGCCACATACCGGGCGGCGTTGTCCAGCAGCGCCGTCTGGATCACCGGCAGGGTGAACAGATCGTCTGCCTTTTTGTAGCGGACGTCCGGCTTCTTCCGGATGATGCCCAGACCGGAGCAGGGAGCATCCACCAGCACCGTGTCAAACCGCTCCGCCCATTCCGGGCGGAACACCCGGCCGTCTCCGGCGGAGGTGGTAATAGAGGTCAGGTCCAGCCGGGCCGCGCCCTCCTGAATTCGTTTCAGCTTGTTTTCGTGGAGGTCGCAGGAGACGATCTCCCCTTTGTCCTCCATGGCAAAGGCGGCGCTGAAGGACTTGCCGCCAGGGGCGGCGCAGAGATCCAGCACCTTTTGCCCCGGCTGCACGCCGGCGATCAGGGACACCAGCCGGGCGGCGGGGTCCTGCACCAGCAATTTGCCCTCCCGGAAGGGGGCCAGTGTGGTCAGGTCTCCGGCTCCGGTCAGTTCCAGACAGCCGGGAACCCAGGGGTGGGGCTTCGCGGTCACGCCCCAGCCTTCCAGTTCCTTTATCAGGCTTTCTGTGTCGGTTTTCAGGGGATTGACCTGCACTGTCAACGGCGGGGTATCATTATTCGCCGCCAAGAATGCCTCCGCTTCCTCCCGGCCTAAAATCGACAGCAGCCGCTTCACCAGCCATTTGGGATGACTGTACCGGATGGAGAGGTATTTTGCCTCGTCCCGCTCCGGGATGGGCGGCAGCGCCGTCTTATTTTGAGCGATCTTGCGGAGCACCGCGTTCACAAGGCCGGATGCCTGCCCTCTGCCGGAGATCTTCGCCAACTCCACGGAGGTGTTCACCGCCGCGCTGTCCGGCACCCGATCTAAATATAAGATTTGATATGCACCCAGACGCAGGATCTCCAGCAGCGGCGGCTGAAGATGATCCGGCTTCTGGGAGCAGTACGCGCTGAGGTAGAAATCCAACAACTGCTGGTTCTGGACCACGCCGTAAACCAATCGGCTGCACAGCGCCGCCTCCGGGCCCACCAAACCGTCCCGGCCTAACTGAGCTTTCAGGGCGGCGTCCGCCCAGGCATGGTTATTCCGACAGGACATCAGGACCCGCAGGGCCGTTTCCCGGGCGCCCATCAGTTGTCCCTCCGTCCGCGGTTATTGCGGCCCACAAAGATCAGCACATACCGCAGCAGCTGCAAAGCGGACATCAGCAGCGCCGCCACATAGGTCAGCGCCGCCGCCTTCAGCACCTTCCGGGCGCCGGGCAGCTCATCGTCGTATAGAAGCTGCTCATTTTCCAGTGTCTGCAAAGCCCGGTGGGAGGCGTTGAACTCCACCGGCAGGGTAATAAGCTGGAAAATCGTGGTCAGGGAAAACAGCAGGATACCCACCAAAAACAAGGACTGGCTGTACAGGACCATGCCCACCAGCAGCAGGATGAAAGAAAACTTGGAGCCGATCTGGGTGGCGGGGATAATGGCCGTCCGCAGCCGCACCGGGCCGTAGTTTTCCGCGTACTGTACGGCATGGCCGGCCTCGTGGGCCGCCACGCCCACCGCCGCGATGGAGGTGGAGTTGTAGACATTTTCCGACAGAGAAATGCTGTTGTCCCGGGGATCGTAGTGATCCGTCAGGCTGCCGGAGCAGGGCCGGATGGCCACATCATAGACGCCGTGGGCCCGCAGCACCGCCTCCGCCGCCTGCGCGCCGGTGAGACGCCGCCGGTTGGCGACGCCGCTGTATCGCTTGAAGTTTCCGCTGACCTGCGCCTGCGCCCACAGGGACAACAGGAGCACCGGGATCAGCAAAATGCAGTAGATATTATTCGCTAAAAAATCGCCGTAACCGCCGTAATAACCGTAATAAGGCATGGCGTTCCTCCAATCAGATATTCATGGGATGGCCCAGCAGATAGGCCGCCGCGCTCATGCGTTTGCCGCCCTCCGCCTGAAGCTCCGTGATCCAAAGACTCTGCCCGTCGCCGCAGGCCACCTCGATGCCCTTCTTTCCGGCGGAAAGCAGCGTACCGGGCGTCTTGTCCGTAGCCGTGCCCACGGCTGTTTTGTAAATTTTGAACCGCTGGCCCGCCAGTTCCGCCGTGGCGCAGGGCCAGGGGATCAGTCCCCGCACCTGATTGCGGATGGCCGCCACAGGCTTCGTCCAGTCAATAGGAGACAGCTCACGGGACAGCATGGGCGCAAAGGTGGCCTGTGCGGCGTCCTGCGGGGTCCGGGGGGCCGTCCCCGCTGCCAGCAGAGGAAGGGCCTCCGCCAGTGCCTCCGCGCCGACCTTTGCCAACCGGTCCCACAGAGAGGGCTGATCCTCCTCCGGGTCAATGGGCGTTTTCGCCGTGAGGATCACATCACCGGCATCCAGTTCCTCTGCCATATACATGATGGAAACGCCGGTCTCCGTGTCGCCGTTGAGCATGGCCCAGTTGATAGGGGCAGAACCCCGGTATTTGGGCAGCAGGGACGCATGGACATTCACGCAGCCAAGGGGCGGCACGTCCAGAATGTCCTTGGGCAGAATGCGGCCGTAGGCCACCACCACGATCAGCTCCGGAGCCAGAGATCTCACCAGCTCCAGGGCCGTACCGTCCCGCAGCTTGGTCGGCTGATACACAGTCAGGCCATGTGACAAGGCGTACTCCTTCACAGGGGAGAAGGTCACTTTGTTCCGGTTCCGGGGCTTATCCGGCTGGGTGAACACGCCGCAGAGCTCGTGGCCGTCCTCCACCAGACGCTTCAGGGACACCGCCGCGAAATCCGGCGTGCCCATAAACAGGATGCGCATTATTCCTCGTCCTCCAGATATTCCTTCAGCTCCTCCTCGGTGAGGAAGTGGTCGATGTGCTCCACGAACAGGTGGCCGTCCAGATGCTCGATCTCATGGCAGAAGGCCCGGGCCGTCAGGCCCTCGGCCTCCGCCTCGAACCAGTCGCCGTCCCGGTCCTGCGCCCGGACCCGCACCCGGTTGGGCCGGGTGACAATGCCCCACTTGCCGGGGACGCTGAGGCAGCCCTCCAGCCCGGTCTGCTCGCCGCTCTGGGCGATGATCTCCGGGTTGATGAGCTCCAAATATTCCTCCGCTTCCTCGTCCAGCACCAGACAGACCCGGCGCAAGATCCCCACCTGGGGTGCCGCCAGTCCCGCGCCGTTGGCGTCTGCCAGCGTCTCCGCCATATCGTCCAGCAGGTCATGCAGCCGCCGGTCAAATTTTGTCACCGGGCGGCAGACCTTTGTCAGACACTCGTCGCCCTGTTCTACGATCTTTCGTAATGCCATGAATGGCACCTCCTTGATTTGATCACGGCGGTCAGTCCGCCGCGTTATGGTCCACAAACAGATTCATGCCCCGGTTGGCGCTGTCTTTGGCAAAGTCCTTTTGCAGCCATGCCAGCATTTCCCGGGTGGCCTTGTCATTCTTTCCCACCAGTGTGCAGCGGTAGCGAAACCGGTTATTCACCTTCACCACCGGCGCGGGGGCAGGGCCTAAGACCTCCGGCTCCTCGGCGGCCAACTCCGGCCGCCTGCAAAGCTGCCGCAGCGTCTCCCGGACGGACACGGCGGCCCGGAGCACCCGGCCCTCCTCCGTTCCGGAAACGGTGACAGTGAAAAGGTCCGCAAAGGGAGGATACCGCCGCAGCCGGCGCATCCGGATCTCGCTTTCGTAAAAAGCGTCATAATCCTGCCGGGCGGCGCACCGGATCACATCGTTCCCCGGCGTGTAGGTCTGGATCACGGCCCGGCCGGTTTTCCCGCCCCGGCCCGCACGGCCTACCACCTGGGTCAGCAGGCTGAAGGTACGCTCCGCCGCCCGGTAATTGTCCACATACAGGGAAATATCCGCGGAGAGAACGCCCACCAGCGTTACGTTTTCAAAATCCAGTCCCTTCGCCACCATCTGCGTCCCCAGCAGAATGGGGACACGCTCCCGCTCAAAGGTCTGCAGGATCTCCTCATGGCCCCCGGCGGTGGTATCGGCGTCCATCCGCAGGATGCCCGCCTCCGGGAACAGTTCCCGCAGTTCTTCCTCCACCTTCTGGGTGCCCGCGCCAACATGCTTCATCCAGCCGCCGCATTCCGGGCAGGTGTCCGCCGCCGGTTCGGAGTGTCCGCAGTAGTGGCACATCAGCCGCCCGTTGGCGGAATGATAGGTCATGGCAGTGCTGCACCGGGGACACTGGGGCACATAGCCGCACTCGCCGCACAGCAGCATCCGGCTGCTGCCCCGGCGGTTCAGAAACAGGATACTCTGCTCCCCCGCCGCCAGATTTTTTTCCAGCTCCTGCCGCAGCGGGGTGCTGATCAGGCCCGGATTGCCGTTCAGGATCTCCTGCCGCAGATCCGCAATGAGGACCTCCGGCAAGGCGTTTTCGTTGTAGCGCCGCCGCAGCAGTGCCTTTTGATAGCTTCCCTGTTCCACCGCCCAGGCGGTCTCCACCGTAGGCGTAGCGGAACCGAACACCAGCGCCGCCTTCTCCCGGACGCAGAGGTATTTGGCAACCTCCCGGGCATCGTACCGGGGTACGTTTTCCGACTGATAGCTTCCCTCCTGCTCCTCGTCCATGATGATGAGGCCCAGATTTTTCAGGGGCGCGAACAGAGCGGAGCGGGTCCCCAGCACCACGTCCACCTCTCCCCGGCGGATGCGCTTCCACTGGTCATAGCGCTCCGTCATTTTCAGGGAGCTGTGGAGCATGGCCACCCGGCTGCCGAAGTAGGAGCTGAATTTCCGCATCATCTGCGGCGTCAGCACGATCTCCGGCACCAGCACCATAGCGGTTTTTCCCAACGCCAGCGTTTCCTGCACCAAGCGCAGATAAACCTGCGTCTTACCGCTGCCGGTAACACCGTGCAGCAGCGTGACCGACGGCTTTGCCGCCTGTACCCGGCCTAAAATCTCTTCAAAAGCCCGCTGCTGTTCTTCGTTCAAAACGATCTCCGGCCCCGGCTCCACATCGTCCAAGGACGGCACCCGCAGCTCCTCCTCCTCGGAAAAGGCGATCAGTCCCGCCTTCTCCATGGTCTTCAGCGTCCGGGAGGAGGCCCCGGTATAATAGCTGACCTCCGCTGCCGGGGTCCGTCCCGCCGTGGCTAAGAAGTTCACCACCTCGTACCGCGCCGGGGCGGAGCGGCGCTTTGGCTCCGTCAGAGCGTAGGCGTCCTCCGTGTTGACCGCCAGCTCCACCATCCGGTGGGACTTATCGGCGATCTTGCGCTTGGCATCCGTCTCGCAAGTGAGGATCTCCGCCTTTTTCATGGCCTTGAGGGGTTTTTCCGCCCCGTCGCCCAAGACGTCCCGCAGGACGCGGATATCCGCCTTGCCGCCCTGCTTTTCCAGCAGGTCCAACACCTGCCACGCGCCGGGGATGCCCACGGCGGTGGAGCGGGCGGTCTCCGGCTCCATAGCCAGCGACCAGATTTCCCGCAGACCGTACCACAGTCCGGCGGGGAGAATGGTTTTCACCGCCTCGAACACCGTGCAGAAATACCGGCCCCGCATCCACAGCGCCAGATCGATACCGGCCTTATCCAGCACCGGCTCCGGATCCAATATCTGCCGGATGGCCTTGCTCCCCGGCAGCTTCGGCTCCTGAACACGGGCCAGAATCAGGCCCTCGCTCTCCTTATTGCCCCGTCCAAAGGGCACCATGACCCGAACGCCGGGGACGGCCGCCGCTGCCAGCGCGTCCGGCACCAGATAGCTATACGGCTTATCAATGGAATAGGGCGCGGCGCTGACCGCAACCTTTACCATGTCCGCGGTCTCCATGCCTCGCCCTCCTCCGATGATGTGTTCGATCAGTTATCGACAGAAATGGTCAGATCCATACCGCTGGCGTCGATCTTACCGTCCGCAACCTCATGGATGGCCAGAGTCACGGGCTTCTCGTCCAGCTGGACGCCGGCTTCCTCGGCATCGTCGGCGATCTGGCGGGCGCGAAGGGCCACCACATTCACCAGCATATAACGGTTGGGGATATGACTTTTCAGCTTGTTCATAGCGGGATACAGCATCATAATATTCTACTTCCAATCTGCCGCTGTGCGGCTTTAATTTTTTATTGTATCAGGGAATAAACGGCGGTCACTCCGCCAGAACAGACATACGCTCCTTGGGTTTGCAGTGCTCGGCGGTGATGATGGCGTCCAGCTCCCGGACGGCATCCTCCACCGTATCGTTGATGACAAAATAATCGTAGGTATGGGCGGTCTGGAACTCCACCTTGGCCCGGAGCAGACGCTTCTGCACTTTCTCCGGATCGTCGGTGCCGCGGTCCTTCAGACGGCGTTCCAGCTCCTTCCAGCTGGGCGGGGCGATGAAGATCTTCACCGTGTCGGGCCGCTTGCTGGTGACCTGTAAGGCGCCCTGCACCTCAATGTCCAGGATCACATCCTGCCCCTTATCCATGGCCTCATCCACGAACCGCTTGGGGGTGCCGTAGAAGTTGCCCACATATTCGGCGTATTCCAGAAACTGGTCCATGGCAATCCACTTGCGGAAGGACTCCGCATCCATAAAATGATAATGGATGCCGTCCAGTTCACCGGGCCGGGGGTCTCTGGTGGTGGCGGATACTGAAAAATACAGGTTCTTCCGCTTCTCCAGCAGAGCGCTGAGCACCGTGCTCTTGCCTACGCCGGATGGGCCGGAAATAATAAACGTTTTTCCTCTCATGATCCCTCTCCCTCTTGCTCCTTCGGGCTGAACCGCTCCGGCGGCAGCGCCGATAAAATCACGTGATCGCTGTCCATGATGAAAATGGACGCGGTCTTGCGGCCGTAGGTGGCGTCAATGAGCATACCGCGCTCCCGGGTCTCCTGCACCATTCGCTTGATGGGTGCGGAATCCGGGCTGACGATGGCCACCAGCCGCTCCTGGGATACCAGATTTCCAAAACCGATGTTGATAAGCTTCATGGCTTACTCCACGTTCTGGACCTGTTCCCGCATCTTTTCCACCTCTGCCTTGAGGCCAACCACCACCTGAGCGATGGCCACGTCGCAGCACTTGGAGCCGATGGTGTTGGACTCCCGGTTGACCTCCTGGATCAGGAAGTCCATCTTCCGGCCCATAGGCTCATCGGATTCCAGCATGGTCCGCAGCTGGGCCACATGGCTCCGCAGGCGGACGGTCTCCTCGTCCACGGCCACCTTATCGGCGTAGATGGCAGCCTCCTGCAGGATCCGCTGAGGATCGATGGTGGTGCTCTGAAGCACTTCCTCCATCCGGGCCGTCAGCTTGGCGCGGTACTCCGTCACAGTCTCCGGGGAACGCTGCTCCACCTGAGACGTATAGTTCTCAATATAGGTCAGGCGGTTGCCAATGTCCTCCGCCAGCTTCCGGCCCTCCACGGCCCGCATGGCATTGTAAGCTTCCAGCGCCTGCTCTGCCACGGCGCACAGGTCCGCAGACACCGTTTCCAGATCCTCGTCCTCCTTCGTCACCGTCAGGACGTCCGGAAACCGGGAAAGCTGCTCCGGCGTCACCTTGGACTCCGTGCCGCAGACCTCAGACAGCTCTGCCAGTGCAGCGGCATACTGGGCCGCCAGCTCCCGGTTCACCGTGACCTTGGCCACATCTGCGGCGGAGGCATCCACCGTGATGAACACATCCACCTTGCCCCGGGAAATTGCCTTTTGCACGCACTGCTTCACGGCATCCTCCGCAAAGCTGTACATCCGAGGCATCTTCACGGTACAGTCCAGATACCGGTTGTTGACGGAGCGGACCTCCACGGTGATATCCCGCTTGTTCCGCACCTCTCTCGCCCGACCGTAGCCGGTCATGCTTTTGATCATGCTGATTCCTCCTATTTTACGGGGAAACGCCTTCCGCAAACGGTCATTCTTCCCTGTCAGAGCACGTTTCCGCCGGTTTTACACGTTATTTATCAGCAGTAGCAGCAGATTGGCACACTGCCGCTGCAAAGTGACCACAGGCAGCACATAGGCAGGCACAGATTACTGCCGCACAGGTCCGTCCCAAAGGTGGTTCCGCCTGGCGTGTAAGCCTGTCGGGGGCCGTTTTCCATATAGTCCAGCGCCCGCTGATATTCCAGATTGCCGGGGTCCATCTGGCAGGCGGTCTCATAGTAACGCTTGGCTTCGTCCATCCAGCCCCGGCGGGCACATACAACGCCCTTCAGGAAATTCCACTCGGCATTGTGGTTGCTGTAATTGGTAAGCAGCGCCTCCGCCCGTCCAAGATCTCCCAGCTGGATGGCGTAGCGCACCTGCTGAAACACGCTGTCCCCACCGGAGTAGCTCTGGCCGCCGTATCCGCCGTAGGCGCTCTGACGATAGCCGCCGGCGGGGCTGTCTCCCCGTCCGCTGCGCTCCTTAGTGATCTGCTCGTAAGCGGCGTTGATATCCTTCATCTTCTCCTGCGCCAGATCGGCCAGAGGGCTGTCATGATAATTGTCCGGATGATATTTCCGGGCCAGATTCCGGTAAGCCTTTTTGATTTCCTCATCGGTGGCGGTCCGGGGAACTCCCAGGACCTCGTATGGATCGTTCATTCGGTTTCCTCAATCTCTCTGATATTCTTTCTGCTGGGGCGATGGAAGCTGCCGTCCAGCACGGCTTTCCCCACCTGAAACAGCCCTCCGTAAAAAGTGGACTGCAGGACCGGCGTCCACACGCCAAAATCCCACAGCTCAAAGGCTGCAGCCATCTGGTGGATGGAATGGTCCAGGGTCGTGGCAAAGTCCCTGCGGCTCTCCGGCGTCCATGTGCCGTCTGTCAATCCGTACCGCAGAGCTACCGGATTATAGTTGCCGCTCTCCGCATCTTTTTTCAAATCGTCTGCCCCGTCGATCAGGTAGATCCAGCGGCCCAGATGATACAGAATCTGCTCCATGATCCGCTTTCGGATGGGGTCCGTCAGCTCCTCCGCAGCGCTGGAAAGCAGTACGGCAAAGCTGTCGGCGGCTCTGTCCATAGACGGGTCCTTTGCCTGCTCCAACGCGCTCAGGAGCTGAAGCTGGCGGCGCACCGCCTGATCGAATTCCGGCCGAAGGGCCGCCGCCCGTTTGTAAGCGGATTCCAGCAGACGGGCACCTGCCCGGTATTTCAGGCCGGAGGCCCAAGCGTAATCCTCCACGCCGTCCCGCAGCTGCCAGTAGGCTAAGATCACGCTCTCGTCCGCCGCCAGCTCCATAGCGGCGGTAGGCTCTAAAAAGGGCCGCTTTTTGATCGGACTGGTATAGCACCGCCCGGCTCCCTGCGCCCCTGCCGTCCCATCGGACAGCAGGATGGCAAGATAGGTAAAATCGTAGTTCAGGATGAAGCGGGCAGCTTGTCCGTACCGCCGGGACAGGGTGTGGCACAGTCCGCAGTACATGGCGCGGAACCGGTCCAGTTCCTCCTCCGGCAGATCCCGGACGGAGGGCCGCACATATCCGAACATCAGAACACCCGCACGATGGTAAAGGACAGCCCGCCCCGGGCCTTCACCCGGCGGTCATACCAGATGGCCAGCAAAATTCCCAGCACGGCTCCGGCCACTGCCGCGGTATACTGCACCGCCACGCTGGTGTTGCAGGCCAGCATGATCAGGTATCCCGCCAGAAACAGGATCACCGGGATCAGGTAAACAAAGCTGACGATCTTGAGCATTTTCTTCGTGTCGCTCTCCACCACCACCTTCTGGCCCGGCCGGGCGCCGACGGTGTTCAGTGCCTTGACGTAAACGGAAACGCCGCTGACGCCGCAGCCCGCGCATTCCTCGCAGTCATGGCCGCAGGCGGACTTCCGGGGAACGGAGATCTCCGCGTGGGTATCGTCCAAAATTCTTTCAACTGTTGCAATCTGTGTCATGGTATCGCTCCTAATTTTCTGTCAAATGCTGTGGGCCGCGCCGGTTCAGGATTCGGGAATACGGACCTGAATCTGATAGGTTCCGGAAACGCCGATGGTCTTTCCGGCTCCCACCCGGACCTGAGCCGGGATCATATAGGTGCCGGAGGCCACCGCGTAATCGCTGAGATCCGCCACCACCGCCACATCTTCACCGGTGATGCCCTCCATCTCCGCCGCTGTGCCGAAAATCCGCACGGAGAGTTCCTGTGTCAGGAGCTCCACGTTCCGGCTGGCCGAGGCGTTTTCCACCCGGATGTTGTGAGTGGTCACATCCGCCACCGTCTTATCCGGATAGCCGATCTCCAGTGTGGCCCGGGTCACGCCGCTGAGGTTCTCGCAGCCGTCCGGCACCAGAATGGCGTAGCTGTGGCTGGTGCTTTCCGTGGTCACGCTGAGCAGATCAAAGCTGTCCAGCACAATGGAATCCATATCGTTCAGAACAGAGGCGTCACCGGAAACCACAACGCTCTCCGGCTTGATGGCCCAGATCATGTTCTCCAGCTGTGCGCCGGGAGCTTCCTTGAAGTCCACCGTCAGCTTCAGCTCCTTGGTGACGTACACCGGCAGAGTCGCCTGGATCTGACCCGCCTCGGCATGGATGCCGGAGAGGTTCAGCACCTGGCCGTCCTCATCATAGAACTGATAATCCAGATCCGCCGTGACGGTCTCCTTGGTATTCTTGCCGATGTCAAAAATCACCTTGGCATAGCTGACCTTGGCAATTTCCTCTTCCTGGCCCCGGACGGCGATGCTGGTCTGAGAAAGCTGGACCTTACCGGCGGAATAGCCCTCCGCCACATTGCCGGTGAGCTCGCAGCGCAGCTCCACTTCCTTATGGCTCAGTTCGCAGATGTTGACCGTGGCCATATAGAGGCTCTGCTCCTCTACCGAGGTATTGCCGGAGTTGAATTTCCGGTCCGTATAGGTCAGATCCGGCTTCACGCTCTGGACACCGGCCTCCGTGATACTGGCCAGATTGGCCGTTACCCGGATCTTGGAACGATCCAGTTGAACAATGTGCCGCCGGTTTCCCTTAAAGGTGATGTCGATGGTGGTGCTGGTACCGCTGTCCTCGCCTTCCGCCAGCATCAGCCCATTGTCTGCCAGTGCGTCCTGATTGATATACTCAATGGGGATCCCCGTAACGGTCTGGGTCACCACCCGGCCGTTGAATTCGTCCACATAGTACCAGATACCGGCGGCGATCACGATGGATAGGACCAGATACAGGATATTCCGCGGATTCTGTGTCTTACGCATCTTCCTCGCCTCCATTCTTTTTGCTCCGCAGGAGGTTCAGCAGGTTGAACTTCAGACGGTCCTCGCTGTCTTCCTCCCGGGGAAGCAATTCGTTCCGCAGGAGATTTTCCAGCGTCTCCGGCTTGAGATGCCGCTTGAGCATTCCGCCGATGGCCACAGAAATGGAGCCGGTCTCCTCGGAGACGATGACCACCACGGCGTCGGAGTTTTCACTCATACCGATACCGGCCCGATGGCGCATACCCAAGTCGCGGGAGAGGTTCACGTTCTTGCTCAGGGGCAGCATACAGCCAGCGCCCAGCACCCGCCCATGGCGCACGATCACCGCGCCGTCATGCATGGGGGCCTTCACGAAGAAAATGTTTTTCAGCAGCTCGGCGGACACTGCCGCGTCCAGCACCGTGCCGCTGCGGACCATATCGTCCAGCAGAATCTCCCGCTCAAAGACGATGAGGGCGCCGGTGCGGCTCTGGGACATTTCTGTGCATGCCAGCACCGTCTGTCCGATGGCCTGTTCCATCGTGCTGGCGGATTCCTCATGGATGAAGAAGGCCACCAGACGGCGGCTGCCCACCTGCTCCAGTACCCGGCGGATCTCCGGCTGAAACAGAATGATGAGGGCCAGCAGGCCCAGATTGACCATGCGGGTCATGATGTAATTGATCCCGTTCAGATGCAGGGCAGAGGACAGCACCAGCGCCGCCAAAAAGATCAGCAGTCCCTTTACCAGACTGGCCGCCTTGGTGCTCTGCACCAGTGTGAAAATTTTATAGAGGACAAATGCCATGATGGCAATATCCAATATATCTGAAATCCGAATGGTCAGCAGATACCGGACGACCCAGCCGCTGACCTGTGCGAACGTTACATTCATCGCTCCAACTCACCTCTCTGCGGGTTATAGGCATTCATTTTTATATTATAGAGAAGCGGACTGTAAAATTCAAGGAAAACCGTTAAAAATTCATGGTCCGTTCAGAATTATTTTCCGGTTTTCATGGATATCTCCCTATATTTCCGCTTCAGAACAGGAAAAAGCCCGGAGCTGTGCTCCAGGCTTTCAGTTTGTCTTGGGTCTTATCTTCGGAGAATATCCCCCACGGCCTCCGCCAGCCGGTCCGCCTCCTGAGGCGTGTTGAAGGCGGAAAAGCTGACCCGGACCGTGCCGGTGTCCAGCGTCCCGGCGGTGCGGTGGGCCAGCGGCGCGCAATGCAGCCCCGCCCGCACCGCGATCCCTCGCCGTGCCAGCGCTTCGCCCACGGTCTCTGCGTCCCGCCCCGGCACCCGGAAGGACACCACTCCCGCTTGGGCCAGACAGCCGGGATGGGCGAACGCCTCTACCCCGGGCAGTCGGCACAGACTCTCCGCCGTCCGGCAGGTCAGAGCGTGTTCATGGCGCAAAACGGCCTGTGTCCCCTGTCGGCGGACAAAGCGAACGCCCGCCAGCAGGCCTGCGATCCCCGGCATATTGTGGGTCCCGGCCTCTATGCGGTCCGGCAGGAAGTCCGGCATCTCCTGACTGAGAGAAATACTCCCCGTGCCGCCCTCCAGCAGCGGTCTTGGGATCTGACCGTCCCCGCACAAGAGCACGCCGGTGCCCTGTGGGCCGTACAGCCCCTTGTGTCCCGGCATGGCAATATACGCCGCTCCAAGGCTTTTCATATTGATCGGCAGGATACCGGCAGACTGGGAGGCGTCCACGATCAGCGGCACGCCACGGCTGCGGCAAAGTGCCGCCACCTTTTCAACGGGCTGGACAAAGCCGAACACATTGGACACATGATTGCAGATCACAACGTCCACGCCGGGCGCGATCAACTCGTCAAAGGCCCGGATTGCTGCCTCCTGATCGAACAGCGGTCCGCCTGCAACGGACACCTTGGCTTTTAGGGCCGCCAGCGGTCGGGTGACGGCGTTGTGCTCATATCCGGAGATCACCACCCGTCCGCCGGGGGGCACCAGACTTTTGATGGCAATGTTCAGGGCATGAGTGGCGTTCAGTGTAAAGGCCACGCCCTCCGGGCCGTCAAGGCCAAACAGCTCCGCCAGCTCCGTGCGGCACCGGAAGGCGGTGTCCGCGGCCCGCATAGCCAGCGGGTGTCCGCCCCGGCCCGGTGAACTCATGGAGGCCAGCGCCTCCGTCATGGCCCGCGCCACCGCAGGCGGCTTCTGGAAGGTGGTGGCCGCGCTGTCCAGATAGATCATAGGCCCACCTCCTGAATGTCCCCGCCCCGCTGCACATAGATCCGCAGGGGGCCAAGTCCCTCCCGCCGCAGGACCGGCAGGGCCGCTCCCAGATCGTAGGGTGAGATCCGCACCACATAGGCGCAGCCCAGATCCGTCAGGTCACGGGGCGCCCGAAAGAGCTGACTGCGGATCCCTGCACGGTTCAACGCTCTTTGCATCCGCTGCGCATACGTCACGGAGCGGGCAAGGATCAGATCATATTCCACGCTTGTTCCTCCTTCTCTTCGCTCTTTCTGCGACGCGAGCATACCGGCCTTACGTCCGGTATGGCAGCGTAGAAAAAAGGAGACGTACCGAATGTACGTCTCCTTGTAATATATGCACTGTAACGGTCATTTGACCGTCTCGATCAAAGCCACGGCATGGGCCGCCATCCCGGAGCCGTCCCCGGTGAAGCCGAGGCCCTCCTCCGTGGTGGCCTTCACGTTCACCCGCTCCGGGTCGATGTGCAGCGCCATTGCTATGTTTTCCGCCATCTGCTGTCGGTAGGGGCCTACCTTCGGAGCCTGCGCCAGCAGCGTGGCGTCGATGTTCACCACGGCGCGGCCCGTTTCCGCCAGCAGCCGTCCTACCTCCGCCAGCAGCTTCAGACTGGAAATACCGGCGTAGGCCGGGTCCGTATCCGGAAACAGCTTGCCGATGTCCCCCAGCCGGGCAGCCCCCGTCAGAGCGTCCATCACGGCGTGGACCAGTACATCCGCGTCAGAATGGCCTAAAAGTCCCTTTTCGTAGGGGATCTCCACGCCGCCTAAGATAAGTTTGCGGCCCTCCGTCAGCCGGTGGACATCATATCCGTGTCCAATTCGCAGGTCTGTCATCAGCGTCCCTCCCGTTCCGCTAAAATAGCCTCCGCGATCACCAGATCCACTGGGGTGGTGATCTTCAGATTTTCCTCGTCGCCGTCGATGAGATAGACCACCTTCCCAAGCCGCTCCACAGCAGAGCAGTCATCGGTGACGGGCACCTCGTTTTCCAGCGCCGACTGCAAGGCCGCCTTCAGCAGATCCGCCTCAAACACCTGAGGCGTCTGCACCGCCCGGAGGGTACTGCGGTCTGGGGTGCCGGTCACGGCGCCGTCCTCGGCCACGGTCTTGATGGTGTCCTTCACCGGCACCGCCGGGGCCGCCGCGCCGCACTTGGCCGCCGCCTCCACCGTGCGGTCGATGAGCGCCGGCGTTACCAGCGGGCGGGCGCCGTCCTGCACCGCCAGCAGCTTTGCCTCCGGGGAGGCTTCCAATGCCGCCAGCAGCACGGAATGACACCGGCTCTCACCGCCCCGCACCACCTTGCTGCATTTCGTAATGCCGTAGGTCTTGCACAGGGTCGAGATGTCCACCAGTGCGTCCTCCCGGGCGGCAATGACGATCTCATCGATAGCGGCTGCCCGCTGCAACGCTGTCAGGGTCCGCATCAGGACAGGAACATTGTCCAGAAATTCCATCAGCTTGTCTGTGCCGCCCATACGGCTGGAGCTGCCTGCCGCCGCCACCAGCGCCGTGCAGAATGGCCGGTTGGCCTCCCTTATTTTCCGAAACAGGGAACGCATGATCCCCTCACCCCTTTTTGTCTATGTTTTTCCTGATCTGCCACATAACCGCCAGCAGCACGGCAGCCAGAACCGCCGTAACGATCCCCTGAAACTTCAGGTCCACATACCAGGGTGCCGACTGCATAGCGTACAGATCCGGACGGGCCTTGAAATCAAAGTACAGGTAGATACATCTTCCTAAAAATATACCGATGCTGCATCCAAGAAAGAGCTTCAGTGTCGCGTACAGCCGCTTCATTTCAGCAGCTCCGCGAACTCGTCCTCCGTCAGTACGGGGACGCCTAACTGCTGGGCCTTTGTCAGCTTGCTGCCCGCAGCCTCGCCCGCCACCACATAGGTGGTCTTTTTCGACACGGAGCCGCTGGCCTTGCCCCCCCGGAGGACGATCTCGTTCTCCGCCGTTTTCCGGTCAAATCGGGTCAGGGTGCCGGTGAGCACAAAGGTCATGCCGGCAAAGCGGTCATCCACCTTCTGAACGGTGCTGTCCATATTGACCCCGGCGGCCTTCAGTCGGGCAATCAGGTCCTTGGCCTGAGGCTGGTTCAAATAATCCACAATGCACTTGGCCGTGATCTCACCCACATCCGGGATCTCCGTCAGTTCCTCTGTCGGAGCGGCGGTCAGGGCATTCAGGGTCCCAAAGTGCCGGGCCAGCACAGCGGCGGCCTTCTCCCCCACCTGACGGATGCCCAAGCCGTAGATCAGCTTGCTGAGGTCATTGGCTTTGGATTTTTCAATGGCCCGGATCAGATTTTCGGCAGATTTCGCCCCCATGCGGTCCAGCTGGGCCACATCCTGCGCATGAAGGTCATAGAGATCCGCCACGTTGGCGATCAGCCCGTTTTCCACCAGCTGGGCCACCACCGCCGGGCCGAGGCCCTCAATGTCCATGGCGTCCCGGCTGGCAAAGTGGGTGATGTTCCGCTGAAGCTGGGCGGGACACTCCGCGCCAGTGCAGCGGAGAGCCGCGCCATCCTCGTCCCGGACCACCGGCGCGCCGCAGACCGGACACACCTCCGGCAGGGTGTAGGGCTTCGTCCCCTCCGGGCGCTTTGTCAGATCCACGGACAAAATTTCCGGGATGATCTCTCCCGCCTTCTGCGCCAGCACCGTATCTCCGATGCGGATGTCCTTCTCCGTGATGAAATCCTGATTGTGGAGGGTAGCACTGGTCACGGTGGTGCCCGCCAGACGCACCGGGGTCAGCACCGCCTTGGGTGTCAGGACGCCGGTGCGCCCCACCTGCACCACGATGTCCGTCACCGTGGCGTATTTCTTCTCCGGGGGATACTTATAGGCCACAGCCCACTTGGGGAATTTGGCCGTGGAGCCGAGAATCGTGCGGTCCGACAGGCTGTTCACCTTCACCACCGCACCGTCAATATCAAAGGGATAGTCCATCCGCTCGTCATTGATCCGGAAGATCTCCGTCTGGATCTCCGATGTGCCGCGGAGGGTCTTGTGGGGAATGACCTTGAACCGCTGGGAGGCCAGATAATCAAGGGTCTCCGCGTGGGAGGTGAATTCCCGGCCCTCCGCCAACTGCAAATTGAACACGGCGATGTCCAGCTGCCGCTGGGCGCAGATCTTGGAATCCAGCTGCCGCAAAGACCCGGCGGCGGCGTTCCGGGGGTTGGCCATCAAGGGCTTGCCCTCCAGCTCCCGCTTGGCGTTGATGCTCTCAAACACGGACCGGGCCATGTAGACCTCGCCCCGAACGATGAGCCGGGGCAGCTTTTCCGGCAATGTCATGGGAATGGAACGGACGGTGCGGAGGTTCTCCGTCACGTCCTCGCCCACCCGGCCGTCTCCCCGGGTGGCGCCCCGGACGAACACGCCGTCCCGGTATTCCAGGGCCACGGACAAGCCGTCCACCTTGGGCTCCACGGAATATTCCGCCATGGGGCCGAGGGCCTCCTCCATCTTCTCGCAGAAGGCGGCCACTTCGCCCTCGTTGAACACATCCTGAAGGCTCTCCAAGGGCACCTCATGGGCATAGGGCTGGAAGGCATCCAGAATTTTGCCGCCTACCCGCTGGGTGGGGGAATCCGGGGTGATCTCCTCCGGGTGCTCCGCCTCCAGTTCCTCCAGGCGGCGGTTCAGACGGTCATATTCATAGTCCGGGATCACCGGGGCGTCTAAAACATAATAAAGATACCCCTGTTCCGTAAGATAGGCCCGCAGAAAGGCCAGTTCGTCCTTGTAATCGGCAAACTCCGTGCGAAATTCCATGGAGCGTCCTCCTTAGTCTTTGTTGAGTATGTAATCCTTGGCGTCGCCGGCATAGGCGTCCGGGTCCGTCGCAAAATAGGTATAGGTCCCCGGCACCTCCCCCACGATCACCGTTTCCGCTACGGTGATCTCGTTGGTCACCTGCGTCACGGTGGAATATCCCGGCAGAAGGATGCTGACGTACACGTCGATTCGCAGGACGATCCGGTGCTTGGTCTGGTTGATCCCGGCGGACTCGAACTGGTTTTCAAACCGGGCCGACGAGGACCCCACCGACTCCATCCGCACGGAGATCCGAGGTCCCCGGCCCGCCAGCAGAGGCGAACCGGTCAGACTGCCCACCGGGATGGACAATTCCCTTGCGGAAACCTGATCAATGCGGCCCAGAATCAGATCCAAGATCTGGGATTGCAGCCGGTTAAAGGCCGCCATGTTGCTGCGCACCATGGTGATGCGGCCCTCGTTGTCCTTTTCGTAGCTGACTAACTGCTCGTAGGCGATCTGGCCGCTGTCGATGGCCTCGTTCACCGCCTGATAGACGATGCGGTTCACGGCGTTGGATACCCGCGTGGTGGCAAGGCTCCCCAGCAGAGGCCGCATCTGTGCCCCCGCGTACAGGGCAAATGCCAACAGCCCGGATATGGCCAACAGCAGCAGCGCCCGCCGGATCTGGGGGCCATCCGGCCCCCGGTGATAGTAGAAAAATCCGGGACCCACAGCCCCACCTCCTCCGCTTTCGGCTCTTATCAGCTTATGCGGAAGGGCTTATTCATTATTTCAGTTCGTTGACGATGGCTTTGAACACCTGGCCTCGCTCCATGAAGTTGGCGAAGCGGTCAAAGGAGGTGCTGGCTGGGGACAGGATCACCACGTCCCCCGGCTGGGAGCGGGCGTCGGCAATGGCCACCGCCTCGTGGTAATCCGCCACGTCGAGGATCTCCAAGCCGTGATAATTTTCCGCCTGCTCCACGGCCTCCCGGATCACCCCCGCCGTTTTGCCACACAGCAGCAGCAGCTTGACGTGATCGTTCACCACAGGGCCGAGGGGGGCGTAGCTGATGCCCTTATCCTTGCCGCCGGCGATGAGGATCACCTGCTCCGGGAAGGAATTCAGGCCTGCGATGGTGCGGCTGGGGCTGGACGCGATGGAATCGTTGTACCACCGGACGCCTTTCCGGGTGCGGATCAGCTCGATCCGGTGCTCCACGCCGCCGAAGGTCTTAGCGATCTCTCGCATGGTCTCATAGCTGACCATACCCCGCACGGCGGCAAAGGCCGCCATGTAGTTTTCAATGTTGTGGACGCCGGGCAGGAGGACGTCCTTTGTCTCCATTATGGGCGTCACCGTGCCGTTGGCGGCCTCGTAGATCACACCGTTTTCGCAGAATACGCCGTTGTTCACCCGCTGCTTCCGGGAGAACCAGCGGACCTCGCCCACCGCTTTCGCGGCCTGACGCACCGTGTCATCGTTGTCGGCGTTGAACACGGCAATATCGCCGGCAGTCTGGTGTGTAAAGATGTTTGCCTTTGCATCCACATACTCCTGATAGTCCTTGTGGACATCCAGATGGTTGGGCGCCAGATTGGTGGTCACCGCGATATGGGGGCTTGTTTGCATGGTCATCAGCTGGAAGGAACTGAGCTCCAGCACCGCCATATCCTCCGGTGCGATCTCCGGGGTATCGCACAGCAGCGGATGGCCGATATTGCCGCCCACATGGACGATCTTCCCCTCCGCCGCCAGCAGCTTGGAGATAACGGTGGTGGTCGTCGTCTTGCCGTCGGAGCCGGTCACCGCCAGAATGGGACAGGGGCAGACTGCAAAGAATGCCTCCATCTCCGAGGTGATGACGCTGCCGCCGGCCACAGCCGCCGCCAGCTCCGGCACATCCGGCCGCAGACCGGGGGTACGGAAGATCACATCCTCATGGAGGTCCGCCAGATATCCGCTCCCCAGACGCAGCTTGCAGCCCTGAGCCGTCAAAGCCTGCCCCAGTTCTCCCAGATCCTCTTTTTTATCCCGGGCGGTGACGTCGATCCCCCGCTCCAGGAGTTTTTCGATCAGGGGACGGTTGGATACGCCCACGCCGATCACACCTACCGTCTTTCCCTTCAGGGAGGACAGATATTCTTCAAAGGTCATAAAAACGCTCCTTTATAAAAGCCGTCTATCATCGCGGCTTTCGCCCGGTTATCATACCACACGCCGCAAAAAAATTCAATGTAAGGGATCTTTTTTTCTGTTTCTCACCGGGCCGCTCCCTCCCTTTGACCTTTTTCGATGTTCTTTCACTTGACAAGCGTCCGTTTTGCAGATACAATGAAATGTAGTATTGAAAACTATTTTTGCCGATCCACTGTCAACATCCTGTGGGTCGAGGTAGGAGTGTGTCATCATGTTGAATCTTGTCAGCGACAGCAGCTGTGATCTGATCTCCGGGGAACTCAATTCCCCTTACGCCCGTCTGACGGTAGCGCCCATGTGCCTGCACGTCGGCGGTCAGGACTATCTGGATACGCCGGAGCTGGATATTCCGGCATTGCTGAGCAAGCTGGCCCATCACCGTTCCTCTTCCGCCTGCCCCTCCCCCGCCGCCTATGCCGAGGCCTTCGAGCAGGGCGAGGAAACCGTCTGCGTGACCATCTCCTCTCAGCTTTCCGGCTCCTATAACGCCGCCATGGCCGCGAGAGATCTGGTTCTGGCGGAGCACCCGGAAAAAAAGATCTTTGTGTTGGATTCCCGTGCCACCTCCGGCGCTATGATCCTGCTGCTGCGCAAGGCCGCCGAGCTGGCGGAACAGGGCCTGCCCTTTGAGGATCTGTGTGCAGAGCTTCAGGCCTGTCAGAAAAATACCCGTCTCTGCTTCACGCTGGAGCATTTTGACAATCTGGTGAATAACGGACGGATGCCGCCTCTGGCCGGCACCCTGCTCCAGACGCTGGGCATCCGCATTGTTGCGGAAGCCACGGCCGAAGGTACGATCCGCGTGGCGAAAAAGGCCCGTGGCGAGGCCCACACCGCCAGAGCCATCGCCCAGCTCATGAGCGATGCCAAGGACTGCACCGGCAGCCATGTGATCATCACCCACTGCCAGAATCCCGAAGGTGCCGAGCGGCTGCGGAACGCGATTCTGGACCGTCTGCCGGTAAAGGCTGTGGAGATCCTGCCCTGCCGGGGTCTCACCAGCTTCTACGCCATGGACAAGGGACTGATCCTCTCTTATTGATCGACTTCCCATTGACTTTTCCCGCTGTTTTGCGTACAATAGACCCGCGAGGAAAACAGACAGTCGCGCGGAAGGGGCGAAAGACCCTTCCGTGAGGAAAGTCCGGGCTCCACAGGGCAAGGATAACGGGTAACGCCCGCCGAAGGCGACTTCAGGAAAAGTGCAACAGAGATATACCGCCGCCAAGGCTGCGCCATGTTGGTAAGAAGCCGGTGTTGATGAACGCTCCCCCAGCGGGAACCGCAGGGGTGTTGTGTGAAGAGGGACGAAGGGTCCCTCTTCGCGATTACAATCATCCGCCGCAGCGACCGATTCCGTCAGGAATCGGCTTACCGCCAGGGCGTAGCCCTGGCGGTAAGGGTGGAAAAGTGCGGTAAGAGCGCACTCGATGGCTGGGAACAGTCCATCGCTGTAAACTCTATCCGGAGCAACACCGGTATGGGAGCAGGGGCTTCGGCCCCAAGGCTTGCCCGGCCGCTCCCGGGGTGGCTTGAGCGTACCGGCAACGGTACGTCGAGATAGATGACTGTCAAATACAGAACCCGGCTTATAGTTTTGCTCGCGTATATACAAAAGGAACAGCGGAAATCCGCTGTTCCTTTTTCTCTTTTCAATTCCGAACAGATGTGCTATACTTACTCTTATCCAATCAAAAACAAACCCATGCTGCACAACATAAGATTTCACCACACTGAACATGTTTTGAAAATTATGGAGGCCTGATATGATTGCTCTTGCCGTCGTTTGTACGATCTTAGGTGGAATATTGGGTGCATTTCTTGAACCCGTCTCGCTCTCTGTTTCCATTCCAATCGCAATTATGGGGGGATTTATATTAAAAGCGATCAAGAATAAAGGATAACAATTTCCGGAACACCCCATAATCGCCCGGAAAGGAGGCACACATGGACCGGGTCATTTTTCACTGCGATCTGAACTGCTTCTATGCCTCCGTGGAGCTGCTCTCTCATCTGGAGCTACGGGAGGTGCCGGTGGCCGTGGCCGGTGATCCCGCCTCCCGGCACGGAATTATTTTAGCGAAAAACGAACCTGCCAAGCAGTGCGGGGTCAAAACCGCCGAGACCATCTGGCAGGCCAAGAAGAAATGCCCCAATCTGGTACTGCTTCCTGCCCATCACAAGCTGTATCGGGAATATTCCAAAAAGGTCAACGCCATTTATGACGAATATACCGATTTAGCGGAGTCCTTCGGCATCGACGAAAGCTGGCTGGACGTGACCAACACCCTCCATCTGTTCGGCGGGGACGCCAAGGCGCTGGCGAACGCCATCCGGCAGCGGGTGAAACGGGAGCTGGGGTTGACCCTGTCTGTCGGCGTCAGCTTCAACAAGGTCTTTGCCAAGCTGGGCAGCGATTATAAAAAACCGGACGCCACCACCGTTATTTCCCGGGAAAACTGGCGCTCCATCGTCTGGCCACTGCCGGTGGGGGACCTGCTGTATGTAGGCGGCGCGGCTCAAAAGCTGCTGGGACAATACGGCGTCAAAACCATCGGCCAGCTGGCCGCCTGCAAGAAGGAAACACTGGAGACCCTCATGGGCAAGATGGGCACCCAGCTTTATGAATACGCCAACGGGTTGGACAGCGCTCCTGTCCGGGCCAGACTGGACGCGGAGCCGGTGAAGTCCGTGGGCAACGGCACCACCTTCCCCCAAAACCTCACCACCCGTATTCAGGTGCGCTCAGGCATCGCCGTTCTGGCGGACTCCGTGGCCACCCGGCTGCGGCGGGAGGGACTGTACGCCGGGGGCATCCAGGTCACCGTCCGGGACCCGGCCTTCCATGACCGCTCCCGGCAAAAGCAGCTTCCCGCCCCCACCCATCTCATCCGGGATCTGACCAACGCTGCCATGGCTTTGACGGAGGAGCTGTGGACACCCCCGGCCCCCATCCGGGCGCTGACCGTCACCGCCATCCACCTGTCCCCTGACAGGGAAGCCTACGAGCAGGCTGATCTGTTTGACCCCACCGCCGGGCAGCGGAACGCCCGGCAGGAAAAATTGGAGTCCGCTATGGACGCCATCCGAAAAAAATACGGCGGCGACGCCATCGTCTACGGAGCCGCCCGCCCAGAGAAAGAGGAGGACCCCCTGCCATGACCCGTCAGGAAGAAAAACAGCAGCTCCGCGCCATTGTTCGCCGCTTAGAGGCGGCTTTGGCCCCGGAATATAAGGCCAAAAGCGCCCGCTCCATCGCGCATCGCCTGTTGGCCATGCCGGAATATCAGGAAGCCCAGACGGTTTTCTGCTTCGTGGGTACAGATCGGGAGATCGATACGCGGCCGATTTTAGAGGATGCCCTCGCCGCTGGAAAGACCCTCTGCGTCCCCCTGTGCACCGAGCCGGGCCGCATGGAGTCCCGCCAGATCACGGACCTGAATCAGCTTGTCCCCGGCCGCTACGGGCTTTTGGAACCAACGGCAGACACGCCGGTCAGTCCTGTGGACGCCATCGACTTCGCCGTGCTGCCCTGCGTCACCTGCAACTATCTGGGACAACGGCTGGGCCACGGCGGCGGATATTATGACCGGTTCCTCTCCCAGTACCGGGGCGGCACGGTACTGCTGTGCCGGGAACTGCTGATCCGGCAAGAGATCCCCGTGGAACCCCATGACTATCCCGTTCCCTGGGTCCTGACGGAGCGGGGTCTGTATGAGGATGGAATTCCCGCCCCCCTCGGATAATGGGTCTTGCGTTTTCAGCTTTCATTAGGTACAATATGTAGTATCTTTTTACAAGGAGGGGCTTTACATGATCGTTCAGGATACCATGCAGTATCTTTCTCAGTTAGACCCGGAGGTGGGCGCGTCCGTTCAGGAGGAATTTGCCCGCCAGCAGCGCAACATTGAACTGATCGCTTCCGAAAACATCGTCAGTCCTGCGGTGATGGTAGCTATGGGGACCTGCCTTACCAACAAATATGCCGAGGGCTATCCCGGCCACCGCTATTACGGCGGCTGCTTTGCGGTGGACATTACGGAGGAGCTGGCCCGCCAGCGGACCTGCCAGCTATTCGGCTGCAGGTATGCCAATGTTCAGCCCCACTCCGGTGCCAACGCCAATCTGGCGGCTTTCTTTGCTCTGGCGCAGCCGGGGGACACCATTCTGGGCATGAATCTGGCCCACGGCGGCCACCTGAGCCACGGCAGCCCCGTCAATATCTCCGGCAAGTATTTCCATATCGTGCCCTATGGTCTGGGCGAGGATGAGACCATCGACTATGACGCGCTGCTGGAGACCGCCAAGGCCTGCAAGCCCAAGATCATCATTGCCGGCGCCTCCGCCTATCCCCGGGTCATCGACTTCGCCAAGTTCCGGGAGGTAGCCGATGCCGTGGGCGCTTATCTCATGGTGGACATGGCCCACATCGCCGGTCTGGTGGCGGCTGGGCTTCACCCCTCCCCCATTCCCTATGCGGACGTGGTGACCACCACTACCCACAAGACCCTTCGCGGTCCCCGGGGCGGCCTGATCCTCTGCAACGATGAGGCCATCTACAAGAAGATCAATTCCGCCGTGTTCCCCGGCACTCAGGGCGGCCCGCTGGAGCACATCATCGCCGCCAAGGCCGTCTGCTTTGGGGAGGCGCTGAAGCCGGAATTCAAGGCTTACGCGGAGCAGATCGTGAAAAACGCCAAGGTCTTGGCGGAGGAACTGGTAAAAGAAGGGTTCCGTCTCGTCTCCGGCGGCACGGACAACCACCTCTGCCTTGTAGACGTGCGGAATTTCCACATCACCGGCAAGGAGTTTGAGCGGCGACTGGACGAGGTTCAGATCACCGTCAACAAAAACGCCATTCCCAACGACCCGGAGAAGCCCTTTGTCACCAGCGGCGTCCGGGTGGGTACTCCCGCCGTCACCTCCCGTGGCTTCAAGGAGCCTGAGATGGTGCAGATCGCCCACTGGATGGGCCAGACGGCCCGGGACTTCGACACCTGCCGGGAGCAGGTCCGCAGCGAGGTGGATGCCCTCTGCCGCAAGTTCCCCATCTACCAGTAAGCCAGGCGGATCAGCGGTCTTTTTTCAGCATAACCCCCGTTTATTTCTGTAAAGCATTTTCGCCTTCCATAGATTGTAAAACCAGCCGTGCCGCATTTGGCATGGCTGGTTTTGTTTCACTGTTTTCAAAAAAGCACCCACGGGTGCGAAATATCCGTGGGTGCCGTTGTTTACCTGTGAAGCAGGTCTGTGCCGTCCGGCAGGGTGAAGGTCTCCGCCGGAGGAGCCGTCTGGTCCGCCTCCAGCGCCGCCATCCGGTAAACGGTCTCGCCCTTTTGCAGACGTTCCGCCACCACCAGCAGGCCCGTGTCCACACTGACCCAGTACCGCTGGGCATAGCCCCATGCGTCCTCCGCCGTTTCCGCGTAGATGCAGCGCACATCGGACACCACCCGGTAGTCCGCCTGAACGATGTGATCCTGCGGTAATGCCAGCACATCCTCATACGTTGGAATCGTCTCCTCCGCGTCGGCGGAGATGGCCCCGGCGGGGCCGGTATATACCTCCGACTCCCCGTTATACCAGATGTAGGTAGTCTCGCCGTCGGTAATGCTGTGGCGGACCTGGCCGTCCGGCAGGGTCCGATCCACGCGGGTCCACGGGGCACTGACCGCCGTAGACAGCTCAATGGTGCCGCTGCCGCCGGTCCAGAGATACTCCACCGTGACCGTGCGGCTGTATGCTTCCGGCCGGTGCAGCGTCTCAATGGCGGCCTGCACCGTTTCCGGCGTCACCTCCACCACTGTCAGGGCGCCGCCCTCCGCAGGCAGGTCTCCGCCGCCCTCGGCACTGGTATTGGTGTCCGGCAGGACCACCCGGGAGGAACGGCGCAGGTTGCTCACCAGCATCAACAGCACCACCAGCACCACCAAGATCACAATGCCCCATGTCACCAGCTTCTGTGTCCGCTTCATGCCGTCCCTCCTCCCCTCTCATTTACGCAAGGTCCTCCGCCGGCTGCTCCCGGCGGCCAAAGTACCACAAAATGTCATCCGCGATCCGGCGGCAGGCCTGTCCGTCTCCGTAGGGGTTCACGGCATGGGCCATTTTCTCGTAGGCGGACTTGTCCCGGATCAGCCGCTCCGCCATGGTCACGATGTCGTCCTGCACCACACCGCAGAGCTTCACCGTCCCGGCGGCCACTGCCTCGGGACGCTCTGTCTCCCGGCGCATCACCAGCACCGGCTTGCCCAGCGCGGGGGCCTCCTCCTGAAGTCCGCCGGAGTCCGTCAGCACCAGGTAAGACCGGGCCATGAGGTTGTGCATCTCGTCGGCAGGCAGCGGGTCGATGAGGTGCACCCGGGGCGCGCCCCGGAGATAGGTGTCCACCGCTTCCCGCACCACCGGGCTGAGATGGACGGGATACACCAGCTCCACCTCCGGATTCTCCTCCGCGATCTGCCACAGCGCCAGCATAATGTTCTTCATAGGCTCGCCGTAATTCTCCCGGCGGTGGCAGGTGACGAGGATGATCTTTTTCTCCCCGTAGGGCAGGTGGTTCAATTCGTCTGTGGAAAATTTGTAATCCTCCCGGACGGTGGTTTTCAGCGCGTCGATCACCGTATTGCCGGTGACGAACAGCCCCTCGGTGATATTCTCCCGTAGGAGGTTATTCTTGTTGTTCACCGTAGGGCAGAAATAGAGATCCGCAATGGAGGAAACCAGCTTTCGGTTCATTTCCTCCGGAAAGGGAGAATACTTGTCATAGGTTCTGAGACCGGCCTCCACATGGCCCACCTTCACCTGATGGTAGAAGGCGGACAGTGCCCCGGCAAAGGTGGTGGAGGTGTCTCCGTGGACCAGGATCATATCCGGCTTCAGGGTGTCAATGGCCTCGTCCATACCGGTGAGGCACTTGCTGGTGATGGTGGATAAGGTCTGCCGGGGGGTCATGATGTCCAGATCCCAGTCGGGCTTTACCTCAAAAACCTCCAGCACACTGTCCAGCATCTGCCGGTGCTGGGCGGTCACGCAGCAAAGGCTCTCGATCTCCGGCCGGGAGGCCAGTTCCTTCACCAGCGGGCACATTTTAATGGCTTCCGGCCGGGTGCCGAAAACGCTCATGATCCGCAGCTTATTCATGGCTGCCGTCCTCCTTCTGCTTGTCTTTTTCCTCGTGATGGCCCAACTCTGTCAGTTCTTCCAGTTCCTCGTGGAGTTCCTCCTTCACTTCCTTGGGGAACACCACCCGGGCGGCCACAACCGCCACAACGCACAGAGCGATCAGCAGCAGCATGGCCTTCGCCTCGCCGCCAGTGGTCAGCACCACGGCGGACAGACCCAGAATACCGGAAATGACGTACAGCGTTGCCACCGCCTGCTTCTGGTTCAGACCCATGTCGATGAGCCGGTGATGGATGTGGCCCCGGTCGGCGTGCATGGGGCTCTGGCCGTGGGCCATCCGGCGGATCATGGCGAAGGCTGTGTCGAAAATGGGCAGACCCAGGATCAAAAACGGCACGGCAAAGGAGATCACCGCGTAGAATTTGAAAAGGCCCTGAATGGACATGGTGGACAGAATGAAACCCAGAAATGTAGCGCCGGTATCGCCCATAAACATCTTCGCGGGGTTCAGGTTATAGGGCAGGAAGCCCACGCAGGCACCCACCAGCGCCGCCATCACCACGGCCACCTGAGCCTCGGAGCAGATCAGGGCGATGACCAGCACCGTGGCGGCGGAGATGGCGGACACGCCGTTGGCAAGGCCGTCCAGTCCGTCGATAAGGTTCACGGCGTTGGTGATCCCCACGATCCACAGCACCGTGATGGGGACGGACAGCCAGTTCAGCACCCAATAGGCATTGGGAGAAAAGATGTTGGGGTTGGATAACGCCTGAATGGACACGCCGTTCAGGGCCGGGATCAGCGCCGCCACGATCTGGATCACGAATTTCAGCTTGGCGGGCAGGGCCATGATGTCATCCACCACGCCCAGCACCACGATGATGACCGCGCCCAGCAGGATGCTCTGCATCTGGGGGTTCAGTCGGATATCCACGAACAGCAGGATGCTGGCCATAAAGCCGGTGAAGATCGCCAGACCGCCCAGCCGGGGGATGGGCTTGTGGTGCATCCGCCGCTCGTCCTTGGGTACGTCGATCGCACCCACCTTGTAAGCAAAGCTCTTGACCACCGGTGTCATCAGAAAGCTGACCACCAAAGCCGTCAGCAATGCCAGCGCCACCGGCGCCATCAGCTGATTGTCAAATCTCATGTTTCCTCCGCCGTTACCGGGCCAGAAAGCCCACTTTTTTGTAGACCTTGGACAGGGTGCGGTTGGCTACATAGGCAGCCTTCTCCGCACCGGCGCGGTACACACTCTCCAGATAGGACTTGTCAGCCAGCAGGCGCTCCGTCTCCTCCCGGATGGGGCGCAGCAGCTCCACTACGGACTCGCCCACAGCGGCTTTGAAGCTGCCATAGCCCTGGCCCGCGAACTCCTGTTCAATGGCCTCGTAGCTCTTGCCGGTGGCCACAGAGTAGATCTGCATCAGGTTGGAGACGCCGGGCTTGTTCTCCGGGTCAAAGCGGACGCAGGCGTCGGAATCGGTCATGGCCTTCTTGAACTTCCGCAGGATATCCTCCGGCTTTTCCAGCATATACACGCAGCCGTTCTGATCCTTGTCGGACTTGCTCATTTTGCTGGTGGGGGTGGTCAGGCTCATGATCCGGGCGCCCACCTTGGGGATGTAGGGGTCCGGCAGCTTGAAGGTATCGCCGTAAAGGCCGTTGAACCGGGTGGCAATGTCCCGGCAGATCTCAACGTGCTGCTTCTGGTCGCCGCCCACGGGCACCAGATCCGCCTGATACAGCAGAATATCCGCCGCCATCAGAGCCGGATAGGTAAACAGGCCCGCGTTGATGTTGTCCGCGTTCTTGGCGGACTTATCCTTGAACTGGGTCATGCGGCTCAGCTCGCCGAACATGGTGTAGCAGTCCAGCACCCAGCCCAACTGGGCGTGGGCCGGAACATGGGACTGGACGAACAGCACGTTTTTCTCCGGGTCCAGACCGCTGGCGATATAGGCCGCCAACTGGACCAGGGTGTGCCGCCGCAGCTCCGCCGGGACCTGCCGCACGGTGATGGTGTGCATGTCGGCCATCATATAGTAGCAGTCATACTCATCCGCCAGCGCCGCCCAGTTGCGGATGGCACCCAGATAGGAACCCAGCGTCAAATCGCCGGAGGGCTGGATGCCGCTTAGAATTCTTTTTTTCTGAACTTCGTTCTCCATAATAGTACCTCGCTTTTCTGTATTTCAGCCGGAAACCGGCAGACGTATCTGTACAGGGCATATTTTAACTGATACAGTATACCACTCCCCCTTAAAAATTGCAATCCGAACTCTTGACTTTCCTGTCTGAAATAGGGATAATGTATTTTGTGTAATTACGTATATTTTGACATGGAGGTATCATTCATGGCTTTGGATAAGACATTTTTTGAAGATTTGGAAGCCCGTATCCCCAAGGGGAAGGTCCGCACCCGGTTCGCCCCCTCCCCCACCGGCTATATGCACGTGGGCAACCTGCGCACCGCGCTGTACACCTGGCTCATTGCCCGCCACGCTGGCGGCACGTTTATCCTCCGCATTGAGGATACGGATCAGGGGCGTCTTGTGGAGGGTGCTACGGACGTGATCTATCGCACCATGAAGGAGTGCCATCTGGATCACGATGAAGGCCCGGACGTGGGCGGCCCCACCGGCCCCTATATCCAGTCCGAGCGCCGGGACCTGTATCTGCCCTACGCCCAGCTCCTGGTGGAAAAGGGCGCAGCCTACTACTGCTTCTGCGAGAAGGCGGAATCCGAGGAGGACTCCGGCGAGTTTGACCGGGCGGACGATCCCTGCCGGAATCTGAGCGAGGAAGAAGTGGCCGCTAATCTGGCTGCCGGCAAGCCCTACGTGATCCGTCAGCGGATCCCCCACGAGGGCACCACCACCTTCCACGACGTGTCCTTCGGTGACATCACCGTGGAGAACAAGACTCTGGACGATCAGGTGCTGCTGAAGCGGGACGGCCTGCCCACCTACAACTTCGCCAACGTGGTGGACGATCACCTCATGGGCATCACCCACGTGGTCCGGGGCAGCGAGTACCTGTCCTCCGCGCCTAAGTACAATCTGCTGTACGAGGCCTTCGGCTGGGAGGTCCCCACCTACGTCCACTGCTCTCCCGTCATGCGGGACCAGCACAACAAGATGTCCAAGCGCCACGGCGATCCCTCCTATGAGGATCTGAAGGCCCAGGGTTTCCTGACGGACGCCATTTTGAACTATGTGGCGCTGCTGGGCTGGGCGCCCAAGGGCGAATACGCCGAGCAGGAGATCTTCTCTCTGGACGAGCTGGTGAAGGTGTTCGACATCGCCGGTATCTCCAAGTCCCCCGCTATTTTCGACATCGAGAAGCTGACCTATTTCAACGCCACCTATCTCCGGGCCATGGAGCCTGCCGCCTTTGCAGAGGTTGCAGAGCCTTACATCCGTCAGGCGGTGAAGAACTCCGCTATCGACGCCGCCGGGATCGCCGCGCTGCTGCAGGCCCGGTGCGAAAAGCTAACGGACATTCCCGAAAAGGTCGATTTCTTCGACGCATTGCCCGATTATGACGTTGAGTTCTTCACTAACAAGAAGTCCAAGACCAACGCCGAGGTCTCCAAGGCTATGCTGGAGGCCGCCATCCCCGCTCTGGAAGCCATTTCCGACTGGACTGTGGACGCGATCCACGATACCCTCATTGATCTGGCTGCCAAGCTGGAGGTCAAGAACGCCACGCTGATGTGGCCTGTCCGCATTGCCGCAGCCGGCAAGCTGGTGACGCCCGGCGGCGCCGTGGAGATCTGCCACCTGCTGGGCAAGGATGAGACCCTGCGCCGTCTGCGTCTGGGACTGGACAAGCTGAACTGACAATAAAAAAGGAGATCCCATGAACAATCTTGTGATTCCGCAGGGCTATACCGCTCCCCTGCCTAACTATGAACAGCAGCGGGCCATCGCATTCATCAAAGAATCCTTTCAGACCAACCTCTCCAACGCGCTGAACCTGCGCCGGGTGTCCGCCCCCCTGTTCGTGGCCTCCGACTCCGGTCTGAACGACAACCTCAACGGCACGGAACGTCCCGTCAGCTTCGATATCCCCGGCGTGGGCAAGGACGCCGAGGTGGTCCACTCCCTGGCCAAGTGGAAGCGCCTGGCCCTGAAGCGCTACGGCTTCCACGTGGGCAAGGGCCTGTACACCGATATGAACGCCATCCGCCGGGATGAGGATGATCTGGACAACATCCACTCCGTCTATGTGGACCAGTGGGACTGGGAGAAGATCATCTCCCGGGAGGACCGGAACGAGGCGTATCTGAAGGCCACCGTCCGGGCCATCGTCGCCGCCGTGTGTGAGACCAGCGACGCGCTGAATGTGGCCTTCCCCAGCCTGCGGATCAAGCTGGACCGGGAGGTGTACTTCGTCACTACCCAGGAGCTGGAGGACCGCTGGCCGGACAAGACCCCCAAGGAGCGGGAGCACGCCATCTGCGCCGAGCACCACACCGTGTTCCTCATGCAGATCGGCGGCAAGCTGAGATCCGGCGAAAAGCATGACGGCCGTGCCCCCGACTATGACGACTGGGCCCTCAACGGCGACATTCTCATGTGGAACCCCATTCTGGAGCGGTCCTTTGAGATCTCCTCCATGGGCATCCGGGTGGATGAGGAATCCATGGCCCGCCAGCTGAAGCTGGCCGGGTGCGAGGAACGGGCGGAGCTGCCCTTCCACAAGATGCTGCTGAACGGCGAGCTGCCACAGACCATCGGCGGCGGCATCGGCCAGAGCCGCCTCTGCATGCTGATGATCGGCAACTGCCACATCGGCGAGGTTCAGGCCAGCATCTGGGACGCCGAGACCATGAAACAATGTGAGGAAGCCGGGATCATCCTGCTGTAAATACGCAAAACCAGTCCCGCGGCATTTTTGCCGCGGGACTGCTTGTTGTCCTCATTCCAAAATGAACCCCCGTCTCCGCGAGAAGCGGAGATGGGGGTTTTCACTTATTCTTCGGCTGCGATGTCGGCAGCGATCAGGTCGGCCAGATCCTCCAGCTTCCGGTACTGCTCCTCCTTCACGGCGGAACGGATGGTGATGGGCGGTGCGATCTGCTCCATGCCCTTCATCTCCTCCAGGTGCTTGGCCATGAGCCGGGCGGCGGCAGGGCCCCAACTGCCGTTTTCAATGAGGGCCACGGTGCGGTTCTGGAGTGCGTGGGCCTTCAGTTCCAGCAGCAGCGTCTCCATGGGGGTGTAGATGCCGCCGTTGTAGGTGGCGCTGGCAAACACCAGATGGCTGCACTGGAACGCGGCGCTGACCTGCTCGGATACGTCGGTGTGGGACACGTCGAAGATCCGCACGTGCCGCACGCCCTTTTCCGCCAGACGGGAGGCCAGGATCTCGCAGGCGTTTTCCGTGTGGCCGTAGATGGAGCCGCAGAAAATAGCGGCTGTCCACGCCTCCGGCGTGTAGGTGCTCCAGCGCTTGTACTTCTCAAGGAACCAGCCGATGTTCTCCCGCCAGATGGGACCGTGGAGGGGGCAGAGGTACTGAATATCCAGTCCCGCCGCCTTTTTCAGCACGTTCTGCACCGGCGTGCCGTATTTGCCCACGATGTTGGTGTAATACCGGCGGGCGTCGTCCAGCCACTCCTGCTCGAAATTCACCTCGTCGGCGAAGATGTTGCCGTCCATGGCGCCGAAGGTGCCGAAGGCGTCGGCGCAGAACAGGGCCTTCTCCGTGGTATCATAGGTCATCATGACCTCCGGCCAGTGGACCAATGGGGCCATGACAAAGGTCAGCTCGTGGCGGCCCAGGGACAGGGTATCCCCCTCCTTCACCGCCTGGAAGCGGCCCTCCACCTCCATGGGGAAGAACTGCTTGATCATGGGCAGGGTCTTGGCGTTGCCGATGACGGTGGCCTCCGGGTAGCGGCTCAGGACCGTTCCCAGCGTGGCGGCGTGATCCGGCTCCATGTGGTTGACGATCACATAATTCAGAGGCTTGCCCTGCAGGGCGTGTTCCAGATTCTCAAAGAACCGCTCCGCGATGGCCTGATCCACCGTATCCAGCAGGGCCGTCTTTTCATCCCGGATCAGATAGGCGTTGTAGGAGACGCCCCGGGGGATGGGATATACATTTTCAAACAGGGCCAACCGGCGGTCCGAGCCGCCCAGCCAGATCAGATCAGATGTGATTTTCTTCGTGCAATACATAGCTGAAATTCTCCTTTTGATTCATATTTCCGTTGGGTAAATGACTTGTCGAACAAAAAGACACACGGACTGGAAGCCGTGTGCCCTTCGGAAAGGGCCGTCAGTCGCCCCAGATGACATTGGTAATGGTACCGTCAGAAAATTCGATATACTCGCTCTTGAGGATATAATCGGTCTTGCCGATGCGGACCTCCTGATCGCCCACCTTGGTGGTCATGACCTCGGCGGTAGGGGTGGTGGTGGTCACGGTGAAGATCAACGTCACATGGTCCGGGTCCGTGACCCAGTTTCCATTGGCATCCAGCACCTGATAGGTCTCCTTCTCCACGGCCTCGATCTGGCCGCCCACCAGCGCACCGGCGGCCATCAGCGGAGACGGCAGATGGGCCTGACAGTTTTCATACAGTTCCGGGGCCACACCCTCCACCTTCACCTGATAGGTGACTTTTGTCTGGGGCCGGTCATAGCTGATGCTGTCCCCGTTTTTTCCGATGAATTTCCAGGCCGCCAGTGCCAGCACCGCCACGATCAGCACAATGGCGATGAGGTCGATGATATTCAGCTTTCCGATGCGTTTTGCTTTCTGTTCCATGATTTCCTCCGTAACGGGCTTGGCCCGATTTTTCCTTGGTAGACATTTCGCGTTCTCTATTGTATAATATTTTCCGCTATTTCACAAGGATTTTTTTGGAGGCGCTTTTATGAAGGTCATCCATCTCATCAGCGGCGGCGATTCCGGCGGGGCCAAGACCCATGTGCTGAGTCTGCTGCAAAATCTGAACAAAACCATCACCGCCCAGCTGGTCTGCTTCCGGGACGGCCCCTTTGCCGAGGAGGCACGGACCATGGGGATCCCCACCATGATCTGCGGCGGCAACAACATCCCCCACCTGCGGCGGGAGCTGGCGGACTATATCCGGGAGGGAGGGTATCAGCTGATCCACTGTCACGGCAGCCGGGCCAACATGATCGGCGCACTGCTGCGGAAGTCCACAGGCCTGCCTGTGGTGTCCACCGTCCACAGCGACTACAAGCTGGACTACATGGGCCGCCCCTTCGCCCGGCTCACCTTCGGGGCCATCAATGCCTGGGCGCTCCGGCATCTGGACTACCGCATCGGTGTGTCCGACGCCATGGTGGACCTGCTCATCGATCGGGGCTTCCCCCCCGACCGGTTCTACGCCATCTACAACGGCATCGACTTCACCCCTGCGCCGTCTCAGGGGGAGCGGCTGGCCTATCTCCGGGGACTGGGTGCCGACGTGGAGGAAAACAGTGTGGTGGTGGGCATCGCCGCCCGGCTGAACCCCGTCAAGGATATGTCCACCCTGATCCGGGGCTTTGCGGAAGGACACAAGTCCTGCCCCCGGCTGCGGCTGGTCATCGCCGGGGACGGCGAGGAGCGGCAGAAGCTGGGGGATCTGGCAAAGGAACTGGGGGTGGAAAAGGAAGTCACCTTCGCCGGGTGGATCAGCGGCGGCATGGACCGCTTCTACTCTGCCCTGGACATCAACGCCCTGACCTCCCTCTCCGAAACCTTCCCATACGCCCTGACGGAGGGCGCCCGGTTCCATCTGGCTACGGTGGCCACCGCCGTAGGCGGCATCCCCTATCTCATCGATCAGGATGTAAACGGATACCTCTTTATCCCCGGCGACTGGCAAACGTTAGGACGCTATCTGGCCGCGCTGGGCAACGAGGACGCTCTGCGTCGGGAGATGGGCGAGAAGCTCTATGAAAAAGCCTCCGCCAAGTTCTCCATCCAAAGCACCGTGGACACCCAGCTCCATATCTATGAAGAGATCATCCGCCGCCACAACCGCCCCAAACGGGACCGGGACGGGGTGGTGATCTGCGGTGCCTACGGCCGGGGCAACGCCGGGGACGATGCCATCCTGGAGGCCATCTTGCAGGAGATGCGCGCCATCGACCCAGATATGCCCATCACCGTTCTCACCAAGGACCCCAAGGCCACCCGCCTTACCTACCGGGTGCGGACGGCTGGCCGGATGGACGTTCTCACCTGGAAAAAGGCCATGCGCCACGCGGGGCTGTATATCAACGGCGGCGGCAGCCTCATTCAGGACGTCACCTCCCGTCGGTCCCTGTGGTTCTATCTCCATAACATTCAGGCTGCCCACAAGGCGGGCTGCAAGGTACAGATGTACGGCTGCGGCATCGGCCCCGTTCTCCGGGAACAGCACCGGAAGCTAGCGGCCAGCGTGCTGAACGCCAGTGTGGACGTCATCACCCTCCGGGAGCCGGACTCCCTGAAGGAATTGCAGTCCATGGGCGTGACAAAACCGGAGATCCTCCTGACGGCGGACCCGGCCCTGACCCTCCCCGCCGCCAGCGAGGACGAGATCGACAGCGTTCTGCTGCGGGCGGGCATCCCGACCCACGGGAAGTATCTGTGCTTCGCTCTGCGGAATTGGAAGGGCTTTGAGGACAAGGCCCCCCTGTTCGCGCAGGCGGCGAAATACGCCTACGAGACCTACGGTCTGACGCCGGTGTTCGCCGCCGTGGAAAAGCATCTGGACCCGGTTGCCGGCCGGCTGGCCGCGGCAGGACTGGACATCCCCCACTATTTTCTGGATGATGCTGGCAGCGCCGGGACCATCATCGGCGCGCTTTCCCGGATGCAGGCCGTGGTGTCCATGCGGCTCCACGCGCTGATCTTCGCCGCCGGACAGGGCATCCCTCTGGCGGGCGTGGTGTATGACCCAAAGGTCTCCGCTTTCCTGCGGTATATCGGTCAGGAGAACTTCCTGGATCTGGACGCTCTGACGGCGGATGCCCTCAAGGCCATGATCGACCGCATGGTCAGCTCCCCTATCTCCCCAGAGGAACAGGCTGCTGCCGTGCAGAAGTTGCGGCAGATCGAACAGGTCAATGTGGACACGGCCCGCCGCCTGCTTGGGAAATAAACTTTGCCTGTAAAGCAGTTTTATATCACACACTATGCAACATAAGGATGGCCAGACCTTACGAGGTCTGGCCATCCTTCTGCTTTCCATACAAGGTCTGCTGGACGGTGATGGTGGTCAATGTGCCGGTAAGCTGCACCAGCACCGCCGTCAGCAGCGCCAGCTCATCCTCGCTCAGATTCTGGGCGATGGCAACGGCAAGGGTGTTCACCGCCGTGGTAAAGGCTAGCGGATCAAAGTCCTCCTTTGTCATTCCATCACCCCCTTCCTCTATCCTATGAGGAACGGGGCCGTTTCAGTCCGCATTTGCGGGCGGGCCGTTGTTCATCCATCATGCAAAAAACCTCCCACGGTGTCCCTTTATTTATGGGGAAACCGTGGGAGGTGCTTGTTTTATTCGGTTTTCTCGCCAGCGTGGTAGGCGTTGGTATGGACGTTGATGAACTGGGCCTTCAGCTTGGAATAGAGGATGGTCTGGCTGGAATACAGTCCCTGATACCCGGAGAGCATATAGCTCAGGCAGCAGGCCAAGGCAAAATACAGCATTCCCTCCGCGCCGAACAGTTCCACCGCCAGCAGCGTGGATGCCACCGGGCAGTTGGTCACGCCGCAGAAGACAGCGGCCAGACCTACCGCGGCGCCAAAGCCCACCGGCAGACCCAGCAGCGGGGACACCGCGCAGCCGAAGGTCGCACCCACGAAGAAGGAGGGCACCACCTCGCCGCCCTTGAAGCCCGCTGCCAGCGTGACCGCCGTGAAAACCAGCTTCAGCAGGAAGGCCCAGGGCACCGCTACGGTCTCCTGCTCAATGGCCCGGGTCACGATGTCCATGCCCGCGCCGTTATAATCCGTGCCGAATATCCACGTCAGGGCGATGACGGCGAAGCCGCCGCAGATCACCCGCAGCCACGGGTTTTTGATCCGCTTCATCAGGTGTCCCGCGCCGTGCATCAGTTTGCAGAACAGGATGGACACCAGCGCGCACAGCACACCCAGCGCCGCCACCCGGACGAACATCCCTACCGACTGATCCGGCACCGCCACGGTGAAGCGGGTAGGCTCCACCCCCAGACGGACGGACACGCCGTAGGCCACCAGCGCCGCCAGCAGGCTGGGATACAGCGCCACGTGGTAGATCACGCCGATGCTGATGACCATGATGGCAAACACCGTGGCCGCCAGGGGCGTGCCGAACAGGGCGGAGAAGAACGCCGCCATACCCGCCAGCGTAGCCACCCGGAGATCCCGGTCATCCAGCCGAAAGGTGCGGCCCATACACTGACCGATGGTGCCGCCCATCTGAAGGGCTGCACCCTCCCGTCCCGCGCTGCCGCCGCACAGATGGGTCAAAACCGTACCGAAAAAGATAGCCGGCAGCAGCAAAATCGGCAGCCGTTTTCCCTCATGGACCGCGTCGATGATATCGTCGGTACCCAAGCCGTCCGTCTCCGTCAGCTTGTAAAAGCTCACGATCACAAAGCCCGCCAACGGCAGGAGATACAGCACCCAGGGGTGCGTCCCCCGGAAAGCCGTCACCTCATGGACGCCGAAGTGGAACATGGTCCCGATCAATCCGCAGACCACGCCGATGGCGGACGCCGCCATGGTCCATTTTGCAAACGTCCACCCGTAAAGGCACCACCGCCGCAGAGCGGTTTTCGTTCTTTTGTTCACTGTATGTGCTCCCTCACTTTACCGCCGCTTTTTCCGCCAACACACTGTTGAAGGGCTCTTCCAGACTTTCCGGGTGCTTGAGATTTCGGAACAACTCCGCGAAAAAGCGGGAATACTCAATGCCGGTAGCGATCCGCTCATCCATGACAACGCTCATAGGCATGATCTTCTTCCGGACCCCTCCGGCGCCAGCGGGTCGGGGACGGGCCGCCCCATGCAGACGAACACGCTGGTAGTGCCAAACTCGTAGCAGTGGTGGAAAATGCAGGGCGTGTTGATGGAGGCCAGATTCGTCACGAACAGGCTGGTATGGAAGGGGCTCAGTTCAATGATAGACTTGGGCAACAGATCATGCCGGTCCAGAAAGCCCGCCAGTGCAAAGACCGCCCGGGCCAGACCCGGCACGCCGAATACGAATTTCGCAAACCGGTCGGTGTCGTTATTGTGTTGGACGTTCTGGTTCTTCTCAATGGTGGAACGGATCTTTTCCGTCACAGTAAACACCGTGTCCTCCGGTTCCAGATACACCTTCAGGGAGGTCTCGTCCGGGGTGCCGTCCGCCCGGGTCTTCAGGATCACGAAGCTGAAGCAGAAGTGGTTCCGCTTGTAGATCCGCCGGTTCATCACGAAATAGTTGATCTTTGGATTTTTCAGCACCGCGCGGTAATAGGCGGACACCAGCAGGCTCATGTGGGTCACGGTGCGCCCCTCCCGCCGTTTTGCCCGGATATAGTCCCGGATCGCGTCCTCATCCAGATTTTCTTCCGCCCAGTTCTGGGCGTCATACCGCTTTGGCATGACATAGGGAAGCGCCTGCATGATGGCAGTCAGATCCCGTACTCTCGTTCCGTCTGGTCGCATAGCCATTCCTCGTGCTTTCTCACCGTCAGCTCCGGGGTAAACATGTCCGCTGACGGTATGGTGTCTTTATTATAGTTAAGAATCTGTAAATTTTCAAGCTAAACCGCAAAATGTGACAGATAGCTCCTCCTTACCGGTCATTCCGCCAGCCCACTCCGGCCAACAGCAATCCCATTACGGCAGGGAGCAGCCAGAGGCTTCCCCCCGTGCGCCACACCAGCCACGCCGTCCCGGACGCCGCTGCCAGCGCCGTGGAAATGCCCACCCACCGGCAGCCCCATTCCGCCGTTCCGGGACCGGCCAGCCACGCCAGCAGGAGATACAGCGCCCGTCCGCCGTCCAGCGGGCGGACAGGCAGCAGATTGAAGGCGCACAGCACCCCGTTGGCCCCCGCCGCCGTAGTACACCTCATCCTGCCGAGGATCGCAGCCGCCAGCAAATTCGCCAACGGCCCCGCCAGAGCCGATACCAACTCCTGCCCGTAGCCCATGGCCCCCCGGACCTCGATCACCGCTCCCAACATGCCGACCCGCAGCCGCCGAGCCTCCCCGCCGCAGAGCCTTAAAGCCAGCAGATGCCCGAACTCGTGCCACGCTGCCGCCCCCAGCACCGTCAGCGCCATCTGCCAACCGCAGCAGAGGGCGAACCATCCCACCAGCAGAAAAAAGCCGCCGGAGACGGTACACTCAGGCGGTTTCCACATAATAGATCGGGTTCAGGTAGACCCCGTCCTTTTGCAGTTCGAAATGCAGATGCGGCCCGGTGGCCATGCCGGTCTCTCCTACCTCCCCCAGCTTCTCTCCCTTTTTTACCGCCGCGCCGGAGGACACGGAGATCCGTCCGCAGTGGGCGTACAGGGTGGCGCAGCCGTTAGCGTGGGTGACGGTGCAGTATTTTCCGTAGCTGCTGCTCTCCCCTACCGCCGTAACGGTGCCGTCGGCAAAGCAGGCGATGGCCGTACCGGTATCCGCTGCCAGATCCACGCCGTAGTGAAACCGCTCCGTCCCCTCCAAGGGGTGATCCCGGTAGCCGAAATTGGAGGACAGCACGCCCTTTACCGGCGTCTCGTGATCGAAGCCCAAAATTGCCTGCCGCATACTGACGTTTTCCGGCAAATCCTCGTCGGAATAGAGCACAAGGTCCATCGTCTCCAGCTCCTCCGGAGCCGGGTCCTCTCCCGCAGGCGGGATCGTGTTCAACGGCTCTGCATCCCGCCAGTTCCGCAGCTCCGTCAGTGCCGCGCCGTCCGCTGTCCGGGCGGCGGTCTGCCGGGTCTCCGCGCCCTCCGGATGGAACACGGCCCGGTACACCTCGTCCGCCGCCTCCGCCGGGGTCCCATCCTTGGTAAACAGCCCGCCCACAGCGGAAAATACCGCCTGCACATCGACGCTCCGGGTCATGGCTTCCGACAGCTTTTGGCTGACGCCCGCCATCCTTCCCGGCAGCAGCAGCTTCGCCGCCACCAGCAGCACGAAAATGCCGCCGCAGGTCACCAGACGGATGAGCCGCAAACGCTCCGCCGCCGACAGGGCGTCCGTTTTTCCGGACTGACGGCGTCCCACCTGACGCGCCACCGTTCTTTTTCTGCCAACCGATGCGGCTGTCCGCCGCCCTGACCGCCTTGCCGTCATCCTTCCTGCCCCCCATCGTTGAATTCTTTCAACTCTATGCGGGGATTTTCCGCAATATGCCTTGACATCCCGAATCGGATACCGTATAATGGTAAAGCTGTATCCGGGTGTAGCGCAGTTGGTAGCGCGCATGGTTCGGGTCCATGAGGCCGTGGGTTCGACTCCCGCCACTCGGACCACCGAAAAGCCTTGAAATCTTACGATTTCAAGGCTTTTTTGCAACTTTTTTGAGTGAAACGCAATGATTGAGATTGTGTGAAATTTTCAAAAGCGCACAAAAAAGCGCACAATTTCTCAAAAGTACGCACGAAAGTCATTGATACATCGGAAAAGAAAGGGTGTATTTCAATGGCGAATATCCGGGAAAACACAAAGAATGGGAAAGTTATTTCTTACCGCTTTACTGCCTGTATGGAACGTGACGTGCGCGGCAGGCAAATCCGCAAATACACAACATGGACGCCGCCAGAGGGCTTGACTGCGGCTAAGGCAAAGAAAGCGGCAGAACGCGCGGCGGATGCGTGGGAAGAGGAAATCCGTGCAGAGTATCAAAAACAAAAGGAACAAGGAAACGCATACCGTTTACCTCCTGATAAGCGGCGGGACGATTTTCTATCATTCATAAACGATACATGGTTTGTCCTGCGGGTACGCGGTGAGAATGACAAGCCGAATACAGTGGCCTTTTACAAAAATATGACACGCATGATAAGTGAATATTTCAACGGGGCAGTCTTGCAGGAAATCAGCCCTATTGATATTCAAAAATATCTTGCCTATCTCCGCACAGAGTACAAGGGAAAACAGGGCAAGCCCCTTTCCGCCAAAACACTGCGTCACCTATACGGAACGCTCAATTTGATATTTGGCTACGCCGAACAACAGGAAATGATAGCGCAAAATCCAATGCGAAAGGTCAGCGCACCCAAGAAAGAGAAAAAGCCCGTTGACGCATTGACCGCAGAACAGGCGGCAAAACTTTTCAAGTTGCTGCCTGATTGTGCGCTGGACTTTCACTGTATACTGCAACTGCTGATAACAACAGGCATACGACGTGGTGAATGCATGGGGCTGAAATGGAGCGATATTGACGAACGCGAAAGCACGATTCGGATTGAACGAAGCGTTGCCTGCACACCGGAAAGCGGCGTAGTTATCAGCACACCCAAAACCGTGAACAGCATCCGCACAATTCCGGTGATTCCAAGCACCTTGACCTTGCTCCAGCAATACAAAGAGCAGATGCAAAACCAGCATCCGAATACCATCTTAAAAGACGCATTTCTCTTTCCCAACCCAAAAAATATCTTCCTACCGCGTGACCCAAACTCCGTTACAAGGCGCGTTAAACGCTTTATGAAAAACAACGGCTTTCCTGACCTTTCTCCCCATGACCTGCGCCATTCCTGTGCCACCCTACTGCTTACGCAAGGGGCGGACATCAAGAGCGTACAGGAGATTTTAGGCCACGCAGATGCCAGCACAACCCTGAACTTCTATGTGAAGTCTGACCTGAGGCAGATGCGGGCGGCTACGGAGAAATACGCCGCCGCATTCAACCTGTAATTCAAGCAAGAGGACAGAGCCGCAAACTCTGTCCTCTTGTTCTCATTCGGCGGCGGAGGTGCGGGGATGGGATTCGGGACAACAGGCCACGCACATGAGAATATCCATTTGATTAGGCTCACCGCCCCATGAAGTCCTGTTTCTATCACCGTCACCGTTACAGCAAAAGAAAGAGAACTGCGGCAGTTCGCCAAACGAACAGCGCATACGTTTCATTTTCCGCATTACGGCGGGCGGTTTTACTTTATTTCTTAATTTTGTTATTATATTTATAGAAATTAAAGAAAAAGGAGATTTTACAGATGCACACAGTCCCAAATTAGAAAATTATCGTCATTCACAAGGACAAGCCTGACAGGGATTTCCTGCAAATCAAAAATGAACACTGGATGGAAGTCAACAAGAAATACGGGGTTTATGCCCTGCAACTCTATCTCTACCTTGCCAAAAATGCAAACAATTATGAAATGGCGCTGTCGCAAGCGGCGGCGGAGGAAGAAGCTGGCATTAAAAAGACCACTTTCCATAAATATTTAGACCTTTTTATCCGCGAGGGCTACTTGGTCAAGCGAAATGGCAATACCTATGATTTTTACGAAGCACCCCGCAAGCAAAAGGAAGAAGAAACGGAGCGTTCGCCGTGTGACGAACACAGCAATTCACAAGACGGTTCAAAAAATCCGCCCCACGAATCCCGCAGTTCGGTAAATGTTCAAGAATGTGCGTGGGACAATAAAGAAATAGATAATAGATAGACAGATAAGATAGATAATAAAAAAGATAGTTTATTATCAAGAGCGGAAGAATGGAAATTCTGAACGAATCAGTGCGGAACATAACGGATTTTCATGAATTCAATGAAAATCAATCATGTTTTCTCTTGATTCTTTTGGAAAACAGGCTGATTTAGGCAGATTTCGTGTGAATCAGCACATAATCTGTGTAAATCCCGCAAAATTCGGCAAGGGCTTGACAATATATATATATATATATAT
>CDZP01037136.1_pt1 | contig 48870 bp, 45 predicted proteins | sample 554941 | NCBI WGS metagenome assembly CDZP01 (sample SAMEA3182064, study PRJEB8094) | gut metagenome | biome: human; feature: gut; material: Stool; isolation source: human stools | place: Canada | collected 2013-01-28
ATGGTTGAGCGTGGAGAGAAAATTCCGTCACTCGAAACTTTCATAAAGATAGTAAATGCTTTAGGTGTATCATCGGATATGGTTCTTACAGATGTTCTGGAAACGGGATATACAGTCAAGAACTCAATGCTGAATGAGAAGCTTGAAAAACTTGCTCCTGAAGATAGAAACAGAATTTATGAAGTCATAGATACACTTGTGAAGCAGTCAAAGCAAATACTTCCATAAAACACAGAAGTTCGTCCTAATCGACGAGCTTTCTTTTTTTCAGTATAAAAAATTTCAGCTATCGACAAATTTTTCGGGACTTCGACAGAGCAAATATGCTATAACAACAACTGTCAGTGATAGACACATACTAATAGACATAGGAGGAAGTAGAAGTGAACGACATTTTCAGACAAATAGCAAAAGAAAATGGAACAACCGAAAAAGCAGTAAAAGAGGAAATGCAGTTTGCCATTCGGGAAGCAATGAAAAGTGCTGAACCGGAAGCAATCGCTTTTTGGAAAGCAGTTGCACCGGACGGAAAAGAGCCGCCGATAGAAAAGGTCATAGCAATGATTGCATTGAATGTTAATAATAGAATGTATAATTGAGGTGCTTCGGCATCTCTTTTTTAGTATTCTTTAAAAGAGTCGTGTTAGGTGTTTGTAAAAAGTGACACCTTAGTGTCTGAAAGGTTACATTTCTGTCCAAAATCTTGAAATGCCTGAAAATTTAATATATAATGTTAAATGATTAACTGTAACGAAGAAGAATTATAAGATGAAGAGGTGTTACTGATGAAGATATGCTATAACAAACTTCAAAAACTTATGATTGACAATCAAATGAAAAGACAGGATTTAATGCGTGCAGCCGAAATCACATCATACGCTGCAACGAAGATAAATAAGAATGAGCCGGTATCTCTTGAAGTACTGATGAGGATATGCCAGGTATTTCACTGTGACATCGGAGATATATGCGAAGTTATTTTAGATGAGTAGAAGCTCGATAGGGTCATAAGTACAAGATGCGGGAGAATTTACAATGGAATTGATAAATAATACAACAAAAACATTAAGAGATGATTTATCAGTTGAAATCAAGGAGGGAAGCAAGCTGTCAATTGCGGCGGCATGCTTCTCTATTTATGCTTTTCAGGAATTAAAAAAACAATTATCAGACATAGATGAATTACGATTTATATTTACATCTCCGACTTTTATAACAGAAAAGGCAAAAAAGGAAAAGCGAGAATTTTATATTCCACGACTGAATCGTGAGCGTAGTTTGTATGGTACGGAATTTGAAATAAAACTTAGAAACGAACTTACGCAGAAAGCAATAGCAAAGGAATGTGCAGAGTGGATTAAAAAGAAGGTCAGCTTCAAATCTAATATAAGTGATAAGACAATTCAGGGTAGCATTGTCGTAGATGATATTGGCTATACCCCGATTAACAATTTTACAACAATTGAACTTGGCTGCGAAAAGGGCAATGTAATCAGTACAACCATTGTTAAGGACAATTCCTTGGCAAAGACCTTACTTGCAGATTTTAATGAGATTTGGAACGATAATAAGGTGTTGCAAGAAGTTACCGATGAGGTAATTGACAGCATTACAGCAGCATATAATGAAAATTCTCCGGATTTTATCTATTTTGTGACATTGTACAATATTTTTAATGAGTTTTTGGAAGATGTTTCAGAAGATGTGTTGCCTAATGAAGCAACGGGATTTAAAGATAGCAAAATTTGGAGTATGTTGTATAACTTCCAAAAAGACGCAGCTCTTGCTATCATCAATAAACTTGAGAAATACAACGGATGTATTCTTGCAGACAGTGTAGGTCTTGGTAAAACATTTACGGCACTTGCTGTTATTAAATATTATGAAAACAGAAATAAATCTGTACTTGTACTTTGCCCTAAAAAGCTGACAAATAACTGGAATACATATAAAGATAATTATGTCAATAATCCGATTGCTTCTGACCGTTTGAGATACGATGTGCTTTATCATACCGACCTTAACAGAACACACGGAAAATCCAATGGTCTTGACCTCGACAGATTAAATTGGGGTAACTATGACCTTGTCGTTATTGATGAATCACATAATTTCCGTAACGGAGGAAAAATAGTTGAAAATCCAGATGAAAATGATAAAGAAAATAGATATGTAAAACTTCTAAAAAAAGTTATTCGTGCAGGCGTAAAGACAAAAGTGCTTATGCTTTCGGCTACACCAGTAAATAACCGTTTTAATGACTTGAAAAACCAGCTTGCACTTGCGTATGAAGGTCATACGGAGTACATAGATGATAAATTAAATACAACACGTTCCATTGACGATATATTTAAAAATGCACAAAGAGCATTTAATACTTGGAGTAAATGGGAACCTTGCGATAGAACGACAGAAAATTTGCTTAAAATGCTTGATTTTGATTTCTTTGAAGTGTTGGACAGCGTTACGATTGCACGTTCAAGAAAGCATATTCAGAAGTATTATGATACGTCTGATATAGGTACATTTCCGACAAGGCTAAAACCTATATCACTAAGACCGCATTTGACTGACCTTAAATCAGCAATTACATATAATCAGATATTTGAACAACTTATGCTGCTGACGTTAACTATATATACACCGACACATTTTATTCTTCCGAGTAAGATGGAAAAGTATGCTCAAATATATGAGGACAATAAAGTAAATGTCGGATTTACGCAGGCAAATCGTGAACAAGGTATCCGTAGACTTACTGCAATCAATTTAATGAAGCGTATGGAAAGTTCTGTTTATTCTTTCAATTTAACGCTTACTCGAATTAAGGAATTGATTGAAAGCACTATTAAGACAATTGAGGAATTTGATAAATATTCTGATACAAGTCTTGACCTTACTGATATTTCAGATATAAATGAGTTTGACGATGAAGACCAGAATACAGATGACTTATTCTCTTTTGGTAAAAAGGTAAAAATCAGTCTTGCGGATATGGATTATGTATCATGGCGAGATAGCCTGAAAAAAGACCAAGATACACTGGAGCTTCTTACTCTTATGGTTGGGGATATAACGCCAGAACATGATTTGAAACTGCAAGAATTGATGAAGATAATTGACAATAAGTTAAGTCATCCAATAAACGAGGGAAACAAAAAGGTCATTGTATTTACGGCTTTTGCTGATACAGCAAGATACCTTTACGACAATGTAAGTACTTATGTGAAAGAAAAATATGGATTGAATACAGCTATGGTATCCGGTTCAATTGAGGGACGCACAACTTGTCCAAAATTAAAAAATGACCTGAATACGGTATTGACTTGCTTTTCGCCAATCTCAAAGGACAAAAAACTGTTAATGCCGAATGATAATACAGAAATTGATTTCCTTATTGCTACCGACTGTATTTCAGAAGGTCAGAACTTGCAGGATTGCGACTATCTGATAAATTATGATATACATTGGAATCCGGTTCGTATTATCCAGCGTTTCGGACGTATTGACCGTATCGGAAGTAAAAATAAAGTTATTCAGCTTGTAAACTTTTGGCCTGATGTAACTCTTGACGAGTACATCAATCTAAAAGCAAAAGTTGAAACCCGTATGAAGATTGTAGATATGACGGCAACGGGCGACGATAATCTTCTGAGTGATGAAGAAAAGACAGACCTTGAATATAGAAAAGCACAGCTTAGACGATTGCAGGATGAAGTTGTAGATATTGAGGATATGACGACAGGAATATCAATAATGGATTTAGGACTTAATGAGTTCCGACTTGATTTGCTTGACTACATTAAGCATCATCCGGATATAGATAAATCTCCGTTTGGACTTCATGCAGTGGCTAGGTCAACTGATGATACTCCGGCAGGGGTAATCTATGTACTGAAAAATCGCTCTAATAGCGTGAATATTGATAATCAGAACAGACTTCACCCATTCTATATGGTGTATATCAGTAATAATGGAGAAGTTATTTGCGACCATTTGTCTCCAAAGGAAATGCTTGATAAAATGCGTTACCTTTGTAAAGGAAAAACAGAAGCGGACACAGAACTTTGTAAACAATTCAATAAAGAAACTCGTGATGGAAGAAATATGTCGCAGTATTCTAACTTGCTTGGAGATGCTATTGCTTCCATTATCGAGGTGAAAGATGAGAGTGATATAGACAGCTTCTTAGGTGGCGGTCAGATTAGTTTCCTGAGTAGTGAGATAAAAGGATTGAATGACTTTGAACTAATATGTTTTTTAGTTGTGAAATAAGAGGAGGACGAAATGCTCGGATTGCCAAAAACGACGGAAATGAGTAAGCAGCTTCCGAAAAAAGCAATTTATACGAAATTTCAAATGAATACAGCAGCAAAAGAAAAAATTGATGCTGATATTTCAAGAATCACGATTGTAAATGAGATTGCTCCCAATAAGGTCAATATTCCTTCCGGAGAGGACGTAAAAAGCTTTTTTGTTTTGCTTGTTTCTCTTAAAAAGAAAGAATATGACGAAAAAACGATAGCGACGCTTTCTAAGTTGATACCGCAAAATATTTTATTTGTTCTTGAATATGAGAATGAAAGCAGACTTGCTATTTACCATACAAAGGTAATGCAGACAGAGTGGATGCCGACAGAAGAACAAAAGGTTGAACTTAAAGGGTTAAATCTCGATACTGTCTGGGAGAATATCGTTATTGCTGTCGGTGGAGTGAATATAGAAAAAGGAAATTCGCTTGATGAACAGATAGAGATAAATGAAAAAAAGCAGAAGCTCGAAAAAGAGATTGCAAAACTTGAAAAGCAGGCAAGGGCAGAGAAGCAGCCTAAAAAGAAGTTTGAATTAGTGCAAGCAGAAAAGAAGCTTAAAGAGAAGCTTAAATTATTGGAGGGATAAGGATGTCAGTTGACCAGTATCAGAGGGCTGTGAATGGGTTAGATAAAGAAATTGCAGACCTTGAAAAAAAGAAAGCTGCAAAAGATAAAGATATAGCGTCTTTACAGAATAAAATTGTTTCGACACAAAAATCTATTAATAAGAATACTTCACAAAGCTCTCTTAATAGTAAGAGAAGACAGATTGCTTCTTGCGAATCAGATATAGCAAAAAAGAGTAAGGATAGTGCAGACCTTGGCAAGAAGATAGCTGAGAAGAGAAAGAAACGTTCAGATGCGTACTTGAAACTTCAAAAAGAACAGCAGAATGAACAGAAGAAACAGGACAGGGCAAGTCAGCGTTTGCAGGTATCTTATGAAAAACGTATAGATGAACTTCAACAGCAATTAGCAAAATCTGTTGTACTTCCTCAACAGAGTAATAGTGAAAGTGAAGAAGAATATGATGTATTTGTTTCTCATGCATGGGAAGATAAAGAAGATTTTGTCGATGAATTTGTCGATGAATTGAAAAAGCAGGGACTTAAAGTCTGGTATGATACAAATAAGCTTAAATGGGGCGACTCCATGAGAGAAAAAATTGACAAAGGATTGGCTAAATCCAGATATGGTGTGGTCGTGTTATCACCCAATTATATTGCAGAACACAAATATTGGACGAAGGCTGAACTGAATGGTTTGTTTCAGGTTGAGAGTATCAATGGGAAAGTAATTCTTCCGATATGGCACAATTTGACCAAGAAGCAGGTTGTCGAATACAGCCCAATTATTGCAGACCGTAAGGCAATGACGACTGCTTCAATGACGGCAGAAGAAATAGCAGTTCAATTGAAAGAATTGTTTATGCCTGAAGTTACAGAGGAAAATTAAATGAATAGTGACATTACAACAGCTCTGATAGGTGTTGGAGCAACAATTGCCGGAACTATTCTTGGTTGGGTGTTAAATAATTTATCAAACAGAGGTAAGTTGAACATTTATATTTCCTTATGGGAGGATTGTTTTAAGCACAATCATATAGGAGAAATGATACCATGTTCTAAACGTGAAGAAGTACAAAGCTATACTTATAAGGCTTCATTTGACTTATATAACAGTAGCGGAAATACCAAAATAATGAGAAATATCCAAATTGCATTTAGCGATGGAAAAAGTGATATTGAGAAGCAGACACCACAAGATGATGCAACAAAAAGATTTTCAAGTCCAATGGTATTTTACGATGATGTAAAACCTATCAATATTCCACCTAAGGCAGTTATAAAACTTGATTTGCATAATGGGAGTTGGAATAAAGATGACGAGCTTGATTATATATGGAAAACAAAAAAGGTGTATTTGGTATACACTGATGAGAAAAACAAGATAAAACGCATGCTTATAAAAGCGGAAGATTACGAAAATTATTTCATAAACCATAAACCGGAGGAAAAAGAAAATGGATAAACTCAAGATGCAGACAGTTAATAAAGCTGATGAGAATTTTAAGAAACTGGCAGCTATGTTCCCTAATGCTGTTACTGAAATAATAGATGAGAACGGCGAAGTGGTTCGTGCTATTGATAAAGACGTACTCATGCAGGAGATTTCTTGCGAAGTTGTTGAGGGAAACGAGGAGCGCTATCAGTTTACTTGGCCTGACAAGAAGAAGTCGGTTCTTCTTGCCAATGCACCGATAAATAAGACATTGCGTCCTTGCAGAGAAGAAAGTGTTGATTTTGATAATACAGAAAACCTTTATATTGAAGGTGATAATCTTGAGGTGCTAAAGCTTCTTCAGGAAACCTATCTTGGAAAAATTAAGATGATATATATTGACCCACCATATAACACGGGAAATGATTTTGTTTATGCCGATAATTTTTCTCAGAGTACAGATGAATATCTTGAGAACAGTGGGCAGTTTGATGATGATGGCAATCGACTTGTAAAAAACTTTGATAGTAATGGACGTTTTCATACAGATTGGTTGAATATGATTTATCCGAGATTGAGAATTGCAAAAGATTTGTTGACGGATGATGGTGTTATTTTTATCAGTATTGATGATAACGAAGTTAGAAATCTAAAAAATGTTTGTGATGATATATTTGGTGCCGGAAATTTTGTGGCACAATTAATTTGGCAAAATAAAAAGGGTGGAGGTAATGACTCAAAATATGTTGCTATTGAACATGAGTATATCCTTGTTTATGCAAGAAATATAAATGAACTTGCCAACTTCTATGAAACATATTCTGAAGACTATATAAAGCGTTATAAGGAAAAAGACGATATAGGCAGATTTTTCTGGGATACTTTTAAAAGAAAATCTGGCAAACAATATTATCCTATAACATGTCCTGATGGCACAATCCTTGAATATGATGAAGATGGAAATCCCATAAGTTGGTTAAGGTCAAAGGCACGTTTTGATTCAGATATAAAAACTGGAGAAATTAGAATTGTTGATGTTAATGGCAAGTGGTCAGTTCAATTTAAACAAAGAATACCGCTTGGGAAAACGCCTAGAAGTATTTTTACAACACAAACTGTTATTTCTGATAAAGGTACGACTAGTGTGGGGGCGAGTGATGTTTATGAATATTTTAAGAAAGATGTTTTTTCTAATCCCAAACCGGTAGAGTTAATTAAATTTCTTTGTGGATTTGGCTTGTGCGAGAATGATATAATACTTGACTTTTTTAGTGGTTCAGGAACTACAGCTGAAGCAGTTATGCGTAATGCAGTAGAAGAATGTAATGCAAAATATATATTAGTCCAGTTACCTGAGAATATCGAACCAATGTTGTTGAGTTCATCTGCAAATGCTAAAAGAGTTGCGGAAAATGCAATAGCAGTTTTAACAGAATTGAACAAGCCATTTTTTATTACAGAACTTGCTAAAGAACGCATTCGTCGTGCCGCTAAAAAAATCGCTGAAGAAAATCTTGAAACAAAGTTTGACGGTGGTTTCCGTGTGTTAAAATGCGATAGTTCTAATATGAAAAATGTGTATTATAATCCGGCAGAATATGAACCATCGCTGTTTACAAGTCTTGAGGATAATATTAAAGAGGATAGGACATCAGAAGATTTACTGTTCCAAGTTATGCTTGACTTAGGTGTGCTTCTGTCGAGCAAAATCAAGGAAACTACTATCGCTGGAAAGAGAGTACTCAATGTTGAGGATAATTATTTGATTGCTTGTTTTGATGACAATGTAACCGAAGATGTGATTGCAGAGATTGCAAAACAAAAGCCATATTATTTTGTAATGCGTGATAGCTCTATGGCGAACGATAGTGTCGCAACCAACTTTGAGCAAATCTTTGCTTCGTATAGCCCTGATACAGTAAGGAAGGTGCTGTAATGAATGAAACACAAAAATTGATTAAGTCTACCATAGAGGATGCAACAAAGAAGCAGTATGGTATTAATGTCGTTGTTGAGTATGTTGCAGATGTTTCAGAGAGGACACAAGAACTGCAACAAGAATGTGGAGAGAAATTAAATTCAGTTTATGATGCTGAGCATTTTACCGGAACATTTATTCCAGCTGTGAATAATAATCCATATTATATTTTAATTCAAGAAAACAGAGAATCTATGTTAGATGTTATGACTGCTTTTCATGAATATAGGCACTTAATAGATTTAGTTTTATTTTTGAAAACAGTTACTGATAATAATATTGATACACTTAAAAATAGTCCGTTGTATGTTACTTTTAATGTTTACAGTGAATATGCAGCGACGGTATTTGGAATAAAAAAATATATTGAAATTGTAAAACTTGAGGATATGAGCCAAAAAGAATTGGCTGAAGCAATTTTACAAAGTGCAAAAGAAATATATTGGAAGTTGGAAGGAATTGATAATAGATATCAGTTGCTTGTACATAGTATGCAATATATAGGAAATATTGTTGCATGTGGTCAATTTAGTGATGAAATAGATACTCAAAATCTTATCAGTGAAATGGAATTGTCAGAGGAACTATATCCTATATTGGGACATATTTTTATGTATGAAGATAAGTATAAGTGGTATGAAGATTTAGACAAGATGATGCGTAATTTTGTGGAGGGAGGTGTTGAAAGTTGAAATTTAATTTTAAGATACAACAATACCAAACGGACGCAGTTGACGCAGTTGTAAAGGCTTTTAATGGGCAAGGTTTTCATGATAAAATCAGCTATATTCGTGACCTTGGTAAAATGAAATCCAAGGATATGCAGATGACACTGGGATTTACAGATGAAAAGATGGAATTGTATGACCCGACAAACGATACTGGGTACAAGAATGGACTGGTGGAGCTTTCCGATGAGCAACTTCTCAGTAATATTCAAGCATTGCAGCGTCAGAATAATATTAAGCTCTCAAATTCTCTTATAAAGGATTTAGGAAAATGCAGTCTTGATATTGAAATGGAGACCGGTACGGGTAAAACATATGTGTATATTAAGACAATGTTTGAATTGAATAAAAAGTACGGATGGAGCAAGTTTATCGTAGTAGTTCCAAGTATTGCTATTCGTGAGGGGGTAAAAAAATCTTTTGAGATTACAGCTGACCATTTTATGGAATATTATGGCAAAAAGGCTCGTTTCTTCATTTATAATAGTTCCAACCTGAATCAGCTTGATAATTTTTCGAGCAGTTCCGGCATCAATGTAATGATAATAAATACTCAGGCATTTGCAAGTTCTTTAAATGAGAATAAAAATGTGGAGGGAAGAAAAGGAGATACAGCAGCTCGTATTATTTATTCAAAGCGTGATGAGTTTGGTTCTCGTCGTCCGATTGATGTAATCAAAGCGAACAGACCGATTATTATTCTTGATGAACCGCAGAAGATGGGCGGAGAAGTAACACAAAAAGCATTGAAAAACTTTAATCCTCTTTTTAGCCTTAATTATTCTGCTACTCATGCAAAGCATCATAATCTTATTTATGTTCTTGATGCTCTGGATGCATTTAATAAGAAATTGGTTAAGAAGATTGAAGTTAAAGGATTTGAGGTTAAGAATTTCAGAGGTACAGACAGTTATTTGTACCTTGAACAGATTGTACTTTCGAGTAAAAAGCCGCCTATGGCAAAAATTGAACTTGAAATTGGATATAATAAATCCATTAACCGTGAATCCCGTATCCTTGGTGTGGGCGATGATTTATATTATGTTTCACAAGAGATGGAACAGTACAAAGGATATACCATCTCTGAAATTGACCCGCTTCGTGGAACAGTAACTTTTACAAACGGAGAAGTCATAAGTACGGGAGATATTGTCGGCGATATTTCTGAAAAAGATATGCGTCGTATTCAGATAAGGGAAACCATTCTTTCTCATTTTGAGAAGGAAGAAAAACTCTTTGATAAAGGAATTAAATGTCTGTCATTGTTCTTCATTGATGAAGTTGCAAAGTATCGCCAGTACGATGAAAACGGAGATGAAGTTCTTGGCGAATACGGCAAGATGTTTGAGCAGGAGTACATTAACGTGCTTAATGAATATGTAACATTGCTTGATACCCCGTACCAGAGATATTTGAAATCAACTTGCAGTGCTGTAGAAGAAGTACATAAAGGCTATTTCAGTATTGATAAAAAAGGACACGCTATCGACAGTAAAGTAAAGCGTGGCAGTGAGTTTTCCGATGATATTTCGGCGTATGACCTGATATTAAAGAACAAGGAAAGATTGCTTTCTTTTGATGAGCCTACAAGATTTATATTCTCTCACTCGGCTTTGCGTGAAGGCTGGGATAACCCGAATGTATTTCAGATTTGTACGCTTAAACATTCCGATAGTAATACTGCAAAACGTCAAGAGGTAGGTCGTGGACTCCGTTTGTGTGTGAATCAGAATGGTAATCGAATGGATGTTGAAAGCTGCGGAGAAACAGTACACGATATTAACGTGTTGACAGTTGTTGCAAGTGAAAGTTACAAGACATTTGTTACAGATTTACAGTCTGATATTAAGACTGTACTTTATGACAGACCGACTGTTGCAACAAGTGAATACTTTAAGGGCAAGTATATTAAAGTGGATGATGTTCCTACACTTATAGATGACGAAACTGCAAATGCTATTGAATTTTATCTTATTCAGAATGGCTATGTAGATATGAAGCGTAAAGTAACAGATAAATATCGTCAGGAAATTAAGAGTGGAACTGTCGCAGAACTGCCGGATGAGCTTAAACCAATGGCAGAGGGTATCCATACGCTTATTCAATCTGTATATGATGATAGTATTCTTCAGGATATGTTTACAGATGGTCATGAAACAAAAGTTAAGGATAATCCGCTTAATGATAATTTTGCCAAGAAAGAATTTCAGGCGTTATGGCGAGAAATTAACCACAAGTATGCCTATACAGTTGAGTTTGATAGTGACGAACTGATTAAGAAAGCAATCGCTCATATTGATGAAAAGCTTTTTGTTTCTGAACTTCAGTATACAACAACCATTGGTCGCCAAAAAGCAGAAATGAATGAGTATGAGGTCGAGCGAGGAGCTTCATTTACAGGAGAAAAGACAAGGACACAAACGCTGAAACACGCAGAAACAAGTCAGATTAAGTATGACCTTATCGGTAAAGTGGCTGAGGGAACAACTCTTACCCGTAAAACCGTGTCAGCAATCCTGCAAGGAATCAGAGCTGATAAGCTATATATGTTTAAAAATAATCCGGAAGAATTTATCACAAAGGTTATTAGGCTTATCAACGAGCAGAAAGCAACAATGATTGTAGAACATATTTCTTATGATACGATTGAGGGAGAATACGATAGCACAATCTTCACAGCCGAAAAGAATACGCAGAGTTTTGATAAGGCATTCCTTGCAAAGAAAGCCATTCAGGATTATGTATTTACGGATGGTTCGGCAGAACAGAGTATTGAGAGAAGATTTGCTGAAGATTTGGATGCAGCAGAAGAAGTATGTGTATATGCAAAACTTCCAAGAACCTTCCAAATTCCTACTCCGGTAGGCAATTACTCCCCTGACTGGGCAATCGCTTTTTATGAGGGAACTGTTAAGCACATTTTCTTTGTCGCTGAAACTAAAGGAACAATGGAAACACTTAATCTTAGACCGATAGAACAGGCGAAGATTTCTTGTGCTAAAAAGCTGTTTAATGAAATGTCGAATAGCAAAGTGGTTTATCACGATGTTGATAGTTATCAGAGTTTGTTAAATATTATGAACTCTATTTAAAAAAGACAATTCGCAAAATTTACAAGGTCTGTTATGAAACTAAAATAACAGACCGAAAAGAGGTATGAATATGGGCGAGATTGTAAAAATGGATAATGGAAAAGATAATGAGATAATGGCAATGATGAACGATGCATCGTTGTGTCCGTTGTTAGAGGAAACAAAAGTTGGTGTTTCCAATTACACAAAATTACCAGTAACAAGATTGGCAGCTATGGGAACAGCGTTTCAACCATTGACAACTGCTGTGCAAACCGCAGTAACCGGAGCTGGTGGAAGTGGATTGTACTATGTTAATACAGCCGGAAAAACAATGTTTCAGATGAAGGAAACGGGCAATTTTATCGGTTCTCTGAAAACATCAGCAGGTTTGGTTGGCGGTGGACAGGCTCAGATGATGCCACTTGCTTTGGACCCGACAATGCTTTTTATGGCGGCTGCACTTGCGAATATTGATAAAAAACTGGATTCTATAAAAGAAATGCAGCAGGAAATGATGGATTTTCTTGTTCAGAAGGAAAAAGCTGAATTAAAAGGAAATCTTACATTTCTGTATGACGTGTTCAATAATTACAAGTATAACTGGAATAATGAAATGTACAAGAATAGCAATCATACAATGGTGCTTGCCATAAAAAAAGAAGCAGAAGCAAAGATAGTATTTTACCGTGAACAGATAATTGCCAAAGTAAATAAGAAATCTTTGATTCATAGTGACCAGACAGTAAACAAGCAGTTGCAGGCGGTACAAGACCAATTTAAAGATTACCAACTTGCGTTATATACACTTGCATTTTCCTCATTCCTAGATGTAATGCTTGTGGGAAATTATGACAAAGAGTATTTGTCCGGTATTTCAGAAAAATTGGATGATTATTCGATGAAATACAGAGAACTTTATACGCAGTGCTATGAAGAAATATCTGGATATTCTTCTACTTCCATACAATCCTCTTTGCTGAAAGGATTGTCAAAGACAACGAAAGCAGTCGGCAAGATTGTAGAGCGAATACCAGTCGTTGGAGATACGCAGGCTGATGAAACGCTCATTGCAGCAGGAGAAAAGCTTGGCGACATAGGAACAGAAAAAATCCGCAAACAGATGAGTCAGTTGATTGAACGACAGAGTAATTTTGTACGTCCGTTTATTGATAATATTGATACTGTAAATCGGCTGAATAATAATCCGGTACAGTTATTAGTAGATAAGGACAATCTTTATATTGCAACGATAGCATAATTTGTTCAAAGGAATTTTAGAAGGGAACATAGAATGATGACATGTAATCTATGTCGAATTGTTCTATGTTTAAAAGGAAGTTTTTGAACAGGCAGAGAATTTTAAGAAATATGCGAATTAAGAACTGATTAGAGTAGGAAAAAGTTCTCAGCAGATAGAATTTAGAATTAGGAAGGAATTGAGTTATGTCAAAATTGAATGTTGACCAAAAAACAATAAAAGATTTATTTCAAAGTAAAAAATCGGACTTTTTAATACCAGATTATCAAAGACCTTATGCTTGGGGCGAAGCTGAATGCAGAACGCTTTGGGACGATATATTTTCATTTGCTATTCCCGATGAAGGAAAGACAGAATTTGATAGTAATAGCGAGTATTTCCTCGGTCCGATTGTTACTTTTAGAAATGAGGATAAATTAGAGGTTATTGATGGACAGCAGAGATTGACAACTCTTATGCTGCTTTTAAGAGCGTTCTATTCTAAGTTCGGTCATATGCAGGACAAGGCTTCTATATCAACAAAGCAGAACATTGAAAAGTGTTTATGGAAAACTGATGAATTTGGCGAGCCTGATATGTCACAGCTCAAGATAGACTCTGAGGTTGCTACTGATAATGACAAGGAAGAATTTCTTGAAATATTAAGAACAGGAATTGTTAATAAAGAAATGAAAAGTAAATACGCTTGCAACTTCAGATTCTTCCAGAATAATATTGATGAATTTTTGTCCAAATATCCTACTTACTTTGCTTATTTACCTACCCGTATTATGAATAACTGTATTCTCCTTCCGATTGAAGCTGAGTCGCAGGATACAGCGTTGCGTATTTTTTCAACGCTTAATGATAGAGGAAAGCCGCTGTCTGATGCGGATATTTTTAAGGCACAGTTTTATAAGCATTTTTCTAAATTGGGTAAAAAAGAAGAATTTATTGCTCAATGGAAAAAGCTCGAAGAACTTTGTGAGAGAATATTCCATCCGATTTCTGGTACACCGATGGACGAATTGTTTACACGATATATGTATTTTGTCCGTGCAAAAATGGGGATTGTATCATCTACAACAGAAGCTTTAAGAAAATTTTATGAGAAAAATTCTTATGCCCTTTTGAAAGACACTAATACATTAACGGAATTGATTGTATTGGCTGAATTTTGGGAAGATGTTTCCAATCAAGATACCGAAAGATTTTCAAATAGAGTTTTGAAGCAATTTTTTGTATTGAACTATGCTCCGAACGGAATGTGGACATATTTTGTATCCGTATATTTTATGCAAAATAAAGATGGTGAAGGTTTGCTTGATGACGAGAAGTTCTATACATTCTTGCAAAAGATAACTGGATTTATATGGACGTATGCTATTACAAATCCGGGCGTAAATGCACTTAGAACTCCAGTGTATGCTGAGATGGTAAATATCGTAAATGATAAGCCTGTTGAATTTTCAAAATACAAGTTCGATGCGGATACTATAAGAAGTATGTTTGATAATTTCAGCTTCAATAATGCACGTCCAATTACAAAAGCAATGATAGCTTGGTGGGCATATCAGAATGATAAACAGCCACTACTTTCACTTGAAACTACTTTTGAGATTGAACATATTTATGCTCGGAATAGAAACGAGAAAGAAAATTCATTAACAGATGCTCGAAATGTAGAGTCATTGGGCAATAAAGCATTACTTGAGAAAAGAATCAACATTCGTGCTTCTGATTATCGTTTTACGGATAAGAAGAAGTATTATGAGGGATTTACAAACAGTAAAGGTCAGATAAAAGAGGGAACAGGTGTTGTTGAACTTCTTGACCTGACGGCTACATCGGCTGATTTTACTGAGAAAGATATTATTGACCGATATAAAAAGATGATTGATTGCTTTATCAATTACTTGCAGAAAAACAGTTTGATTAAATAGTATTTTAGAAAGGTCGGGCTATGGAAACAAAGCCAAGGATTTTATATCTACAAAAGATTTTACTGGAAAGAACCGATGAAGAAAATCCACTTTCCACAACACAGTTAATTAGTATATTGAATGATGAATATGGAATATCTGCACATAGAACGACAGTCACAAAAGACATTGCAGCACTTCAGGAGTTTGGAATGGACATTGTTACTATCCATTCTACTCAGAGCAAATACTTTGTAGCCAGTCGTAAGTTTGAATTGCCGGAACTGAAACTGCTGATAGATGCAGTGGAGTCATCGAAGTTCATTACAAAAAAGAAAAGCGAAACTCTGATTGAGAAGATACATACGATGACCAGTCCGGGGCAGGTGGCAAAGCTGAAGCGTAATAACTATGTGGTCAATCGAATTAAGCCGGATAATGAGCAGATATATTATATCATCGACGCTATAAATGATGCCATCAATGCAGGTAAGCAGATTTCTTTTCAGTATTATGATTATACCGGATTGAAGAAAAAGGTTCTGAAGAATAAGGGCGAAGTGTATAAGTTCAGTCCGTATAAACTTCTCTGGTGTGGAGACTATTATTATGTTCTCGGATATTCAGAGAAGAAAAGCAAGGTTATCAATTTCAGGGTAGACCGTATTGCTTCTAAGCCGGAGATACTGGATAAGGATATTATTCCTATGCCTGATGATTTTGATATTGAGAATTACACAAAGGAAGTTTTCTTTATGTTCTCAGGCGAGAAAGTTTTGGTGGATTTACGGTGTGATAACAGCCTGATGAAAACAATGGTTGACCGCTTCGGAGAAGATGTGACAACCCTTGCGTATGATATGACGTCTTTCAGAGTACAGACCGAAGTATCAGCCAGTCCTACCTTTTTCGGTTGGGTGTTTGGCTTTAATGGCAAGGTACAGATACTTGCACCGGAAAGTGTGAAGGAACAGTACAGACAGATGATTGCAAAAGCTGATGAGGATATGCAGGAGAACGAATAGAAGGCATTAAAATGTGTAGAGGGGAAAAGAAGGTAAAATATTGATGTAATGAGATTGGAAAGAAAGCAATGAATGAATATGTAGTGAATTATCTAAAAAAGGATATAGAGGGTTATTATTTCGATAAAAGGAATAATGAATATAAGCTGAAGGGTGTATGTTGTTCTTTCGATAGAACACGAAAGGATAAAGCATTAAAGCAAGCGAAATTAGAGCCTGTTTCGTTTGTTAAAGTTTATTCTTATGTTAATGAGTTTTTGGAACTTGTTAGAGAGGAAAATGGATTTACTGAGAAGAATATAAAAATAGATACAATTAAGCTAGATGGTAAAGAACATATTATTATAGATAATGGAATTTTAGTTAGAGATAATAATTGGAGTTCATCGCATTGGAATGGAAAAACTTATGACCGATATGATAAAAAATATGATGTTATTAAAGAAAAATTTGATTTAGAAAGAGTGAGCGACGTATTGTGGCTTAAATTTACAGATAAGGGTCATTTGGCTGTTGTTGCTAAGAGTTGTGATATAAATTGGGATTCTGAACAATCTTGTGGTCTTTTAGTTCAGGAAATTGGGGAATCTTTTGATACATCGTTTGCTTTTGTGTTTCCATTGACCAGACAGATGATTAGAACAAAAGCAGAGCCGAATAGCTTTTATAGAAAATATTCATCAGAGGAGCTTGAATGTGCTGTTGGGAATTATCTCATTAGTAAGGGTGTTCCTATTATTGATTATTTTTCGCATATGGGATATAAGTACGATATATTGGCTGAAAATATGTAGGAGTACAAGTAACAGACATCAAAAGGAGCGATGGCTATGGAGAATAAATTAGAAAAAATCGGTCAAAATAATTTTATGGATAATTTTGTTAAAACCGATGATATTTTAAAGGATATGTGTGGGATTATTGAATCTTCACAAAAAGCTGCATATCGGGCGGTCAATACAACGCTGATACAGAGAAATTGGCTCCTTGGTTATAGAATCGCAAGTGAAGAATTGCAGGGCGAGGACAGGGCAAAATATGGTGCTGAAATTATAAAAAAGTTGGCAAAAGAATTATCGGCTGAATATGGAAAAGGTTATACAAAGTCAAATCTGTACAGCTTTTATTCTTTCTATAAGACTTACCCTGAGATTTTCCAGACACCGTCTGGAAAATCTGTTGGACTACTGTCTTGGTCACATTATGCAGCGTTATTACAGGTTAAAGATGAGGAAGCTCGTGACTGGTATGAGAAAGAAGCCGCAGAACAAACTTGGAGTGTCCGTACTTTGCAGAGGAACATTTCTTCTCAGTATTATTACCGTATGCTCAAGACACAGAAAAAAGAGCTTGTAGAAAGTGAAATGAAGGAACTGACTGCACCGTATCAGAATGATAAGTTAGAGTTTATCAAAAATCCGGTAGTTGCGGAGTTCTTAGGATTTTCGCAGAATACAGATTTTACAGAGAGTGACCTTGAGAAAAGTATTCTTTCCAATTTGCAGAAATTCTTGATGGAGCTTGGAAAAGGATATGCTTTTGTGGCAAGACAGCAACATATCCATACGGAGAAGCAGGACTATTATATCGACCTTGTGTTTTACAATTACATACTGAAATGCTTTGTTCTCATCGACCTGAAAACAGAGAAGATAACACATCAAGATGTAGGACAGATGGATATGTATATCCGTATGTATGATGAATTGAAACGCAGCGAGGGCGATAATCCAACAATCGGTATTGTTCTTTGCTCCGATACAGATGATGATATTGCCCGTTATTCTGTTATGCATGGTAATGAACAATTATTTGCTTCCAAGTATAAATTATACCTGCCGACAAAAGAAGAACTGAAAGCGGAGATTGAAACTCAAAAGGCAATGTTCTATCTTCAACAGCAGGATAACGAAGAAAAGGAAACAGAATAGAATTTGTGCAGACGGTCTGCACAAATTGTAGGATAAAAGTTAATTGAACAAAAAAGCCTTTATAGGCTGTAATTTTCAATGAAAACAATAACTTTACTTTTAACATTGTTGAGTTAAAAAGAAATAAATTGAGTTAAAAGGTACGGAGGTGTTAGCAAATTGCGACACCTCTTTTCTTTTGCGAAAAACCTACTTGAAAAATTTTTCGTATCAGGTATAATAAAGCTATCGAAAGCAGATTGCTTCCGATAGAAAAGAAAGTGAGGTGCAGGTATGAGAAGCAAGAGTCCTGAACTTATGAGTGAGATAAAAAAGTATATCGAGGATTATTACCTGCAAAACAGACAATCCCCATCGACTACAAAGATTGCTGAAGCGGTTGGCATTGCCAGAGGTACAGCATACAAATACTTAGTAGAGATGGCTGAGAAGAATATGATTGAGTACGACGGGCAAGAGATTAGTACCAATGTGACCCGTAAGTACAGTGGCGAACAGACACAGACACCGATTGTAGGTTCTATTCCTTGTGGCAGTCCTCAGTATGAGGAAGAAAATATTGAAGAATATGTATCACTTCCTACTGCTATTTTCGGCAAAGGAGATTTCTTCATATTAAGAGCAAGCGGTCAGTCTATGATTGAAGCAGGGATTGATGACGGCGACCTTGTGGTTGTTAAAAAGCAGGTAGAAGCCAATGAGGGCGATATAGTAGTTGCCCTTGTGGATAATCAGAATACATTGAAACGTTACTTCCGAGATGATGAGAATAAGAAAATCATTCTCCATCCGGAAAATAAGAAGATGAAAGACATCATTGTAGATGAGTGCTGCATTCAGGGTGTGGCTTGTCACATCATCAAAGAACTATAGCAGAGGACAGACGAATGAGAACACTTGAAGGAATTCGCTATCTAATCAATTTGGATAGTGCGGAAATACAACAGAACTTTGCCGGAGGAGTTGCACCGCCGGACAAGGTGGAGTCGGAGGTGGACACAACTTGAGTATTTATATGTCAAGAGCCGAGTTGGAAGAAATCAGCGAAGGCTTGATAACAGCTTATGCTAATAAGTTTAGCAATCGAGTGATTCAATCCATCGACATAGAACATTTCATTACAGAATTTCTTATGTTACGAATTGAATACGCTTCTTTCGCAGAAGATGATGCAGGCAGGATTGGTTTTCTGGCAGATGGAGCAACACCACTGCTGATACATCAGGACGGAAAAATTATTCCCTTTGTTTTCCCGAAAGATACCATCGTACTTGATAAATTTCTTCTTGCTGAAAAGGAGCAGGGACGTCGCAGATTTACAATGGCACACGAAGCGTCACATCATATCTTGAGTAAGATGTATGCAATGCCGAGTGAAGGACGCTTTCATGCAGAGTATGACAGTGAGCGTAGTTATTCCAAAGAGGAACTGGCTCAGATGTTTGCGTCTGTTGAGTGGCAGGCAGATACAATGGGAGCTTCGCTTCTTATGCCGAGAAGAATTATTGAAAATGCCTTGGCGAAATATAATCAGTCAAATCCGATAAGAGTTTATGGCGATAATACCATTACTTCAAAGGATAAAGCAGTTATCCGCAGAATGGCAGCTTATATCGGAGTATCTTATACAGCCTTGGTTATCAGATTGAGAGATATGGGGCTATTTGAGTATCACAATATCCTTGAGTACATTTCCAATGAGTTAAATCTGGGAGGTGTTTCGCAATGAGGTTACAGACTCAGGTAGCACCTGAAATACAAAAGAGATTGCTTCTGTCAAGAGTAGAAGCAGAAAGCCTGAAAGAGCGTGATATTCTCTGCCCGACTTGTGGGTTCAGGATACAGAGAGTTTTTTCAGACGCAACCGGACATTTGAGTGTGAAGTGTCAGAAATGCAAGAATGTCCACATCTTAAATCTCGCTTACTTCCGAAGAATCCGTAGGAACGGATATGGCAGGAATTGCAGGCGATGAAGAGTACAAGTAAATATCGTAACGATTTCTAATCGAGTAAGCGGAGATAAGCAATTTATTTGCTAAACTACCAAGCACCGTACGAAGCCGGATAAGTGAAGAATAGAAGTATTCTTTGCTGTCCAGATTCGACGGTGCTTTTTTTGTTGCTGTTTTATTCGATTATGCTTCGTGCAGTATTAGGTCTTTTCCCTTACTTGGGAAAGGACTTTTATGTTTTATAACGCATGGCAGTGCCAGATAGCTGAGTACCCGTAATCTCCGAATTTTGAAACTTATCAATTTTTCAAAATTCAAAGGAGATTACGGAAATGACAAACAAACTTACACTAACAGAACAAGAAGAATTATTTGCAAAGGATTGTAAACTGATAAATCTTAAATACGAATATAACGGTTATACCGGAGATGAGAAATGGGCGATTATTACGGAATTATCTGTAAAAGAGCTTTGGGAGAAGTGTCCCCTTGTTATAGAAAGATATTCTCCGTTTGTTCATCTTTCCATTGCACAGGGAGAGGTAATTGATGATGCAAACCGAAATGAGAACAAGTATGCAAAGAGAAGCAGTCGCACACTTGACTGCTATGGATATGACGATGAAATGTCATCACAGTTCCATAAAGAACTTGCCATTATATTTGTCGACCCGTTTGAAAGAGCAGAAGAAGAAAGGCTTGAACTGGAAAGAGAAGAATTGCGTCAGTGTGAAATCAGGAAAGCAAGAATAGCACTTTCAATGTTGCAGCCACTTCAAAGGGAACGCCTTATGAAGAATGTGTGCTGCGGTCTGAGTTCCAGAGCGATTGCAAAGCAGGAGGGCGTATATTATAGCTCCGTAGATAAGTCTATTGCTGCGGCAAAGAAAAACTTTATCAAATTTTATGAAAATCTCTGATTTTGGGTGTGCATTTCAGACCCCTTTGTCCAAATGAGTGAAGGGGTTATTTCATTCCGGATACGAATGACACTTTAAAAATTAGATTCTTGTGAGGTTATGTATATGAAAGAAAAAATGATTTGTCGTGGGGATTTATTCTACTATGACTTTGGAGATAACAGTGGTTCAGTACAAAGCGGAGAACGTCCGGTGCTTGTCATTCAGGCGGACGATTATAACCAGAATGCTCCAACGATTATTGTTGCGGCAGTTACAAGTGTAATCAAAAAAAGATATTTGCCATCGCATATTATTCTCGGCGAGGAGTTTGGACTGAAGAAACCGTCAATGGTTCTTCTGGAGCAGATACGGACAGTCAATAGAGAGGATTTGCGTGAATACATAGGCACGGTAGATGACGATAAACTTTTCAGGCAGATAAACGCAACTTTGAAAAAGACTTTTGGACTTTGGGTTTACAAGCCGGAGGGGAAAGAAAATATTCGCTGTCTATGCCCGAAGTGTCTGAATGATTACATCCACAATCCAGACTATATTGTAAGGCGACTTGACCCATTTGCAAAGCGAAAAGACAGATGTGATAAGTGCGATGGGGATGGTTGGGATTATGTTGTTACCGACAGATATTCATCCAAGAAAGAAAAGAGGTGCTAATATGCCAGAGAGAAAAGATAAAGAAAAATATAACATTCCATTATGGCATAAGCCCAATTTGTCTATTGAAGAAGCTGTTATATATTCCGGCATCGGTAGAGATAAACTTTACGAAATGACTAATCCTGAAGATTGTCCGTTTGTATTGTGGGTAGGAAGCCGTCGAATGATTAAGAGAAGATTGTTTGATGAATATATTGAAAGGCAATATTCAATTTGAGGGAATTTTCAAGTATGCGATGAGCCAATTCGCATCATTGGCTCATCTGCTGTTTTTGAGTATCCTTGAACCATCAAATTCAAGGAGGAAAATCAAATGTCAAATTCAATAAAGACCATACAGAAAGTACCTATATGGTATAAGCCGACATTAAGTATTTCAGAAGCATCAGTTTATACGGGTATTAGTACAACTAAATTATATGAACTTACGGATTCTGAGGATTGTCCATTTGTATTATGGATAGGAAATAGACGGTTGGTAAAACGCCGACTTTTTGATGAGTTCATTGAAAGACAGTATTCAATATGAGGAGGAATGTTCAGTGAATACGGAAGTTATAAGCGAAAAATTTAAGAGTAGAAATTCAGAAGTACCGCTGTGGCATAGACAAAATCTGTCTGTGCAAGAAGCAGTAGCCTATACAGGAATTGGCAGAGAAACGATAAGAAAACTTATTAAACAAGAGGATTGTGATTTTGCTTTTACTATTGGAGCAAGAACGATGATAAAGCGAAAACGTTTTGAGAAATATATTGAAAAAATGTATTCGATATAAGGTGGTGGTAATAATGCTTAGAGTTACAAGTCCTGAAATATTGGAATATAGAAAAGTTATCGAGGAACGAAAAAGAGAATTACCTATTTGGGAACGCAAGGTATTAACTTTTGAAGAAACTGCTGAGTATTCAGGGATTGGTATGACGAGATTAAGAAAACTGGCATCGGAAAAGAATTGCACGTTTTCGATTTCTGATGGGAATCAACTTCTTATAATCCGAGAGAAGTTTGACAAATTTATGGATAAAGTCGAGGAAATATAGGAGGATAAAATGGCAACGACAAAAAGAAAGGATAAGTCGAGAGTGGTTCTTCGTACTGGAGAGTCTCAAAGAGCCGATGGTACATATCATTATAGTTGGACAGATGCTAACCGAAAAAGACGATATGTATATGCCAAAACTCTTGATGAATTGCGATATAAAGAGGAACAGATTGCAAGAGATAAAAAAGATGGTATAAAAGCAGAAGCTCGATATACAACATTGAATGATTTGTATGAGCTTTGGCGAGATTTGAAACGTGGGCTAAAGAATAATACATTTGAAAATTACAAGTATATGTATGAAACTTTTGTCCGGCAGCAGATTGGAAATAAGATGGTGTCATCGTTGAAGAAAACTGACATCAAGAGGTATTACAATTATCTTGTTGATGAAAGAGGATTGAAACCAGCGACGGTAGATGGTATTCATAATATTTTACATCAGGTATTTGATATGGCAGTTGATGATGACTATATTAGAAATAATCCGACAAATAATGTGCTGAAGGAATTGAAGCAATCACACTGTTTTCGCACGGAAAAGCGTAGAGCATTGACAAAACCAGAGCAAGATTTATTTCTTAGTTATCTTCAAAGTACACCAAGAATGAATGTGTGGTATCCGATTTTTGCTGTACTGATTGGAACAGGACTTCGTGTGGGAGAAGCAACTGGACTCAGATGGTGTGATATTGATTTGGAAGAAGGAATTATCAATGTTACCCATACACTTGTATATTACGACCATAGAACAGAGGGAAGTAAACGTGGCTGCTATTTTAATATCAATTCAACAAAGACTCCAGCAGGAAAAAGGCAAGTACCTATGTTGGACTTCGTAAAAGAAGCTTTTATTATGGAAAAAGAAAGACAAGAATTTTTGGATATTCATTGCGAAACTACAGTTGATGGATATACGGATTTCATTTTTCTTAATCGTTTCGGACAACCACATCATCAGGCGACTCTTAATAAAACCATAAAACGTATTATAAGAGATTGTAACGATGAAGAATTATTGAAGAATGAAAATGCAGCAGTGTTGCTTCCAAATTTCAGTTGCCATTCGCTTAGACACACATTTACCACAAGAATGTGTGAAGCGGGTGTCAACGTAAAAGTCATTCAGGATACATTAGGACATAAAGATATTTCGACAACTCTTAATATTTATACTGATGTAACGAAGGAGTTGAGAAAGTCAGAGTTTGCAGGACTTGATGCTTACTTCAAAAGTGAGTATCAAAAAGTATCAAATGCTTAGATGAAAAATCCAATAGGTGGAAAGAGAGCTAAAACATCAATTTGTTTGGCTCTCTTTTTGCGTTATGGTGTATAATAGAAACATAAAATTTATGGAGGAAAATTGGTATGTTGAGTATATATTTAGGGGATATGGAAGAAGCCATTTACCACCCGCCAACATATTTTGACAACACTTATGAAGATGAATGGATAACAGAACCGTTATCCGTAGAGATGATACAGGATGTAGACAAATCAAAAGTAATCGGAGAGCATATCATTGAAAGTCCGGTTTTAGGTGCTATAACACCGCTGCAATTATCTGGTGGTGTAAAGACTTTAATGTTATTGGCATTTGATGAGAGCGGAAAAATATTTAATGCTGCTTGTGGAGATAATTGTGCTAAATGGATATTGAAGATAGCAGAGGAAAAAGACCTGACAATCAATCTTCGGCACATTATGGATTTTGGCGATGAACCTTTTGAAGCCAAGATATTAAATACTGGAGAAACCGTGCATAATATGTTTGAGTTTATTCGTATCGCAGCAGATTATGTGTAAAGAGAAAGTTGACCTACAAATTTAGATGTCTTGACTCTTAGCCTAAATTTGGATAAAATAAGATGTAATCAAAATTGAATAGCGATTATGATGATAGCTGATTTACATCAATTACATCAATTTTTACACAACTAACCCAGTAGAAAATCGTAGAACTTCAATCTATGAGAAACTATGGAAAGATAAAGTAGCTATTGAAGGAGAAAAACGTATACCGTAGAAACCCAATAATCGGTATACTGATTTCGTCCCCACAATGAAGACCCTGGAACCAAAGCGGGCTGAAAACAAAGCCGAAAAAGCAGCGGTAAATGGTTCTGCAGAGGATGCAACTGTGTCCGCGCCAAGCGTACAGATTGATCTTTCCAAGGTGAAAATCGAGCCTTTGTTTGCAGATGATGTAGACTTTGAGACATTCAGCAAGTCTGATTTCAGAGTGGTTAAGATCGAAGCCTGTGAGGCAGTGCCGAAGTCCAAGAAGCTCTTGAAATTCACACTGAATGACGGAACAGACCGGAAACGCACCATTTTAAGCGGTATTCACGAGTATTACGAGCCGGAAGAGCTGGTTGGTAAGACCTGTGTGGCAATCACAAACCTGCCGCCGAGAAAGATGATGGGTATTGATTCCGAGGGTATGCTGATTTCTGCAGTGTACGAGTATGACGGACGGGAAGGCTTAAATCTTTTGATGCTGGATGACAGTATTCCGGCAGGAGCAAAGCTGTACTAAAGAGGTCATTTACTACAAAAAATCGCGTTACTACAACTTTTCTACAACTTTTGCGCGAGACCCTACGAAACCGGATGAAGCAATATGAAAGGCGGATCTGCTTATAAAATGCAGATTCGCCTTTCTTTTTACATCAGCTTCATGTTCACACTAATGTTTTTTGCCTTCTCCTGCATATTCTCTTGTGTGATATGGGTGTAGATGTCCATTGTAGTAGAGAAATCGGCATGCCCCATGACTTGCTGAATGAATTTAACATCGTTGGTGCTTTCGCAGAGCCGGGTACAGAAGGTGTGCCGCAAGTTGTGAACACTAAAATGAGGGAGCAGATCCGGTTCACGGTCTTCCAGTTCAGCCTGATCCATTTCCTCCATGTTGTAAGTTACGCTGATTCTCTCAATCGCCCGATTGATATTGTGGGCGCTCATGAATGAGCCGGTTCTGTTGCGGAAAACAAAACCGTGAACTCCTCCTAACACCAGTTGATCGTCTGGATACAATGCGTCGATGGTTTCAATCTGGAGGCGAAGCTGCTCGGCCACCTCTGGATAGAGGATAGGGATAATTCGTGTACCGCTCTCAGTTTTGGGAGTGGTAATGTGAAATCCGGCTTTTCCGTCAATGACCCGGTAGATTAAGTTGTGGTTGACGGAGATTGTGTTTTCGCTCAAGTTAATATCGCTTTTGGTAATGCCGGTACATTCTGCTACACGCATTCCTGTTCCAAGGAGCACAGTCATGATGGGGAGCCAATGGCTGTATGTAGGGGACTTGGCAATAAAACGCAGGAAATTCTGCTGTTGCGTTTTAGTGAGTGCGATCCGCCGTTTAGGCTTTGGAGCGCTGCCATCCGTCTTGAGCTTGCGGTAAATGCCCTTGCTGGGATTTTTGCGGATGTAATCGTCGTCCACGGCCATTTCAAGCGTAGGGTGAACAATGGTGTTGATGCTCTCCAGTGAGTTGATAGCAAAGCCGTGTTTCAGCAGTTTGGTATAAAACGCGAGAATATCACTTCTGTGGATTTGTGGAAGAGGCATGTTAGCGAAAGGCTCTTCTTTCACATAGAAGTCCCACAGGTAAAGATAATTTGCTCTGGTAGAGGGCTTCAGTTTGATGTTGTTATTCATGTAGACCTTGAACATATCATTCAGGGTAAGCTTCATGGCTTCCTGAGTACGGATGCCATCATCCTTATCTTTGTTGATCTGCTTTTCTTTGACACGAAGACTTGCGAGATCGGAGTCGTAGAGATATTTCTTTTTAGTGCCTAATTTGTAGACATACATATAGCTGCCATCTGCCCGTTGTGTTTCTCCGGGCCGAAGATTTCGTCCTTTGTTGTCTTTTCTCACTTTTGCCATTACTGGTACCTCCTGATTATAAAAGTGTAGTGCGCCTTACTGGCATGGTTATTTAGCCGGAAATATCATAAAGATATTCTTTGATACGCTGGACACTCCATAGGACACGGGTGTTCATGGTAATGCGTGCATTGGCAAGATCCCCAATCTGTACTGCAGTGTGCCTTCCACAGCACAACAGTTTGCAAAGGGTATCGGTATCAACAGCCAAGCACTGCTCCGGCGGTAGGTCATTCGGTTTTCTTTTCTCCATAATCGTTCTCCTTTTTTCGATTACAATGATCCCTTACGATTTGTAGAAGAAGGTTTTCAACAAAAACAATGAAAACGGTCTTGAGGTCAGGAAGTATTGAAATAACAAAAGAACTCTAATGGGGCCATTTCCTACGCCAGAACGGTTCTGCCGTGTATTTCAGGCTGCTGCTGTGCAACACTTCGATTATGGGCGCGCTTCTGTGGTCATCGCACACTGTCCAGAATTCCTGTATAACTCCCCATAGAGGTTATGAACTTGTCAAGGTACTAAAAGAGCGTAGGGATCATCCGGTATTACCAAATGATCCGATACATCCTATAAATAGGCGGGGAAGAAAGAACTTCTGCAAAGAGGAAAGAAAATTTAAAGAAAATCCAAAATCAATATATAGAATGTTTGAATTGACAAGCACTATATATTGTGTTAGAATTGCAATGTAATTGATTTTTGTGCGTTGCCCGTCAGGGTACATAGGCTTTAGGGCTTGTGTTGCGGAGTAATGACTGCATTGCACACGCTGTTAATTTTGTACTTGTGTCAGTAGTATCACTGCGCCTTTTCAGGCCGGTATATTGCTGGCTTTTTTTATTTTACGGGATTTACCCACCATTGCGAGAATGACATCGGTTCATAGGCAACTATGGACGCCAGGCTTTATGCCGTCTGTCATTCTCGCTTTTTTATTGCCTGTAAGCCTGAAAGGGCTTTAAGGATAAATCAAAACTGAGAAAGGCAGGTCATGTACATGAATGTGAAGCAGAAAAGAAAGCAGAATGGTCGGCGGGTCAAGCCGGCACACTCCACGGACTGGAAGATGAAGAGACAGGCAGTATCTTCGCTCCGGCCCCAAAATGTTGCACCAATGGCGAGGGCAGTTATTTTGCCCCGAAGATCACGAAGGGGGATTTGATATGTCTGGCAGCAATAGTGCTGAACGAAAGCGGCATGAACCGCTGGTGCTGGTAGAAACGGCAGATCTTTCAGAAGAAGACTGGCTGGATTACCGGCGCCGTGGAATCGGCGGCAGCGATGTATCAGCAATCTTTGGCACTTCTCCATTCCGGACAGCCAGGGATCTGTACTACGACAAACTGAACATAGCGTCAGTGGAAGATGATGAGGGCAACTGGGTTGCCATGGAAATGGGGCATTTGCTGGAGCCTCTGGTAGCAAAGATATTCGAGCGGAAAACCGGATATCGGGTCTACCAAATCAAAAAGATGTTCCAGCACCCACAGTATCCTTGGATGCTGGCTGATGTGGACTACTTTGTGGAACTGCCGGATGGCACCACAGCGATCCTTGAGATCAAGACCACAAACTATAATGCCAGAGATAACTGGTGGATGAATGGGAAGGAGACTGTTCCAGTCTACTATGAATCTCAGGGGCGTCATTATATGGCAGTAACGGATCTTGACCGATGTTTCTTTTGCTGCCTGTATGGTAACAACGAGGAGGAAGTTATTATCCGGGAGGTCAAGCGTGATTTCGAGTATGAGGCTGAGATGGTCTTTTTGGAGCAGTATTTCTGGGAAAACCATGTCCAGCGCCATGTGCCGCCGCCCTATACAGAAAGTGGGGCCTTGATTATTGAGAGCGCACGCAAACACTTTGGCCCGGCAGATAAAAATGCCCCGGCCGTTGCACTCGACCTGGATATGACTGCAAAACTTATGCAGTATTTGCGGCTTCTGGATGAAAAGAAAAATGCAGAGGTGTACTCCAAAGAAATCGACAAGGATATTCAGCGTCTGAAGGCGCTGTTGATTGCGGAAATGGGTACCAGCTGCACTGCAGTCTGTGAGCAGGAGGGAGTGAACTATACGGTTACCTATACCCCTGTTCGCAAGTCCGTCATCGACAAGGATAACCTGCTTCGGTTGAAACTGGAGCATCCGGATATTTACGAGCAGTTTGTTACAGTATCCGAATCCAGACGGTTCAGTGTTAGAGCCTCGATTATGGAGGCCGCTTAGTGAGGTGAAAAAGGATGAATTGTATTGGTACCTACGACGGGACGATTTTTTATAATCCTGCCAATAAGTTTTGTATCATCAGTGTAAAAACCGCAGACCAGAGTGTGCCAGCTGAGGCCAGGTCAAACAGGCGGTACAAAGACCATTTGATCCGCTTTACAGCTGTGGGGTATGAGATTCCACGGACAGATGCGGTAGAGTTGGAACTGGATGGTGAATGGGCAAAAGGCAAGTATGGTGTCCAGCTCCAGGTGGAGCAGTGGCGTGAAATTGTGCCCAGAACAAAAAACGGCGTAGAGGGCTACCTTGCCTCCGGGCTTATCAAAGGGATTGGTCCCAAAACTGCCGCAGACATTGTGGAGCGGTTCGGTGTGGACACATTGGATATTCTGGAACACCAGCCGGAGCGGTTGTTGGAGATCCGGGGCATTACGGAAAATAAATTGGAGGACATCAAAGCTTCTTATGCAGAAAACCGTATGCTCCAAGGAATTATGACCTTGCTGGCACCGTTTAAGATTACTCCCAAGACGGCATTGAAAATATATCAATATTTCGGCCCGACCAGCGTAGAGATTTTGGAAAAGAGCCCATTTGAGCTTTGCCAGATCTCCGGCTTTGGATTTCGGCGGGTAGATGCAATCGTACAAAAGAGCGGGGGCGATCTCCATGACCCCATGCGTATCAAAGGGGCTGTCTTTTGTGCGCTGGATGAGGGCAAGAGTAAACGAGGCCATCTGTACATCAGTTCTGAAGAACTGGAGAAATCAGCGCTGAAACTGCTCAATGAGAAGATACCTGTACCGGAGCTTCGCCTGCATCAGCAGGAAGTCAGGGATATGATGCAGGAAATGATCCTGAATGGAGCAATCGTTTCCGTGAAGGATAATATCTATCTTCCCAGAGTGTTTGCCCAAGAGGATGAAACGGCGCGCCGGATCGCCCAGCGTCTGGTCACCCAGATGCCAGTAGAGCATATTGCGCCGGTGCTGGAACAGGTCAAGGTTGAAATGGGACTGCGCCTGTCTGCACAGCAGGAGGCTGCGGTCTATGCTGCATTTAGGCATGGCTTGTCAGTGATTACGGGTTCTCCTGGTACTGGTAAAACAACAGTGCTGCGGACGATACTTGAGGTTTACCGGCGGCTGCACCCTGATGGCAAAATTGCTCTTATGGCGCCTACCGGTCGGGCAAGCCGCAGGATGTCGGAGAGTACCGGCTTTGAGGATGCCCGAACATTACACAGTGGTCTGGGACTGACCAGTGAAGAGGATGAGGGTAGCCGGAACAGAAAGTCAGAGCCACTGTCGGCCGATTTAATCATTGTGGATGAGTTTTCCATGGTGGATATGTGGCTTGCCGAGAAATTCTTTGAGCGCATGAAGGCAAATGCCAGAATCGTACTGGTAGGCGACCCAGATCAGCTTCCGAGCGTAGGAGCCGGAAATGTGTTTCGTGAGATCATCGAGACCCAAATCGTCCCGGTAACGGTGCTGGATCAGATTTTCCGTCAGTCGAAGGACAGTCTGATTGCCTATAACGCCAAATTTATCAACGAGGGCAATACCAAACTGTTTTATGGACCGGACTTTGTTTTCGTGTCTGGTGATAGTCAGGAAGACACCGCTGAAAAGATTACAGAACGGTATTGTTTGGAGATACAGGAGAGTGGCATTGAGAATGTGCAGATTCTTTCACCTTTCCGTTCAGAAGGCGCCGCATCGTCGGAACAGCTGAATGAAACCATTCGTGAATTGGTCAACCCATTCCGCTCTGCGGAGGAAGAAATCAAGTTTGGCCCCAGGATATTCCGGGTCAATGACCGCATCATGCAGACCAAGAACACAGAAAAGGTCTCTAATGGAGATCTGGGCTTCATCCGGTATATTAAGGACACTGACCAGGGTAAAAAAATCGGCATGGATTTTGGCGCTGGCAGAACACTGGAATACGGCGTAGATGATTTGAGCAATGTGGATCTGGCTTATGCTACTACGATCCACAAGGCTATGGGCTCTGAGTATGAGACCGTTATTATGCCGCTGCTCAAAGCGCACACCATCATGATGTACCGTAATCTGCTCTACACCGGAATCACGCGTGCCAAAAAGCGGGTGGTTCTGATTGGGCAGAAACAGGTATTGTTTATGGCAATCCATCGTAATGAGATCGGCAAGCGGAATACGCTGCTGGGTATGCGTATTCAGATGTATTTCAAAGCCTACGCAAAGAAAGCCGGTATCCCCATTCCGGCTGCGTTGGAAGAACAATTAAAGAACGCAAGTTAAAAAAGAGAGGTCAGATGCAGAAATAGCACTTGGCGTCTCCTATTTTTATGTCAGAAAGGAGTTTCCAACATGAACGAAAAAAGTAATCCGATGCCTATGATGTACAAAACAATTCCGGCAGTGGCAGAACTGAACAAGGTGCCGGGCTTTGACCCGCTCAAATTTCTGCGCCATAAGGTATCCAGAAAGACCAATGAGGAAATGCTGCAGTTGGAATTGCCTTATCAGAAACTGTGGTTCCGTCTGCGTCACCCACAGGGCCGCATGAAACTGACTACCCTGCGAATCACGGAACAGCTTGCGATTATGGAGGCCAGAGTCTATCTGGACCGCAGTGATGCAGAGCCCATCAGCAGTTACATCTCGCAGCATAGTGCAGAAGAAGGTACTGACTATGTACAGGCTGCCCAGGATGAGGCATTGAGTGCTGCGCTGTCGGATGCCGGTTTCGGTCTGCAGTTTGCCGATGTTGCTGTTGACAGTACGGGCAAGGTGTTTGGAAGCAGTATTCCGCTTTCCGGGACGGCTCCTATCCGGCAACCGATGCCAAATGCGGCGCAGAGGCCCGTAGAAGCCCCTGGAGCGGCGCTGCGGCAATCTGGTGGGGAAGTTCATGCCCGGCCGGAAAGAGCGCCTCAGAACGCCGTAGAGGGCCGTAATACGCCTGCTCGTCCGGCGCCTATTCAGAAACCTGCGGCAAAGCCGGTTCAGAATGAACAGTCCCCGGTTTCTCCGGTACAGCCAGTTGTCCAACAGATGGTTGCAGAAGAGAAGGAGAATATGGATACACTGCCTGCCGGCAAGGTAGAGGAGAATGCTCCCAATATGGAGCTGCCGGTACCGAGCCGCGAGGTTACATTGGATAGCAGTCCAAAACAGGATGATGTGTCTGAGCAGCCGACCGCCTCCGTATTCCAATCGGATGAACCGGAAGAACTGCCTGTGGCGCCTGTTGTCCAACAGGAAGCACCCGATCAGCCTATGGCGCCTTCTTATACGGAGAGCACTCCGGTAGAAGACATCTTGAAGGTAATGACCTTTGAAGAAGCGCAGAATGTGGTGGTGGATAGCGGTCTGAGCAAAGGAAAGACCATGGCAACAGTTGCCAAGGAGCGTCCGGTGAGTCTGAAATTCTACCTCACCCCCGGCAACAAGAGCACCAACAATATCGTTCGTGCTGCGGCGCAGATCATGCTCGATGGTATGGCCGCACAGAAAGCCGGATGATAAGCAGCCCCATCTATGGGGCCAAGAAGGGAGGGAGAACAGATGGACTCATATCCAGGAGATTTTCCGTTCGGTATTATGGATGTAGTGGAACTTCTACATCTACGAATCAGACGCCGACAGGCAAACAGTGTATATGTGGATTGCCCGTTTTGTGGTGACCGCCGCGGTAAGATGAATGTGAATTTCGTCAAAAATGTCTGGCGGTGCAATTATTGTGATGAGCATGGCGGTATGCTTGCGCTTTATGCGCGGCTAAACAATACGACTACATCCGATGCGTATTGGGAAATAGGAGAAGCCCTGTGCAACGATTTTCACAGGGAACGGCCGAACTCTGGATATGAGATGGCAGGAAACCAGCAGGCTGGCACTGGGTCCCCGGTTTCGGGGACTCAGACCGACCTTGCGGGATATGAGAGGAGGGGCGAACTAAAAACAGTGCAGCAAGCAGAACGGGCCAGCGGACAGGAAATTCATCAAACGCTTTCGCTGCTGCTCGCTATGCTGCCTCTTCAGCCTGCCCACCGCAACCATCTGCACTCCCCAAAACGGGGACTGTCGGATGAACAGATCGACCGGATTGGGTTCAAGAGTACTCCACCCCCATTCCTTTGCCGCTCCATTACCGAGCGGCTGATGAAACAGGGATGCAAGGTGGAGGGGGTGCCCGGCTTTTATCTGGATGACAGCGGGCGCTGGACCATGAACTTCTACCGAAAAAACGCAGGGATTTTGATTCCGGCTGTGGGATACGACGGTATGATACATGGCCTGCAGATACTTTTGGATAGTCCGCTCAAGCAAAAAGATGATCCACCGGATAAGTCAGGAGCCAAATACATCTGGTTTTCGTCCTCGTCCAAAAATATGGGTGTCACATCCGGGAGCCCGGTACATTTTATCGGCAATCCATCTGCTCGGGTGGTCTATGTCATTGAGGGACTGCTGAAAGCAGACATCTCGCACTGCCTGACAAACCGGACTTTTGCGGCGATTGCCGGCGCAAACAACACAAGCCAGTTGGATACGCTGTTTGCACTGCTGGCACAGAATGGCACTGAGGAGATCATTGAGGCTCATGATATGGATAAGTACAGTAACCAAATGACCTCCAACGGGGCATCTAAGATCTATCTGATGGCCCGGAAAAATGGAATGGCATGTCGTCAGCTGACCTGGAATCCGAATTATAAAGGGTTTGATGATTGGCAGCTTGCCCTTCGGGAGAAAGAACAGAAGGAAAAGGAGGTGCAGAGAATGAATTTTAAGCAGCAATATCTGTGCGGTAAGTGTGACTTTACCTATATAGATGGCTGCGTCGAGCTTTGGCACACCAGAGCGGAGAAAGATTTGGACCTGACAGAGTATCTGGGGCTTACAAAGGAAGAGTATCAGATATTTCTTGCTCAGGGCAATCGGGCGCTGAAGGATATTCTGGACAGCCAGAGAGTTTTCCGGAGGTTTTGCATTTACCAGCTTTGCCTAAGTGAGACACAGACAGTACCATTCGCATTCAAGCGACTGGATGCGCTACATAAGGCTGGATATGAACAGCCGCCTGCCGCCGCCTATCAGACGGTATGGAGCGCAGAGGTCTGTTGCCCAAAGGGGCAGAATGACATGGAAGTGCTGGGGCGCCTGTTCCTGGACTTTAATGAGCATTTGCCGGAAGATTACAGAGGTCGTCCGTTGGCTCCATCTGATGTGGTGGAACTGGACTGCCAAGGCAAACGCACATACTTCTATGTGAATGACTGCCGGGATTTTGCGCCGGTACGCTTCTCCCCATTCTTGTGTAAAAGACTTCCGGAGCCTGCTCAAAAACAGGAATGAAGGGATAGGGGTCAGATGCGTATTGCAGAAAAGAAGAAAAGCCAGATTACAGCACTGTATGAGCAGTGTTCCAATCTTCCGGTAGATGTCAGAAGTTGTCTGGAGAATGGCTACTTTACCGTAACGGTACCTCCACCCTGGAATATGAGCAATCAAAAGACTGCGCAGGAGGTGCAGGACAAAATCAAGGAATGGTCAAGGCAGTATACTGGCGTGGTCTGCTACTGTTTTGACAGCTTCAGCACACTTTTATATGTGCTGTGAGCAACACACAATGGCATGGAAAGGGTCATAACGGCCTGCTCCATGCCATTTTTTGCGAAAGGAGATTTTACAATGGGTGTTTTTTCAGAAATAGCAATGGAGCAGCAAAACAGTATGTTCGATTCGTCTGCAGCCTTTGAGGATGATGAAGCCTTTGAGCTGGAGGAGATGGAATCTTTGCCTGTGCCGCCTGTAGGTACAGACGCTGTCACGGTATCGGCTGCTTCGGTTCCTGCCGGTGAGACTGCTTCGGCTGATGCAGAGGAAGAACCTGTGGATGAAGTAGCGTCTGATGGGGAAGAGAAGTCTGCTGAGGAGGGGAATTCGGCACAACCGCCCGCCGCAGAAGATGAAGAAAAAAAGCGTGCGGAGCATGAGGCGGCTGAAGCCCAGCGCAAAGCGGAATTTGACGCCAAACAGCAGGCGAAGAAAGCCGCGGAGCAGGAGCAGATCGCCCGTCTGGAAGCGATGAGTGATGAAGAAGTAATCGCGGCCTCTACCCAGAGGGTGAGTACCGATGTGGAAAAACTGACACGGCGAAATATGAAGGAATGTGTGTCCGAGCATATCCAGATGCTCTGTATGGAAGATACGGCGTTTGCCCGTCTGACGATGCATCCGAAAAAGAACATGATCCGCTGTTTCCAGTACATCAACCGAAAGGCATGGGATTATGTGCAGGATGAACTAAAAGCAAGCGGAACCCGCCCTGGTCCCGGACAGCAGACATATGGCTGCGATGTGCCGGATGATATGTGCTATCAGTGGGCAGAAGATTATTTCCGTGACCCTGATGCCAAGGAAGACCATGAGGATGAGGAGAAGTTTGTTCCCAAGCCGTATGCTGGGAAGTCCTCTGCAAAGAGCAAACCCAAGAAGGTGACAGAGAAGAAAAAGACGGAACCCAAGGCGGCACCCAAGCAGGAGGAAAAAAAGCCTTCTCAGGATGGGCAGATGTCGCTGCTGGATTTTGGGATGGCAAAGGCAGGCTGAGCCGGCAAAGGAGGAAAAATGAAGAATGATTGCTTATAAGGGTTTTCGCCCCGGGCTGATATGCCGTGGCTATCAGTTTGTGATGGGGCTCAATACGACTGAAAAAGCAAATTGCAGGGAAAATGGATTTCACTGCGCGGAAGACCCGCTGGACTGCCTTAGTTATTATTCCAGCCTGGAGCATTCGGAATATTATATTGTCAACGCCGGCGGCGACATCGATGAAGATGAGCATGACTCCAAAATCGCCTGTACGGAGCTGACTGTGATTAAGCGGCTCACCAAAGAGGAGCTGTTTTTACATGGTTTGGCCTACATGGCAGATCATCCGCGCAGGGTGTGGAGCTCCCATGTGGCAGCCAACCGGGCAATGGCGAACTGCGGCTATGCGGTGGTACGGGGTAAAGACCCCGTTGCCACCGGCAGACTGGGAGACATCCTTGCTTTTGCGAAGGAAGCACCGGATTCGGAAAGTATCGTACAGGTTGCAGTGGGCCGGATTGACGGCGTTACATTACTGCCTGATGTGTGGTATAGCGTAGATTTGACAAAGAGGATGGTGAATTGAGATGAAAAAAAGAGCCCTGATGGCACTTCCCAAGCTGACAGCGACGGATGAAATGAAGCAAATCGCGACTTCAGACCTGCCAAGAAAGGAAAAAACTGACTACGGATATGTTCGGGAAGTCTGTGAGTATTATACCTATCTAAGATGTATCAAACAGGATGGGATATTGAAGGTGGCTTTCTTTTTCCCGGAGCATCTTCGCCTGGATGGGAGTAATCCGGCCTATGAAGTGTATCTGGATAAAGAAAATCGGCAGTTTATTACCTATAACAGCCTGATACAGAAATGGAGCGAATCCAAGCTGGACAGACTGGACTGGAAGCGGCAATACTGGTATACCAAAGCCTACTGGATCAGTGATGAAGATGAGACATCTATACAGGCATATCTGAACATCAATAAAAAAGCGGTAGAGGCAATCCGGCAGTTTCAGCGGGATGTGCGTGATGAACAGCTCGAACAGCGGCACCGGCGGGAAACTGACCCATGGGATAAGGATATGGAACAGGTGCCGGAGCTTCCAAAGGACTGGAGCCGCTGGGTGGATAAGGTTGCCATTCGGCAAAATTACATTTACTACCACTATAAAAAGGGCGGCGCCAAAACAGGTTACTGTACCTACTGCGAAAAGGAAGTGCCGATCAAAGTACATCCCCATCACAATCAACAGGGCCGCTGTATTTGCTGCCGGCATCCGGTAGTATTCAAAGCCTATGGACGAGCGGGGTATATGCAGACAGAAAAACATTTTGCCTACCTGATCCAGCGATGCAAAGACGGCTTTGTAGTTCGTGAATTTCAGGCTGACCGGACATATGGGAAAGAAAGCCTTCCAAACTCCAAGCTTTATTGTCAGGAAATCCGGCGCACGATTTATGACCGGGAAAGAAAACCAAGAACCTACTATTGGGGTCTGTATAAACAGCGAAATATGCGCTGGATTTCCGGAAGCCCCTGTTCTTATAGTTGGTCTGGTTCGCATGATGGACGGGTTTATGGCAAAACACTGCCAACTTTGGAACAGCAGGAACTTCGATGCACAGGGCTCGTCAACTGGATTCGGAAGCAGAAAAGCGTTGATCCGGAAAAATATCTGGCTGTGCTCGAACGGATACCTCAAATGGAACAGATCAGCAAGGTGAACCTGCCGAAGCTTACCAAGGAATGTTTCAGTTCCTGCGGAACAGTCAGCGAACTAATCAAAAACCATAGTGCCGGGAGTCTGATTAAAGCTCTGGGCCTTGACAGCAGGAGGTTTCAGCGACTTCGACTCCATAATGGAGGCTGTGATCTGCTGCGGTGGCTGCAATATGAAAAGGGCATCGGCAGGGAAATCCCGGATAATGTCCTTTTGTGGATGTGTCAGCAGGATATTGAGCCTGGGGATGTCCAGTTCATTGCTGACCGCATGAGCATGGTGCAGGTCTATAACTATGTACGGCGTCAGATGCCATCCTTCCGGCGAAACAGCCATGAGGTACTGCGTACCTGGGAGGATTATCTTTCCATGGCAAAGAAATTGCACATGAATGTATATGATGAGATCGTATATCGCACCAGAAAACTGCGGCGGCGCCACGATGATCTGGTGCTCAAATGTCAGGAGAAGGATATTGAACTGCAGGCCGAGGAGATGGAGGAGAAATTCCCCCATGTTAATGCCATCTGTCAGGAAATCAAAGCGAAATATGAGTACGCCGATGCGGATTACATGGTAGTGGTGCCAGACGGTATTCTGGACATTATTACCGAGGGGCGTGCGCTCCATCACTGTGCAGGCAGCAGTGACCGCTACTGGGACCGGATTGAGCGGCGAGAAAGCTTTGTGGTGTTTCTGCGTAAAACGGCTGATCCTTTCCATGCCTATTACACGCTGGAAGTGGAGCCGGATGGAACAGTGAGGCAGAAACGGACGGAATATGACCGGCAGAAGAAGGACATTGAGCAGGCGACCGAGTTTCTGCAGAAGTGGCAGCGGGTGATTACTGCCAGGCTGACAGAAAGCGACAAGGCGCTGGCTGCGGAAAGCCGGATTCTTCGTGAGAAGGAATTTATCCAGTTGAAGAAGGATCGTGTCATCATCCATACCGGTCATTTGGCAGGAAGGCTTTTGGCGGATGTGCTGATGGCAGACCTGATGGAAAACACGGATAGCATCCAGTCTCCGGTATTGGCTGCTGCAGCGTGACAAAATGAGAATGGCCGGGCGTCCTTGAGGGCGTCCGGTCATTGATGAAGAAGGAAGGAGCAGAGCATGAAACAAATTGGAAATCTGGCAGTGGTTTGCGCCAGGCGACAGGATGTGCTGCTGCAGGTTGGCAGTGAAAAGGTATGTGTCCATGTGGGAGCCGGGCCAGAGCGGAATACGCTTCACGCAGCGTGGAATGATGATGACGCCATTCAGCGTATTGTCCATGAATTGAATTTTGGCAGGTATGCAGCCGGCAGAAATGGGCTTCATACCGCACAGCAGGATTGCCCTGTGGGGCGGGGAAAGGAGAAAATCGCATGATCAAAAATCTGAATCAGCTGCGCAGGACACTTCGGGAAGGGACACAGTTGGAGATATTGGATCACTGTCGGCCGGAGTGTATTGGGCAGATACGGAACATTACGCTGGTAAACACGCAGGGCTTTTATAGTACCGTAGCGAATCAGCCGGATGCGTCTGCCAACAGAGGCAACGGCGGCCGCGGCCCGATCCTTTGGTGGGGCAGAGCCGCCCACTGGCAGTTTGCAGACGGTGTTTGCAGTGTTTTCGACAGTGAACAGAAGCATACGGAAGAAGAACTGGTTATGTCCTTCCGGGTACTTGAAAAGGAGGCAGCATAATGGAACGGAATATTTTTGAAAAGCAGAGGGAATTGAATGACCGGCTCAACCGCTATCGGGATGAGTATTATAACCGCAACGCTCCCAGCGTGTCAGATGAGGTCTATGACAGACTCTTTGACGAGTTGAAAGAGCTGGAACAGGAAACGGGAATCCAAATGGCAAATTCGCCAACCCAGACAGTAGGCTATCCTGCGGTGAGCAGGCTGGAGAAAACCAGACATGAGATCCCGCTGCTGTCTTTGGATAAGACTAAGAGCAGTATGGATCTTCTGAATTTCATGGGTGAGCAGCAGGTGATGCTGATGCTCAAACTGGATGGCTTGACTGTAAAGTTGACCTATGAGAATGGAGAACTTCTGGAGACGGCTACCCGTGGCGATGGTGACGAAGGGGAGATCATTACCCATAACACCCGAGCCATCAGCGGTATCCCTTCCCACATCACCTACAAAGAGAGACTGGTTGTGACGGGTGAGGGCTTTATCAGACCCAGTGATTTTGAGGAACTGAAGACCAGCCTGCAGGACAGCAGCGGTAAGCCCTATAAAAACGGCCGCAATCTGGCTGCTGGTTCCATCCGTCTGATGGATGCCAAGACATGCCGGGAGCGTCGGCTGGTTTTCATGCCGTTTGGTGTGCTGGAGGGCTTTCCGCACCTGACCCGGAAATCAGATAAGCTACGGGAATTGCGTGCGTTGGGGTTCCAGCCCTGTAAGTATCTGGTCACAAAGCAGAAACTGACGCTGGAAAATGTGGAAGCCGGTATCTATCAGCTGCGGCAATATGCCACTGACAAAGATATCCCCATTGACGGTATCGTGGTTTCGTTTAACGACATCGCCTATGCCCAGAGCTGCGGCCGCACCGGACATCACTATAAGGACGGTCTGGCCTATAAGTTTGAAGATGACCTGCATGAGAGCCTGCTGCAGTACATCGAATGGACACCGGGCAGAACCGGAGAGATTGCTCCGGTAGCAGTGTTTACGCCGGTGGAAATCGATGGCTGTGAGGTCAGCAGGGCCAGTCTGCACAACCTGTCCTTTATTGAGGATCTGGAACTGATGGCTGGAAACCGGATTCTGGTAAGCAAACGAAACATGATTATCCCCCACGTGGAGGAAAATCTGGACAGAGGCGGCTTCTCTATGGTGGATACGATTCCCCATGTTTGTCCCTGCTGTGGACAGCCTACCCGCATCCATGAATCAAGTGGAAAGGGCGAAAATGGCGAGAATCGCATCATCAAGACGCTGTACTGTGATAACCCTGACTGCGAGACACGTCGGCTGAAAAAGTTCGTCCATTTTGTCAGCCAGAAGGCGATGGACATTGAAGGGCTGTCGGAGGCTACATTGGAAAAATTCATCGGTCAGGGATTTATCCATAGTTATCTGGATATTTACCGTCTGGATCGTTACCGGGCTGAAATCGTCCGCATGGATGGATTTGGTGAAAAGTCCTGGCAGCGCCTTTGGGACGCTATCCAGCAGAGCCGGAATACCACCTTTGAACGGTATCTGATTTCTATGGACATCCCTATGATCGGCAACACTGCCAGCAAGGTATTGGGTCGTGTGTTCCACTATGATTTGGATGAGTTTCGGGATGCGGTCTATGGCGGCTATGATTTCCGGCAGCTTCCGGATTTCGGGGAGATATTGCATAACAATATCCACGACTGGTTCTGTGTAGAAGATAATTTTTGTATTTGGGAGGAGTTACAGACTATGATGAGTATTCAAAAGCCTGCTGTGGCAGAACACAGCGAAGACAGGGTGCAGGATAATCCCTTTGTAGGAAAGACTATCGTAGTTACCGGCAAGGTGGAACCCTACACCCGGGACGGAATCAATGACCTGATCGAATCACTGGGCGCCCATGCCGGCAGCTCGGTGTCCAAGAAGACGGATTATCTGGTCTGCGGCGAAAATGCCGGCAGCAAGTTGTCCAAGGCCAGGGATTTGGGCGTTACGGTGCTGTCACCTGCGGAGTTCTTCAGCATGGCCGGCGCTGAGTAAGAAAATATAGCATACCATCGGTATGCTGTCAGTTGATCAATGGGGAGAGAGCCATGTTGCGGCTCTCTCCCCATATCTTTTATGGAAGATTTCAAGTAGGAGGAATTTTAATGCATATCGACAGGATACCGGTTTACCGGGTATATCAGAGGGCTATTGATTTGGAGCTTTACCATGCCTTTGCCGAATTGGTAGTACAGACTTCTCTGGACGATACGGCGAGAAGGACTTACCGACAAACAAGGGCGATGCAGATATGGCAGGTGGAAACGGATGTGTCCGGCTATTTTGAACCATATCATCTGCGTTATCCTGGCGAGGTGTTGGAGCGGTTTGAGGAAAAACTGGGCAATGATGTCCGAGTTCTCCGCGCTCTGGCCCTGGCGCTGGGAAATACCTGTGCGATCCAGTCTGACAATATGTTTGTGGGCAATCAGCGGGGAGCGTTCCTCCAGAAATTGCGGCGGTCTGCCGGAGAAGATGTGTACCTGCAGGGCGCTCTGTATCTTTTGGAAACAGATGCGGCACAGCGCCATGCCCTGTTGGAGAAACTGGCAGAAAGGGAGTGTACGAGAACGGAAGAAGCCCTGTTTGTACTGTCGTTATTTGATGATAGGGAACGCGGCTATGAGGTGATGCATACCCAACTCAGTCATCTATTCACACAAAATCGGACACTTTCACTGGTATATGATTTTGGTGTGCTGGAATGGTTCATCCGGTTCTATGCAGAGCAGGCAAAGAAATACCGCGGGAAAGCCGACCTGGTGCTGCGCACGCTAATGAAACTGCCGTATATGAATATGAAGCCCGACAGCCGCGAATTTTCGGTTTTGACTAAAGCAGGGTATCGCTGCGATGAAATCATTTTGGCAAATTCTCTCGCTGTATGGGCGGACAGGCTGCCGGACCGGTTGAGTTCCAAGAGCATCACTGCCGAGAAAATCGCAACAGCGTGTGGGCGGATGCTTCTGAATGCTCCAAAGGATCTTTCGGAAGAATTTTATGAGTATCTTGGCTGGCTGTTTCGGTTCTATAACAGCTTTACGGTCAAGTACGAAGGATTTCAGGGACTCTGGGAAGCGGTTCAATATGGTTTGAACCCCACAGCACCGAAAACACTGTTATGGATGAATCAAACGATACAGAAGGATTTTCCGTACCGATTTGATGTGTTTGATCCTCAGTACGATGATCTGGCGAAGGAACTGGAGCGGGATAACTATATGGAGTTGTTTACCCTGCAGATGCTGCATTCCAGGCAGAGGATCCCTTTGAAACAGTGGCTTTCCAGATATCAGGAACTGACCGGAGCTGACTATGGAGAATATTTCAGAAGTTGGCATACGAACGGTAGGCGGGTATTTGCCTTTCTGGTGGAAAAGAAGGAAATCAATCTATGGGAGTTTTTCAAGCAGCATCGGCAAGATGGTGAAGATGCGCCACAACTGAAACTGCTGCGGGAGTATGCCCTGAGAATTTCAAGTTGGAGGTGTTTCCGGTTTGTAGAGAGGCTACTGGCTGAGTACACTTTTTCCCAACTTCAAACGATTTTTGGCGAGCGGTTTTACTTTCACGAATGCTTTGTCAGGAGTGAGGGGTATTACAGCAGAAGGGAATATAAAACATACATCAGCCGTTCATTCCTATCTGCAGAGCAGCATCGACAGCTCTATGACTGGGTGGAGCGTTCAGTTTTCCAGACTGAGCCGGAAAAATATGAGGACTTCGTTTTAAGTGCCTTAAAAGCACCGGAGATCCAACACCTTTATGATAAAAAAGCGCTGGCAGCGGTGTTGCGGCAGTTTTTGCTCCACAGCGAGTATAACGGCTATGAAATCAACCGGCTGAAGGAAACATTCTATTCCAAGGAAGAGTTGGAGGATGAGCGCAGAGCCGAAGCTGAGAGAAAGAAGCAGGAAAAACGACTGGAGCAGGAAAAACGGACCATACAGAAACGGGAAAAGCTGCAGCAACTTTATAACGGCAGCGCCGAATCTCTGGTTAAATTCATTGGGGGATATTATCATCAGGACGAGAAGAACGAGGTGCTGAATATGGCGTTTGACAAGCTGGTGGAATGGCCTGTCGGTTGTGTACGGACGATGGAAGCCAAAGGCGCACATGCCTTTTTTGAACTGTGTGGTGAACTGGTAAAGTCTGAACCCCGGCCAAGGCATGAGATTTTGAATATGGTACTGACACTGATTGGAGGTGAAGCAGCATGAGAAATACATTAAAACATCTGACCCTATTGACCAGAATGAAAGATGACGGATTGCTCCCGGCGCTTACAGGCAGCTTTTCAGAGGATGCCATAGAGCAGGCATGTGGACAGGTGGAGACACTTCAATTACAGAAACGGCTGCACATCCGAAAGACAAAGCGGATACAGGAAGAACTGATTCGGGTGCCGAACTTTGCAGCGCTCTATGGTGTGTTGTGCAGGCAGGAGATTGGCGATGAAGAAATTGCTTCAGTCTTAGAGTCAGCAGACGGGTATGGAGAGAAACTGACAGCGTATCCCCAAGAGCAGGTGCTGGCAGTCATGAAATTGGAACTGTTGCCTTCCCTGCGGTTTGAATACCTGAAATACTATTTTCCCTTTGTGATGTATGAAGAAGAGGAGCAGGTCATATTGGATAACCTGCAGACTTTTCCCATTGCGGAGTGGAAGGGACTTTCCATGCTGACGGAGCACCAGCGGGATATGATGCGGCAGCCGTTTCTTGGCTCGTATCTGTTTTTCTGGCATCAAAATGAACGGAAAGCTCTGGAACTGTTGGAACAGAATCGTCCGCTCCAGAGAGTCTGCATCTTGCTCTATCGGTATGGTGTGCGGCTGTTTCTGTCAGTAGAACGCCTGAAAGATCTCCGGTGGATGAAAATGACCGATGTGGGAAAATTCCGCCGGCTGTTGGCTGTATTTGAATATGACGCAGAGGATTTGTCTGCTTTTTTTGACCTCTGGCTGGACAACCATGCCGGACAATATGACCTCAACTGGTTTATCTCCCAGCCACATCCTTTGAGCAAGGAACGGAGGGAAGAAATTTTATGCAACCAACTGAGTTATCTGAATGCTCTGTATGCCGGCAGGCTCCATCTGGATTTTAATGCTGTCCGGCAATTCCAGTTTTCAATTCTCATTTATGCGGTGGAGCATAGAAAAAAGCATTTTTTGGAATTGGTGGATCAGAACAGTGAAGTGTTCCTGTCCTTGGGGCGATACTCTCTATTGTTTGAGCCGGGCTTTTGTGAGCACTGTAACATCAATTCCCTGACGCTGAAGAATTTGAAAGCCAGCGATTCTGTGAACCGCAGCGACAGCTTTTTTACGCTTCTGGAAGAAGGGCAGCAGTACACCTTTGAGGAAATGTATCAGCTTTGGCATCAGAAAGAGGTTTATGTCCGGTTATACACTATGCTGACACCTCTTTCCATAGATCAGCGTTTGCTGACACTGCGGCAGCTGATAAAACGGGATCTGGTCAGCCAGTATACAGGAGATGCAGAGTTGGAGCAGCTTGGAAAATGTCTGCTGGAAAGGCCGTTTAGCGAATGGTATCGGGGTTCATTTGGACATATCTGTGGGCTGACCCGGCGGATTGCCATGGGGCTGCTGCAACACTATACGCAGCTGCAGGCATTCATACCGGATTTCACTACAGAGTCGGATGCGGTATTTGCCCTCAATAATATGATGGCTCTTTTGGAAATGACGGATTGGAAACAGGTGCGCAAGGATATTCTGACAACAGATGCAGACTGGCTGGATCTAAAAGAAAAACTGGCATTTTCAGACGATTTTGTGGAGCAGAACCGGGAGACTGTCACGGAGTTTTTACTGCAGGGCGGCGCGGCTATGGTATGCGCTCTCTATGGGGAACTGGACGGGCAGGAGCTGGCTGTTGAAGCGCTACGACGGATCGTACAGGCTGAATTGATGGGTCAGTTCTATAAACTCAAATATTTTGCCGGTGACCTGCAGCGTGAGATTCGCTACCCTGTCAGCGAGATGCAGGAGAGCTTCTGGAAGAAAAATCTTTCGTTGGCGCGAGGTGCATTTTGGGCAGAAGAGGTGGATGATTTTTACCACACTCTGCGGCTTGGTGAACTTCCTCATAGTACCTGCTTGTCTTACCGTACTGGAAGCCAGAGGGAGTGCCTGTTAGCTGCCTTTGACTCTAATAAGAAGATTGTCCTTGTGAAAAAGGATGAAGCGGTGGTGGCTCGTGCCTGTCTCCGCTTGACAAAAGGTGCATTTCAAAAACCGCCTGCCGTCGATTTTTCTTTTGCTGATCTGTCGCAGGAGAACATGGATAGCGGAAAGCCTGTCACCAGTGAGAAGCCTGTGCTGTTCCTGGAGAGTATCTACACTTTCGGACTCAATGATATTGAAAAAGAGGAAGTAATGAAACTGGCAGTTTCCCTGACGACACAGAAAGCGGCAGAGCTGGGTGTTGTGGCAGTACTTGCAAGACGGTATCTGGGCTGCTATGAACGGGATGAGTATGTGCTTGCACCGTTCTATGTGTACATCTCAAAATCCAAAAACGGATGGCAGTATCTGGACTCTCTGGGCGGAGCAGCATATACCTCGGCAAAAGAGGAGTATGTAGAGCATCCATTCCTGGTCATACAGACTGCCATGCATCATGCAGGAGCACATAACAGAAACGAGGTGGATTATGAATAATAGGACAATGACAACAGTTTATGTGGATCGGGATAGTATTTCCCTCAAGACCCGTTCCAGAAGTGGCTGTTCGCCGCAGCACTTTATTATTTTGAAAAAGGAATTGCAGCGGCTGGAGGAGAAAAAGTATTTGATCACAAAAGATATCCATTCCTATGCAGAACTGCGGCTGTGTGATGCCGTAGGCGGTGCCAAAGTGCTGGAGTTTTCCTTCACATGGCTGAAGGATGCTGGCAGAGACAGCGTTTCCGGTTATACCGAGCGAATAAGACTGCCTTATGAGCCGTTCCGCTCATATGCGGCAGGTGAGAAAGAAAACATTGATGGAACACGGTGGCGGCTGCTGTCCATTCCAGAACAGAGCAGACCAAAGCTGGAGTTTCACAGCCGGAAAAATCTCAAGGCCGTAGTGGAGAATCCTATCCTGCGGCACAAACTGGGGAAGTTTCTGGATCAGCATTTTAACTGGTACAACTACGAACGCATCGTCCTGACAGATGATTACCTGCCTTACAGCTTCTTTTTTGAGGGCTACATGGTACAGGGCACAAAGACCTGCGGCGGAGTAATCCTGCATGGTGAAGAGGACATCCAAACGGCGAAATACGGGATACATACTTAACAGGTTAATAGGAACGGAGCCGCAGGTCGGAGATGATCTGCGGCTCTTTATGTAAGCATAATCACAATAGTCAGCTTGTACTATTCGAGATAAAGAACTATAATCTATCCTATGGAGGTACAAAATGGACTATATGACACTAAAAGAGGCCGCCGGGCAGTGGGGCGTGACACCTCGCAGGGTAAATTATTATTGTGCCGGTGGGCGTATCCACGGTGCTGTGAAAATGGCTGGTGTTTGGCTGATCCCTAAAACCGCAGAGAAGCCGATTGATGGCCGGACAAAACAAGGGAAGGAGCTGAACCATGAATAAAATTTTGATTATAGATGATGACAGAGAACTGTGCGCTTTGATCAAACGCAGCGTACAAACAGAACATATAGAAGCCGATTTTTGTAATACCGGAAAAGAGGGCTTGCAGAAATTAAAAGAACAGGAGTATCAGCTTGTGGTGCTGGATGTGATGATGCCCGGTATGGATGGCTTTGAAACGCTGGAAGAAATCCGTAAAGAGAACAGCCTGCCGATTTTGATGTTTACATCCAAAAATGACAGCATTTCTAAAGTGCGGGGCTTACGGGCCGGGGCGGACGATTATCTGACAAAACCGTTTGATATGGACGAACTGATTGCCCGTATTGCGTCCCTCATTCGCCGCTACACCCGCTTTAATCAGCAAGCCGGAGCCATGCAAAAACTGGATTTTGACGGATTGCAGATTGACCTTGAAAATCGTTCTGTTACGACGGCAAACGGCACTTTTGAACTTCCGCCAAAGGAATTTGATCTGCTCCTGTACTGTGCAAAACATCAAGGTAAAATTTTGACAAAACAGCAGATTTATGAGGAAGTTTGGGGCGAAGAATATTTCTATGATGACAGCAATATCATGGCGATTATCAGCCGGCTTCGTAAAAAATTAGAAGTCAATCCTTCCAGTCCAAAGTATATCCAGACGGTCAAAGGGATTGGCTACCGCTTTAATAAGGAGGTGTAGCTGGTATGGAAATCATCGTTTTCTTGTCCATTGTGATTGCTGTTGTGGCTGTGCTGACTTCCATCGTTCTCGTTCGGCGCGTAAAAAAGCAAATCGCAGAAATGACCGATGCACTGGTTGATGTGAAAAACGGAAATGGCAACCGGCGTATTTTGTCTGCAACAAATGAACTGACAGCGCCTCTTGCCTATGAAATCAATGAGATCGTTGTGTCCTATGAAAGCAGACTTTCGATTGTACGGCAGACAGAAGAAACCAACCGCCAGCTTATGACGAGCCTTTCCCATGATGTTCGGACGCCCCTTACAACCCTTATTGGGTATCTTGACGCTGCACATAAAGGGCTTGTTACAGGGAAAGATCGGGATGATTATATTGAAAGCGCCCGCCGGAAAGCCCATGATCTGAAAGAATATATTGATGTGCTCTTTGACTGGTTCAAGTTAAATTCCAATGAGTTTGCTTTGGAGATCCAGAGCGTTGAGGCCGCAGAGCTGACAAGAAATATCCTGATCGACTGGATACCGATTTTTGAGGATAAACAGGTCGATTATGACATTGACATTCCAGAACAGCCTGTCCGGGTAAAATTGGATATGGACAGCTATATGAGGATTATCAACAATCTCATTCAAAATGTAATTGCTCACAGCCATGCGGACAAAATTAAAATTGCCCTGTCAAAGCAGGGAAATCACATGGAGCTGCTGCTGGCGGATAATGGTGTGGGGATTGAAAAAGAAGATTTGAAACACATTTTTGAACGGCTTTATAAGTGTGATAAGGGTCGGTCTGAAAAAGGCAGCGGTCTTGGCCTTTCTATTGTCCATCAGTTAGTAGAAAAGATGGGTGGAAATATAACAGTTGAAAGTGTACCGGGAAAAGGAACTAAATTTATGTTGCTTTTTCCTTTGGAGATTTAAGCGGGTTCCCGTCCTTGCGGCGGGAACCCTTGTCATTTTAGCCGGATTCTAAATTGCAAGGTTAATGCAAGGTTGCGGCAAGGTTAATGCAAGGTTGGCGTGATAGAATACCTTGCAGAACAGGAGGTTTGAATATGAACACAAATACCATTATTGAAACAAAAAATCTGACGAAGCAATACGGCTCGCAAAAGAGTGTGGCTGACTTGAATATCCATGTGAAGCGTGGGAGAATTTATGGTCTGCTGGGGAGAAACGGAGCCGGAAAAACCACAACCATGAAGATGCTGTTGGGCTTAACAAATCCGACTTCCGGGGAGGTCAAAATCTGGGGAAAGTCCTTGCAGGGAAACGAAAAGAAGTTATTGCCCCGTATTGGCAGTCTGATCGAGTCCCCCGGCTTTTATCCCAATCTGACCGGCACAGAAAATTTGCGTATCTTTGCCACCCTGCGGGGTGTACCAAACAATCATGCCGTCAAAGACGCTCTGGATCTGGTAGGACTGCCCTACAAAGATAAGAAGCTCTTTTCGCAGTATTCCCTTGGTATGAAGCAGCGGCTTGCGATTGCCCTTGCCGTTATGCACGATCCGGAGCTTTTAATTTTGGATGAGCCGATCAACGGTCTCGATCCCATCGGTATTGCAGAAGTACGCTCCTTTATTCGGGAGCT
>CDZP01028380.1_pt1 | contig 47300 bp, 45 predicted proteins | sample 554941 | NCBI WGS metagenome assembly CDZP01 (sample SAMEA3182064, study PRJEB8094) | gut metagenome | biome: human; feature: gut; material: Stool; isolation source: human stools | place: Canada | collected 2013-01-28
ATATTAGCCGGTGCACAGGTGGCGTCCACGATCAGGGTACCCTGATTTCCCTCTGTCCCGGGATCTGTCTGATCCGCGGCTGAGGATGGGCCATCCGAAGACGGGCCTGAGGGTGGCGTATGGTTGTCATCTTTCTTGCTGTCAAACATATATGCATTTGCATCCATGATGGCATCTACGTCCAGGCGCTTCCGGAATAATACCAGCGTGCTTGGATCAAATGGCGGCTCCTCCTGGTAACCGGGCAGGCCAATGAAGTATTGCAGATACGGGTTTTCGGTGATCTGCTCTACTAGCTCCCGATCAGAGAATTGGAATTTTTTCTGGATAATCAGAGAACCCAGCGCCATGCGCAGCGGCTTTGCGACATTACCCGTATCACTTGGGAACAAATCAGCGTACTTCTGCTCCAATTCATCCCAGGGGATGGAGTCAGCCAGACGGATCCATCTGTTTTCCGGATTCATCTTCAATCCCAGTGGCTGATTGAAATCAAGGAAAGAATGCTGGAGTTTATCAACTGGCTTATACATGCTTTATTCAGCTCCTTTTTGTAAGAAATACAGGTATAATCTGCAAGAAAAGTCAAGCAGGTATTGAAATACCCTTGCAATTATTTTACCAGAAATCCACTGGAAAAGCAGTAAAATCAAGCGTTTATGGTTAATCAGCAGACACTAAATAAATTGTTTCTTGTGAGGTTTCTGTGACATTTCGTTGTTATCCTAAAAGAAAAAGGGGATAAATATGAGCATAATAAAGGATAAACAGCAAAGACAATATGTACATCACCATTTAAGAACTCATTTAACAGTCATTAAAGGAAATGCCGAGATGCTTGATAGATATTATTGCGATAATAGAACTAAAGAAAAACAAATGTTGTCACAGATCTTAAAACATATAAAAGACATGGAAAAATTTCTGGAAGAGTTATAGAATACTTCTAAATAAATCAAAAGGATGTGATCCAATGAAAATTTTAGTGGTCGAAGATGACCAGCTTTTGAACACAACCCTTTGCTATAACCTGTCCGCTGCAGGTTATGAAGTAGATGCTGCATTAACCAAGGGGATAGCGGAAAATTTATGTGAGAAGCAGGAATATGATCTGATTGTCCTTGATATCAATCTGCCGGATGGAAACGGATTTGATTTTTGCCGAGAACTTAAGGACAGTCACCCTGATACTGCGGTTATCTTCCTGACGGCAAACGATATGGAGAGCGATATGCTCAAAGGTTATGAGCTGGGGGCGGATGATTATGTGACGAAACCTTTCCCTATGAGTGTATTCCAGAAAAAAGTATCTGCATTGCTGGCCCGGATCAGGAAACAATCTGACAGTGATTTATATAATGATGGAAGTCTGGTTATCAACTTTTCAGAAATGACTGCTACACTCAACGAGAAAAGTATTACTTTTACTCCGCTGGAGTATAGACTTTTAAAAGTTCTGACAAAAAATCCAAAGATTGTGTTAACCCGGCAAGTGTTATTAGAAAAACTGTGGGATATTGATGGGAACTTCGTAGATGAGCACGCCCTGACTTCAACGATCAGCCGTATCCGAAATAAAATTGAAAAACCAGATCGCGCCTATATTAAAACAGTTTATGGTATGGGCTATATGTGGATTGGGGGCGGTAACAAATGAGGACAGAAAAACTCTCTGTCAATAAAGTGTGCATGGTCGTGTGTGCAGCCCTTTTCCTGCTTTCGGTTGCCATGTCATGTACCATTTACTATTTAACGCGGAACGTATTGGCGCTATGCTGTGGGTTACTCTATGCGGTTTTCGTCGCCGGGTGCATGGCTGCTTTTCTGGCCTTTGTGCGCCGGAAATTAAAGCTGTTTTCGGACGCTCTGTGCAAGCTGCTGGACGATATGATGTCAGCAGATCAGGCCCCACCGCAGTACACAGAGGAAGAAAACCTGTTTTATAAAATCCATCACCGGCTTTCCCGGCTCTATGAAGTGCTGCGGGAAAGCAAAAGCAGTATTGCAAAGGAACGAGCCGACTTGCAGGAATTGATTTCGGACATCTCCCATCAGGTCAAAACACCGATTGCAAACCTAAAAATGCTGGATGCCACTTTGTTAGAGCAAAATGTATCGCCGGAAAAGCAGAGAGAATTTCTTCTGGCTATGGACAGCCAGTTAGACAAGCTGGATTTTCTCATGCAGGCAATGATAAAAACGTCACGGCTTGAAGCCGGTGTAATTGCTTTGGAGCCGAAGCCGCAGGCCATCTATGATACCCTTGCTGCGGCGCTGGGCGGTATTCTGCTGAACGCAGAACAGAAAAAGATTGCAGTCACGGTGGATTGCCCGGAAACGGTAACTGCGGCCCATGATCGGAAATGGACAACCGAAGCCTTGTTCAACATTCTGGATAATGCGGTGAAGTACACGCCAGAGGGCGGGAAAATCCATGTGGCTGTGGTGAGCTGGGAAATGTATGTGAAGATTGATATTTCCGATACGGGCATTGGTATTCCAGAACAACATCAAGGAACGATTTTCAAGCGGTTCTACCGTGAGGACAGGGTACATGACGCCCCCGGCATTGGGATCGGCCTGTATCTTGCCCGTGAAATTATCACCCGGCAAGGGGGATTTATCCGCGTTGCCTCGGAAGTTGGCTCTGGCTCTACTTTTTCTGTGTTCCTGCCCCATTCTTGAAATGTCACAATCCTGTGACATTTCAAGGCGTTTTAAGGGGAAATTCAAGAACCGTCGTGACATTTCTGCGAGGTTTTCCCTTTACAATGGGACCATCAAAAAGAAAGGTGGTAGAACTTATGCCTATTTTACAGACAACAGATTTGAAAAAATACTATGGGGATGAGCTGAACATTACAAAGGCTCTGGACGGCGTTTCTCTCTCGGTAGAACACGGGGAATTTGTCGCCATCGTTGGCACATCCGGCAGCGGCAAGTCCACGCTGCTGAATATGATCGGCGGTTTGGATGTTCCCACATCCGGCAAGGTCATTGTGGATGGCAAAGATTTATCTACTCTGAATGACGAGCAGCTTACCATTTTCCGCAGACGGAAAATCGGCTTTATCTTCCAAAACTACAACCTTGTCCCTGTCCTCAACGTCTATGAGAATATTGCCTTGCCCGTGGAACTGGACGGGGACAAAGTAGACAAGAAATTCATGCAAGAAGTCGTTCGGATGCTGGCCTTGGAAGATAAGCTGAACAATATGCCAAACAATCTTTCCGGCGGCCAGCAGCAGCGTGTCGCCATTGCCCGCGCCCTGATCTCAAAACCGGCGATTGTGCTGGCAGACGAGCCGACAGGCAACCTTGACAGCCGGACGAGCAGCGATGTTCTCGGCCTGCTGAAAGTTACCAGCCAGAAATTCCATCAAACGCTTGTCATGATTACCCATAATAGTGAGATCGCCCAGCTTGCAGATCGGATTGTCCGTATTGAGGATGGCAAGATTGTAAAGTAAGGGGGCGGATATATGGACGATATTCTCTTTGGGAATAATAACAAGGCTATTATTAGGAGACTTACAAGGCGAAGTTTTCATAGCAATAAAACGCGGAATGTAATTGCGGTAATTGCGATTGGGCTAACGACATTTCTCTTTACAGCCGTATTGACGATTGGTTTAGGAAGTACAAGCACAATCAAATACAATATGGAGAGGATGGTAGGCTCACAGGCTGACGCACTGGTACAAGGGCTTTCACAGGAACAATTTGAGCAGCTAAAAAACAACGCTATGTTTGAAAAAGTGGGATGCTGGATACCCGTTGCGATTATGAGCAACACAAACCGACTTCTCGTAGAAGTTGATTATGCAGATCAGGCCCAACTAGAACTGCGATTTTTGACCCCGCGAGCCGGTACTGCTCCCCAAAAGGAAAATGAAGTTTTGGTATCTGCAAATGTACTGGAAGATATGAATATTGAGGAACAAATTGGAGTATCAATCCCGATTGAGTTCTCAATTCAAGACAAAGTTTATCATTTTGATATGGTGGTATCCGGCATTTATGACACACCTCACGAGAAATCCGAGTCAGTTATTGTCTCTCAAGCGTTTATGGAATGCAATCAGGATATGTTGAGCGAAGCTGCCGAGGGACGAAGTGGATGCGGTATTTATGACGCTGATGTTGTAATGCGGGACACCTACATGGTTCAGGAGCGTATTTCAGAGTTTGTCCTAAGCATAGGCGGCAACCCGGATAATGCTAATGCAGATAACTATGTGAGAATAGCCCCAACTCCCCAAAGTTCCAATGACAGTAATCAGGTAATCTGGTTGGCAGCCGGGGTATTTGGCATCCTATTTATGTTCTGTGGTTATTTGCTTATCTACAATGTATTTGAAATTGCTGTGACGAACGACATCCGGCAGTACGGTTTACTTCGTACCATTGGTACAACATCCAGACAGGTAAAGCGCCTCGTCAACCGTCAGGCATGGTATTTATTTTTAGTTGGTACTCCGATTGGTTTGCTTTTGGGCCTCCTACTTGGTCGCTCTATTCTGCCTGCCGTCATTCAAATTTTTTCAGTCGATTATGGCGGAGATAAAATAGAAGTTGGCGCTCTGCCTTATGTTGCTATCATTGCCGGTGCAATTTTGTTTTCCGGGCTTACTGTCTACATTAGCACCCGAAAGCCTGTGAAAAAAGCATCACAAATATCTCCCATAGAGGCTGTTCGATATGTTGAACAGGCCAATATATCTGTCCTGTCTAAAAAGGCAGATAAAGGGGCAATCATTCCACACATGGCAAAAGCCAATCTTCAGCGAAATAGACGGAGAACGGCATTTATTGTTGTTTCGCTGACGCTAAGTGTAGTATTACTCAATTCAGTATTTGTATTTAGCAATAGCTTTGATGAAGAAGGCTATATTCAAAAGCAGACCCGGAGTGATTTTATAGTTTATAATCCCAGCGTTGCGTTGGCATTTAATGGTAATTTCGGACATGACAGCGGTATTTCAGACAATACCGTTTCCGAGATTGGACAACAGCCGGGAGTAATAAATGAAGTCAAACTGTACCGCAATACATTTGAAGATGATAATATTGCTTGCGATTGGGGTATCTCATACCCCATTGATAACACATATAAATATGTTTCTGTCCTCCCGGACTTCCTTGATTGGGGATATAATGACAATTTTGGTTATGCTGCGCTTACCTCTGATAATCTTCCGTTAGGAAATGTATTTGGTTTCTCTGAAAATTTGTTGCAGAGAATAGACATTATCGAGGGTGAAACGGATCTGGCGCTCCTAAAAGAAAAGTTATGGAACGGAAACAATGTAATTTTAATGGCAAGTTATGATAATAGCGGCAACTTGGACGGCGCAGACGATCCTCAATATGCCGGGGTGTCTGTCGGTGATACTATTCAGTTTTACGAAAACGGGACACCGACAAAAATGTTTACGGTTGTAGCGAAGGCTGCGGCTACGGAAAGTGAAATTACTCTCGCAGGCGGTGGCTCCAATATCGCAACAGATGTAGGTGGGCCTATGATTTATATGTCCGAGGACAATTTCAAAGAAATTTATACAACACCAACCCTATATGGTTTTCTCTTTGATGTAGAGGATGAATACCAACAGGAAATGGAAAACTATTTGGCGCAGAATACAGATATTTCTTATTCCTCTGCGTCAACATTACGAACCACCATTTTAAGCCTCAAAAACGTGGTATTACTGATTGGTGGGATGATTGGAGCTATTTTTGCTTTAGTGGGACTAATTAACTTCACTAACTTAATTATGACGAATATTATTACTCGGCGGCATGAGTTTGCTATCATGCAGAGTATTGGTATGACAAACAGACAGCTTCGGCAACTGATGATTTTGGAAAGTATATCTTATGTAATGCGGGCTGGAGTTGTAGGAATTTTAACCTCTTGCGTGATGGGGTTCACCCTGATAAAGATACCCGTAGAAAATGGCCCAACGAACTTTATGATGTCGTTCCAAATGACGCTATTCCCTGCAATTATTATTCTGGTTTTCTTTGGGGCGTTAGCGTTTACGATACCTGTTATCGCGCTTCAATTCTTCAATAACCACAGCATTGTAGAGCAGTTGAAAGTGCAGGAATGAAAGGAGTGATAGTACATGAATGATATTCTATTTGGCAACAACAACATGGCCGTTATCAAACGCCTATCAAAGAGATATTTTAAGAAAAACAAAGTACGGAATATCGCCGCAATTTTAGCCATTTTTTTGACGGCTTTCCTGTTTACCTCTATTACATCCCTTGCATTTAGCATGGTATCTTCGCTTCAACTTTCCGATCAGATGTTGAAAGGGAGTAAGGCAGACGGCGACATTCGTTATATGACCGAAGAACAATATGAGCAGCTTATCAACAGCGATTTTGTTGAGCAGGCCGGGTGCAGACGGCCTCTTGGCTTTGCGACAAATTCGCCCGGACATAATATTGAAATTGATTATGCCGACGCCATCCAGCAGGAATTAACTTTCTGTGTACCGACACACGGGGAGGCTCCGCAAGCGGCGAATGAGATTTCCACCAGTGATCTTGCTTTGGAAGCCTTGGGAGTGGAAGCCGAAATTGGCACGCAGGTTCCTGTTGAATTTGAGTTGCGGGGGCAGACCTATCATTTTGATATGGTTCTTTCCGGCTGGTGGGAAGCAACGAGCAACACTGGTAGCCTAATGATTGTGTCAGAAAATTTTGTTGAGGAAAATCCCGATTTATTCCATAACACCTTTGCAGAAGATAGAGAAATGGCTGGCACCTATATGTCCGATGTGGTTTTGAAAAATAAGTCGGATGTAAAGGGACAGTTACAGAAGTTTGCCCGTTCCGTCGGAGGGAACACCGACGATATGGGGGCAAGTAATTATATTCTCTGTGCCGAGAACGAGGTAACTGTACAATCCATAGATCCACTTATGGCGGTTGCCGTTGTGGGGTTCGTGCTTCTCTTTATGGCCTGCGGATATTTGCTGATTTATAATATTTTCGATATTTCTGTCATGCAGGATGTTCAGCAGTATGGGCTTTTGCGGACAATCGGATGTTCTACCCGGCAGATCAAAAGACTGGTGAACCGTCAGGCCGTATGGTTGACGGTGATTGGTTTGCCCATCGGCTTGATTGCAGGATTGCTCGTGAGTTGGATGCTTTTCCCCGCAGTCATAGAGTTTTTCAGCTATACTGCCTTGACAGCAACCGAAATGTCGGTCTCTCCGTTGATTTTTGTGATAGCCGCCCTGTTTACTGTCCTGACCGTATTCATCAGCACTCGAAAACCCGCAAAAAAGGCGGCAAAGGTATCTCCGTTAGAGGCGATCCGCTATACCGGGCAGGAAAATATCAAGAAGAAAGCAACAAAACGGACACATGGGGCAAAACTGCCCCGCATGGCCCTTGCAAATTTAGGACGGAGTAAGCGGCGCACCGTTTTCATTGTAATTTCCATGCTCTTGTGTATTGTCTTGCTTAACTCCGCTTTTGTAATTACTCAAAGTATAGATGAAGACAAGTTTATCAGCCGTCAAACCAAAACAGATTATACCGTCTATAATTCCATTTCCATCAATTTCAATGACCCGTTTCAGTATCACGAAGATGGACTGCCTTTGTCTGTGCCGGAATGGATAAACCAACAAAGCGGCGTAGAAAATGGAAGATACTTGTATCGGAACACCTTAGATGATACTGATATAACCGTAGATTATGGCATTGAAGGAATTGAGTTTTCGGGAACCCAAGAAATAGATGGACGTACCTATGCCTATGGCAACGCTGCAAATATAGCTATCGCGCCAGATAAGGAAAATCAATGGTACGGAAATGTTTTTGGCGTATCAGACGCCTTTTGGGATGATATAACGATTTATGACGGAGAGAAAAATATTGACGCGCTCAAACAGAAAATGCACACCGGAGAATATGTGATTATCGGATATAGAATAGATTTTCTGACTGGTGAGCCAAGATTTATGCCGTTTGGAGAACAGTTTCAGATGGGGGATACTATATCGTTTTATAAAAATGGAGAACTGGTAAAAACCTGTAAGGTTCTTGCAATCGCAAACCTCACTGCTAATGAATATGAAACCTCTGCCGGTGCTTTTGCTAGTGACCGCGTAGGTGGGGACGCACCACTTATTTACATGACAGATGAAATGTTCGGACAGCTTTATGACAACCCTACTCTGTTTAGCTATGGATTTGATGTTGCGGACGGTTACGATCAGCAGATTGACGGCTTTCTAAATGACTTTACAAGTAATAACCCTTCTGTTTCCTACACTTCTACGGCGCTATTGAAACAGCAGCTTGCTTCTGTTGGGAATATCGTATTGCTTGTGGGCGGTATGATTGGAATAATCATGGCCTTGGCCGGGTTAATCAACTTTACCAATATGATGATTACCAACATTATCACCCGCCGCCATGAATTTGCTACCATGCAGAGCATTGGCATGACGAACCGCCAGCTTCGCCGTATGATGATCTATGAGGGGATTTATTATGCTGGAGTCGCAGATATAGTGGGCGCTATTTTGGCAGCTATTGTTGGCTTGACCGTCCTGAAAAGCGTTTTGAACTCGTCCGCGATGTGGTACTTCACGCTGCATTTCACTTTGGTTCCGGCATTGATTATCGCGCTGGTATATCTGCTCTTAGCGGCGGTGATCCCGGTCATTGTCCTGCGCTTCTTTAACAAGGGGACTGTTGTGGAACGCTTACGGACATCGGAGTAATTTACTGAGAATTATACAGGAAAAGTTTTGAAATTGTTGTATTAAGAGGAGAGAAGAAATATTGGGAAACTTTTGATTTTGACATTTAACGAGGAAGAAGAAAATATTCTCAATGAAATAACAAGAGCCTTAGCAGATAAATTGGAAATATTGTATAGTGAACCAGAGCAACTTTTTTCGCCTGCTCTTATGGGCATAGAGATATTTCCAAAGGAACGAAAAGTAAAAATTGAAGGAGCAGAAGTTAAATTCTCCCGCTTTGAGTTTGATGTTTTGCTGTTTCTTGCACAGCATCCTAGACAGGTGTTTACAAGGAAACAGATTTATGAAGCAGTCTGGGATGACATACCTGTGAGCGTGGATGCCAAGGTCGAGTGTATGATTTACAGTATCCGGAAGAAGCTCCGGACATACACTGATAGAAAATACATCCGAACCGTCTGGGGAGTGGGATACAAATTCGATCCGGAAACTTAAAAAGGAGCCGTCCGTGAGTTATGAAGGGCGGCTCAAAATAATTTTCATTTTTTAATGTAGATAATTAATTTTTGACTATTTTGTTTCATTATTTCAGAGGCATAGTCAAATAAAATGTGGCCCCGCCACCAGCAGTATCTTCAAATCCTATTTTGCCTCCAAGTATTCTTGAGAGTTCTTTTGCAATACTTAATCCCAGACCAAAATGAGATTTATCTGTTCGAGATTTATCTGCACAGTAAAAACGGTTAAATATAAAAGGTTTGTCTTCTTCAGCCACTCCGCATCCATGATCAACAACATAAAAGGTCAATTCTTTAGAAGTCTGTTTTGTTCGTATCTCAATGGTGCTGTTTTCTGGTGAATAGTAGACTGCGTTATCAAGATAGATACTTAAGATCTGAAACAGTCGTTCCCGGTCTGTATAGAGTACAGGGTAGCTTTCTTCACTAATATCAAGTTTTAAGAAGATGGATTTACGGATACATACTGGCTCAAACGCTTCATACAGTGTAATCAATAGTGTATCAATATTTACATCATTCTTCTGGATGGTCCATTTATCAGCATCAGAAGACGCAAGGAGAAGCATATCTCTTACGAGCTTAGACATTCTGCTACATTCTGAGTCAATCGTTTTCAAGCAGGTTTGTGCCTGGGGGTCTTGTATTTCTGTATTATGGACTGCTTCAATATTTGCCATGATAACAGCCAGCGGTGATTTTAATTCGTGTGAAGCAGCGGCAACAAAATTTTTCTGGCTCTGCAGGATTTGCTCAGTTGGCTCGAAGGCTTTTCGCAGGAGAAACCTGCTGATAAAGAGGATGCTGATCAGGGAAACAATCCAAATAGATAAATATTTTGGAGCTTCCCGTAACAGCAGGTCTACAATAGATGTCCGCTCATAGAATAAAGCTAATGTATAAACAGTTCCCGCTTTCGTGCTGACTGTAGCCGGGATAGCATAATAGTGGTCATGATCTGCTCCATTAATTTCTATAAATCCGCCCTGTTCCGTTACCGTCTGAAATTTCTGACTGTCCGCTGCGTTTTCCGTGGAAATGCTGTTACTCATTTTTTTGAAGAGATTGGCAAAGTCAGTTGCGGTATCAGGAATACTTTGATATAGCACCTTTCCTTCAGAATTTTCTAAAATGCTGTAAACATTTGTCCCACTTTCATAGTTTGAGAGAACCGCTTGCGGGTTAGAAGTATCGTCCTCCAACTGATAGATGATTAGGGAAGTCATACGTTGAATATAGGATATATCAGCAAGCTGCTGTGACTGATACATATTCCAGAGGGAAAAACACAGGATCAAAGTAATGATGACCATTAGGATTCCTGCTAAAAACAGATGTAGTCGGTTGGATAATTGTTTAAGCATGAGTGTTCTCCAATCTGTAGCCTGTAGCATATACCGTTTTAATGATACAGGAGCTTTTAAGTTCTTTTAGCCTTTTTCTTAGAAAGGAAATATAATTATCAATATTTCCAGGAGTAATATCCGAGTCAGTTCCCCAGACCTTTAAAACAAGCTGTTCTTTTGTAAAAAGGGTTTCCGGCTGTTTCATAAATGTATACAGAAGCTCCGCCTCTTTTCCTGTCAGGTCTAATTTTTGATCGTGGCAGGTCAACTCCCGTACTTCTCTGTCAAACTGCAGATCTCCGTAAGTTAATATTACATCGTCATGAATCTCCTTAGAGCGCCTGGTTAATGCTCTTATACGGGCAAGTAACTCCCGGATGTGAAACGGCTTAACCAGATAGTCGTCAGCTCCGCCATCCAAACCATCGATCCTGTCATCGAGGGCGGACATACCAGTAATAATAATAACCGGAATCTGTATGTCTTTTCTACGCATAGCCTTAATAATTGTCAGTCCATCTATAATGGGAAGCATCCGGTCAACAAGGGCAAGGTCATACCCGTAATCTTTATTGAGTGCGTAAAGCATAGCTGTTTCCCCGTCATTACAGCAGTCTACGGTATGCCCGTTTTTGGACAATTCTTTCTGTATCAGATTGCATAAATCCAGGTCGTCTTCCAGAAGCAATATTTTCATAATCCATTCATCCTTTTTTCATATTTATCAGTATAACAAGTATAGCAAATAAATCCTCTAAAAGTTCTCTAAAAACTGAGGGCGATTTTTTCATTTCTTAGATGAGTTTTACAGAAGTTTTTTTGTATGATGGACCCATAAAACAGAAAGGAGTTATGTCAAATGAAACATATGAAATTAGTAATGGTAACTGGAGTCTTGATTTTTGCACTCTCATTGGCAGGCTGTGGAAATTTCAAAGGGGAACAGACTGCAGACAATGGGACTTCTGTGAACAGTCAGAGCGAAAATCAAGCTGGAGACACAGGCGCATCGGATGATGGCAACGAAAATTCGACAAATCTGGACGATTTGTTAGAGACAGCTAGTTTAAGAGGCAGCGTAGCTGATTTTCAGGACGGAAGTTTTCAGGTCGTTCCCGATCAGGATGATGGGCAGATAGCAAAATCAGCAGCGGAGGGCATGGAAAGCGATATGGAAAGCACTACGGTTTCTTACGGAGAAGATTGTACCTTCCAGATTGCCAACATAAACAGCTCGACCGGCGCAGTGGAATTAGAAGCGGCTACGGCTTCCAATGTAAAAAAATCTACGTCTGTTTATGTTTATGGAGAAACACAGGATAATGGGGAAATCCATGCTACAAAGGTGCTGATTACCCGGTTTAATTAACAGGAGGGATAGAAAGATGCCTTTTTATAAGAGAGGCTTCCTATATCTGATACGGAAACGCGGAAAGTCGGTGCTGTTGCTATTGATTTTCCTTTTTGTCAACAGCATGATCCTCAGTACAAACATGATTTTACATGCCACAGAAAACACCGAAGCTGCCATGCGGGAAAAAGCAGGGGCAAAAGTAGTTTGTGAAATTTCACACACCGCCTATCCAATTACAGATAAAGAAGCCGAAACGATTAAAAATTTAGCAGAGGTAACGTCCATCAATCGAATGGGCCGGCAATCTGCATATTTAACGGATCTTGCGCCAGTTACGGCAAGCATTTCCACAGAGCCGGACAACTTAAAAGTCAGTCTGCTATCCTATGATGATATGGATACAGACAGTCCCTTTGCAGATCAGTCTTATAGACTGACAGACGGTGAACTGGTCAAGCCGGAAACCGAATATGGCGCTGTAATCAATGCAGGGTTTGCAGATGCCAATGGTTTACAGATTGGAGATACTCTTTCTTTTGAAGCAGAAAATGGTAAAACTGTTACCGTGGAAGTGATTGGAGAATATCTTATCGGCAATGAAAGTCAGCAGGAAAACGATACACTTGCCGTTTATCGGATGGAAAATCAGATTTATATAGATAATACAGCGTATTTAGAATTATTTGACGGCAGCGGATTTTATAAAGTGTCGGCATATACCGGCCAGCCAGAGTGCTTAGATTCATTGGCAGAGAGTATACAGGGGATTTTGCAGAATAAAGCGGACATTGCCACGTCGGATGCCCTGTATCAGCAGATGAAAGCCCCATTAACACAAATAACAAGGGTGGTATCACTAATGCGTTTGCTTACCTTTTTCGCCGGCACGGTGATTGTCTCTTTGCTGCTTTGTATGTGGATGAGGAGCAGACAAAAGGAAATGGCTGTATTTATCAGCTTGGGCGAACAGAAAGCCATTATCTTTTTGCAGGCTCTTTTGGAAGCGGCAGCCGTGTTCCTCATTGCCCTGCTTTGTTCCTGCGGTCTCGGTTCGCTGGTTGCAGGAAGGCTTACAGAACTGTTGCTGTCTTCTGTGGAAACAGGCGTTTCTCTGCAGGTTTCCTTACAATTTACCGATATCGCATTACTATTGGGGATTGGCAGCGGAGTGGTTGTGATTGCGGTATTGCTGTCCTTGCTGCCAGTGATCCGGGCAAATCCAAAAGATATTCTGTCACGAATGGAGGGATAAATCATGAATCTATTTCAACGGGCAATTCGTTCCAGTTTTAGAAAGCCGGTTAAAAGTCTGCTGCTCCTGCTTGTAGTTTGTATTATCAGTCTGCTGTTTCTGTCTGGTATGGCAAGCCGTTCTGCGAATATTGCAACAAAAGATAGCACACGGCAGGCCATCGGTGCAGGATTTCTACTGGAATATAATCCAGAGAGCAGAAGCCAACGATTGGAAGAAGCCAGTCAAAAAATATTAGAACGCAATCCGGACGGTCAGGGAAGTTATGGTGGAGTCCATTTGAAAAACGTGACTGTCATGGGTTCCGAAAACCTGATGGTAACGACGGATCATTCCTTTGAGTCATTAAAATCTGATGATATTGAAAAGATTGCTGCCGTGGAGGGAATCGCCGACTATAATATAACCACGGTTCCTACTGCGGTAAAACAGGCAAACTTTGAACGGATTGAGGATGCCGACGCAGACCAGACCAATGATTTTCAGGGTGTAGCCTTGATTGGTAATCGGGATATGTCAATGGATGCAAATGTGCTCAGCGGTAATGTCACCATCTTGGAAGGGAGGATGACGACAAAGGATGATACAAATGTTTGTGTCATCTCCGAAGAACTGGCAGAAAAAAATCAGCTAGAGGTCGGCGACCATCTGCAATTTCATTCAGTAAAAGCGGAGGAACCTGTACAGGAAGCAACGATTGTAGGAATCTATCAGGTAAAAGAACAGATGAAACCTTATATGTCTGGAGATACTTACCGTTCCGAAAATGTTATTTTTACGGATTTACATTTTCCTGAGAAGGTGGAGCAGGATGATCCGTTGTATGAAAAGGCTTATTTTAAAGTAGCAAATGTGGATGATTACGATGCTGTAAAAGAGGCCATCAAGAAAACGGATATTAACTGGCAATGGTACGATTTAATTGATAACAACGGAAATCTTGACACAATGGCTTCCAACTTCAATGATTTGGAAAAAATCAGTAATACGCTGCTTCTGGTCGTGACTGGAGCTAGCTTTGTGATTCTGTTTCTGATTTTTATTTTCTGGATTAGAAACAGAACAAATGAGATTGGCATATTGCTGTCCATTGGAATTGCTAAAGGGAAGATATTCCTGCAGATTTTAACAGAAGCTGCTCTGATTGGTGTTTTCGCACTTGCGCTCTCTTTTCTGATTGCTCCAGCGGTTTCCAATGCCGCCGCTGATTATCTGGTAGGTCAGCAGGCACAACAGGCCGAATTGCAGGACGAAATGGATGCGGGCAAAGTTGCCACCGATTATCAGGCGCCGGAACTTACCGTCACGAATGTAGAAACGGAGATTACCTCTACTATGCTGCTTGCAGATAGTCTTAGTGTAGGTGCCTTGATTGTTTTATCTACAGGTGCGGCCAGCGTCCTGATTTTCCGCAAGAACCCGAAAGATATTTTAAGCGAAATGAGTTAGGAGGAAGGGAAATGATTTTAGAGGCGAAAAATGTCTTATATTCTTATAAATCGAAGCGGGATAAAATAATTCTGAAAAATGTATCTGCCACTTTTGAGGAAGCTACGTTTTATGCGATTGTTGGTTCCAGTGGTTCAGGAAAAACCACATTTCTTTCTCTTTTGGCGGGCTTGGATAACCCGGTATCAGGAACCATTCTTTATAATGGAGAGGATATTCGTAAAAAGGGGTTGAATTATCACCGGAGGCATGATATCTCTCTTGTTTTTCAAAACTACAACCTGATCGATTATTTGACCACGGAAGAAAATGTGAAGCTTGGTGGGAAAAAGGATGCAGAGAAGCTATTACAGGAAGTCAGTATTCCAAGGGAAGACTGGAAGCGGAATGTGCTGCAGCTTTCTGGTGGTCAGCAACAGCGTGTGGCGATTGCCCGTGCTTTGGCAAGTGAGGCTAAGGTACTCTTAGCGGATGAACCTACTGGAAATTTGGATGAGGATACGGCAGAGGAAATTATTGAATTGCTAAAGAAAACTGCACACGAATTGGGAAAAAGTGTAATTGTGGTGACTCATAGTAAACTACTTGCAGAAGAGGCAGATAAAATTTATGAAATAAAAAACGGCAAGTTGTTCATAGAATAAGAACTGCAATTTATATGAACCCGATAAAAAAGTTACTTGAAGGGAGATGAGAATATCGGATATATTTTACTCGCAGAATTTAATAACTCTGAAAAAGCTATTTTGGATGAAATTATGACTGTATTGAAAGGATATTCTGTAGAAGATATAAATGAGGAAAGCAACAGAAATATATCATTTCATGGAATTACCATTTATCCAGATCAACGGAGGATATTATCAGCGGAGAATGAAATATTTCTATCACATTATGAGTTTGATATGTTACTGCTTCTGGTAAAACATCCAGGTTGGGTATTCACAAAGGAACAGATTTATGAAGCAGTCTGGGATGATATCCCTGTGAGTGTGGATGCCAAGGTCGAATGTATGATTTACAGCATTCGGAAGAAGCTCCGGACATACACTGATAAAAAATACATCCGAACCGTCTGGGGAGTGGGATACAAATTCGATCCGGAAACTTAAAAAGGAGCCGTCCGTGAGGGCGGCTCCGAGTCGTTTCTATACACTTGATTCATCAAAAGAGTATCGCTCCAGCATATAAAGCGGGACGGTATCAATCTTTCCAGCACGTCCGCCTTTTGTATCGCCTTTCAGGTAGAGCAGGCGGTCTGCTTTTCCCTGATCCAGCGCTTTCTGTGCGGTGGTAGCGGTGCCTTTACCGGATTTTACCTCTACCAGATACCGGATATGAGAATGAATGGACTGTGCGACAAAATCAATCTCCCCGCCTTTGTAAGTGGCGAAGGCCGGCGTTTCAAAAGCAATTTCCGGCGGGAAATCCTGCCTGCGCTTCAGATTGATGTAAACATAGTTTTCATTCAGGGTTCCGGCAAGTGTCCGGCTGTCTGTACCGGTTAGAGCAAGATAATAATTGGCAAGGCCCGGATCCATGAAGAAACAGCGGCTGGCCGGTTTAAATTCTAAGATGTCCATTTCCGTAATCTTTGCACAGAAACCGATGATGCCGGAGAAATAGAGCCAGCTTATCGCCCGGTTGCAGGTGGCTTTTGAGATATTACTGGAGTAATCTCTTGTTACCAGCTTCTGCAGCTCTTCACTGATGCTGTCTTCCTTCAGTCCCCGGCTTTCCCGGTTCAGGATCCGGCAGATGGAAAAGAAGATCTGCGTAAATACCCGTGTATCCAGGATATCGCTGAAATACCGGATAGATTCATTGGTAAAGGTATCAATGATCTTAACCAGTACGCCCTGCGCTTTCTGAAAATCCCCTGTCTCCAGGTAAGTCTCCACCACTTTCGGGTAGCCTCCGATATGGGTATAAATCTCATATGCCTTGGTAAGCTGCTGGTGGATCTGATCCTCCTGTGGCATAACAGGAGAAAGTGTCAGATATTCACTGTAAAGATCTCCATTATACGCCTGAAGAAACTCCTCAAAGGACAGGGTGTAGATGGGAAGTCTTGTGACGTCCCCGCTGGAATAACGGAATTCCGGATCGTAGATTTTCCCCAGATAGCTTCCGGTCACGATAAAGCGTGCCTGGAACTGACGGGTAAATTCCCGGATCCGGTTGTAAACCTCCGATGACTCCTGAATCTCATCAATGATGATGACGGTATCCTCGGTGTCCTCAAATTCCACATCAAACAGACGGAATACATTATGCAGAGGATGTTCCGGACGTTTTGTACCCGGTTCCCAGGCAGTTGCCTGTTTATAGCACTGCATAAACTGCTGTCCACTCTGCTCAAAGAGATTGATGTAAATTTTATGGCGGAAGTTTTCATCCGCAAATTTATTGATGATGTATGTTTTCCCTACCTGCCTTGCCCCTGTCACTTCCAGGGTGCTGTGGCCGGTATCATTTTTCCATTCCAGAAGCTGGCTGTAAATTTTTCGTTTCAGATACATATAGTAGCTCCTTTCTTAAATCCGTGGTTCTATTATATCAAATTATGTGCTGCACATACAGCAGAAAAACAACGCAGAGTCCAGATTTATTTGTCTTTGCGTTTTTTCGGGCACCATGCGGGAGAGGTCTTGATTGGGACCTCATTGGACCAGGGCTTTCCATAATCCAGGAATCCTGGATCTTTCGACATTCTATGTTCCTGAAAATAATCTAAAATATAATGCTGATCCGGATGCTTACAGCGAAAAGAAGCCCGGCTGTTACCGTAGGGACGAAAGGAATTGCAAAATTCACATTCACTGCACTTAATCTTTTCTTTCATATCGTATCACCTCATAATTTTCTTTTTGTTATTTGCATACATGAGAGCTTCCGCCACGCTGATCTGAAATGTCTCTTCAAACCAGTGCCAGATTTCTTCCCGGTGTGTTCCAGCTGAAAATCCGTGCCAGGCTTGCTCAATACATTCTGTTTCCGGGTTCATAGGGATGTCTCCAAATTCCGTCCAGAGACGCCGGATGCTGTCCGGCAGGTACAGGATGGTAAGGGTAAAGCAAGACTCGGAAAACAGAGGCATAAGGATCTGGCTGTAGACCGTTTCCCAGTCACCGCCTGCAAGCCCGCATCCCAGATAACCGGGAATGGCAATCTGCGATAATTCCCGCTGTGCTGCCAGGAACATCATGGCAGTCAGGCTCTGTCTCAGTGCTGCATAATCGGTATCTAATCTTCTGCCTGTGGGAATATTCTCGGCAAACAGATGTGACACATAGCGAAGCGAATCCTTCTGCTGCGTCAGATAACAGGCGCCAAGAAGGGCTTCCCTGTTCTTTTTGCAGAGCTGCTGGTATTCCCGATACTGGCCTGCAGTTAAGAGATTTTCCCGGATCTGTCTGGCGATACCGGCTCCCATGACACCCTGGCAGTTAACCTGGTGGGCGATCATCGGGGCATCTGCCTGGAGCAGATTTCCTTTTCTTTCTTTGATCATAGCTTTTCCTCCCATCTTTCTTAAAGATATTCATAGGTTATATTCTGGCTCTGGCACCATTCTTCCACCAGCTTCAGGTTTAGTGGGCTGTGCGCCGGGTGCCGGGAGATCCAAACCGAAGGTTTAGGGCTGTGATACCATAAATTTTCCGGAGCCGGCCCTAGCGTGTCCTCAAACAGAAGGACAACTGGACGTTCCAGAAATTCTCTCTGCCGAGCAGATATCCCTTCCTTCTCCCGGTAACGGAGCCGGTAGCCGAGTTGGCACTGACTGTATTTACAGCGCTGGAGCTGAACCTGGATACAGGGATGAATAGAAATTCCGCCGTTATCCATATAGGCCAGATAACCGGACTTGGACCGGCTGACCTGCTCATAAGAGATATAATCATGATTCTGGACGGGCAGCATGGTGCGTTCTTTCTGAAATGATATTTGAGGAAAGCCAAACGTATCACAGAAATAGAAGTGGCTTTCTCCCGGCGAGTCCTGTACTTCCACAATGTCAGAGACTGACATGGAATGTCCGGTAAAACCAATCTTTTCCAGATAGCGGGTATCCGCTTCATCTTTGCTGTTAAAAATTCGGTAGATTTCTTCCAGCGTGGTGACTTCAGTCTCTCCGTAGAATACAGATTCATAAATTTCCGCGGGCAGTGATGGATATCCGGCTTTTTGAAAATAGGAAAGCGGCATAAACATCAGCCTGTGCTGATCCAATTCCGGGATGATCTGATAGATCGTAATTTTCATAAGGCATCGTCCTCCTTTGCAAAAGAAGGACCTTCCTGGCTGGAAGATCCTTCGTAATCATTATGGTTATTCGTTACACATTGCTTTTTCGTATGTGAGGAGCTGCTCCCAGGTCAGCCATTCCGGCTTTCCGTCTGCAGGAAGCTCCTCCCATAATTCTTTCATACGGTCAATATGATGCTGCGGATCATTCCCGGATAAGATGGTAACACTCCGGTTCCCATAGCCGAGAAAATATTCACAGTCACTCTGCATCCGGCTTAACAGCATATACTGGAACTCATACGGATTTCTCCGGAATGGTTCCGGATCAAAGATATGTTCCTGTCGGATTGGAGATACAGGTTCCCCATCCATGTCATTGCCTGTAACAGAATATAAGTCCGGATTTTCGGAATGTCCCAGGTTAAGGTCCTTCCATAAGCGACTATACTGATCCTGGTATGTTGGACAGGAAAAATCATCTATGCCGATGAATTTCAGCGTTAAGACCGTCTGCTTCTTTTCTTCCATGGTTCATTCACCCCTTCATGCAATTTCATTTTCCATTTCCAAACTCCATTTCAGCTTTTCACGTACATCCATCAGGATAAGCCCTAACTGATTTTCCCCGTGGCCGTTGACCTTGCCCCAGAAGTAGTCGCCCCAGGTATTGCCTTCTATGAGAAGGCTGTTTCCTGTGGCAAGCAGGGCATCCCGCAGCTCTGGGTTCTGCATGAACTTGCACATACAGATTTCATACATCAGGGAAATCTTTACCTTGTCCCAGTCCGGGCGCAACGTGAGTTTCTTTCCCCGCTTTTTGGCTTCTGCCGGGTTATGCAGGCGGAAAATAGAGAATTGCTGCTGCTCTTTTGCACAGCAGGTCTTCTGCGCCTGGAAAGCGGCTTCATTATTGGCGTAGGTCTGCCCCATGTAGGTAACAGGAGCCGGATAAAAATTACTGAGAAATGCGTATTTTCCTGTAAAAGAGGAGATGACATTCCTGTGAGTTTGTTTATGGATAGTTTCTTTTGGTTGATCATTGGATTTCATGCACATTCCTTTCCGCACAAAAAAAGGAACCGCCTATCCTATAGGTAGTTCCCTTCTTAAACAAAGTGCTTAAATCTTCAGTTTGTCTGTAATTCTTTTTGTTCCTGTTCTTCGTAGAACCGGTCTGCGATATAGCCCGCTGACTCCGCCCAAAGCGTATTCTCGGTATTCTGCAGAGCCTGATACGTCTTAGAATGGTAAAAGGCTCCGGCGGCATCCTGGAAAGAAAGATGGCTCCGTTCCTTGATGATGTCGATCACATCCCGGATCTGGATACACAGGTTCATCGTGATATCTTTGTTATTAAAAAAATATTTTCCTTCCATAGTTTACGAAACCTCCCTTCGGGATTCCAGTGTCAGGTGTTCCAGGGCAAGGGGCGTATGGAAAGACACCTGGTTGTTGACTTTATTATAGCGAAGCCTTTCCACTGCTTCCTCGGCTTTTAAAATACCTGACAGGTATAACTGCACAGTCTCCATTGTATTGTCATCTGCAACAGGCCCTACCACCACATCATAAGCGTGCTGGATGCCGCCTTTCGTGCGGTTTTCTTTGATAAACTCCAGCCACTCCTGATCCAGAGCAGCAAAGTGCTTGAGCTTCAGGTCCTCTGTCTGGCGGAACAGGTAACGGTAAACATATCTGCCGCCTTTGTGGGAGCGCAGATAAAGACGTTTGGCCCATTCCTCCGCCTGGCTTTCCAAGACGGTACAGTAAAATCCCCGGCCAAAGTCACGGCGGTTATGGGATTTTCCCAGGTCAATCTCATCAAATGCGATGTTGGAACCGTGGTAAAGCACCAGTTCCGGAGCATTTTCTTTGATGATTTCCTCCACATATTGAAAAGTCTCTTCCATATCTAACTGATGAAGCGTTTCGTGCTGTATCAGGATTTTTTCAAAAACCTGATGCTTACAGAAGAGATCAAAGACGTCCCCTTCAGACAGATGATGCTTTTGTGCGTAATACTCGACTGCTTGTACAGATAAGATTTCCACATCGGATTGAATACTCATACTCATCATTGCCTCCATTTGCCTCTATTATACCCAAAGGAAACGGGATGTTCAACGCAAAAAAACAAGCGTATCTGCCCTTTCCATACTGCCAGACAGGTAATTTTTGGAGAAGCTGCTTGTCAGGCAGCTTCCCCAAGTGGATCATGTACAATCTTATGCAATCATTGCTAAAAACTCTGCTTCTGACAGAATGGTTATGCCTAAAGACTTGGCTTTTGCCAGCTTGCTTCCGGCTTTTTCGCCGCAGATGAGATAATCCGTTTTGCCTGTTACAGAGCTGCCCGGTTTGGCACCAATCTCCAGGATCTTATCATTGATCTCTGCGCGGGTGAAATTTTCCAGCTTTCCGGTTGCTACGATAGTCTTTCCTGCAAATTCAGTATTTTTTGCCATAGTGTTTTCTTCCTTTCTTTCTTCAAATGTAAATTCTTTCTGCAATGTGTCCCAGAGCATCAGATTTTCTTCATCCGCAAACCAGTCGTGAATGTTCTGGTTCAGTGTGGCGCCAAAGTCCTCTAACTGTGTGAAGTCATAGTCATCGGTGGCAGCCGCCCGGAAGGCATTCAGACTGCCGGAGAATACGGTATCCAATACCCGGCTTTTTGTACGGCCTACCATGGGAATATCCATGCTGACCAGATAGCGGACAAAGGTGGTGCTGCGGCTGGCCTGAATTGCGTTCCAGAGCCGGTCAAAGGATTTCTCCCCGAACCCTTCCAGCCGGATGATCTCTTCCCGGTGCTGATCCAGATGGTAGATGTCATGGAAGGTCTGAAGGTATCCCAGATTCAGGAATTTCTCCAGAGTAGCCTCACTTAATCCTTCAATATTCATGGCTTTCCGGCATACGAAATGGACGAATTTTTTCAACTGCTGGCTTTCACAGGATGGATTGCTGCAGTGTACAGTTTCAATGATACGTCCTTTTTCTGCTGTTTTCCGCCGCAGTTCTGTAGGAGCGCCGCAGCACGGGCAGATAGCAGGGGCTGCATCCCGGTAGTGTCCACGGTCCAGGTTCTCCTCTACATGGGGAATGATCATGTTCCGTTTGGATACCAGGATATGGCATCCCGGCACCAGCTCCAGTTCCCGGATAAAGGTGAGGTTATGAAGCGTGGCCCTGGATACGGAGCACCCATCAATCTCCACGGTGTCAAAGACTGCCACAGGTGCCAGTTCCCCGAAACGGGAAGGCGTCCATTCAATACTCTGGAGAACGGTTTCATAGGTTTCGTCCTCAAATTTGAAAGCAAGTCCGTCCTTGTAGTGATGTCCGGTTCTTCCGCAGCTTGCGGAATACGCCAGGTCATCGAAGATCAGTACCATTCCGTCAATGGGAAGATCCAGTGTTTCTGCCTTCTCCTTCAGGTCCTGGATACGAAGCTCCAGATATTCCGGCGAAATCTGATCCGGATTGAGGGGAATATACGGGCAGGAACCAAAGCCCAGTTTTGATAACTGGTACAGACGTTCCTCCCGGCTGTTGCTGTTTTCTCCCTCGTCCAGTCCTTCCAGTACGTTGAAGGGAAGGAAGGTGACACAGCGGCCCTTACAGTTCTCCGGATCCAGGCTCCGCACAGATCCGGCAGCCAGGTTCCGGGCGTTTTTATAAGGTTCCCCGTTCCTGTCCCGGAGTGTGGTGTTCAGTCGTTCAAAATCCTTTCTGTGTATGAAGGCTTCCCCGGTGACAACCAGCCGCTCTTTATAAGAGATAGCGAGTGGCACATTCTCAAAGGCGGGAATGTTATGGGTGATATCTTCCCCGATTTCCCCGTCTCCCCGAGTGGATGCTTCTGCCAGCCTGCCGTTTTCATAGGTGAGTTTTACCGTAAGGCCATCCAGCTTCAGCATAAGCAAAGCTGCGTGATCGCCACAAAAACGGCATAAATCTTCCACCTGCTTTGTCTTATCCAAGGACAGAAGCGGATGCGGGTGCGGCACTTTTTTCAGCTCACTGACCGGCGGATAGCCGACTGTCTGGGTAGGGGAATTGGAGTAGATGATCCCTGCTTCCTTTTCCAGACTTTCCAGTTGGTCATACATCCGGTCATACTCCGCATCGGAGATCTCCGGTGTGCTCAGGTTATAGTAGGCGTGCCGGTGTTTGTTAAGGTTGTCTACAAGCAATTTTACTTCTTTTACATGGTGCATGATTGGATGCTCCTTTCTTGGGATTCGCATAAATTATTAAGCGCATTTTAAGGTATGTAAATTACGGTCATAGTAGTATGGATGTGATGACAGAATGTCCGTATCCAACACGGTTGTCTGATTGACAGATGTAATTAACTCTGAAAGACCTCCTTCTTCTGGAGACAAATGTTTACGCAGAATCAGAAGCTCGTGGATACTACTGGGAATTACATAGAAATCCTCCTGTAATACCTCTGCTATTTTTTCCAACATATTGTCATACAGGATACAAGCTGCACCGTCTATACGGCTTTGATTCGTTAAGACCAGAAGGTCTTCCTCCGGCATTACAGATAATGGGGCGGTAAGATTTTCTGACATTTCGTTAAGCGTGGCGCATACCGACTGAAGTGAATAGGGAAACAGTCGGCAAGTGTTCTTATGGGCATACTTGTATAATTCGTTTTGCTGGATTCCCCAGAGATCCAAATGGGAATTATGAATGAGAAAACCAGCAGTCTGTTCATCCGTGTTCGCAATGCAGCAATAGAAAACGATTGCCAAATCAAGATACGGGATATAAGGAATATCGTCCAAAAGATCCTTGTTCATATCCAGATTGATTAATTTATAGATGATTTTTTCCTTCAGTTCCTCGAAATTAGTTAAGTCCTTCAGCTTAAAATCTCCAGTCTGCTTGGCGTTCCGATATAATTTATATATGGTTTTTGCTATCTCTTCAAAAGATGATCCATTACACAAGTTGCTATAGAAATCATCCAGATAGATAACCGGGGATGCTGAGAAACGCTCTCCATCGGAGGCGTCTTCAATGAGAAGACCTTGGCAGAGGGTTTGATTGTTCTTTCTTGCCGTGTATGTGCTGACAGTAACGTCAGCACCAAGGTTCTCCTCCAGATACGTTTTTACTTGCATTTCAAATTCTTTGTAAGTCATTTTGATTCTCCTTTCTGTTACTATGTCCATCCGGAGCATTGAAAAACAACCCTCCTTTCCCATGTTCAGGGATAAAAAAAGAGAATGACGCAAAATGTTCATTCTCTGACAGCGTGCAGTTCTCTGCAAAATAAAAAAAGCCAGAAGGTACTGCCTGATGGCAGAGTATCCCTCTGACTGATTACAAACCTAAACAGCGTGTGATAAATCCTTTCCGGATAGACACAAAATATATGGTACAAATTTAGTATAACACTAGATATAGTGGTGGTCAAATAAAAAATAGCTTTACACACCTATATATAGCATAACAAATAAGCAGCACCCCTTTGTACGTCAGGTTTTGACAGAAAAATCCTCTTGACGAAAGAACGTATGTTCGCCATAATAAGAGAAAAAGGAGGCGAACATGAGTTTGGAAAGAAGAAACGTTATTTTTCATATTGATGTAAATTCCGCATTTCTGAGCTGGGAAGCTGTTTACCGCCTCCACCATTTAGGCGGGAAGGAGGATCTGCGGGAAAAGGTGTCTGCGGTTGGCGGTGATATGGCAATGCGGCACGGGATTATTCTGGCCAAATCTATTCCGGCCAAAAAGTTCCATATAAAAACGGGAGAAACTATTCTGGAGGCGAAACAGAAATGTCCGGAGTTGATCCTGGTTCCGCCTAACTATGGGCTATATGAAAAGTGCTCCAAGGCATTTATGGATATCCTGCGCCAGTATTCTCCAACCGTAGAGCAATACTCGATAGACGAAGCCTTTGTGGATATGACAGGTACGGAAGGTCTCTGGGGCGATGCGGTGACGGCAGCATATAGGATGAAAGATCAAATCCGGGATACGCTGGGATTTACCGTCAATATCGGGATCTCGGAGAACAAGCTGTTGGCTAAGATGGCATCAGATTTCCAGAAGCCGGACCGGGTGCATACGCTGTGGCATAATGAGATTGAAGATAAAATGTGGCCGCTTCCGGTGAGTGATCTGTTTTTTGTCGGGCGGGCGACTGCCAAAAAGCTGTTTAACCTGGGGATCCATACCATAGGGGAACTGGCCCATGTAGAGCCACATCTGCTGAAAGTGCATCTGAAGAAACATGGAGAAGTCATCTGGGCCTTTGCCAACGGGATGGATGTGTCCGTGGTGCAATCCGAAGCTCCGGCGAATAAAGGGTACGGAAACTCCACCACCATTGCTTTTGACGTGACAGACGCATCTACGGCGAAGCTGGTGTTGTTGGCGTTGGCGGAGACGGTGGGAACCAGACTGCGGGCAGCAAAGGTGCGGGCGGAAGTGATTGCTGTGGGAATCAAATCTCATGACCTGCGTTATGCCAGCCACCAGATGACGCTGCGGAACACTACGAACATTACCATTGAGATCCATCGCTGTGCCTGCCAGCTTTTTGACCAATTATGGGATGGGACAGCCATCCGGCATCTGGGGATCCACACTAGCCGGGTAAAGGACGGTTTTAATATGCGCCAGTTGGATATGTTTGATACAACGGACTATGAAAAGCTGGAGAAAATGGATGCTGCGGTGGACCGGATCCGTGGACGGTATGGGATTGACTCGGTGAAGCGGGCGGCATTTGTGGGAAGTCCGATTGACCACATGAGCGGGGGCATCTCGAGGGAAAAAAGGACTGTTGATTATAAGAAAGTCAGGGTAAACTAGAGGTGACAAACTATAAATAGTCAAGAGGATTTTGGAAGTTTTTTGATGTATAAAAAAGGGTAACTTTAACAGACCATCTGAATACAGCGTATTTCAGATGGAACAAAGTTTATTGATTTAAACAGCTATCTGAGCTTTTGGACGTTAAAGTCTGTTCCCTGCCTCTCCAATGCATAGATGACTCTAACAAGCTTTTTGGCAACATGAGTGATCGCGACTCTGTGGGGTTTGCCTTCCGCGCGCTTCTTAGCGTAGTAAGCCGCGAATGTCATATCAAAACGGATTAATGGAAGACAGCAGTTGATGAGAGTATACCGGAGCTGTGATGAGCCGTGTTTTACCATCCGCCCTCCGTGAGATTCTGTTCCAGATTGGTTTATGCCAGGTTCAATACCGGCAAAGGCGAGCATCTGAGCCGGTGTAGAAAAATTTGACAGATCTCCGTATTCAGAGTAGATGACAGCGGCAGATATGGGACCGATTCCGGGAACGGACATATAGTGAGGATGGACCTCCTCGATCAACTTGTTGATTTCTGCTTCCAGTGTGCCAATCTCCTTTACAAGAGATTTGTATAACGTAAGAAGGCTGTTGAGTTCCACATCAAAGATAGAATTATTTATGCCGACCGTATTGGCAGCAAGTTCTTTTAGCTGAAGGAACTGCTGTGGGGAGAAACGTCCTCTTGATAAGGAGCGGAGTTTTTCATAAGAAGCGGCATTCATTCGTGCCATTTTTTCAGCAGAACCGTAGTTTTCGAGCAGATACAGAGCAGTTTTAGATAAGCGCTCATGAAAGAATGGCTTAAACTCAGGAAAAGTGTGATCCAGAACGTTTGTGATTTTCACAAGATAGAAAGAGCGCTGCCGAACCAGCCTGTCTCTTAAACGAGTTAGTGACTTTAAAGAGTAAGCATGGTAAAATCCTTTTGAATGGGGTTTGTACTCTACTGTCATTAACCAGCGGGCTATTGATTCGCAGTCAACGGAGTCGGTTTTGGTACGCCTGAGAGAAGTGGATTTCTTATATTCCTTGATGAGGAGTGGATTGATTTCCATGAAGCTGTGGTGGGCATTCTCAAGGAAAAGTTTCAGATTGAGGGCATAGTGGGCAGTAGATTCAAACCCTATTTTTATATCCTCGGAATTGGAGAGCGAATGTAAAGTTTTGATAAGCTGTTGAAATCCAGAGTTATCATTTTTGATAGCAAATTTCGTAACGACGTTTTGATCAACTGCGGAGAGGATGCAGCAATCGTGTTTGTACTTGGAAATATCAATTCCAACAAAGTACATGGACATAAAAAATACCTCCTGATATGTATTTAGCACTGTTGTCTTCCACAGGGAATTCGGCTGTGTAATCACGTAAATAGAAACGTCAAGCGTTAACAAACTGATTAACAGTAATAGACGAAAAGCTGTGGTCTGAGTCACCTCGGAACAGTCAAAGCTGTAAAAGTATAGATACAGATCCACAGTGCTTAAGTAAATATATCAGATTAGGATTGAATTACCCAGTAGAACCTGGGAGAAAGGAGAAAATCCAATCACTATCTAATATGATTGGATTATACGAGAAGGTATGAGCGTTAAGAAACGAATTCTTGAAGTAACGATTTTCTTACTTGTAATGTTTTTGACGTTTTATACACTTTTCAGTGGGAAAAATCTTGGTGAAATTGCAAATGCCGTTTCAAAAATGTCAGTAGGATACTTGGTTCCGGCGGCTGCTCTTGCTATCTTTTTTGTATGCGCAGAAGGATATATGATCTGGTATCTGCTTCAGGCAATGAAAGCAAACCGAAGAAAAGAAGGAAGTTCTTTGATTCGTTGTATCCAATACTCTTTTATCGGATTTTTCTATTCTGGCATTACGCCGTCTGCAACAGGAGGACAGCCTGTGCAGCTCTATTATATGAGCAAAGACGGGAACAGAGGATCGGACAGTACGGTTGTGCTTATGACAGTTGCTGTTGTTTATAAATTTGTACTTGTAATTTTAGGAGCGGCGATTTTATTATTTTGGTACCGGCCTCTCTATTCGGAGTTAGGGAAATTTTTCCCTCTCTATCTTTTCGGACTTTTATTAAATGTAATTTTAGTTGTGGTCATAGCGGGAATTATGTTGATGCCGAATATTATGCTGCGATGTGCGCTTTTTTTTGAAAAGCTGTTTGTTAAAATGAGCATTTTGAAACCTTCTGAAAAGCGTCCTGAAAAAATTCACGAGTTTATCGGAAGTTATCAAAACGCAGTTTCATGGCTTAGGACACATAAAGGAAAGCTTTTGTTTATTGTGCTTGTTACATTTTTACAAAGATGTAGCGTATTTCTTTTGACATATATGGTATACCTTGGATTCGGGCTGCACGGAACCGGAATGATGAAAGTTATCCTTCTTCAAGCCGCAGTCTATATAGCGGTAGATATGCTTCCGCTTCCGGGAGCGCAGGGAATTACAGAGCTGATGTATCAAACTGTGTTTGCCCATGTATTTACCGGTACATATCTTATACCGTCCATGCTTGTAAGCAGAGGAATTAATTTCTACTTTTTGCTCATTGTCAGTCTTATTATTGTTTTGGTAAATAAAATTCGGTATAAATCGACGGTTTGCCGGAATGTAAAGATTGAAAACGAATAAAAGAGAAACAATAGATAATCATAAAAATAATAAAAAAGCATAGGTAAAATCTACTTGACAACTCCTTGCAGACATCTCAAAATGAATGAGAGAAAATGGTTTGCAAGGAGTTTTTTATGAATATTATAAATGTGGAACATCTCTATAAAATATACGGTGAGAAAATAATATTTGACGATGCGTCATTCGGAATTCAAAAAGGAGATAAAATCGGGATCGTAGGGATCAACGGTACCGGAAAATCAACGCTTCTTAAAATGATAGCAGGAGAAGAAACACCGGATAAAGGACAGATTATAAAACAAAATGGACTGAATCTTGCCTATGTGCCGCAAAATCCGGTTTTTTCAGAAGACAGTACGATTCGGTCATATGCATTAAAAAAAGGGGAAGAGAATTGGAAAGTAGAAAGTAATCTGACGGAATTAAATATCACCCGGTTTGATCAGAAAATCGAGCATTTATCAGGAGGACAGAAAAAACGGGTTGTGCTTGCAAAAATACTGTCAGATGATTTTGACGTACTTTTGCTGGATGAGCCTACGAACCATTTGGATGAAGCGATGATCCGATGGCTGGAAGAATATCTTCGGTCCTATAAAGGAACCGTTATTATGGTAACTCACGACCGGTATTTTCTTGACAGAGTTACAAATCGTATTTTGGAGATCAGTCATGGAAAAATGTATGGATACGACTCTGACTACTCAGGGTTTCTTGAACTGAAGGCGCAAAGAGAAGAGATGGAATCAGCATCTGAACGAAAGAGACAGAGTGTTTTGAGAATGGAACTTGAATGGGCGAAACGCGGGTGTCGTGCCAGAACAACGAAACAAAGAGCGAGACTGGAGCGTCTTGAACAACTGAAAAACGGAAATACTCCGATAAAAGATCAAACAGTAGAACTTGATTCGGTAGAAACCAGAATGGGGAAAAAGACGATCGAACTTCATCATGTGAGTAAAAAATACGGAGAAAAAGTGATACTGGATGATTTCAGTTATATTGTGTTAAAAAATCAAAGACTTGGAATCATAGGACCAAATGGATGCGGAAAATCAACTCTTATGAAAATGATCGCGGGACAGGTGATTCCGGACAGTGGAAACATTGAGATCGGAGAAACGATCAAGATCGGATATTTTGCACAGGAAGAACAAGAGATGGATCCTTCTCAAAGAGTGATCGATTATGTGAAAGATATTGCAGAATATATTACGACACGAGAAGGAAAAATCAGTGCGTCAGCGTTGTTGGAGCGTTTTTTGTTTACTCCTGATATGCAGTATGCTCCGATAGGTAAACTTTCGGGCGGAGAGAAGAGAAGGCTGCATCTTCTTGGCGTACTTGCCGAAAATGCAAATGTTCTTTTGTTTGACGAGGCGGGAAATAATCTTGATATTCCCACACTTACGATTTTGGAAGATTATTTAAACTCTTTTTCGGGAATCGTGATCACCGTATCGCATGACCGCTATTTTTTAGATAACATTGTGGATCGCATTTTCGAGTTAGATGGGAAGGGGCATATCCGTCAGTTTGAAGGAGGATATACCGATTATTTGAATGTAAAGAAAAGAGAATCTGCATCAACGCAGTTTACAGACAAAACCGAAAATTCGCGCGGAAATCTTCCGAAAGATCCTGCGGAAAGTAATCCGAAAAGCTGGAAACAAAATGCGCCGCAGAAGGTTAAATTTTCTTATAAAGAACAAAGAGAATTTGAGACGATTGATGACGATATCGCAGCGCTTGAAGAAAGAATAGAAAAAATTAAAATGCAGATCAATGCGAATGCGACCAATTCTGTTAAACTAAAAGAGTTATTTGAGGAACAGGAGAAAGTACAGGCACAGCTTGACGAAAAAACAGAAAGATGGGTTTATTTAAACGAGATTGCAGAAAAGATCGGCTGCGTATAACTTTTGATTTCATTCTTGATTTTAGACTGACTGAACGGTCATCAAATATGTAAAAATTTTAGCACAACATCTTGACAAAGAATAGCTGAGTTGGTAATATTATAAAATATAAAAACAGAACGCACTCTGTTTTTTTAGAGAAGAAGGAGAGGAACACATGAGAAGTCAGGTATTTTCATTGCTTGTAGACAATAATCCGGGAGTGTTGAGCCGTATTGCAGGGTTATTCAGCAGACGCGGATACAGTATAGACAGCATCACGGCAGGTGCGACGACCGATACGAGGTTTACGAGGATTACAGTAGTTGCATCGGGGGATGAGCTGATTTTATCCCAGATAGAAAAACAGGTAAGGAAGCTGGAAGATGTCGTTGATATAAAAGTTTTGAAAGACGGAGAGTCAGTATACCGCGAACTGATCATGGTAAAACTGCGGGCAAACGCATCCCAAAGGGGCGAGATTATTTCAGTGGCAGATATTTTCAGAGCGAAGATAGTTGATGTCGAAGAGGACTCGCTGATCATCGAACTCACCGGAACTCAGAGTAAACTGGAAGCTTTTCTGAATCTTCTTCGAGGATATGAGATACTGGAACTTGCAAGAACAGGTATTACAGGTCTTTCCAGAGGAAGTAAGGATGTAGCATATTTTTAATTATCATTTAGGAGGAATGCAAAATGGCAGCAAAAATTTATTATCAGGAAGATTGTAATCTCTCACTTCTTGAGGGAAAAACAATCGCGATCATCGGTTATGGAAGTCAGGGACATGCTCATGCACTGAATCTGAAAGAATCAGGATGCAATGTCGTGATCGGACTTTATGAAGGAAGCAGATCATGGGCAAAAGCAGAAGCGCAGGGATTTGAAGTATATACAGCGGCAGAAGCGGCAAAAAAAGCAGATATTATTATGATCCTGATTAATGATGAGAAACAGGCTGCTTTATATAAAAACGATATTGAGCCGAATCTTGAAGAAGGTAATATGCTGATGTTTGCACACGGCTTTAACATTCATTTCGGACAAATCGTTCCGCCGGCGAACGTAGATGTGACAATGATCGCTCCGAAAGCTCCGGGACATACTGTAAGAAGCGAGTATCAGGTTGGAAAAGGAACTCCTTGCCTTGTAGCTGTAGAGCAGGATTATACAGGAAAAGCTCTTGATAAAGCTCTCGCATATGGTCTTGCGATCGGAGGAGCAAGAGCCGGTATCCTCGAGACTACATTCCGTACAGAGACAGAGACAGACCTTTTCGGCGAACAGGCGGTTCTTTGCGGCGGTGTGTGCGCTCTTATGCAGGCAGGCTTTGAGACACTTGTAGAAGCGGGATACGATCCGAGAAATGCATATTTTGAGTGTATTCATGAGATGAAGCTTATTGTTGATTTGATCTATCAGTCCGGTTTTGCAGGAATGAGATATTCGATTTCCAATACTGCCGAATATGGTGATTACATAACAGGACCGAAGATCATTACAGATGATACGAAGAAAGCGATGAAGCAGATTTTGACAGATATTCAGGATGGTACGTTTGCAAAAGACTTTCTTCTGGATATGTCCGAAGCCGGAGGTCAGGCACATTTCCGCGCAATGAGAAAACTTGCGTCAGAGCATCCGGCAGAGAAAGTAGGAGAAGAGATCAGAAAACTTTACAGTTGGAGCGATGAAGATAAACTGATCAATAACTAATAGGATATAATTACAAAAAGACGCCTTGCATTACGCGAAGCGTCTTTTTGTATGAAAATGTCTTTTTGTTTATGATGATAAGATTATGTACAAAAAAAGACATCTGCCTGACGGGAGCAAATGTCTTTTCTATTTTTATCAATTCTATTAATAAGATTAAGCAATGCTGCTTACAGCTTTGGAAAGACGAGAAATCTTTCTGGAAACAGTTTTTTTGTGATAAACACCTTTTGTTCCAGCTTTGGAAATCTCGACGATCGCTGCGCGAAGAGCAGTCTTAGCAGTTTCAGCGTCTTTAGCGGCAACTGCAGCTTCCACTTTCTTTACAGCAGTTTTTACTTTAGACTTAATTGCTTTGTTTCTTGCAGCTTTTGTCTCGTTTACTAAAATTCTTTTCTTAGCAGACTTAATGTTAGCCAATGCGTACACCTCCAAATATATCTATGATTTCAAATGTAATTTGAGTTTCCGCAGACTCGGACACGGACGTTCTGCTGAAACATACTCATTTATTTTATGCCAACTCTAAAGGGTTGTCAATACATATTTTAATAAATATTGGGAATTATGGAACATATATAGAGAAAAACTGCATTATTTGGAAAACCGGAATAAAAAAACACAGTATCTGCATTAAAAACTTACTAAATTTCTGATTATCTTTTCATAAGTTGGTAAATGCCGATATATCCCGTATTTTAGGGCTTTATCGGTATTTTCTTTTCGGAAGATACCTTGCATAAGCTGGCATTTACCAGTATGAAAATGCAACCAAAAGTAGTAAATAAGTAGTAAATATAAGTTCCGATATTAACAAGCCAGTCTTTCCAGTTCCGCTTTTGCAGATTGAAATGTACCGTGTGCGTAATAACCAAGTGTCATGGTTATGTTAGCGTGTCCCATGAGATATTGCAGAGTATTTGGGTTCATTCCCTTATTTGCCATATTCGTACAGTAAGTATGTCGGAATGAATGTGGTGTGATGTTCGGTAACTTGTCCGTGTGATACTTGTTATACTTCTTAATCAGTCCTCGCACCATGCCCTCATAGTTTCCTGCAACTTTAGGCAAGCCCTCACGGTTTAAGAATAGGAAATTGCTGTAACCACCTACAATCAGCGGTTGTGCCTTTCCTCTGTTCTTTAGTATTCTTTGGATTGCTTGATAAGCCCGTTCTGTCAATGGAAGTTCCCGTTTTCCGTTTTTGGTCTTTGGCGTTTCAATATAGTAGCCGATTTCGCTGTCTTTCAATAGCTGGTGGTCTATATTGAGTATTCTGTTCTGCATATCAATATGCGTCGTCAATCCGCAAAATTCAGAAATACGAAGTCCCGTTTCCAGCAGAAGTACAACCTCATCATAATACTTGCTGTAAATCTTGTCCGTTTCCATAAAGGCAAGCAGGCGTTCTTCCTGCTCTGGTGTAAGGATAACTTTCTGCTCCGTATCATCTTCCAGAACATCACTTAGCTTAAATTCAAACGGGTTCTTTCTGATACAGTCGTCTTGTATCGCCATGTAAAATGACGCTTTCAAGGAACGCTTATAGTTATCAATCGTTTTGTAGGCATATCCTTTTTCGCTCATTCTGATAGCCCATTCTTTAGCGTCCGACTGCTTCACAGTATCAATCGCCCTCATACCTAATGGGTCATTTTTCAGAGCGTTCATAAAATACTGTCGTCCCTTTTCAGTAGCCCTTTTGATGTTCTTTCTTTGGCTGTTCTTCTTGTCGTAGAGTTGGCAGACTGTCATTTTACCGCCTGCTGTGTCGATACCGTCGTTAAGGTCTTTTTTGATTTGTGCTTCTTTTTCCCTCAATGAAATATCATCACGTTTTCCAGCAGGTGTCTTGTCTGTCGGTACAAGTTTCCAAGAATAGATAAATTGTGGCTTTCCGTATATATCGGTATATTTGTAAACGTATCTTCCGTCTTTTCGCTGGCTCTCTCCATTACGCAAATTGCGATTTTTACTGTCTTTTCGTTTTACATTAGACATAGTGTAAAGCTCCTTTCCGTCATGGAATGAGCCGTGATACGCTACATTTATTATACCATATCTACGGCTCAATGACATTAGATTTCGTCCAATGTATCTATGATTTTTTCAAATTGTTTTCGCTTAATCTGAATACGATTACCGTTCACGATAACCCAGCCAGCGTCAATATTTTCTTCGGCTAATTTACGTAATTTCTTTTCGCCAATGCGGAAGTATTTGGACGCTTCCTCAATCGTCAGCGTATATTTTTCCCAGATAGGCACATCAGTATTGTTCATAATCTATGCACCCCCTTTACTGTGTGTCATTTTTTACAAGCAGGCAGACGGCTTTGGAATGCTCCGTTAGTATCCCAACTATTCCCATTCTTGTGGGCAGAACCGCACCATGCGGACGTATCATTATTCTGTGAGGATAGGTCGTGGCAAAACGACTTTTCCAACAGTCGCTCTCGGATCACTGCGTGGGTCGCTCGCTTTCTTTTGAAAAGGTCGTGGCGTACAGTCCCCGTGGCTCGCTATCTCACAAACGTATCTGTCTGCTTTATTCAGTTGTCAAAGAGCTGTGGCGAAAGCGTGTTACTTTCATGTAAAAGCAGGTGCAGAGCAGGAAAGAGGGGATTGAACAAATCATGCTCTGCGGTTACTGCTTGTTATTCTTCTTCGATTTCTAAGGCAATATCAAACCCTAAAATCATTTTAATAAGTGCTTCTCTGATAAGTCCCTTTAACTCCATATCTACAACAATATAGACATTGCCGTATTCATCATAGAGTGGACGCAGACAGCACTTTGATATGTACGGGTCATAAAATGCCAGTATCTTTTCAATCGCTTTTTCGTCCCCGTCCATTGCTTGTGAAAGCAAATAGTAGGACGGCTTCTTAAGTATTTGTTTCATTTTTACTGTTTCTCCTTTAGTAATTTTTTCATAAGTGCCAATGAGTTGTGCCGATTTTGGAATACACCGCTTCTGGAAATATTCTGTTTTTTTGCAATTTCTTCGTTGTTCATTTCCAAGAAATAATACATCAGCAAAGTTTCACGGTTACGCTCGGATAACTGTTTCAAGGCTTCTGCCAATTCATCATCATAAACACGAATATCGTGACCGCATACATTGAAAATCGTATAGTCCGTTTCATAATCGTCCCAGACAGCCAGATTTTCTACAACGATTTCTGGGAGTTCGCAAAAGAGCGTTTCTTTCTCTTGTCGTCGTTTTAATTTCTGCTGGTAGTCCTTAACAACATGACGGACAACTTTCTTCAAACAACTTTCAAAACGGCATTGAACTGTTTTCTGGAAGTCAGACGGTTTCATCAATCTCACCCCCTTTCCGCTATGACGTGAAAAGTGGTTCTCCCTCTTTCCGCACCATATAGGGAACGGCAGGTGTGATTTGTTAAGTTGAGAACTCAAAAAAGCCAAAATTTTTCCAGAATGAAAAAAGCCCGCACAAAACAGACTGTTTGCACGAGCGAATGAATTTATATATCTAATTAACGATTTTGTTGATTGCTTTTTCCATTTATAGCCGATAAATTTCTTTAAAACATTCCATGAAACATACTCCCTAATTTACACATCAAAATTATTTTCCAAAATCATAAAGTATATTTCTAAATAATTTCTAAATGTACCATAGACTTCTTTGTTTCATGTGGATAGCATAAAAACCTTATGGTACAATATCTAATTAAAGGAGATGAAATCACATGAATAAAATTGCTATTATTGAAGATGATATAGACATTTGCAATATGATTGCAAAATTCTTAGAAAATAATAAATATATCGTTCATTATGCCTTGAATGGTGCAGAGGGAATAGAATTATGTAAATCGCTTGTTCCAGATTTAATAATACTTGATATTATGTTACCGAAGTTAAATGGAAATGATGTATTGCAGCGATTGCGTAAATTTACAAATGCTCCTGTCATTGTTGTTTCCGCAAAAACAATGGTACAGACAAAAATAGATTTATTAAAATTAGGTGCTGATGATTATATGACTAAGCCGTTTGACCTGCATGAGCTTCTTGCTCGTATTGAGGCAAATTTGAAAAGAACTTCAAATACGTCCTGCCAAAATGATACTTTGACATATAGAGATATTGCAATCAATAACTCTCTAGTTTATATCAAAGAGGTATTAGTATCTTTTACATCAACCGAGTTAAAGATTTTAAGACTATTATTGCAATATCCGCAAAAAATTTTTTCAAAGCAAAATTTATATGAATCCATTTGGAATGAAACTTATGCTTATGATGATGATACGATAAATACCCATATCAGTCATATTCGTAAAAAAATCAAGGCAATTACAAATGAAGATTATATACAAACTATTTGGGGAATCGGTTATAAAATTAAATAACTTTAGATTTTCTTTAGACTTATCAGATATAGTGGCATAGAAAGGAGTGTTTAGAATGACAAAATTTATATGCGAAACAAAAAATTTAAGCAAAAAATATAAAGATTTCTATGCTTTAAAGAATGTGAACTTAACTATTCCAAAAGGAGAAATCTACGGTCTTGTAGGCGAAAATGGGGCAGGAAAAACAACTCTAATCCGATTATTAACGGGACTTAATTTTAAGAGTGAGGGAGAAATAATCCTGTTTGGACATACAGATAATCTGCAATATGAAAGGACAAAAATCGGTTGCACGATTGAAATGCCTGCATTATACAAGGATATGACAGCTTCACAAAATTTAGAGGTGCAAAGGATACAGCGTGGTATTCCAAACAAAGAGTGTATTGCCGATACTTTAGAGTTGATAGGTTTATCCAATGCTGGCAAAAAAAGAGTGGCAAACTTTTCTTTGGGAATGAAACAAAGGCTTGCTTTAGGTGTTGCATTATTAGGTGAGCCAGAATTTTTGATTTTGGACGAACCCGTCAACGGACTTGATCCAACGGGAATTATTGAATTAAGAGAACTTCTTAAAAAATTAGTAAAAGAACGAGAGGTAACGATTTTAATATCCAGCCATATATTAAGTGAATTACATCAGCTTGCTACCTGTTACGGATTTCTTCATAAAGGAGAACTTTTGAAACAAATTTCTGCCGAAGAATTGAACGAAGAATGTAAACGCCATATTTGTTTAAGGACAGATAATATCCAAAAAACCACTCTTTTATTAGAGCAAAAGGGAAATATTAACAATTACTCCGTTTACCCCGATAATTCTATTCGGATATACGAGTGCTTAGATAATGTAAGAATGATTTCTAAATTACTATCCAGTAATGGAGTTATTATTGATGAAATTTCTGTGCAAGGAGAAAATTTGGAAACATACTTTGAAAATCTAATAGGGGGACGAAAAAATGTTTAATCAAATAAGAGCAGAATTTTATAAATTATTTCATACAAAGGCATTGTACTTAACCTTTGCTTTGATTTTAGCAGTCTTTGGAATTTTCTCCATAGGCGGTCAGCAACAATTTGTGGTATCAAGTTCAAGTTTAGACGAAACATGTAAAATAGGAGAAACTGTTGGATTTCTTGCTCGTGCTTATAGCGATACAGCACACCCATTGATTGAAGAAATAATAAGGACAGCCACATCTTATACTGTATTTTTCTGGCTGATTGTTCTTATATTTTCTGTCATTTTCTTTTCAAGAGAATATACGGATTCAACAATTAAAATTGCAATCGCAAGCGGACAAAGCCGAATTAAGTTTTTTGTTGCGAAATATATTGTGATTTCGATTACCAGTATATTTCTATACTTTTCATTTATTATGATTGCATTTATAATAGAATGTGCGAAATTTAATATTCCAATACAACTGTTTCCAATGCTGAAAATTGCAGGACTAAATTGCATGATTATGGGAGCATTTATCGGAATTACACTTATGTTATGTGTAATATTCAAACATACAGCAATCGTTGTAGGTGCTATGTCATTGTTTACATTTAGCGGACCGCTTATCTATATGATGACATGGGATAATATGTCAACTCAATCATGGAGAGTTCTAACATACTTAAAAATAAATCCTATGTATTACTGGATGAATACCTGTTCTTATAATATGATAAATAATTTAGAAATCAATATTTTGATTTATTTCGTGGGAACTGTAATTATTACATTTCTTGTTTCAGCATTGATACTAAGAAAGCAAGAAATACGCTAATCATAACAGAAAGGGGAAATGCGAATATGTTATATTTCTTATTGATTTGCTTTATTTTCATATTAGCATTTTCCTTATTCTCTATTATCAGAACAATTCGCAACATAAATAAGCAAATAAAGCAACAACAGAAAATACGAGTATCTTTATCAAATAGGGACATTGAAGAATTAGCTTATGCAATCAATCAAAAAGATAATCTACATAAAAAATTACAGGTTCAAATTAAGCAGGAAGAAGAACAGTTAAAACAGTCTATATCTAATATAAGCCACGATTTAAGAACACCTTTGACATCTATACAAGGCTATTTAACACTTCTGCAAGAATGTGAAGATAAACAGGAACAAGGACAATACATTAAAATCATTAAGGCAAAAACAGATTATCTCACGGATTTAGTACAAGAGTTTTTTGATTTATCTGTGATAGAAAATGAGCAAGTTGATGTTGAATGTGAGCGTGTTGACATAAATAGAATTGTTACAGATTGCTTAATTGAAAAGTATTATGAATTTAAAGAAATCCAACCAACCATTCAAACAGAAAATACTCCTGTATGGATATACGGAAATAACCTTATCTGTAAACGAATTATTGAAAATTTAATTGTAAATGCACTTCGTTATTCAGATAATTACATTGAAGTTTCTATCAATCAAAAAGGAGTGTTCACAATTAAAAATTCAACAAAATCCCTTGATGATATTGATGTAAACTTATTATTTAACAAGTTTTATACTGTTGATAAATCACGCACCAAAGGAAGTTCTGGTCTGGGCTTGTATATTGTAAAGGAATTGCTGAAAAAGATTGACGGTAAAATTGAAAATGTAAGTTACGAAAAAAATATTTTGTCTATTAGCATTTGTTTTCCCTTGTATAATGATAAAAAGTTACTGTGATCAGAACATCTGAATACAGTAACTTTTTTAGTAGCTTTAACTCTCTTTTATAAGTTTTTCAAAATATTCTCTTTTCTTCTCTGGAAGTTGATTTAAAAATTCTTCCAGCCATTTTTCTTCTTCTTCCAAAATTCTCTCGTCCTCATAATACTCTGGATATTCCAAATATATTTCATGTTCTCTTTCTTCTCGTTCTTCGTCAGCTTGTGCTAAGTCCATATATTTTCCAATAAGGAATTGAAGATATTGACTATACCCAAGAGAACTAACTAAATAAGTAATTCGTTCATAGTCTTTCAATGTCATTTCTCTTTTTCCAGTTAAAAGGTCATGGTCGTAAGAAGAACAAACTTCTAAAAATTCCTGTTCCTGCATTTCTGCTTTTTTCATTGTTCATGCTCCGTATTTACTAAAATTTTAAATTCTTGCTAACTACACAAATAAATTCTTCTGGACTGGGTATCTTATTTCCAAATAAGCGTTGAAATTCCGCTTGCTTGTTTGGGTCATCACTATTTCTAGCTTCATCAATAGCATACTGCATTTCTCTGCGAATTTCAGATACCGAACAGCCATTTGTTTTAGCCATTCTTTTTATAAGCTCTTTGCTATCCTTTTTACGAAATTTTAACATATAGACATACCCCCTTTGCATTTATATTCTTCCATATTTTAAACTTTTTAGTCCGAATATATACTAAATAAATTGTTCATTTACACAGAGTATTATATTACACTCTGCGAATGGTTACAATATAAAAAAGCAGGAAAGGAGAGGAAACTGTGGAAGTTGATTACAAAGCAATCGGACAGCGTATTAAAATTGCAAGAATTAAAAAGGGCGTAACACAAGAAACCGTTGCCGACCTTATAGACATTACACCAGCTCACATGAGTAATGTAGAAACAGGAAAAACAAAAGTCAGTTTACCAACCTTGATTGCGATTGCCAATGCACTTTCTGTATCAGTCGATACTCTTTTATGCGATAATGTGATTGCTTCTAAAATCATTTTTGAAAAAGAAGCAAAAGATATTTTTTCAGACTGTGATGAATACGAAGTACGTTTCTTAGTAGATTTAATGAAGTCCGCTAAAATAGCGTTTCGTAAAGACAAGGATATACGCAATCAATTTCAAAAATAACCGTAGCTGTAAGGCACATAAATGTGTATTACAGGCTACGGTCTTTTTATATCATTTATCCTACAATCTTCCAGTTACTATCTTTTTGTAACACAAGCTCATACTGCGATACCTGCGTCGCTTTTGTCTGATTATCAAGGAATTTCACGGCAACCTTAACTTTCACATTGTCCCCGTCCTTTGTAAATACTGGGTTTACCAATTCAGAATAAAGATAGTCCCTGCCGATAGGTTCAATTACATTTCCCGATACATAGTAAGCAAGCTCTTTTTCTGTGGCTGTCGGGTACAGTTTAAAGAATGTTTCCAAAAATGCGGTAGCGTCATTGACAGTATCAGCGTCTACGCTTGTGTCTGCTTCTGGTGTCTTAGGCTCGTAGTCTGATTTTTCGATTGCTGGTGCAAGGGTAGGGTTCTGAACGATTACCATATCCCCGTCAGCGTCCACATGAACTTTTACGGTATAGGTTGCTTTCACATTGCTTGTCTGTTCTCCCTCTTTTATCTGCTGATCTACTTCGTAGGTAGCAGAAAAAGTGTCCGTTCCCGACTGTTCGATACTCCATACAATCACATCTGTAACCGTGGAGTTGGTAGGTATATCGGTTCTAATGGTATCTATATTTAAGTCCTGCAATTCCTTTGTCAAATAACCGCTGATTGCCTGCGTCCTTGCTTCAATCGCTTCTTTGCTGTTATTCCATGCGTAATAGGACTTCGCAAAGTTCTTCACGAAATTTTCTATCCCGTTGGTGTCCTGCAAGCGAAGTTCAATGATTTCTTTTTCATGGGTCGTGTGTTGGTCGATAGCTGTAAAATTCTTATACACTCCAAAGCTCACGCTTGCGATAAGCACCACCCACAACGCAATCACGGTTTTCTTATGTGTGCCTACCTTGACAGTACGCACCTTTTTTTCTTTAGGTTCTTTGATAGTTTCTGTCTGTTTCTTATTCTTCTTAAACATATTTTTCAAGTCCTTTCTATTGTTTTACTCGTCCTGCACCGATTAAGTGCTGTTGCCAGTAACTACTACTTAGGTCTGCATATCCTATCGGGTCGCCTGCATGGTACATCTGGTTATTTCCTACATAAATACCGACGTGAGTTACATACGAACCAGCGTTATAGGTGGAATGGAAAAATACCAAGTCCCCAGCCTTTGCCTGCGAAAGCGGAAGATGTTGGGTAGCGTCATACTGTGCTTGTGCTGTTCTCGGCAAGGAGATACCAGCTTTTCCATAGCACCATTGAACAAGTCCGCTACAATCAAAGGAAGTGTTCGGGTTACTGCCACCATACACATATTTCCAGCCTTGATATTTCAACGCTTCATTCATAATCGCTTGTGCCGTTGCATTATCAAAATGTGCCACGGTCAGATATTGATTGACTAATTCGACGTAGAACATATTTCCATAGCCATATCGCCAGCCCCCGTTCTTCGCAACGGCTATCGGGTTGGCGTAGGTTACTTTCTTTCCACCCGACTTCTCACGAGCGAAGCTCTCTGCAAGGTTAAAGGTGTGTTTCTTTCCTTTTCCTGCCACATATCCCACATAGCCACCGCCATAGTTATAGGACTGTATCGCTACATTCAAATCGTCGATACCTTGATTTTTGCAGGAAGAAAGCAGGGACGCAAAATATTTACACCCCTGCTTGATTGAGCTTTCCGTATCTAAAGAGTTGGGTGGTAAACCAAGACTTTCTGAACTCTGCATAACATCTTCTGCCGTACCGCCACTTTCTACTTGAATGATAGCCAGTAGCACGTTGACATACTCGGAGATACCGTTTTCTCTGGCGTATTTTTCCACCATAGGCTGATGTTTCAAGACTTCTGCGGATAAATTCATACCCGTAATGCCAGAAGAAAAGTTGCTGTTCTCGTCGTCGCTGTCCGCACTAATGAGGACACCAAAGAAAAGGACTATGGAAAAGAGGATAGGAAACAGACTGCCAATAAGAGCGATATGTTTCAGTTTCATTTTTTCTTCTGTCCTTTCTTCGTTACAAGGTTACGGTTCTTTTCGGTATGTTCCGTTGTACGCTTTGATTGTTCAAAGGTCTGTTTCTTTGTAGTACGCTCTGCTTTGTAATTCTGGCGTGTTTCCTGCGATACTACTTTTTCTACATTCTGCCTATGTACTGGCTGTGCAGGCTGGGTCGCTTTCTTATCAGAAGCACCAGAAGATAACGGACGCTCTTTCACAACATTTGTCTTGACTGGTTCACTTGCTTTTGAAGTGGTCGCTGTGGCAGGACGTTTCACTTCCTGCATTTTTTCCGCACTCGGCTTTGGAATGGTTGAAGCTGTGACTGGTCGCTCATGGGGACGGGTAGCTCCCGTTGTCGCTGATCCGTCCGTCTTTCTTTGTCTTGCTTCTTGTGCCTTTTGAAGCTCCATACGTTTGTCAGCGATATTCTGTCTATGCTGTTCCTGCTTTTCCAAGCGTCCCGTCTGTCTGGACTGCTGTTCCTGCACCATGCCACGCTTGAAGTCTGATACGCTGGACTTTGCCTTTTCCTTTGCGGAATACACCGCATAAGCGGTCTGTGTCGGCATATCCTTGATATTTTCTTTGACAGCATTTGCCTTGTCTTTCACTTTATTTTTCGTATCTAAGACAGCACCCACCTTTGAGCCTGCATGCTGTCCCATGCTGGAAGTGGTATTGCCCCGATTTTCTTTAGAAGCCGTATTTTTTCTTTCGGCTCTCTTGCCAGCAACGGCACTTCCAGCTACCGCACCAGCCACACCACCCGAAATACCGCCAGCACTTACCGCCCTTGCAATACGGTGTTCCATACGCCTAGCCCTATGTCGCATAAACAGATACGGTCTGCGGAAAATTCTTCGTCCCATGCTTTGACTGTCGCCAGCATTAAGTGAGAACATACTCATTAAGTCGCCCAGTTTCATATAGATACCAGCAAAACACACTATCTGCAAGAACGCCACCATAAAGAACGGGTAGTCTGTGGAGATGTTATAAAACATACTGGAAATGCTAAATGCCACCGTTACAATGAGCGTTATTCCTGCCCGTGTCATTATGGTATTAAATACCCTCACGATTGCCTGCTTTGCCATGCTTTCATAGCTCGGTATCATGGATAGTAAAAAGCTGATAGGTAAAAACATTGCAAAGATAATAAAAAGTATCTGGCTAAATAACATCATGCCCGTAAGCAAAAATACAAATATCGTTATCCCCAAGTTAAAGAACAGCAGGAAGAACACCATGCCTAAACGGTTCACGACCTGCGGTATTGTCAGATTATTGTTGTCGTTATCCTCGATTTCTGTTTTCACGACTTCCTCTCTGGTCTTTCCGTCCTCGTCCTCTGGACTTGCTGATACCAGAGCTTCTACACGGTCTGTCCCGATTTCTTCTGCGTTGCTGTTCCCGAATTGCAGAAGTAGCCACGGCTGTTCCACTTGAATGGAAAATAGGCTGTCCCGTATCAAGTCCACGCTGTCCTTGCCCTCGCTGTCAGAGTTTGGGAGCATGATTTTTGTTCCCAAGTCAAGTGAAGCGGTACTGATGTCTGATGAAAACTCATTTATCTTTTTAATGTAATCGGGAGCGTAAGCAATAAACGAAGCGGACAGTACGAACACCACCACAAAGTTGATAACGGCGTGAAGTGCCTTGCTGGTTTCCCGTTTTATCAGTCCCGTATAGGCAACATACATTCCCACGACTAAGATAATGAGAAGCAGGAAACCAACATAGAAGCCCGTAGAAGAAAAGCCGTTCTCGGTAACACCTGCAAGGGTCTGTATGCTTTTTCCGATACTGTCTGCCATATCGTTGATGAAGTCCAGCTTATAGGCTTCCTGCACCACATAGCCCGTTGCATTGCTTAAATAAAGGCTTATCGTCCAGACAAAGTTGGTAATGCAGTAAAGCCCGTACTGTACCGATTTTCCGATACCGTCCAGCCAGTTCCACGGCAACCACGACCAGCTATTATCCACATAAAAATCAAGCTGGTAGTTGGAAAGGGGATATTTTGAGTAAAGATTTTCTGCGTTTATGGTATCGTCCACCAGTCCCGTCGCATGAGCCACCGTCCCCAGAAGTGAAAGCAGGATAAGGGAAAGTGCCACCACGAACAGAGCCATTTTGAGAAAGTGGAAAATCTTCTTTTTTGTGAACGCACCTTTTATCCTTTCTTTCATCACTCCACCTCATTTCTCTGTACGGGCGGTCTGGTATCAAAGGCGTGTAGCAGTTCTTCAAAGACTGGGTGTATCTGTACTACACCGACACGCCCGTATAAGTCCTGCAATAAGCATTGTCCGTTCTCCAAATCACGCAAGCGTTTCTGGTTGTTCTCGTCGTCCTTGTCGATACCGAAAAATTCTAAGGTCTGTTTTATCTCGTTGATGTCAGTAGAACGAAAGGCAAATTTCAAGCCGATATTGTTTTTCAGACTTTCCTTTGACACGTCGCCAGAAGATTGTGTAACAAAATAGACGCCTGCCTGCATAGCTCGTCCAGCACGAACCAGCTTATTTGATAAGGTTTCGCCTTGTGCCACATTTAAGAACGCCCATGCTTCGTCTAAATCCACAATCTTAAAAATGCTTCTGTCTGAATGGATAAAATCAAGGGCAAAGGTACTAATCACAATCAGCATAGACACCGACAATAATTCAATGGTCGTGTATTCCTCAAATGTTGTATCCTTATCTGGTAATACTAAGTCCGCTACTTGAATGATATTGAGCTGATTATCCAGACTGATTGCATTTTCCACCGTACCGTCTGAAAACAGCAGATGTGCAAAGTCGTAGTCCGTGAAGCTGTCGATATGTTCTGCGATATTTCTTGATATGGGTGTATCTTCACGGCGTAGCTCGTCTATCACATGGAGCAAGCCCCGACTGTCGCTCTGGGTTACGGAGCGTACCGCTTTACGAAGCACGGGGAATTTTTCGCCGTCCCTAGAGGAAATACCAGTAAGGAATGTCAAGATGTCGATTGCCAGACTTTCAGCGTCTTTTACATTCTTCATAATCACAAATGGGTCAAGAAGCCCTGCATTGTCCTTGTCGCTGGTAAGGTTTACGATATTGATTTCATGGGCGATTTCTGGGAGCGTTTCTTTCCAGTTGCCTCTCTCGGCTTTGGGGTCTAAAATGACTGCTTGACCGCCAAACAGCACCGCATAATATACCAGAAGATTGTTGCAGAACGACTTTCCACCGCCAAGCGAACCGACAAAAGCAGAAGCAAGGGCATTTGTAACTGTGCCTTTTACGCCCTGCGAAGCTAAAGACGGTTGCAGGTACACATTTCTTCCCGTATCAACGGAATAGCCTATATAGATACCCGTGTTTTCTCCTAACTGCTGGGTCGCACCAAAACCAAGCCCTGCCAAGAAGTCTGATTTTACATACTGCACATAGTCATTGATATATCGTTTGCTGGCAGGTAAAAATTCAGAATGAAGCCCCAGCATATCGCCAGCAGGACGCACCAGTTTTACATTGAGGTCGTCGTAAAAGTCCTTGACTTCATCACAACGGCGTTTCAGCTCGTCAAGATCGGGTGCAGACACCCGTATGACGTAGCTTAACTTATACATACTTTCTTTGCTCTGGTCTAAATCCGTTTCCAGCTCGTCCACGCTGTCTAAAGCGTCCACCACATTTGAGCTTGTTTCACTTCCAGCTTGATAAGCGTGATTGTCAAGGTCTTTCAATTCCTTTTTCTTATTTCTTACGGTGCTAAGAGCCTTTCTGTTCTCCACGATTTCTACATTCATAGAAGTATCAACGGGGAACGTAAACTGCTGTTGCTGGAAATAGAAGATTTCAGAGGACGGAAAATCAAGCTCGCCCACAATCGCATTGACGGTAAAATAGGACACATAGCTTTCCTTGTCCTCATGTTCCAATCGTAAATATCGCTGGCTTTCTTCAATCACACACCTTGTCGGACGGATAATGTCATAATACTTTATCAGCGTTTCTTTCTTGTATTTCTTCTTTGGTAGCTGGTACTCATAATCTTCATAGGCGATACCGTCCCTGCCGTAAAGATGTTCCATGAGATACCCAAAATCATGGATTTCCAAGCGACGCACCTTAAAGCGACGGGAGATTTTATTTTCCAGTAACTTTTCCATTTTCATGTAACGGTTGATTTCATCATTCGGCATGGAAACAAAGTCATTCATCAGCGTGTGGTTTACTTCATGGAGAAATTCCTTGAATGTCAGCCACGCCGATTTTTTGATGTTCTTCAGATTAAGCTGTTCTTCTGTAACCATGAGCTTAAAGCCAAGAAAAAAGCGGTAGTCCACTTGATTGTCCCCAATCATAGATACTAACGCTTCGGTCTGTTCGTCTATCTTCTGGTAGGCAACTTCCTTTAATTTTCCCGTTACCAGTTTCTTTGACTGCTCCTGCATACTTCGTATGGAGCTTTCTGTGGCAATCTGCAACGCATGAATTTTACCCTCACGGGACTGTGCAATGAGCTGTCTGAAACTGTCATGCACGATAAATTTCTGCTCTGCGGATAAGAAAGAATAGTTGTACGGTATCAGCTCATAGTAGGCGAATACCTCATTGTCCTTGTTCCAGACAAGGTTATTGTCAATATATTTTATCGGGAACATAGTTCACACTCCTTACTGCCGTGATTGTTTCATTCAATATCTGCTTATGCAGTTTTACGGCTTTTCCTGCATAAGTGATTTTTGGTCGCAGGGCATAGGTTATCTGTGATTTCAAAAAGCTGTACGGCTTCTTTCCGTCAAAGGTTTTCTGCGACATGAACCAAGTGAGAGCAACGGGAATACCAAAGTATTTGAGAAATGCTCCCTCAATCATGGAAAGTGGGGGAATATCCCCAAACAGAATGATGATAAATTCCGTAATCACAAACCATGTAATCTGTGTAAAAGTAACGGGAAAGGGTAAGTTAAAGTCATTGATTGCATATAAGACTTTTTCCACGTTCCAGATACCCGTGTAGCTTTTAATCTTTTTCAAGTTCTTTCAGCTCCTTTCGTAAGTTTCTAAATG